>Ga0076097_107_pt1 | contig 30504 bp, 39 predicted proteins | sample RifGroC1_FD_68126 | JGI IMG/M metagenome (GOLD analysis project Ga0076097, IMG submission 68126) | Parcubacteria bacterium GW2011_GWC1_45_14
ATCTGGAATATTACAACACCGAAAGATTGCACATGGGTATAGATTTCAAAACCCCGATTTCTTTAGTTCAGTGTTTCCAAGCTATTGGATAGAAAACGGAGCATAAATAGTTGATATTATGTTAAAATATACCCATAACCAATGAATGCAAAAGACATGCAAGTTGTTATTTTGGCGGCAGGAAGGGGAATCAGGATGGGGGAGCTTACCAAGAACACTCCGAAACCCATGCTTGAAATAAACGGCAAGCCTATTTTGGCCCATAAGATCGAAGTGCTTCCAATGGAGATAGACGAAGTCATTTTGGTGGTGGGATATTCCAAAGAACAAATCATGGGTTATTTCGGTAATAGCTATGATGGGAAAAGAATAAGGTATGTCGAACAAAAAAAGCTGAACGGCACGGGCGGTGCGATCGGTTTGGCGAAGGACATGTTGAAGGGAAAATTCCTAGTTATGATGGGCGACGACCTTTATGCCAAAAAGGACATTGAAAATATTATAAAGCATGATTTGGCGGTGTTGGGATTGGAGGTCATGGATCCGGAAAGGTTCGGTATCATCAAAACCGACGAAACCGGGGCGGTTATCGATATCGTGGAGAAACCGAAAATCGAGGGACCGGCTCTGGCGAACATCGGACTATATGTGCTCAATGGAAATTTTTTCAATTATCCGTTGGCAGATTTGGGAAACGGGGAGTATGGTCTTCCTCAGACCATGGTGCAGATGAAGGATAAATATAAAATACATACTGAAAAAGCGACCGATTGGTTTCCGATCGGAAATCCCGAAGATTACGAGAAAGCGCAAAAAATAATCGATAAGTTCATATAGATATGGAAAGAAAAAAAATCGTCACGATAGGAGGGGGAACAGGAAGCTTCATGCTCTTGTCTGGTCTTAAAAAATACCAGGTGGATATTTCCGCCATCCTTTCCATGGCTGATGACGGCGGATCAACCGGAACGTTGCGCGACGAACTCGGCGTGCTTCCACCAGGAGACGTGCGTCAATGTTTGGTGGCGCTCAGTGAATCATCGCAGACGCTCAGGAATCTTTTGAATTATAGGTTTGAATCTGGTGGACTCGAAGGACATAATTTCGGAAACCTGTTGCTTTCGGCCTTGGAAAAAATAAGCGGAAGTTTCGATAAGGGAGTGGAGGAAGCGATCAAAATTCTCAATGTCAAAGGGGAGGTCATTCCTGTTTCCGATGAGGACATGCGCCTTCGCATAAAACTTAAAAACGGCAAAGTTCTTAATGGCGAAAAGGAATTGGACAAGAATGAGGAGATAAAAGAGGTTGGCATCGAAAATATCTCATTGCAATCAAGGGTGAAAGCGAATAAGAAAGCCATCCAGCGGATAGAAGAGGCGGACATGATCGTCATCGGACCGGGAGATTATTACGGATCCATTTTGCCCAATCTCCTGGTCGGCGGGATAAGCAAGGCTATCCGGAAATCCAAAGCGGCCGTGGTGTATAACTGCAATTTGACGAATAAAAAAGGACAGACCCAGGGGTATGATTTGGATGACTATGTCGACGGAATAAACTCGATGATAGGGGCGGAGCGGATAGATTATGTGACATTCAACATCCATAGCCCTTCGCAAGAAGCCATTGATAAATATGAAGGCCAGGAAGGAAAGGGGATGCTCACTCTTTTCAATGAGAACAAGAAGGAAAAGAGAAATTATAAAATCATCAGGGCGGACCTGCTCAGGGAATCGGAAGTGAAGACGGCCAAAAACGATCCGATAGCGGACACCAGATCATTCATCCGTCATGACTCCGACAAGGTCGCCAAGACATTGATGATACTTTCGGAGCTCGGCGAGTATGAGAATTTGATCAAGGAAATAATTTAAGCTTGAGACTTGAAAGCTCTAAAAAACAAAAGACAAATTATGGAAAACAAACCGAACGGCAGGCTGCTGACCTTGTCGGAATTTCGAAGGGAGCTTGGAATTCCTTTGGTTCTCGCCAAAAAACTCATAGTCTGGGGGGAAGTCGAAGCTGTGTGGGCGATCGACGGAACGCTCCGGATAGCCGGAGCCGAAGTCCTAAAGGCCAGGGCGCTCATAGGGAATCCTTGGACGAAGGCTAAGCTCTTTGTGAAGGCCTTGGGTCCCGGACTTATCACCGGAGCCTCGGACGATGATCCGGGAGGCATAGGGACGTATTCCGCGGTAGGAGCGAAATTCGGTCTCGGGATGTTATGGATGGCCCCTTGGCTTCTTCCGATGATGATCGCGGTGCAGGAGGCGTGTGCCAGGATCGGCATCGTCACCAACAAGGGGCTGGCGGCGGTTTTGAAAGAAAACTACAAGCGAAGATTGGTTCTGGGCACCGTCATGCTTTTGATCATAGCCAATGTCATAAATATCGGAGCCGACCTTGGGGCTATGGCGGCTTCCCTGGAAATGATTACCGGAGTCGACTACTATCTGGGAGCCATCTTTTTCGCGGTCTTGATAATCGCGCTGGAAGTTTTCGTCAAATATCACGTATATGTGAGATTCTTGAAATGGCTGACCCTCTCGGTTTTCGCGTACATAATAACCGGAATCATCATCAGGCCGGATTGGTCGGAGGTTTTTTCCTATGCGATAATTCCGAGAATAAGTTTCAGTAATGATTATCTTTTCGCGATGGTCGCGGTTTTCGGAACGACGATTACGCCTTATCTTTTTTTCTGGCAGGCGTCGGAAGAGGTGGAAGACGGTAAAATGGAAAAGAGGACCAATGGGCACCTCCCTTCGCTTAGCACCAGGATCGCCAAAATGAGGAAAGATGTGAATTTCGGGATGCTTCTGGCAAACGTCGTTTTCTTCTTTATTGTTATCACTACTGCGAGTACCCTTTTCAAGTCAGGCATAACAGAAATAGAATCAGCGGAGCAAGCCGCCCTGGCGCTCAGGCCCATAGCGGGGGACAATGCATACTTGCTTTTCGCTTTAGGGATAATCGGCACGGGCCTTCTGGCTATTCCGGTTTTGGCTGGAAGCGGGGCATATGCGATTTCCGAAGTCATGAAATGGAATAATGGTCTGGAGGAAAAGTTTTTCCAAGCCAGGAATTTCTATGTAGTCATAGCTATTTCGATCTTGGTCGGGTTATCTTTGAATCTATTCCATATAAATCCGATCACAGCCCTTTATTGGTCGGCCTTCATAAACGGGGTGATAGCTCTGCCTCTTTTGGCTGTAATAATGGTAGTAGGGAACAATAAGAAGATAATGGGGAAAGAAACTAATCCTGGCTGGGTCAGCTTCTTCGGGTGGTTGTCCGTAGTGCTCATGATAGCGGTCGCTATCCTCTCGATAATCCTTTATTTCGTAAGTCGATGATATTTATAGATTTCGATGACGTCTTATTTAACACTAAGAGGTTTAAAGAGGATCTCCAGAATCTGTTTTTCCAGCATGGAATATCACGGGAAGTTTTCGAGAAGTATTACCACAATCCTGATCAGAAAAAAATCCTGAAAACTTACGATCCCTGGAATCATCTGGAGATGATCAGGAAAGGCGAAGGCATCGACACGGAAAAAGCCAAAAAAGAATTGGAGGAATTCATGGTGGACACCACCGCATATCTTTTTGGGGACAGCCGGAATTTTTTGAAATCTTTCAGTGGAGAATTCGTTTGCATCGTTTCATACGGGGAGTCGCAGTTTCAGGAAATGAAGATCGGCGAGTGCGGTATTGGGACTTACTGCGAGAAAGTGCAGATTACGGACGAACTTAAATCCATGGTCATTGAGAAAATATTGAAGGATAAAAATCCTCAGGATGAAAACGTGTTTTTCATCGAGGACAGGATCGAGCAGATCGAGGACGTGAAGAAAAAGTTTCCATTCGTGAAAACTATTTTCATGCGCCGTTCGGAAGGAAGATATCATGACGCACTGACGCAGTTTTGCGATTTCGAAGCGGCAAGCCTCAAGGAGGCGGAGGGGATAATTAATTCTTTAAAATAAATCCGATGGGCAAGAAAATTAAATTAGGTCTCGTGATGGGAGGAAAAAGCGGGGAGCACAAGGTGTCCCTGGTTTCGGCTTGGAATATATGGAACGGATTGGATAAGAAAAAATATGATATCAAGCTTGTCGGTATAGATAGGAGTGGAGAGTGGCATTTCGGGAAAGATAATGATTTTTGGATAAATCCGGGAGACATCAAGAGGACCGGGATAAATCCGAAATCCCCCAAGATTACGGCGGTCAGTAAGAATGGAAAAACGTATCTGATAGACCTTAAAGGCGGAAAGAATATTTCACAAATCGATGTGTTTTTTCCGATAACCCACGGAACCTTGGGGGAAGACGGATGTTTGCAGGGTTTTTTCGAGATGTTGGGGGCGGCCTATGTCGGTCCGGGAGTTTTGGGATCGGCTGTCGGCATGGATAAGGATGTGATGAAAAGACTTTTGAATGAGGCCGGTGTTCCCAATGCCGAAGGATATACCCTTAAAAGTGGAAAGATAAATTCTGCCGATATCGAAGAGATAGTCGCTGATTTGGGCTTGCCGCTTTTTGTGAAACCGGCCAATCTCGGATCGTCGGTGGGCATTTCAAAAGCTCATGATAAAAAGGAACTCATAGCGGCCATTAAAAACGCTTTTAAATATGACGGCAAGGTGATTGTTGAGAAAGCTATCGTCGGGAGGGAGATCGAATGTGCGGTCATGGGTAACAGAAAGCCGATAGTCTCGGTGCCGGGAGAAATAAAGCTTAAGAGCGAATTTTATTCATATGAGGCAAAATACATCAGCGATGACGCTGCTGCCCCAGTTCCCAGGGCCGAGTTGACTGAAGATCAGAAAAGGCAGATCCAGGAGACGGCTATGTATGTTTATGATACGTTGGAATGCGAAGGAATGGCCAGGGTTGATTTTTTCCTTACCGAAAAAGACGAGCTCTATGTCAATGAAATAAATACCCTGCCAGGCTTTACTAATATAAGCATGTTTCCCAAGATGTTCGAGGAATCCGGCGTAGCGTATCCAGATTTGCTTGATAGGCTCGTAGGCTTTGCGCTAGAGCGGAAACTGAAGAATGATAAATTAAAAAGAAGCTTCTAATGATATGATTATGCGGTAAAAATAAAAAAGCCACGGCGAGGCGTGGCTAAGTTTAGAAGAGAAAAACCGAATCATCAAGGCAGACTAAAAAGTTTATTGGTTATTGTGAACCAAATCCAAATTACTAATGAAAAATAAACATAGGCCGCAATTGCTTCACTGATTGTTGCGGGTTGATTGAAAAGTCCTAAAGCTTGGGCGGAAACGAATAGAGCATGAGGGTTCCCTAACATGTTATCCTCCATGTTGGTTGTTAAAGAAATTTCGGTGTAATAAATTATTCATACTTTGTCAATAGTTAATTTTGAATCCCGAAACATGATACATGCTTCATGATTCATAATACATGCTTATGTGCGGAATAGTCGGATATGTCGGACGAAAGAAAGCGGTTCCGGTCCTTATTGAAGGGCTCAAGCAATTAGAGTACCGCGGATATGACAGCGCGGGAATTTCGGTTGTCGGAAATGGAATCGAAACAGTAAAGGCTACTGGCAAGGTGGCGGTCCTTGAAAATAAATTGGGAGGTAATGATTTTGGCGCTGCGGTCGGAATCGCGCACACCAGGTGGGCGACGCACGGCAAGCCTAGCGACAGAAACTCCCATCCGCATCGTGATTGTTCCGGCAAGATATCTTTGGTGCACAACGGCATTATTGAAAATTATCGCGAGCTCAAAGAATTGCTTGTTGCTAAAGGGCATAAGTTTTCTTCGGATACTGATAGTGAAGTCGTGGCGCATTTGATCGAGGAATTTTCCAAAAAGTTGAAATTCAAGGATGCGGTTTTGGCGGCGCTTAATAAGATTCGCGGAACCTATGGCTTGGCGATACTTAATGCGGATGAGCCGGAAAAAATATATGCGGCCAGACTTGGAAGCCCGCTTCTTTTGGGAATTGGAAAAAATGAGAACATTGTCGCTTCCGACGCTTCCGCGATAGTTAAATATACTGACAAAGTCGTTTATCTCGATGATGGGGAAATGGCCGTCGTCGGACCGGAGTCGTATGAAGTCATAACCATAAAAAACAAGAAGATCCAGAAGAAAATAGATACATTGGATTGGTCGATTGAGCAGGCGCAAAAACAAGGATTTGATCATTTCATGCTCAAGGAAATTTTCGAGCAACCGGAGGCCGTTTCCAATGCGATGCTTGGCAGGCTCTTGGTCAAAGAGGGAATGGCAAACCTGGGAGGACTCAAAGATGTGGACGAGAGACTCAAGGAAATAAACAGGATAATAATTTCCAGTTGCGGAACTTCATATTATGCCGGTCTTATCGGTGAATATATGTTGGAAGAATTCGCCGGCATTCCGGTAGAGGTCGAATATGCTTCAGAGTTCAGATATAGAAACCCGGTCATCGATTCCAGCACTGCCGTGTTGGCGATTTCTCAATCAGGCGAGACAGCGGACACCTTGGCAGCAATCCGCGAAGCGAAAAGCAAGGGCGCGTTGGCTTTGGGAATCGTGAACGTGGTGGGTTCCACGATCGCCAGGGAAACGGACGCCGGGGTATATAACATCGCCGGTCCGGAAATAGGGGTAGCTTCGACCAAGGCCTTTACTTCCCAGCTTACGATCCTGGCATTGCTTACCTTGTATCTCGGAAGGCAAAGGGAGATGTCCGAGGCGACGGGAAAAAAGATCGCCAGCGAGCTTAAGAAAATTCCGAAGTACATCGAGGGAATCCTTGCGCAAAAAAACGATATCAGGAAAATCGCCAAAAAGCTCGATAAATACAGCAATTTCCTGTATCTCGGAAGGAAATATAATTTCCCGATCGCCCTGGAAGGAGCCTTAAAGATAAAGGAGATTTCCTATGTGCATGCGGAAGGATATGCGGCGGGAGAAATGAAGCATGGACCGATCGCTCTCATTGATAAAAATTTCCCTTCAGTATTCGTGGTTCCCAAGGACAGTGTTTATGAAAAAACGATTTCGGCGATAGAGGAAATAAAAGCGCGCGGAGGAAAAATAATCGCGGTGGCTACCGAGGGTGACAAGGAAATCGCCAAATTGGCGGACGAGGTGATTTATATCCCGAAGACATTGGAAATGCTTACGCCTCTGGTGGCGGTTGTGCCGCTCCAGCTTTTGGCTTATTATGTAGGGACTGGCAAGGGATACGACGTGGACAAGCCACGTAATCTCGCTAAGTCGGTGACCGTTGAATAGTAGGAAATTAATAAATGTCATTCCGGACTTGCCGTGCCCGTCCTCTGGCGGGATCCGGAATCCAGATCCTGAATCAAGTGTGCCCCGTTGAGATGCTGAATCAAGTTCAGCATGACATTTACGGGGTTCAGGATGACAATGTTGAATATGAACAATATTGAAATAAAATTCGTAAAATATGTCCATGACCTTGGAAAAGGGAGAATAGACTCCCTGACTTCTTTTGTAAGTAGCATAAAGATGTTGGCTATTTTGTGGTCAGTTGTGCTTTTGATTTCCCTTATTTATTTTCCCAACGAACGGATGCTTCTTTTGCAGCGGGTCGCCATAGTGACGGTTCTTCATTTCGCGATTTCGGAAGGAATTTTCAAATATCTTTTACCATATTTTTTCGGGGCTCGCAAAAGACCTTTCGTCGCATATCCTAATGAAATCAATCCGATCGGGCATCAATTCAGTGACGGCTCAATGCCCTCAAGCCATATCGCCAGCACGGTCGCGATGGTAGTCGTGCTATCCTCGATATTTCCAATAATGCTCATTCCTGGAATCGCTTTCTCCGTCCTTATGGGATTTTCGCGCATCCATAACGGTATGCATTATCCGTCAGATGTTATCATAGGAGCCACTTTGGGAATTTCATATGGAATGGCCGCGATATTTTTTATTTGATTACTTATGTACGTTGGGAAATTATCCGAAGTTTTGAAGAAACATAACCAGCCCGCGTTCAGGTTGAAGCAGATCCAAAAAGCCATTTTCCAAGATGGCATTTCTTCGTTTTCCCAAGTCTCGACTCTTTCCAAGGATCTTCGGGAAAAACTTGAAAGTGAAATGAAGATCTTGTCTTTCGAGGTTGTGAATGTTTTGGAAGCGAAGGATGGGCAGTCGGTCAAAGCGCTTTTGAAAACGGAAGACGGGAATCTGATTGAAACGGTGCTGATTTCTCCTAAGCCTGAGACATGGTCGGCTTGCATATCCTGCCAGGTCGGATGCCAGATGGGATGCCGATTCTGCGCGACCGGATCGATGGGTTTCAAGCGGGATCTGACCGCGGAGGAGATAACTGATCAGATCCTTTTCTGGGTCCAGCTTTTGAAAAACAAAAACCAGAAATTGGACACCATCGTTTACATGGGAATGGGGGAGCCTTTCAATAATTGGGAAAACGTTTCCGAAAGCATTAGGATTCTGACAGACCAAGAGCTGTTCGGTTTCGGTTCCAGAAGTCTTTCGGTTTCCACTTCCGGAATCACCGAGGGAATTTTGAAACTGGCGGAAGAATTCCCGCAGGTGAATTTGGCTATTTCGCTCCACTTCGCGGACGACGAGAAACGTTCGCACTATATGCCGGTCAATAAAAAAGATAATCTGGATAATTTGAAAAAAGTGCTGCAATCATATTTTTCCAAAACCAAACGAAAAGTTTTTATCGAATACATCCTTTTGGAAAATATCAACGATTCCAGGCGCGACGCGGAAAATCTTTCGGGTTACCTTAGATCGATAGGGAACAAACATCTTTTACATGTGAATCTCATTCGTTACAACACGACTTCCGCAGGGCTTTCTCCTTCTTCGAAAGCGCGGACCCAGGCTTTCAAGGAGATGCTTGCGAAGAGCCATATCAATGCGACTATCCGCAAAAGTCTCGGAGAAGAAATCAAAGGAGCCTGCGGACAGTTAGCTGGTAAGAATTAGGGCAAAGCTTTCAAGTGGTGTAAAAAAATTTATTCGAGAGATTTTCAACGGCTCCGGTCAGTTGAACCGTTGAAAAAACCAGGCATTGGCCTGGTTTTTTTTATTCTCATTTTATGAGTTCGAAATGCCTAAGTGTAGGGATGATGTTCGGGGCGAGGTTTTCGTTTTCCAGCTCTTCAAGTGGGATCCATCTCCATTGCCGGATGTCTTCTCCTGGGGAAATCTCCCCGATCCTTTTGGCGAGGAAATGGACGAGGATGACGTCTATTTTTCCTTCAGGCGTTTCTTTTTTCGTGTGAAGGAAAAAAGGAGTTTCATTCAGGATTTCGATTTCAACGCCCATTTCTTCTTTGACCTCGCGTCTGGCATGGTCAATGAGGTCATGCTCGAAATCTTCAACCTTTCCTCCGCAGAACTTCCAGAACTGCGTGTCCCCGTGTTGGTTCAAGAGAACCTTTCCGTCTTCGACGATGACCGGTCCTGAGGCGATGATGATTTTTGGCATAGGTTTTCTCCTTAATTGTTATTTGGCCAAATTTTTGACCATGTACGTATCGCGAAGCTTATATCCGCTTTTGCGGTAATAGCCGCGAACCCCGACGCCCGATATTACTACAATCCTGCCATAACCGAATTCTTCTTTGGAGATACGTTCGGCTTCAATCATGAGTTTCCTACCAAGTCCGATATGTTGGGGAGAGGCATCGTCTTTCGTGTTTATCTTAGCGAGTTTTCCGTAGGTGTGCACTTCGCGGATGATGGCGGAATCGCGCAGGACCCCGATAGGATTTTTTTTATTTTTTTCCGAAGGGATTCGGAGTCGGAGCAGGGCGAAAAGCTTTTTCTTATCCCTTGAGACGTATTGCAGGAATATTTCTTTCCCGTCCGAGGCGGCGTAATCTATTCTGTCCAAAACCATATCTTCTTTGATATCGTAATCCTCCTTCACTTCCCGGCAGCGGATGCAGGGGCATTTGGAATGGGGGATTATTATCTGGCGCAAATTGGAAACTTTCGGTCCGGCTTCGATCGAGGTTTCCGGAACGTCGCGCACAAGACGCGCGATGCGCACATAGGGAACGATCGCTTCGTTTTTGATTCTCAGGACAAGCTTTGTGAAAACTTTGTCCGTGAGCGGTTTATATTTCCTTTTTTTCCAAAAGTTATAGAGCGCGCTGTTCTTCACGACCACGGTCGGATAGATCTTGAGCATGTCCGGTTGGAAATCCTGACTCTCGAAAAGCTGCTTGAACATTTTGAAATCTTTGGCCTGGGTGGAACCTGGAAGCCCCGGCATCATATGATAATTTATCTTAAAGCCGGCATCCTTGAGAAGTTTGGTGGCTTCTACGGTCCTGTCTACAAGATGCCCTCTTTTGTTAATTCTCAAGACATCGTCAAAAATACTTTGCACTCCGAGTTCGACTCTGGTACATCCCAATTTTCGGAAATTAAGGATTTCTTTTTCGTCGATATAGTCGGGCCTCGTTTCCAATGTCAGTCCCACTATCCTGTGCTTGGCTTTTTCATTCCTCTTTTGTTCTTTGATTAATTTGTCATGCTGAACTTGTTTCAGCATCTTTTTAGATCCTGAAATAAATTCAGGATGACATTTAGGGTAGTCGTTGCAAGCCCGGAAACATTCCGTAATAAATTTTTTCTGGTATGGCTTTGGAAGATAGGAAAAAGTTCCGCCCATGACGATGAGTTCTATCTTGTCTGTTTGGTGGCCGTTGAGCTCGAGGGAGCGCAGGCGGTTTTGGACTTGTCTATATGGGTCGAACTGCGAAGAAATCGCGCGCATCACAGCCGGTTCATTGGAAAGGTAGCTTTTCGGCATATCCTTTTCAGTCGGGCAATAGAGGCATTTTCCGGGGCAAGGATATGACTTGGTGAGCACCGCGATGACAGCCACTCCGGACTGTGTCCTGATCCTTCGGCTGATCAGGGATTTTTCGAAATCAAAGCTCCTTTTTATTTTTTTCGCTTTTACCAATTTCTCGTATTGGTCGCGCATGTCGGCATTGGTGGGAATCGGCAGTTGTAACTCCTTGGAAAGTTTCTTTTTGAGAACCAAAAGCTCCTCCGAGTTTTTCGGAAGGCTTTCGATTGCGGAGATTATATATTTGTCGTAAAGTGAGTTCATAAAGTTATAATGTTCATAAAGTTCGTAAAGTCATGAAGAGGACAGTTGCTGAAAAAATATTGATTGAAACCGAAAAGGGATACGATCTCATTTCCGGTAAATTTTCCCAAACGCGCAAGAATTTTTGGGCCAGCTTGGAATTTATTGGAGAATATGTGAAAGATGGGGACAAGGTTTTCGACTTCGGCTGCGGGAACGGAAGGCTCTTTGAATTTCTAAACGGTAAGGCGAAAATCGAATACTGGGGGGCGGACGTTTCCCGGGGACTCATCGATATCGCGAAAAGCAAATATCAGGACAAGGCTCCGGAGTTCGACTCCGAATCGGAGTCGAACTCCGGAAAGGCGCATTTTTTGAAAATAAACTCCGGTCAGACTAGCTTAGCATTTGAGGACGGATTTTTCAATACTGCTTACTCGATCGCGGTCTTCCATCACATTCCGGGAGAAGAAACAAGGGCGAAGCTGGCGAAGGAACTTTCCAGGGTTACGAAACCAGGTGGTCGCATCGTGGTGACGGTTTGGAACCTTTGGCAGAAAAAGTATTTCAAAAATATTTTTCAAAACTGGAAAAACAGGGTTATGGGAAAAAGTGAGCTGGATTGGAATGATTGTTATATATCCTTTACGGACAACCAGGGAAACAAGTTCCAAAGATTCCATCACGCCTTCACCAAGAAGGAATTGAAGAGTCTTTTTAAAGTCGCGGGGTTTGAAATTGAAAGATGCGAAATCGTCGCAGGGAGGAACATTGTCTATATCGGGAAGAAAAAATAAATTTGGGCAAAAAGAAAGACGGGGTTTTGGCCCCGTCAGTTTTTGATTATAGATCCCATTTTTAGGGAAGTTTCGCTTGCATTGCTTCTTCCTGTGTAATTTTCAGGGGAATCCCGCTGTATTTTATGTTCAACTTCGCGGTGTGGTTTTTTCCACAGGGACATGCTACGACCAACGTTTCTTGTTTTGCATAATTACCAAAGTGGACTTCTATGAAGGCTGTAGTATTGTCGATGGGGAATATTTTCCCTGTTTCATTGCAGACTAATTGAATTTGCCCCGGTTTTTTTCTCACCCACCCGCGCCCGAATTTAAATGCGATAAAAACGGCGAGGGCTTGCGCAATTAGGATTGCCACGGCGAGCCGCCACTGATCTGCCAATATCCATTTAAAGAAAATCATAATTCCCCCTTGTTCTGAGTTTGAAAATCTGAATCCGCCGAAAGTGGAAATGTCATTTCGTGAATTTCTCCGCATCCGCATGGGCAAACTGCAAGAAGCTTGGCAGTTCCCCGATCATTTCTTATCCGGATGACGCTTTCGTCTCCAATTCCCATGTACCTGCGTCTTTTCTTGCAATAGATATAAAGCATATCAGTAGTTTCTCCTGAATTCGCCTCGGTTGAATTTTTCAAAGAAACCACTGGCAACCAATCCATTGGTAATAGCTTTTGATTCATCCAGCTGACATTGTAGGCACATTCCGTCGACACTGCGATCGCAGATATGCGGCGGATATTTTTCTCGAAAAGCCTTCTCTTTCCGTATCTTCTCTCGGAGCATATGGAGTCTGTGGATTTTACGGATTACGGCTTCCGGCAGAATTTTAACAAGCAGAATGAGCGTTCCAAATCCGCCGAGCAGTCGGATAATTGTGTCCCAAGCTTCTTGTTCGTTCATGGTATCCTCCTGAGTTGTTAAAGGCCTATTTGGTTTTTCCTAAGTTTAAGGTTATCATTAAGCTATCAGTAAAATAGTATAAAGTAAAGAAAGAAAACGTGTCATTCCGGCCTCCGCGCCGGAATCTAGGATTCTGGATCCCGGATCAAGCCCGGGATGACAAGATGGTAAATATGGATATATTTCAAGCGATAGTTTTGGGGATAGTGCAGGGATTGGGGGAGTTTCTCCCGATTTCTTCGACTGCTCATCTGGTGCTGACGCCGTATTTTTTCGGTTGGGATGACCCAGGGTTGGCTTTTGATGTTGCGCTTCATGCGGGAACGTTGGTGGCGGTGCTGGGATATTTTTGGCGAGATTGGATTGGAATTTTGAAGTCGGCCGTCAATCATCTCGGTTTGAAATTCCAGTTCGAAAGCCGAAATCATTTGGATGTTTATAGTTCCAATTTGTTATGGCTCTTGATCGTGGCGACGATTCCGGGGGCGCTGGCGGGATATTTTTTGGAGGATTATGCCAAAGGGGTTTTCAGGCATCCCTTGGTCATCGCGTTCACGCTTTCATTCGTGGGACTTCTTTTATATGCGGCGGATAAATTCTTGAAACACAAAAAGGAAATAAAAGACGTGACTGTTTGGGATTCGATAATAATCGGAATCGCCCAAGCGGTTGCGATCATTCCGGGAGTATCGCGCTCAGGAGCGACGATGACCGCCGGACTCTGGACCGGCCTTTCCCGGGAAGGGGCAGCCAGATTTTCATTTCTGATGTCCACGCCGATAATTTTGGGGGCCACCCTGGCGCAGTTCCCCGATTTCTTCAATGGTACTTTCGAAACGTTGCCTTTAACTTTCGGAGTGCTGGCTTCGGCGATCAGTGGATATTTGGCGATCGCTTTCCTCTTGAGGTTTCTTCAGAAATACGGCTTTGCGGTTTTTGTGTGGTACCGTATAATTTTAGCCCTGGTCATAGTATTGGTTTATTTCAATCCATAAGGCTTCTTGACAGCGATAGCCCATTTGATAATATACCCCTATAGGGTATATTTTTTAATTTCAAAAATCATGAAAAAAGAGGCTAATAAAGCGGATTCAAAGAAAAAGATTTTGGATAGGATTTCCAGGATAGAGGGCCAACTTCGCGGCATTCGGAAAATGATCGGCGAGGAAAAAGGGTGTCTTGATATAATCACGCAGGTGAGCGCGGTGAAGGAGGCTGTTTCCAAGCTCGGAGTGGAACTTCTTAAAAACGATTTCTGCAAGATAGATTTGAAAAAGGGAATCAATGATAAATATATCGAGACGCTGTTTAAGATAAAATAAATAATTCTAAAAATATGCACGACCCCTTTTCTAACGCCTTGAAGCAGTTAAGTGAAGTTGATAAGTTAATAAAAATAGATAGGAACGTTTTAGCTCAGCTGCAGAGCCCGCAGAAATTTTTGGAAGTTTCAATTCCAGTGAAGATGGATGACGGATCAGTGAGGGTGTTTGTTGGGTATAGGTCTCAGTTTAATGATGCCCGAGGCCCTTTTAAGGGGGGTATAAGATTTCACCCGGATGTGAACGTTTCCGAAGTTAAGGCTTTGAGCGCTTGGATGACTTGGAAGACCGCGGTGGTGAACATACCTCTAGGCGGAGGAAAGGGCGGAGTTATCGTGGATTCAAAAAAACTTTCAGATGGGGAATTGGAAGGGCTAGCAAGGGGTTATATTCAGGGAATATATAAATTGATAGGACCGGAAACCGACGTGCCCGCTCCTGACGTATATACCGATCCCAGGATCATGGGTTGGATGATGGACGAATATGAAAAACTGGTCGGTTTGCACCGGCCGGGCGTTATTACTGGAAAACCATTGGCTATCGGCGGCTCGGAGGTCCGTGAATATTCCACGGCCCAGGGAGCTTTTTATGTGATCAGGGAGGCAGCAAAGAAGCTCGGACTCGGAAAGGGCTCGACTGTGGCCATCGAGGGATTCGGAAATGCCGGAGCACATCTGGCCTCCATTCTTCAGAAAAAAGGATACAAGATTATCGCCATAAGTGATTCCAAGGGAATGATCGTGAATTGCATGGGGCTCGATGTCGAGCAGGTTAAAAAACACAAGGAAAAAACCGGGTCGGTTATACACTATGAAGGATCGGAAGAAGTTAATATTCCGCACTGCATAGCCCAAGAGGCCGATATCTTCATTCCCTCCGCGTTGGAAAACTCCATAACGGCCGAGAATGTGGATGATATCAAAGCGAAGTTGATCGTCGAAGTGGCCAATGGGCCGATCACTCCGGATGCTGATGACATTTTGAACAAAAAAAATATTTTCGTGGTGCCGGATATTTTGGCCAACGCCGGAGGGGTAGCTGTGAGTTACCTGGAGCAGGTCCAGAACGCCTATGGATATTATTGGAAAGAAAAGGACGTATTGGAGAAATTGGAGGAAATCATGAAAACCGCTTTCAATGATGTATGGAAGGAAAAGATGAAGTATAATACCACTATGAGGCTTGGGGCCTATGCTCTTGCGGTTAGAAGGGTGGAGCAGGCGATGAAGGCCAGGGGAAGGGCATAGAAAAATTTCTAATTCCTAATTTCTAATTCCTAATAAAATTGGAAAATTAAAATTTGTAGGATGTTTCGTGCTTTTCGCATGATACATGATACATGATACATGATACATGTTGTATGATTTGGTAATAATAGGCGCTGGGCCGGCGGGACTTTCTGCTTCGGTCTACGCTTCGAGATACGGGGTTAAGAATATCGTCATCGGGGGAGTTTCCGGCGGCGTCACGACGCAGACCCATGAAATCGGGAATTGGCTGGGAACGCAAAAGATCAAGGGATATGAATTTGCTAGCAACGCTGCGGAGCATGTGAAAAGTTACGGAGCGGAAATAGTCAGTTCCCTGGTCGATGAGATCGTGAAAAAGGGGGATGAGACTTTTTCACTTTCACTTAGCAATGGGCAAAAAGTGGAAGCGAAAACCGTTATAATCGCGCTCGGCACGAGACACAGGCACTTAGGCGTCACCGGGGAAAAAGAATTTGCCGGAAAAGGAGTTTCGTATTGCGCGACTTGCGACGGCTTTTTCTACAAGGGGAAAACCGTGGCGGTCGTGGGCGGGAATGACAGCGCCGCCGGTGCGGCTGTGTTCTTGGGGGATATCGCGGAAAAAGTGTATATGATTTACAGAAAGGATGAGCTTCGAGCTGAACGCTTTTGGGTGGGACTTATCGAGAAAAATCCCAAAATAAAAGTTTTGTATAGCACGAATATTAAGGAGATCTCGGGAAATGAAAAGGTGGAAGGGGTCACGCTCGACAGCGTTTTTGACGGATCAAGCGAATTGAAAGTGGATGGTATATTTGTGGAGATAGGCTCGGAGCCAAATGTGGAACTCATCAAGGACCTGGGTGTTGATCTGGATGAGGACAGCTTCATTAGAGTCGGCCCGGACGGAAGGACGAATGTGAAGGGCCTTTGGGCGGCAGGCGATATCACGACGGGTTCGAACAAATTCAAGCAGATTGTGACCGCCGCTTCCGAGGGGGCGATCGCTGCGCAGAGCATCCAGCAGTTTTTGAAGAAATAGTTTTTACGTAATTGGATATGAAAAACCCGCCGGTCGCGCCAGCGGGTTTTCTTTATTCATGCTCGAAGCCTTCTTGGAAGAGTAGCTTTCATTTTTTTGAAAAATTCAGTCACTTCAATTATGTTCCTTATGGTCAGATCTTTTTGTGGATTCCACCCATTGAGAATGCAGGGGAAGCGCGATTCGAACTCCTGTTTGATTTCCGGAATTACGAAGTTGAATTTTTCCGGAAAAACCAAGCCTCTTTTAAAATGGAAGCATTCCAGCTTACATTCGAATTCCAGGATTGAAAGTATGCCCACGATGGTCATTATGTGGAATTCGTCCTCGTCGAAATATCTCGATACGAGGTCCTTTAAATCAGCATCCCAGTTTGGGCGAAGTGCCGCAAAATAATAGAGAGCGATATCCTGGGGACTTGAAAGTACGGGCTTGAGTCTTAGCGCAGGTTCTCCCATAGAATTCCTTTTGTTTGGGTTTAAAGCAATCCTCCATGAAAGGCATTAGATTTTAAATGAACTCACCTCCTTTAAGTTTGCCATGGGTTAATGACGCCTCCTATTACCATTAAATTCCTTTAAAATGGGATTGTCAAATGGATAAGCGCTTGGACTATGGACAAATAAAATATTTCCTGTATAATTATTTTTGTAGCTCGAAGCGGTGTTTTTTATTCGTGTATTTTGTTTCGATGGGCCGGTAGCTCACCTGGTAGAGCGCCTCATTTGCACTGAGGAGGTAGCGGGTTCAAGTCCTGTCCGGTCCACAAAAATATAAAAAGAAAAAAGGACTTGAAGGGCGCGAGTAGAATGCGGATGAGCATTCTGTGTGTAGCGCCCAGGCTTCGAGTCGGAGCGAGAAGAAGTCCTGTCCGGTCCACAATAGGGGCGATTAGCTCAGGTGGTTAGAGCGCGTCACTGATAATGACGAGGTCCCAGGTTCGAGTCCTGGATCGCCCACCCCGTAAAATTCGCTTCGCTCATCACGGGGCGCAGCGCAGAAATCCCGAGAGGGATTTTTGTTTTAAATAAGCTAAGTTTATACCCGTGGAACCGCGTGAATGCGAAGCATTTTTACGCGGTTGACAAAATCCCGAAGATAAAGTAATATAAGGATAAGAAAAGCCCCAGGGGCTTTTTTAAAAACCCTTAAAAAAGATATTATGTTTGATAAAATCCTGACCTTCATTAAAGAAGCAAAAGCCGAACTCACGAAGGTCAATTGGCCGACAAAGAAGCAGACATTGAATTACACCATGCTGGTGGTCGCAGTGAGTCTGGTTGTAGCGGCTTTTCTAGGAGGACTGGATTACCTTTTCGGGATGATATTAAGGGAATTTTTGATAAAGTAAGGGGAGTGGCATCCCAGTCCCGATTCCAAAGATAGGTTTCTATTATTTGCAGTCATACTCACGGAATCGCCCGCGGCTTAGTTGAATTGATATTTTAAAGATTAATTAAAGAATCGGGACGGGACGCTCATTTTTGTAGCTGCTCGTACCTCGCAGACAAAAATGGCGAAGCAAACGCAACATCATGGAAGGGCCTGGTATGTGATCCATACGTATTCCGGATATGAAGAGAACGTGGCAAGGAACCTCAAGCAGAGGATCGAATCCATGGATATGCAAGAATTGATTTTCGACGTTATCGTTCCTAAGGAAAAGAAGATAAAGATCAAGGCGGGAAAAAGATTGGTAGTCGAAGAAAGAATATACCCCGGATATGTCTTGGTGGATATGATAGTGACTGACGCTTCTTGGTATGTCGTTCGGAACACTCCTAATGTTACCGGGTTTATCGGACTAGGAACGACTCCTACTCCGGTCGATCCACGCGAGATTGAGATGCTCAAAAAGAGGATGGGAGTGGCTGAGCCGAAATACAAGATCGATGTGAAACTGGGAGATGCCATCAAGATCAACGAAGGACCATTCAAGGATTTCGACGGAAAGGTTGAGGAAATCGATGATGCGAAAGGAAAGGTCAAAGTATTGGTTTCCATCTTCGGAAGGGAGACGCCAGTAGAATTGGACTTTTTGCAGATAAGAAAGATTTAATTTAGTAAACAGTAATAAGTAACCGGTAACCGATAATAACGCTTCTCTGGAATTTCCAGATTATGGGTTCCAGGTAATGAGAAAAATATTATGGCGAAGAAAATCAAGGTTGTTATAAAGCTCCAAGTCATCGGAGGAAAAGCCAATCCGGCTCCTCCAGTCGGTCCAGCCCTTGGTCAGCACGGTCTGAACATCCAAGAGTTCTGCACGAAATTCAATGAAGCGACCAGGGACAAAATGGGAGACGTCGTGCCTGTGGAAATCACGGTTTTTGAAGACAGGACTTTCGAGTTCATCATGAAAACCCCTCCAGCAGCCGAGCTTATCAAGAAAGCGGCCGGAGTCGGAAAGGGAGCTGCCAATCCGCTCAAGGACAAGGTTGGAAAAATCAGCAAGGCTCAGGTCAAGGAAATAGCTGAAAAGAAGATGGTCGACCTCAATGCCAATGATATCGAAGGAGCATCCAAGATCATTGAAGGAACCGCCCGCAGCATGGGCATAAAAATAGAGAACTAGTCTTTATTTTGCGAGGTCTCGGTTTTGTTTTAAAATCGAAGATTTTAACAAATACGGACAAGATCAATGGGTATCAAAGTAGAATAGTTTGTAGGGTATAAAGTTATCAATATTTAATTTGTGGGAGTGTTACGCAGCAAGCTGCGTAATCCGCATGCACCACGAAAAAACATGAAGAGAGGAAAAAAGTACAGCGCGATCGCTGAAAAAATCGAAAAGAACAAGCTTTATGAAATCGAAGAAGCCTTGGCCTTGGTAAAGGAGGGAAAAGTCGCCAAATTCGACGAGTCAGTCGAGGTCCATGTTAATTTGGGAATCGACAATAAGAAAGACCAGGTTCGCGGATCGGTAGTTTTGCCGCATGGGACGGGAAAGGCTAGGAAGGTTGTCGTCATCACTTCTACCAAAACCAAGGAGGCTGAAGATGCTGGTGCCGATTTGGTAGGAGCCGAGGAGCTTATTGAGAAGATTAAAAACGGCAAGGCTGGAAATTTCGACGTAGTGGTGGCCACTCCTGAAATGATGCCGAAGCTCGCGCAGGTCGCGAAAATCCTTGGACCGAAGGGGCTTATGCCTAGCCCTAAGACCGAGACCGTTACCGACAAAATCAAGGAAGCTGTGGAAAGTTTAAAGAAAGGAAAAGCTTCTTTCAAGAATGACAACACCGGAAACGTCCACCAAGTCATCGGAAAACTTACTTTCGATGTCGCCAAACTCAAGGAGAATCTGGAGGCCACTGTCGACGCCGTCGAGAAGGCTAGGCCAGCCGGAGTGAAAGGCGCTTACATCAAATCAATCTCGGTCTGCTCCACCATGGGACCGGCCGTGAAAATATCAAGAAAATAGTTTTTCTTCAGATATGATAAATAAAAGACATCCTTGTGGATGTCTTTTATTATCAAACGAAGCGAGCGAAATAGAAATTAATTTCCATTTCCGAGCGAGTGCAGATAACAAATTGGCCAATACCCCGCGGTTTGCCGCGGAACCCGAAGGGTCCAGGACTTGCCCTGGGGTAAGCACCAATTTATTTATGGCGTAATTTGGCCCCGTTAAATGCCGCCTTGCGGCAGGCCACTTTTTGTGGTCTATTTAACAGGGTGAACTTTGACTGGGGGTTTCAAAGGGTGTAAACTTAAGTGGCTTTAAACTTTGACATTTACTTTGATGGCAAAATTAATCATAGGACTTGCGGGGGAGATGGGCTGCGGTAAGGGGACGGTCGCCAATTATCTGGTGGAAAAATACAATGGAAGTTCCCATAGTTTTTCAACAGCCCTGAAAGATATCTTAGATCGCCTGTATTTGGATAGGAGTAGGGATAATTTAAATGGGCTGTCCAAGGCGTTAAGGGGCGCCTTCGGCGAGGATGTTTTCGCAAAAAGCATGAGCGCTGACGCTGAAAACGATCCTCATGATGTCGTAGTGGTTGAAAATGCGAGAAGGCTGGATGATATCTATTATTTGAGGCTTTTGCCACATTTCAAATTCGTCTATATCGATGCTGGCATGGAAAACAGATACAAAAGAATGGTCGAAAGGAATCAGTATGTTGGAGATGACATGAAAACTTTCGAAGAGTTTAAGAGGGAGCATGAACTTAATACCGAAGCCTCCATACCCCCACTGAAAGAGCACGCGAATTACGTGATTACGAACAACGGTTCTTTGGAGGATTTGTATTCGCAAATAGATGGAATCATAAAGCAAAATATCGGATAGTCTCGTAATAGTTTAACTTTTCATATATGAAAAAGAAAATACAGGAAAAGATGAGCGCATTTATCGACTCGGAGATTTTTTTCGGAGGTAAGGCCATTCTTGATAATAAAAGATTGAAAGAAGTGGTTGACCATTGCAGGGGATTGGGACTCAGAATCGTTCTTACTCAAGGAAGTTGGGATTTGATCCATATCGGTCATGCGAGATATATGCGCGAGGCGAAAAAGCACGGGGATATTCTGGTTGTCGGAGTGGACAGCGATGAAAAGATTAAAAAACGCAAAGGACCGGAACGGCCGATCGTCCCGCAAAACGAAAGATTGGAAATGGTCACGCATCTTCGTTATGTCGACTTGGTCGCGCTTAAGGAATTACAGGATCCAAAATGGAACCTTATCAAGCTTGTGCGTCCGGACGTTTTGATCGCCAGCGATCGGATGGAATATACGAAAAAAGAACTTGCGGAGCTGAAAAAACACTGTGGCAAGGTCATGGTACTTGATTCCCAGGCGACTACTTCCACCAGTGCGAAGATTCGCCACCTGCAAATAAACACCGCGAAAAAATTGGAAAAAGCCTTAACCCCGAGACTTCTGAAGACGATCGAGGAGGTCCTTAATGGCGTAAAATAAAATGAAAAAAATAATCATCGCTTACGTTCCAGTCCTGCACGAGGGATATAGGAAATTTTTCGAGAAGCATGCCGATGCTGAAGTTTGTTATATCATCGGTCAAAGTTTGATCGAAGAATTTGACCATCTTGCGAAAGAAATAAGAGCGTTGGCCCCTGGGGAAGTAAAAAAAGCTGTGGAAAGTTGGGATATTTTTTCCAAAGTTGAAATTTTAGAATCAGAAAAAATTTCGGATGTCGCTTTGTCCGCGAAAAAAGTCGTGCTTCCGAATGAAGATGTGTTGAAAAGAATCTGGGACAGATACTTTCCTAAGGCGCAGGTTATTCTGGATCCGGTTTTTCTCCGATGGGACAAGCATAATACCGTAACGGAAAACCCGATCAGTCCAGACGTGGAAATATCCCAGAAAGATTTCGATAAAAAAATGATCGCGCTTACTGTCGAAGAAGCGGAGAAAAGTTCCGATTGGTGGCGCAGGATCGGCAGCGTGGTAGTGAAGGATGGAAAAATTATCCTAAAAACATATAACAGGCATTTACCTAGTGAGCACACTCCGTATGCGAACGGGGATCCTCGCAACAATTTCCATAAAGGCGTGCATCTGGAGCTGGGGACCTCTATCCATAGCGAAGCCGGTGCTATTGCTGAAGCTGCGAAAAAGGGTATTTCTCTGGAAGGCGCGGAAATATATGTCACGACCTTCCCATGTCCACCCTGCGCGAAATTGATCGCATATTCAGGAATTAAAAAACTTTACTATAAAATAGGCTACGGAGTTTTGGATGCGGAGGGTATCTTGAAACAGAGTGGGGTGGAGATAACCCAGGTAGTCGAATAAAATTTTCTTTCAAATAAAAAAACGAGCCCGACACTACTTGCTAGTTGTCGGGCTCTTTCGTTTTTGCAGCGATGCGCGAGTTACGGTTCGGGATTGAAAAATTCTTCTTCCCCGCGAAGTTCGGTGGTGCCGTTGACTACCGCGGCTTTGCGCATGCTGGCCGGTCCGATCGCTCCTTGGAAAAATTTCTCGATGTGGGGGAGGGCGCCTGGGGCATGAGCGAATCCTTCCAACCAGGTGCCGCGGAAAACTCTCCAGCGGAGCTGCTCGTCGAGAATATGAGCATATTCATTCCTGATGATGTAGCCAGTGTAACTTCCGCTTCCTTTGTTGGCGGCGTCTCGGGTGGCACGGCGAGCTTCTTTTTCAGGGCTCCGGTCTTTGCAAACGGTAACCTGAACAGGACCAGAAAGATCGGGTATCTGAAGCTGGAAGTGTAGATGTCCGATGGTGCCGGCATTGTGCGAACGCAGCCCGAAGCGGCCAGTAAAGACGCCGCCGGGGATCTTGAAGAATTCCTGAGCCCATTTCCAGGCATCCAGGATCTGGAGCCATTCTTCGTTCGTGAGCAGGTAGAATTCCTCGTTGATGATGTGTCTTTTGGGAAGGATCATCAGATGCAGAGCATGGTGCTCTTGAGGGAAGGGATTGACCCAGACCCACAGAAGCGGCCAGTCTTTGCCTTCAGGATCGAACTCGCCCTTTTTGTTGAGCGGCTTGTTCTTCTCGAAATTGAGCGGAGGGCAGAAGAGGCATTTTTTCTCTGTTGCCGCTTTCAGCATCTCCCGCGCCTGTTCCGGGTTTCTTGCGTTTTCCACAGAATAACCCAAGTTGTCTTTTGCTCCCGTTCTGATTCCATCCAGCATCCGATTTCTCCTTTTCGCGCATTTAAGCGCTTTGGTGGCTTATTTACTTCTCAAAGACCAAGATACTATTATAGCACCTTTCTAATAAAAAAGCAAGGGATAGGAGAAAAAGAAAAGACCTACAGTCCGGTTGGATCCGCAGGTCTTTCAAGGGTTCATGGGGACTAGGTTTAAGTGGAGACTAGCGCATTTTATTGAGTTTATCCAATGCGTGGTCTTCGCCATCATCTTCCATGTCCGGATCCCAGGTTTCCGCATCGAACTGTTCCATTGTTTTTCTGGCTTCATTGCGGTCGTCGGTATAGCAATCAGGGAAAATTGTTTCAAAAACTTTTCTGAGCTGGTGGTATACGATGTCATTGTCGCAAGCAATGAGGACTATATTCCTGCCTATATTCTTGAGTCCTCTGAGGCAGATCTGAATGTAGCATTTTGACGACCAGACACTGAAAATCATTTGAAAGATATCAGCAGACCTGATTGTTTCAAGCCATTTCTCATCCGTCAGAGCTTCAACGCAGACATACTGGTCCTTTCTTTTGGGGGCTAATGCGTTGCTGCGGATCTGGATGTCGTACGTTGGATTGATGATAAGCGGCAAGATTTTTTCTCGCACATTTACATCAATAGCCATCATTTCGGCAGTAGTTACCGGAGTTTCTTTTTTTACAAACGCTCTGTACATGATAATCTCCTCCTTGCGCATCCAAGCGCTCTTTGAATTTCTCGTTAATAAATCGTAACTGACCCTTTGACAGAAATGGTAAATTCGGTTCCTGAACGTGCGTTTTTCAGGACATCTGGAAGGTCAGTCGCTTTTATTTCGTGGAATATTTCAGCAGTGCCATAGTATTCAAGAAAAGCGACCCCACATCTTATATCCAAAAGAGTGTAGTTATATCTCTTGGGCAAATTATCGAAGCTTACTATTTCTCCGTTGCCGATGTATAAGGTTTTTGTTAGCAGGCAAAATGACGGAATGGCAGCTATCCATAAGATTGTGGCAGCCAATAAGTTGTCATAGTTGAAAAACAGCGCTCCGCCTAGGCAGAGCGCAAGCGACATGCCTAACTGAAAAAGCATCTTTTTCATGATTTCCGATCCCTTTCTTATATGAGGTTTTTAAGCTACCGGGTTTCATAGGATTAAATCATTTCTTTGTAAAAAAGTCAATAAAAGCGCCCTTCCGAGCGCTTTTAAAAAATACTACAGGAGCGATATTTAAGGTTTTTTATACCCAACCTTGACCTTCAATGATTCGCGTTTCTCGTCGTTCGTGTCTCCAATGATCAGGTGCGCATGGAAATGGTCGACACTTCCACCGGTAAATCGCATGTCTCCGAAGCGGATAAGGATCGATCCTCCCAGAATATTATTTTTCCGGATCATTCGGTTAATCAGATCAAACAGACTGGCTTTTTCTTCATCGGTCATGTCTGTCGGCATGGTGAAATGCCGCTTGCAGACAAACAGGAAATGATGGACCGATCCTTCATAGGGGCTCATATTTTCAGTGGCTACCCAATTTTCATTTTCATCCAAGATCGGTTTCGGATGGTACTTAAGAAAATGCTCCATGCAAAAAGGGCAGACCCCATCTTTTTCTATCTGCTGCATCACGTCTATCTGCTCCTGCGTCCTGGCGTGTTTGAGATTCACATATGTCTTTTTTGTATCATTCATATTTTTGAAGATTATACCGCGACGGCTATCCCTTTGATTCCCGGATGCGGGTCGTAGTCGGAAAGCTCGAAGTCGTCCTTGGTAAAAGAGAAGAAGTCGGTTTTGTCCGTGTTGAGCTTCATAGTAGGATATGGGCGGGAATCGCGCTCGAGCATCTTGTCAACGGCATCCATCTGGTCGACATAGATATGCGCATCGGAAATGGTATGGACGTATTCATAGGGAATCGTTCCTGTTGCCTGGGCGATCATCATCGTGAGAGCGGCGTATTGCACCATGTTGGAAGGAACGCCGATCGGCACGTCTCCTGATCTCTGGAACATGTGAAGGGTCAATTTGTTGTCTATGACTCGGATATGGATCCAGCCATGGCATGGGCATACTACTACTTTCTGCGTCTTGCCAGTCCCGCGGATAGTGTATTGGGGGACCCAAGGTGTGATGAAATGGGTTCGAAGGTGCGGGAATTCCTTGATCTGTTCGATTATGTTCTGGAATTGGTTGTATGTTCCTCCGTCAGCAGTGGGAAAGTCATGGAATGCGGCGCCATATGAACCCGGTCCAAGGTCGCCAGTTTCAAGACCTCTTTTCTTGCACTTCTCTTCCGTCCCCCAGGGTGCCCACCAATAGCATCCATAGCTCTCAAGCTGTTTCAGTGTTCTGGCTCCGTTGGCGAAACCCATTATTTCCCCGATGGCTTGTTTCCAAATAGTTTCAGGCTTGATGGCAGGGTTCATATTGCGCTCGGTGATCATGGGGAAGCCGTTTTCAAGCTTGAAGCGCATGGTGGCCCCAGTGACGGAAATGGCGTCGACTTCGAGCTGAGTACCCATTTCCTGGCCTTCTTGTTTGATTCTTCTGAGGAGGTCCTTATATTGGTTGTCCGGGGTTCTTTCACTGAAAGGCTTCATTTTTACCGTATCTTGGAACATAGCTTTTGTGGCGTTAGTGCTTAGTTTCTGGAGTATACACGATTTTTCGACTAAATGCCAGTCAAAATGGACTTTCCAGGCGGCCTTTGTTGTGTTAAAATCAATTAAGATAAAAGAAAAAAATATGGCAAAACCAATATTGAGCATAATTTCGGCGATTGCCGAAAACAGGGCGATTGGGAAAAACAACCAGTTGCTTTGGCATATCAAAAAAGATTTCCAGCATTTCAAGGAAAAGACTTTGGGGCACGTGATGCTGATGGGTCAGAAGACGTATGAATCCATCGGCAAGCCTTTGCCCGGAAGGACGACGGTCGTAGTTTCTAATGATATGAATTTCAATCCGGACGGAGTAATTGTTTGCAGAACATTGGAGGAAGGAATCATGAAATCCAAGGAACTTGAAAAAGAAGAGATTTTTATTTGCGGAGGAGGAAGCATTTACGCGCAGACAATCGGGATGGCCGACAAATTGTATTTGACCGTAATTGAAGGTGATTTTGAGGCGGACACTTTTTTCCCGGAATATTCGGAGTTTAAAAATATCGTCAGTGAAAAAGCGGACAGTGAAGACGGTTTCAAATTCAAGTTTTTAGAATTGATCAAATAATGAAAATGGAAATAAAGATTAAAAAACTTAATCCGGAAGCAAAAATTCCTCAATTCGCCTTGAAGGGCGATGTTGGGATGGATTTATATTCAGCCGAGGAAGTCGTCATCAGGCCCGGAGAAAGGATTTCCTGCAAGACCGGAATAGCTATGAAGATCCCCGATGGATACGCGGCTCTCATTTGGGATAAGAGCGGGCCGTCGCATAAGTTCGGCATAAAGACCCTTGGCGGAGTTTTTGATAGCAATTACACGGGGGAATATATGATAGGCTTGGTTAATCTGGGAAAAGAAGATTACAAGATAGAAAAAGGTCAGAAGATTGCCCAGGTGCTTTTTCAAAAAATAGAAATACCGGAGATTTTGGAGGTAGATGAATTGGAGAAAACCAATAGGGGCACGGGAGCATTTGGCAGTACTGGTTTGCATTAAAATTAGTTAACATAAGAAAACACATATGTCCAAATACATACCAGTCATTGGAATGGAAGTCCATGTTGAGCTCAAGACCGAGTCCAAGATGTTTTGTGATAGCAAGAACGGGATGGGGCTTGAGACTGAACCGAACGTGAACATTTGTCCGGTTTGCACGGCGCAGCCCGGAACCTTGCCCGTGCCTAACCGCAAAGCGATCGAGTTCGTCCAGTTGGCAGGGCTTGCTTTGAATTGTGAATTGAACCTCAAATCCAAATTCGACCGCAAGAACTATTTTTATCCGGACATCCCGAAGGGATACCAGATTTCGCAATATGACCAGCCTCTTTGCGGAAAAGGACGCATCAAAGTCGGCGGAAAAACCATAGGGATAACCAGGATCCATATTGAGGAGGACACTGGAAAGTTGGTGCATGCTGCTGGGGGTGCCGACCCCGTAAAGGCCGATAAATCGGCCCACGGGGCAGGTTATTCGCTGGTGGATTTTAATCGCGCCGGAGTTCCGCTTATGGAATTGGTGACCGAACCGGATATTGAAAGCGGTGCGGAGGCCAGGGCTTTTTGTCAGAAGCTCCAACAAATCTGCAGATATCTGGGAATTTCCGATGCCGATATGGAGAGGGGGCATATGCGCTGTGAAGTGAACCTTTCTTTGCATAAAGAAGGAGAGGAAAAACTCTCCGGAACCAAAGTGGAAGTGAAAAATATCAATTCGTTCAGGTACGTGGAAAAAGCCATCAATTTCGAAATAGAAAGGCAGGCCGCGCTTTTGGACAGCGGGGAAAAAATCGTGCAGGAAACCCGCGGATGGGACAGCGTGAAAAACGAGACCGTTTCGCAAAGGAAAAAGGAATCGGCGCATGATTACCGATATTTTCCGGAGCCCGATATCCCGCCGATGGAATTCACTGAAGAATATGTGGAAGAGCTTCGCCTGAGACTTCCCGAACTTCCGGATGAAAAAGAAAAAAGATTCATTGAGCAGTTTGGTCTTCCCCAGGAAACAGTCGCGACTTTGATTTCGGACAAGGGCGTGGCGGATTACTTCGAAGCTGTGGTGAGCGAACTCCAGGAAAAGATTTCTGGTAAGGAAATTTCCGCACCGGAAGAGAAGGTTTTCAAATTGGCCGTGAACTATATTCTGACCGAACTTCGAAAGCACATGATGGAGGACGAGTTGGATATCGAGGATATCAAGATAACCCCGGAAAATTATGCGGAGCTCATCGGGATCGTGGCTGACGGGAAAATAAATTCTTCCGCGGCGCAGACCGTCCTTTTGGAGATGTATCAGACTGGCGGGGATCCTTCGCAGATCATCGAAGAGAAAAATCTTTTGCAGGTGAGCGACTCGTCCGAATTGGAAGGCGTGGTGGATGCGGTTTTGGCTGCCAATCAGAAGTCAGTCGAGGATTTCAAAGCCGGCAAGGAGAATGCCATCAAGTTCCTGATGGGGCAGGTAATGTCGGCTTCGAAGGGAAAGGCTAATCCTCAAGTGATAATGCAGTTATTGAAAGAAAAATTGAGCAAATAATAAAAACTCCAGATCCGCCTCTGGCGGAAAGGAGTCGAAAGGGAAAGCCAATCCCCAAATGGTCATGGAGATATTAATTAAAAAGCTTAAATAAAAAAAATATGTTCGAAAGATTTTTTGGAGGAGGAGCTAAAAAGCCTCAGCCGGGAGAAATTTCTCCTGAGGTCAAGAGTGAAATAGTGAATAAATATAAAAATGAAAAACCTGTGGACTTGGGAGAGCGAAGGGCGCAAGCTGTGCGTGACGCTGTCTATGGAAAAGTCAATCCTAAAGGCGAGGAGGGAAGAGGAAAGATGAATATCTCAAAAGAAGAGGCATCCGATGCGACCAGAAGAATCAGAGAGGGCAACACGGGTCCATTTATTGAGATTTCACCAACTACGGAAGACGAAATGGAAACTCAGATCAGGGGGATGGAAGAATTTCTGGATGACTTCGGTCATTACGAAGAAGTTCTAAAGAAGATAGAGGGAAATCTTAATAATTCAACCGAGGACAGGCATAGGGAGCTTCTAAGTAAGGAATTAGAACAGGCGAAGCAGCAAGCGATTTTGGAAATCGAAACCTTTATGGATGCTAACAAAGTAAGGCAAGGAGATGATGCGAGACTTATTAAGTTGAGGCAGCGGGCGATAGGTATGAGGAATTCCTTGCAAAAAATCGGGGGGTTGGAAAAGGCGGCGTAGTTTTTAGGGAATGAAAAAAGCGGACCTCTGCTGCGGGGTCCGCTTTATATTACGGGTAATCTCACACTGATCGTGCGATTGCCGATTACCCGAAAAAATCTTATTTCATCCGAAATATCCACTGGCAAGGTGAGTCTCAGGAGTCCTTTCTCCAGATAGAGGGAATGTATGGTTTTTCCCGGATTGCCTGCTTTCGCAAGTTCAATCAAGGGGAAACCGGATTTTCTCTGGCCTGGAATATCTGCCGATAGGAGCATTATTACGCCCATTATATCGGCTTCGGAAGCCAGGGTTACGAGAACCGACTTTGGATCATTTGGAACCCTCAGGGCCATTTTAATTGCGCCCAGTGTTGCTTGAACCGACCATGCCAATGTGCCCACCTCCTCTCAAAAGAACGATTTTTAGGTAACATTCTTTATAACATGCGATTATTAATTTGTCAATGCCGGGCTATGGCTGTGGATAACCGGATTTTGGCCAGGATGTATACGGGTGTATAATATCCTTAATGAGAAAAGAAACACCGAAAAACAAGATTTCAAATAAAGCGAAGTAAGTCGCCCGTATGGGTGATTTTTTTTAGGACAAAAAGAAGTTCTTTGACAAAGGAGCGTGCCATGGAAAAAAGAGAGGAATGTATCCTGTTGAAACAAGGGTGTCCCTTCGGAGATGTCGATTGCACAGGAGAAAAGTTCGCGTATTGCGAGCGCAGAAAACTGGTTCAAAAAGGGTTTGGGACCCTGGAGGCAAAATTGGAGATTGCTTCTGCAATAAAAGCCGCATAGGGAGGATTTAGTATTATGGAAAAAGCATGGTGCATATTTATCGGTTCTTGCAGTTTGCTGGGTGATATTTGCGAGGGTGGTCCGTATTCAAAGTGCGCATCATTTGAAAAGATCGCAACGGCAAGAAGTGAGAGGTGCGAGGCTGGATTTTCGGAAAAGTGCGCTTATCCGAAATATCGCGCATTGGTGAGAGAAGGAACTTCTTGCGGAGTGGAGGGGAATTGCTTTGTTCTTGAGATTCTGCAGGATGGAATGTGTCACGGTAGGCATGGTGATTATTCCTTGGAAGATTTTCTGATGCACGCATCCCATCTTCGGGATTGCAGAAAGGTTCTCAGAGCTCATGGACTTTGAAATCGCAAAGGGCTGGCGCAACGCGTCAGCCCTTATTCTTTTTCATGGAAAAAGGAATTTCTATTTTATGAAGTCGGACACCGCATTTTCAATTTCCTCGTACTCTTTCAGCCAGATAATCCTCTTGTCTTTTTGAAACCAAGTCATTTGGCGTTTCGCATAATGGACGATGTCGAAATACAGCTTCTCTTTTGCGCCTGAGGCGCATCCGCCTTTGGCGGACATTCCACTTTCTAGTGGTATTTTTCCCTGGAGATATTCGGCGATGCGGCGGTATTCGAGTCCGAAGCCTTCCAGTCTTTCCCAGGAAACTCCATCCAAATGAAGTCTTTTGACTTCATTAATCATGCCCAATTCAAATCTTTCATCCAGGCGTTTTTTTATCTTAAGGTGCAAATTTTCTTTTTCTGTTTTTATGCCAATTTGCAGAAATTCGTAGGGGCTAGGTTTTAGGTTTTGG
>Ga0076097_115_pt1 | contig 29977 bp, 28 predicted proteins | sample RifGroC1_FD_68126 | JGI IMG/M metagenome (GOLD analysis project Ga0076097, IMG submission 68126) | Parcubacteria bacterium GW2011_GWC1_45_14
ACAGACCAAGCTGTTCGCCTATCTTTGGCATATGTTCCAGACCGAAAGGGAAGGGCTTTCGCAGGAGAAAAACGAAATAGGGGCTGACATGATGAATGTTCAGCGGGAAGTGGACAAGATCAGTGACGAGCTTTCCAAGGAAGCCAAGAACGTGGAAGATGAAAAGGGTTATGACGAACTTGAAAAGAAAAAATCCGAAGGTCGTCAAAAACTCAATGAAGTGGAGCGGGAGCTCATCGTGACGGAAGGAAGGTTGGCGATTGAAAAAGAGAGGCTGGCCAGCCAGAAAATCTATGAAATCATTCCGGTGGATTTGAAATATGTTCAGGCGAAGCTTTCGAAGATAAGGAGCGATCAGGAAAAGCTTATCGAAAGGATAGAATCAGCCGAGAATCTGGAGCAGCTCCAGGACATCAAGGAGTTCGCGCGCGCCATCCAGCAGGAATTATATGATCTGCACAGCGATTCCGGAACAGGGGAGGTTAAGATCCAGAAGGATAACTCCAAGGAAACCAAGGAAATCCAGGATAAGATCGACGCGTTCATAGCCAAGAAAGCGCAGCTGCAGAAGATGTTCGATGAGAACAGGAAATTGGTTTTGGAAATAGAGGTTAAAATAAGCGAAGAAATCCAAAGGAGTAGGAAAGCCCGGGAGAGATTTTTCGAGTTGGAAAGGGAAATGCGAGCAAAGCAGGAACAACTCAACAGGATGAAGGATGAATTTAATGATGCGAAGATAAAACTCGCGCGCGTGGAAGTCCGCGAGGAAGACCTGACGAACGAAATCAGGGAACAGCTCCGCTTGGAAGTTGCGGATTTGAAATATGACAATTGGAGCAGATCGGCGGAATAGACCCGATGATCGTCGAAGAATACCAGGAAACGAACACGCGTTTCGACTTTTTGAGCGGGGAATTGCTCGATCTTGAGAAAGCCATGGAATCCCTTCGAGAGGTCATCAAGGAAATGGAACAGAAGATCGATCTGGAATTCGCCAAGGCTTTCGAGGAGATCAATGCGGAATTTACGAAATATTTCAAGATAATCTTCGGCGGAGGAAATGCCCATCTTATAAAAATAAAAACCAAGACCTCCAAGCGAAAAGCCAAGGACGGGGCTGAAGCGGAAACCGGAGAAGACGAAGCGACGGAAGGAGAGGAAAACGAAGATGAAAAAAGCGAACTGGGAATTGATATTTTCGCCTGCCCCCCGGGAAAAAAGATCACAAATCTTACCATGCTTTCCGGAGGAGAGAGGTCGCTTACTTCTTTGGCGCTTCTCTTTGCAATCATCGCGCACAATCCTCCGCCGTTTGCCATTTTGGACGAAGTGGAGGCCGCGCTCGACGAGGCTAATTCGCGAAGATTCAGTAAGATCTTGCAGGAACTTTCAAACAACACGCAATTCATCGCCATCACCCATAACCGTGAAACGATGCGACAAGCCTCACTTCTCTATGGGGTTACCATGGGGGAAGACGGCATCTCCAAACTGCTTTCAGTGCACTTGGATCAGATAGGGCAGGAGGGGGCGATTAGGGAATAACAATAAAATAAAATTCATGGATAAAAACGCCTTCTCATATCTCATTGAAAACAAAGATAAATATCCCAAAGAAATTTTGATTGAAAAATTGCGGAGCTCGGGATATCTCGAAAATGACATAGTGGAAAGCGTGGCGGAGGCTTATGGTTCTTCGGATGGGGACAAGAAAATATGGCCAGGCGTGCCAATGTCTCAGGGTAGATCTTTTTGGGATTTCAAAAGCGCCAAATCTTACGATAGCGGTTTGGAAAAAACAAAAGATTTCTTGTTCGGCTTTTTCGCCCCTTGGGTTGTTGGCACGATAGGCGGTCTGATTCCGATTGTCGGTCCAATGGCGGTACTGGCATTTTTCATTTACGTGCTGGTATACCTTTTCAATAGGAGAAGATATATTTTTTATGGCATGCTCGCGGAAGCGATCGTATCTTTGGCGTTAGCGATTATTTTTATCGCCATCCTATTTGATTCTGATATTTTTTAATATTTTTGTGAATAATAAGGCATTTGTCGCAATCTTTTAACAATAACACGTCATCATGGACAATAAAACAAAAGCGATTTCCATAGCCATCGGAATAGCCATCATCATCCTTACGGCGATATTTATTTTTTCGATATCGTCATACAATGTGCCTGAAAAAAAATCAGAAAAGAATGAAGAGATTTTGAATTCGAGGACGCAGGCGGATGCGTCGAGCGAAGAAAGTAAAATCGCACGGGATTTTGAATCCGGCGCGATTCGGGTTGAGGAGTCCGTAGGATCGACGGGCGGGAGTGGGAAAGAAAAAATTTTGCAGGAGCAAGAAAATATGGAGCTTGCGAAGAGGCTTGTTCAAAAAGAGACCGCTATCGGAGGGAGCATGGTCGAGGTGCTTGTGCAGGTGGAAAGCCAAAGCGGACTCAGGGTGCCCGGCATAAATTGTCGCATGGACAGCGTCCTTCCAAATGGACAAAGAGAGACGATGTTTAGCATGATCAGTGACAGCAAGGGGGAATGCCTTTTTTACTCCCTGGACGGAGGAAAGAAATATGAAGTGGTTCTCTTCGCGCCATCAACTGCTGCGAATAGACCCGATGCCTTGGTAGGCATGGTTTCAACCGGAAACACAAAAAAGGGCACCCTTTATACTCAATTGGTTGTGATATCGAGTACGGTTGCCGTGTCCGCACTTGATGAAAAAATAACCGATGAAACAGGGAGGGTTGCATGTGTCGATAGTGACGGAGAGGTTGATATATATGAAAAAGATAGGGTGACGGGTATGGAGCCTCCTGCATATGCCGACGGGTCAGGCAAGGGAAATATACTCGGGCTTAATGAGAATAATTGTTTTTCGGGCACGAAGAGCTCCGAAAACGGTAGCGTGTACAATGATTGCTGTGCGAACGACAACGCGATCAATGAGGCTTTTTGTAACGCCGACGGATACGTCGCCTACACGACGATCTCTTGCCCGAAAGGATGTCATGAGGGGGTTTGTTTGAAATAAATAATTAAAAATAAAAAAAATGTCCGAAGAAAGCAATGTCGGAGAAGAGATCAGGAAAAGCCTTGATCTTATCCAGCAGTCTATTTCCGCTCTCGACAAGAAAATTGAAGCGCAGGGAAAGCGCATAGATCTCTTGGAAAGCGTGGGAAGCAAGGGTGATTTATTCCAAGCCGCAACCATCGATAACCCCATGGGGATTCCGTCGCCATTGCCTCCTTTGAATCAGTCGCAAGAGCGCGTCTCTCGGGTCGGAGCAGAAACAACAAGGATCGTGGAAGATTCATACCATTCTTCTTTTTCTGAGAAGCGGGCTGGGGAAGGGTCCTTGGAGGAGAATATTGGGGGTAAATGGTTCGCGCGCATAGGGATTACGGCTATAGTTCTCGGAGTCTCTTTTTTCCTGAAATATGCTTTCGATAATGATTGGATAGGGGAAGCTGGACGGGTGACGATTGGGATGCTCATAGGCCTGGCGCTACTCGGAATAGGGGAGAAAACCATTAGAAAATATTCATCATATGGTCAGATGATTTCAGGGGGAGGTATTGCGGTCTTATATCTCTCCATATTTTCAGCTTTCAATTTCTATCATCTCATCGGTCCCTATGCCGCTTTTTTTGTTATGATGATCATCACTGCGATGGGGATAATTTTGAGCTTGCGCTACGACGCATTGTCGCTCATGATGGTCTCGATGGTTGGCGGTTTCACTACCCCCTTTATGGCATCGACGGGGGAAAACAATCAACTCAGCCTTCTTTCCTATATAACCCTTTTGAATTTGGCGATTTTGGCGGTTTCCATTTCTAAAAAGTGGCACTCGGTCAGCGTAGTGGGTTTTTTTGGAACAATACTTCTTTTCTTGTCATGGGGGGAGCGTTTTTATACCAGGGAAAATCTAGGATCAACCATGTTTTTCTTGACCCTTTTCTTCTTGATTTATTCGATATCGTCGCTCATTTACAATTTGGTGAAAAGGGAGCGGTCCACAGGTTCGGAGCAGGTTCTTACCCTCCTCTCAGCAGTGGCATATTTCAGTGCCAGTTATGCGTTGCTTAAGCCGGATTACTATGTGTTCATGGGATTTTTCGCGATTATTTTAGCCATTTATTATTTGTTATGGGCGTTCCTCGTCAGAAGCATCACTCCGGAGGATGAAAATCTCCATGGATTTCTCGCTTTTTTGACCGTGGGCTTCGTCACTTTGGCGATACCGATACAGTTTAAGCAGAATATCATTACCATAAGTTGGGGAATCGAAGCGGCGCTCCTGATGCTGGTAGGCGCGAAGCTGAAAAGGAATTTCATAGTAGCGTTTTCCTTCATAATAGCATCATTGGCCCTCTTTAAATTTTTCATTTTGGATAGCGCGAGGTATGGCCAATTCACGCTGACCTTGTTTAATGGCGTATTTCTGACCGCTGTTATTCTTGCCGTAGCCATGTATTGTATCGCGTATATTATCCATGTTTTTTCGGATGAAAACAGCCTGGGCGTGAAGCGAAAAACGTTAGTGGTCATATTCGTGGCCATGGCCAATTTCGTGACAATATTTTCTGTCAGCAAGGAAATAGTGGAGACATATGATCGCAAAATCCAAAACGTATACAGCCAGCAGAGCAGGGCAATGAAGGAATCGTTGAGCGCTCCATCGGCCCAGCGGTCCCTGGATAGAAAGGCTTCGGTTGCGAGTCAGGATACGATCAGGAGTCTTAGGAATAAAAGCAGCATATCGTTGTCCATATTCTGGTTGATTTACTCCGTAATCCTTTTGATAGTAGGGATTTTCGGTAAATATAAGGGCGTGCGAATCGGCGGACTTGCTCTTCTTATGCTCGCGATCCTGAAGCTGTTTTTTGTGGACTTGTGGAGTTTGGGAACATTGTATAGGATCATTTCCTCGATCAGTTTGGGTGTCGTTCTGCTCTCGATTTCATTCGTGTATCAAAAACACAAGGATTTCATCAAGCAGATAATCTGACGGATATTCCCATTACGTTTTTTATTTATAATTTGAAGATATGAAAATGGATAAGAAAATAATGTTTTCCTTCTTGGGGGTCCTAGTAATCGGTTCTGTTGCGTATGCGGATTTCTCTCTTTCGCAATGGCAGTATAAAAAAGAGATCCTGGATGTGAAAAAGGGTCTTAATAAGGTTTCCTTGGATAACGAAGTTTTCGCGAACTCTAACGAAGGTCTTGCTGATATGCGCATCGTTGATGATTCCAACAGGGAAATCCCGTATAAGTTGATTGCGACGAGAAATGAAGAAGGTCGTAAAGAATACAGTCCGAGACTTATCAACAACTCAGTCGCAGACGGAAAGTATTCTATGGTGATCATGGATCTCGGCGAGAGAGGGATTATTACCAATTCCCTGAAAATCGGTACTTCCTCGGATAATTTTCAACGCAATGTGACCGTGCATGGAAGCGAAGATCAGGAAAATTGGAATGTTTTGAATTCCGAGGGATATATATATGATTACACGGATAAGAAGGCCGGAATCAAATCCCAGGACACTAGGGTAAGTTTTCCGGACACTACGTTCAGGTTTCTCAAGGTTGAAATTTCCAATGTGGAAAATAATCCAGTAATGATCAATTCCGTGTCGGTTAGCCAATATATCCGGAAGGGTGCCAAAGAATTCTCAATTTCCCCTAAAATCGAATCGTCACCGGATGATCGGAATAAGGCAACGGTGTTGATTGCCGATCTTGGGCAAGGAGGAATCCCCACAGGAAGGATATCGATTGCCACCGTGGATGAGAATTTCAATAGGGGGGTAGTCGTCTATTCGAGCAATGACAGAGGAGTCGAAAACTGGAAGCGGGTCGGCTATGGTAATCTTTTCCGATATAAGACCCCGGGATTTTCCGGAGAGAATCTCGCGATGGATATAGATGAAACGACTGACAGATATATAAAGATGGTTATTTATAACAAGGATAATGCCCCGCTTGGAATTAGGGAAGTCAAGATGCTTGCGACTTACAGGGAATTGGTTTTCCAGGCAGACAGTAATGAGAAATACTTTCTTTTTTATGGAAATCGGAAGGCTGACACACCTGAATATGATTTGGAAAAATATTTCCAATATCTTGACCTGACGGGATCTTGGGAAGTTTCGTTAGGAGCGCAACAAGATAATCGCGGATTCATAGAGGAAAAAAGGGAAGAAAAGCCCTTAACTGAAAGAAATCCTTATTTCTTTACCGTAGTGCTTGTCGCAACGGGCCTGCTTCTTCTTCTTGTGGTGTATAAATTCTTGAAAAAATAAACACAGATTTAATATGGACTCCAGATTAAGTTTGAAAATCAGGAGGGATGTTAAATCAAAAATATAAGCATGGAGGGCATCATTCCTAGTTGTTGAAAAGAATAAAAGCTCCAATTGTATTATGCTTACATCCCAATGCGTTCTAATTAATATCTTATAAAAAAATATGCCAAAGGAAACAAGTAATCCTGCGTTGCACTTCTTCCTTTACTTGATCTTGTTTTTCTCACTCAGTTTCGTGGCGTTCGGGGTCGGGGCGATTTTATTCCAATACGTCAACAGGTTTTTTCCGGAATCTTTGCTTTATGCGTTCCAGGGATCTTTCGACCAGGGAGCGGTGAAATTCGGCATCGCTGCTCTTTTCGTGGCGGGACCCATATTTTTCTTTTCCGCCAGGCTCGTGGACAAATACCTTTTTGAAGGAAGAATTCCCGAAGATTCGAAGGTGCGAAGATGGCTGACGTACATCGTCCTGTTTTTTGCCGCCGGCACGATCATCGGCGACCTTATCGCCCTGATTGTCAATTTTCTGGAAGGGGACATCGCAGTCAGGTTCCTGCTCAAGGTCTTGGTGATATTAGCTATCGCCGGTTCCATTTTTGAATATTACTTCTGGGACATGAGACGCAGCGGAGTAGTCGGGAAAAAATACAAACAAAACAGAATCGCTTTTTGGACCTCCCTTGCTGTGGTAATCGTCATTTTCTTTTCCGGATTTTTTATTATCGACAGTCCGACCGTTTCGCGTCAGAAAAAGATCGATCAGCAGACGGTCAATGACATCCAAAACGTGGATAACAGTGTCAGGGGATATTTCGCCCAGACTGGAAATTTGCCGGAGAATTTGGAGCAATTGAGAAGCACCGGATTTTCTCCTTTTACGAAGAGCGAAGGGTCGGTTGAATATAAAAAAACCGGAGAAAAGACATTCGAAGTCTGCGCCGATTTTCTGCTTTCCGATCTGGAACAGGAAAAAGGACGATTCCGGGACGAGCCTTTCATGGAGGAGTGGAAGCACGCGCAGGGAAAAGTCTGTTTTGAGCGGATTGCGTTGGAACAGAACGGGGGAAAGCCTGTTCCTGAGAGATAGGTTAGGACGGGGTTGACATATTATGCGGGTCTGATATAATTGCAAAAGCATCGAAAACACGCAATAAAAAGGCTCTAAAAAGCCAAATAAAGAGGGTATTGAATACCCGCAAATTTATCTGTAATAATAGTAGTAATAAATTATGTTGATCATACGATTTGCGAGAACAGGACGAAGGAACAGGGCACAATTTCGAATCGTGCTTCAGGAAAATACCGTAGCTCCGACCGGAAAGCACATTGCGCTTCTTGGAAGCTATGACCCGCACCTCAAGAAAGCTGTCCTTAAGGCTGATAAGATCAAGGAATGGATCGGAAAGGGAGCACAGGTTTCAAATTCGGTTTACAACCTGTTTTTGAAGGAAGGTGTTATCGAAGGAAAGAAAAGAGCCGTAAAGATGCCTAAACCGGAAGTTAAGGAGGTTCCAGTAGAGGAAGTTAAGGCTGAGGAAAAGGCTGCTGAAGGGGAAGAGAAGAAAGAGGAAGTCGCCCAATAAATTTTGACAAACGGTTTTTAAATAGTGTCCGCAGACAACAGGCGCAAAGCTAAGTCCTGTCGAGGATACATAAATCCGATATTTATCGGTTTATGTATGCAAAGGTCGAGTCTGCGGAAACGCAGATTTTTTGATTTTGTAAATCCCGAATCGTCACGAATAAAAATTCGCGCTGATAAATGGGAAACATAAGCATGATTACAAAAGAACAAAAGAAGCAGATAGTGAAGAGCCTGACGGAAAAGGCGAAAGGCGCCAAATCCATCGTGTTCGTCGACTACAAGGGAATCCAGGTTAAGGACGTTACCGAGCTCAAAAAGCAGCTTCGCGAAGCCGGAGTGGAATACGTAGTTTCCAGGAAGACCTTGATCGACATCGCTCTCAAAGATGCCGGCATAGACACCAGCGTCAGGGGATTGGAAGGACAGGTTGCCATCTCATTTTCAAATGAAGACGAAGTGGTTGCCGCCAAGATTATCGACAAGTTCGCCAAAACAAATCAGAACTTGAAGATGCTCGGAGGAGTCCTTGGAACCCAGGTGATGGACGAGAAAGAAGTGAAGGCCCTTGCCAAGATTCCTTCGAAAGAAGAGCTTTTGGGCAAATTGGTCGGAAGCCTCAAATCTCCGATATCCGGATTCGTCAATGTTCTGGGTGGAAATCTCAGAGGATTGGTGCAGGTTCTCAATGCCATCAAGGAGCAGAAAGCGTAGGACGGGAATCAGGAAGCTAGCTTTTTAGCTTCTTAGGCCCAATAAATTAGTAATAAGTTAAATAATAGACGGAATGGCTTGCTTGCCTAAAAGGCTAATAAGCTAATTCCTAATAAGCTAAACATATGACAGAGGAAAAAAAGGAAGTTGTTGTTCCTGAGAAATTCGAGAAGCTCGTCGGGGAAATCGAAAAAATGAGCGTTTTGGATCTTGCGGAACTCGTGAAGGTTCTCGAAGAGAAATTCGGAGTTAGCGCCGCTGCCCCTATGATGATGGGAGCTATGCCTGGAGCTGCTGCTGAGGCCGCAGAAGAGAAGACTGAGTTCGATGTAGAACTTACAGCTGCCGGAGCGCAGAAAATCAATGTTATCAAAGCTGTTCGCGAAATCACCGGTCTTGGACTTAAGGAAGCTAAGGACATGGTTGATGGAGCTCCTAAGGTTATCAAAGAGAAAGTTAACAAGGAACAGGCTGAAGAGACAAAGAAGAAACTTGAAGAAGCTGGAGCAACTGTTACCGTTAAATAAATCGGTCGTAGACCAATTTGTTTTTCAACTCAAAACCCGGGGTTTGTTCCCGGGTTTTTTGTTTATTTGATCTTGATTATTATTTGCGGATGACGGGCAGTCACCCTTTTTTCGGTTTCGTGTTGGGCTTGTGCATGATTTTCTTTTCTTCTTTGGTGATGTGGATGTGCTTAGTTGAGCGGGATTCCTCCAGCTGCTTTTTCATCATCTCGAGCAAATGCAGAGGGCTTTCCCGCAAGTACTGCCCTTCATGTGTATGCGTCACCTTGTCTCTGGCTTCCTTGGATAATTTTTCATTAATCCTGCTTTCCGCATGACCGGGGGCGAATATGTAAATGGATTTTATTTTTTCCCGATTGGAAATCTCATCCACCGAGTCCCGGAGTTTCTTTAGGAATCTTTCTTTAAGGTCCTCGATATAACGTCCGTGGTGTGAAACTGCCGAAAAGCTTTGCATCCCTCCTTTCTTCCCCACGAAAGCTTGTTTTTCCTTGGCCTCCTCCCTCGGGTTCAGCACGAAAGAACCTGTTTCGGAAATCTCTCCGTTTCCGGCCACATAAAACTTAGCCTCAAACTCTCCACTGACCAAAAAAAGAGTAGGGGTGTCCTTGAATTGGGACAAATCCTTGGGAATTTTCATAGTTTTTATTTTTTTAAGAAGTTACGCCTTCGTTGAATATTACAACCATGCCCTGGTATCCATTCAGGTTCTAAACGGAATATGGGGCCTGAAATCTTGTAATATTCAATAAAGGATTCTTAATAATTAAAATCAGAACAATTATGGAAATCTTATTCGCGGTCGGGCAGATCCTTTTCGGGGGATTTTTCATTCTCAATGCCTTTAATCATTTGACGAAGCTCGATGGAATGTCGGCCTATGCGAAATCGATGGGCGTGCCGATGCCTAAACTGGCGGTCGCCGGCTCAGGACTACTCATCCTTTTCGGAGGGTTGGGAGTTTTACTGGGAATATATGTGAAGCTGGCAGCCTTGATGCTTGTCTTGTTTCTCTTGCCCGTTTCTTTTCAGATGCATGCTTTTTGGAAGATTTCCGCACCTGGCCAGAGAATGGGGGAAATGACGAATTTTCTCAAAAACATGGCCCTTCTGGGGGCCGCATTAATGCTTCTGGCAATCCCTGCCTCTTCCTGGGTAATCAAGCTTTTCTAACGTTTTTGGCGCAAAAAACAACCCCAAGGAGGGGTTGTTTCGGATTTGGCGGGCTTATTTTTCCTAGAGCGAATAAACGGAGGAAAGAGTTTTCAATAGCCAGGGAATGATGAATGCGAGGGCGAGCAAGGGAAGGACGACGGTCACGATCGTAATCACGAGTGTCCAAAGGAAATATTTCCTCATCTTCTCGATGGAGCGGTAGATGTCGGCGAGTTTTTGGTCTTGCTCCTGGATTTTTTGCAGGATTTCATTTTCCATATCGCTGGATGTTTTTAATATTTAATAGACAGTTTCCTATAATACCGGGTAGAAGATTTTTACCAATAGGACTATGGCATAATCGACGATTCTTTTTTTGTAACGGCCAGGCACAAATTCTACGGAATCATTTTTCCAATTCTGATATGTATCCAGAAGCTCTTTTATCAATGCCTTGTCTTTGAAAAATATACCAGCTTCAACGTTTATTTCGAACGACAGCGGATCGAGGTTCTGTGATCCGATGAGCGCCTCTTCGTCGTCGATGATAAGCAGTTTGGCATGGTTCATTTCTTTGGTTAGGAAAGGTCTCATTCCCAAGGGATGGAGTTTTTCCATGTAATGGAAATTGATTCTGTCGGCGAAAGGAAAATCGGATTTTTCCGGAACCAGGATTTCCACGCCGATCCCTCTTCTTATGGCATCGTCAAGAAGGGAGATGAGCCAGCGCGGCGGGGCGAAATATGGAGTAACGATGCGGACGGACTTTTGAGCTCCCAAGATTCTTTCGGCGTAATGCCTCCTGAGGGTGTGGATGTTTCTGCTGGGAAGATGCTCGACCAGCCAGAAGCGCAGTTTATATGAGAATTTTCTTTTTCTCCAGGCCAGAACGAATTCGTCTTTTCCGCCTGCCATTTCATAGGTGTAGGCGAACGATTTCAATATCCTTTTGACGATCGCGCCTCCCAGGCGGAGATGGAGATCATTCCAATTTTCGAAACGTTTGCCGATGTTGACTCCTCCGATGAAAGCCGTCCGCCCGTCGACTACCAGTATTTTCCTGTGGATATGGCGGAGCCAATGGCTGAAAAAGATGATTTCTATTCCGGAGCCCCTCAAGTCATCCGCTTCCTTTTGGAGAAGTTTGCTGCCGAAAGCGTCGGCTACGATCACGATCTTCACTCCCTCCGAGGATTTCCTTTTAAGCTTTCCCAAAAAGTCGTGGCTTTCGGCGGTGTCTGCCTCAAAAATGTACATCTCGATAAGGACGGAATTTTCCGCTTGGTCGATCGCCCCGAGCATCGCGTCCCAGGCCTCTGTTGACTTGGTGTAAAGTTTGGATTTCATATGCGCTAATTTTAACACGGAAAAGAGTAAAAACACATTTGTTTTTTAATGTGATGGAAATTAAGACATCCCCTGGGGAGTATTATCATGGAATAAACAGATAGTAAAAATTCACATGAAGCAGGAACTAGATTTCAAAAAGGTTTCCATCCTTATATTCGCCGTCGCTCTTTTTTTCGTGTCGTGCTTGGCGGTTTTTTTTATCGCAAAAAGCGCCATGGATGTTAAAAAAACCGAAGGAGGTCTTGCTGTGAGGATGAAATCCATTTCGGACAGAGGCGCCAGTGGGGACGATGGTGGTTTTTCATTCGCTATTTTGGGGGATACCCAGGGGTTTAAAAGCAAAGATGAGAACGGGGGATTTCAGGGAGCCGTTGAGAATATACGAAAAACGGACGCGAGTTTTGTTATGACGGTCGGCGATCTGCTCTCCAGTTGCGACGGTGGGTCGAAGTGTGAGAAAAAATATGCGGATTGGAAGAGAGCGCTCGGGGATTTGTATGGCAAGACATATGAAGTCATGGGGAACCATGACCGCACCGGAAAGGAGGACGCCGACGAGCTTTGGCAGGAAACATTCGATCTTCCGCAAAACGGACCGGAAGGATATTCGGAACTCGCGTATTCTTTCGATTTTGAGAATTCCCATTTCGTGGTCCTTAATAGCGAAATGCCCGAAGAACACGTCGTCGACAGGGCGCAACGGGATTGGCTGGAAAAGGATCTTTCAGTCACTGACAAGGAGAACATCTTCGTGTTTTTCCATGAGCCGGCATATCCTGTAAGTTCCAAAATCGGAAGCAGTCTGGACGATGAGGAAACTGAGCGCAACGCGCTTTGGAAGATATTCAAAGAAAAGAAGGTGACGGCTGTGTTTAATGGGCACGAGCATATCTATAGCAGAAAAAACGTCGAAGGCGTATACCAGTTCGTGATCGGAAACACGGACGCGTATGACCATGATCTGCCCAAAAAAGGTGTGGCGGATTTCGCCTACCAGGGAAAGTCTTTCGCCATCGTGGACTTGATCGGGGAGCGGGTGACCGTCAGTTTATATTCCTCGGACGGAAAGCTGGTGGATGAGTTCGGGTTTTCGGAGTAGGGGCAAGATCGGAGGAAAAAATTGGAAGTTGTATTTTAATAATCTCCAATTTGACAGGCCATAAAAAGCATGTAAATGTTTATTTGGGTGGCTAGCCGGCGGAGTCATTGTTGACTCCCATTTTCCCAGGGAGGTTACAATGGGGAGGAGAAGCCGGAAACGGAAGAACTCTTTGACGCCAAAAATTGCCTTTTTTGCTGCATGCCTTGAGCTAATTAAGGCAGCGATTGGCTTAATTGCAATCCTTATTAGCTAGGAAAGCATGAGTGCGCCCACCGCGCTAGCCACCCACCCAATAACAAGGATCACTATGCTGGTCCTTTTTTCTTTGGATTAATTTTTATCGACATCTGTATATAATTATGGTATTAATTAAACATATAAAAAACTTCAATAATCACTAAGTCATGGAAGAATATTATTGGGTTATTGTGCTCATTGTTATCTATGTTGTATGGGGGATAATTAGTTGGATTGTGGAGACAATTGATAATTCCAAGAAATACAACGAGCTTTTACCAAAATTCCATTCTTTGGAAGATTCCATTAATGAACGCGAGGCCATTCTTGCAGGGGATCAGAAAAAATTAAATACAAAGATAGAAGAAGTCAATCGTGAAATTGAATCAATTTATGATAAAATTAAACAAGACACGGAAGAAGTAAGGATAATAGCAGCTCAAAAATCAATGGGGTTTCCGTGGTTAGCGGAAGCTTTTGCTGAATACTTCGCGCTAAAAGATTCCAAATTTGAAGATTATTTGATTACAAAAAAACGTCCAGCATATACAACCGCACAAATTGTAAGTGAGGTAAAAAATGAAAAAAAATTATTAAGAAAGGAAAATAAGATACTTAGCTATAAAATTAATTATTTCGAAAAACTATTCCCTTGGCTTACGGAGCTTATTGCTGAAAATGAAGAAGATGAAATTCTGGTTGAAATTGATAATGAGGACCTTGATGATAAAAATGAAGAGGATAGAGTAAAAAATTATCTAACATCAGAAGAGTACAAAAAACTTCCATCTGAAATAAGAAACCAAAAAGCCTTGGACAGATATTTGGCTAATAGATATAAGTCAAAGTGGGCAATTGGCAGGGACTATGAAATGTACGTTGGATATTTGTATGAAAAGGCGGGATATCGTATAGAATACAAGGGAATACTTGACGGATTTAAGGATTTAGGCAGGGATTTAATTGCTATGAAAGGTAATGATGTTTGTATTATACAAATGTAAATACTGGGCAAGTTATAAAGATATACACGAGAAACATATTTTTCAGTTGTTTGGTACAACCATGGAATATTGGATAAAGAATTTCAAGACAAAATGTAAAACATTTGAGGATTTTGCAAAAATTTTAAATAATAATGAGCTTAGGCCAGTTTTTTATACATCAACATCACTATCCGAAAAAGCTAGGGAAATGGCAGATGCTTTAAGCATTGAAATTATAGAAAATGCTCCCATTGGTGAGTTCCCGAGAATTAAGTGTAATATTTCCGGTAGGGATCGTGAAAAAATTTATCACCTTCCATTTGACCAACAGTACGACAGAACTATCATAGAAAAAGAAAAAGGAGAGTTTTATGCCTTCACGGTTAAAGAGGCTGAGGATGCAGGCTTTAGGAGGGCATTTAAGCACAGATTTAATTCTTGATTGATATATATAAGTTATAAAAATGACCTTAATACTAACGCAAATATCTAAGCATGGGATTATTCATGCATCCGACTCTAATCTCTCGGATCAGTTTGGTTTAACTATCGGAGTTGGGAAAAAATGTTTCGCAGTTCCAAGATTAAATGCTGGTCTTACTGTAGCAGGATCTTTTGGTGTTGGGGATGTGGCAATGGATTATTGGATGGAAGATTTTATAATAAAATCAACTACTCAAAATCTAGAGGATTTTGCTGAAGAGCTTCGTGTTTCTCTTGAAACTGAAATGCTATCCGAACAAAAAAAAGATGGTAGTATGATTCACATAGCAGGATATCAGAAAAATGAAGAAGGGAAATATCATCCAGAATTTTGGTTTGTTAGGAATGTATATGGTCTTGATCTAGAAACTGGAGAATACTCAGATATAAGGGATAAATTTATTAAATCTGAGGACTTTTGGACTAGAGATAATAAAAAAACTGACATATTTAAAAAATTTCAATCTAGTGATAACCTCGCATATCAATTATATATAAATGGATTCAGCCCAGGGCGTATAGGTTATAATATCGTTCAGGGGTATCTAAATGATTTTTTTGCTGGTCTGTGGTCAACTGAGAATTGGAAATTTAGGGCGCCAAAAAACATTAATGAGGCAAAATTACTAATAGAAAATTATATAAAATTAATAAACACTCTTTTTGTGCTATCTGATTATCCAGGACAATTAATTGGTGGGAGTGTTCAAATCGAAGTTATAAAGCAACCTGATAATATAGATATATAAATCCAAACCCGTCGTTTTGATAGGGGATGAGGGATTTCCGCATCGCTCACTTGCCGTCGCAAGCTCACTCTTTGCCCTGGGCAGCGCTGAATGCTCGCGCGCTCGCATCCATCGGCGCACGCTGCGATGGCTTTCTGCTGAAATCCATCTTACTTAGCTTCTGCCCGTTCGAATCCCTCCCGATAATGAAGATGAGGGCTTTCCGCGTCGTTTATTCGCCGTCGCTCATAATCTCCTTGCCCGCGGTGGCGCCAAATGCTCATCCGCATTTGTCGGCGTTCGCTGCGATAATTTTCTGCTGAAAATTCTCTAGCTCACTGCCACCGGTTCGAATCCCTCCATATTTCCAAATACAATAAAAATAGGAACACTCTCGGGAGCGTTCCTATTTTTTTGTATGTTGTGTTTATTGAACGAGATTCGAACTTTTTTTGACGAGAATCCAGATTGCGAATTCTGAGCCCGCCCGCCCTTTGGATTTCGAGCCCGCTTCCGCAAAAAATCGCGCGTAAATTCAAAAGAAATCGGAGGGGCAATTTTTCGGTTTTGGATTTTTGTGATAACAAAAAGGCGGAAGGAACTAAATTCAGCTATGTGTGGATAGGTAATTACCAAACCCTCACCCAAGTCTTTTTGGTTGTTGAATTTCCAACCTTATCGTAAGCTTTTACTATTATGGAATATGTACCACTGGGCGTGGATTCAGGCACGGTAAATCTGGCACTTTTGACGGTTTTTATTTTGCCATTGAAGGTAACTTTGAATTTAGCTATTTTTTCGTTATCTTTGGCCTCCCAATACAAGATGTCTCCTTTTCTGATTGAATAAAATGGAGTTATGAATTGGGTGAATTTTGGATCTTCGCTATCCACTTTAACTTTCGCTGATTGGCTACCAATAGCATTTCCCAAGGAGTCAAAAAATAAGAGTTTGATTTTTTTACTCGCATTATTGGCAAGCTTTAGACTTGCGCTCCAAGCGCCAGAAGCGTCAGCTGAAATTGTTTTCCAAAGACTATTGCCTTTATAAATTTTAACTGTGCCATTGGCTAGGGCTACGTCCTTGCTCTTAAGTTTGAATTTATTCTTGGCGATATGAATTGTATCTTTGAACTTGTGCGATGCTCTGTCAATGCTTATTTTTACTTTTTCAACCACTGTGGCAGTTTGAGCAACTTTGTCCACACTGAAGGTTAAATGGTAGTCATTGCCATCAATATTGCCAGCTGCGTCAACACACTTGATAAAATAGTTGTATGTTGTATTTGAATTAAGTCCGGTTATCAATGTGTAATGAGCTGTTGAATTAGTATTTTCAAAAATTGACATTGAAGCAAAGTCCGCATTTGGATTTGTTGAATATCTGCAAGTTGCAAGTTCATTGGTGCTAGCTGATAAATTTGTGCTAGTGGTTGTTGTTGATAGCGTCTGATTATTAGGAATGCCATTTGAAAGAGTTGGCGCAATGGTATCTTTTATCAATGCTTGGTTAATTGTTCCAGTATTGCCTGCTAAATCAGTGTCTTTGATGTAAAGTGTGAAATTTCCTTCTGGCAAAGCATTGAAACCTATCAACATTGTAATTGTAGTTATGTTTGAATCGCAAGTCACCCAATTAGTATTATCAATTGAACATTCAGGATTTGTAATTTCAACATAATCAAATGCTACGGTTTCATCACCCTTAACTTTGGCGTTAATATTCGGAGCGGTAATTTCTGGAGTCGGATTAGTCAGATCAATTGTCCAAGTGTAGTCCGTAGGAGTCAGATCTTCATTTGTGGCGGTGTCTATTGCTTTGACATAGAAAGTATGCGCCCCTTCAGCTAGGCTAGTGTAATTTTTTGGAGTCGTGCAAGATGAAAAACTTCCTGTGTCTAATTTGCATTGAAAGGTGGCAGCTTCACTGGCATGAAAAGTAAAATTTGCCGAAGTTGAATTTGTGTTAGCATTTGGAGTGGTGTCTATCGTTGTGTTTGGGGAAGTGATGTCAATCGTGTATGTTTTAGTTTGAAAAGTTTCAGCATTTCCGTTCAAATCTGTTGAGAAAAATTTGAGCGTAGTTGTTGAGGAAATATTTATTGATCCTGAATAAGGGGTTGAACTAGTGGTTGGGTCATTTCCATTAATAGTATAATATGTTTCATCACAACCAACCCCAGAACCGTCGGAACAAGTGAGTGTTATATTTTGGGTTGAATTGAATAATCCAGTATCGATATCAGCCGTGGTGGTTGGGGCAGTGTTGTCACCTTCCACAATATCGAAAGTGTGAGTAGAATATCCGCCAGAGTAATTAAAGCTTATTTTCCCTTGAGAATTTGATTTGCAAATTCCACTATTGCAAATTGTTCCGTTTGCACCAGTAATGTCCTGGCCAAGAGTGGAATCAACAGAAACATTATAGTTTTTGTTAGCATCTAAATCTCCAATGGTATGCAATGTTGTTACTGAACCAAGAGTTGATGATGATTCAGTCCAAGCTTTGTGATGATTCCCAGTATTACTCCAAGTTAAACTCGCAATGTCCATCCAATTCGGACGGGGATCGGTTGCATTATATGTTGTAAAACTTCCTGATTGAGGAAAAATATTAAGATCAGCTAGGTTAGAAGATGTCGTATTTAAGTCTCTGAATTTTCCATCAGCATAAATTCTTGCCCCTGCTCCAATATCAATTTCATTTGTCCCAATTACATGCGGAGGTTGATATTCATAGGCTCCAATATCAGGAGTTCCATATATTGGATTTCCAATAACATCAGTTGTTTGACCATTGGAAACTCCAGCATCAATCAATGGAGAATTATACAATGGTGCATAATTAGCGTCCATTTGTGGATTTGTTCCACAACTAAATGGTGTCAATTCACAAGAAAGCGTAGCGTCAAGGCCAGAAGGAATATCGGACACACTTGTTGTGAACCAATTTCTAGAACCACCTGCAAGAAAACTAATAGCCTCACCCCCATGTATACTTGCTGAATCTATCTGATATTGATTGTTGTTTTCATTGAGTGTTGAAGTGCTGTTTGCAAATTGCACAGCACCAGCGAGTAAATTATGGCTACTATTATTCCTGAAATTAACCACTGAGCCATTAATTGTCTCGTGCCTCAACATCAAGTGCGGACGAATAAAAAGATTATTAAAAATATTCAGACCATTAACTGGTGTTTCAACATCCACGCCCCTATGACCACAATCAATAAATTTTGAATATTGAATAGTGGTTCCAGCCAAGGAAGTTCCACCCGAATAAATTCCAATTGCATCACTGTCGGCATATTTGAATTCACTGTTATTTATAATCGCAGATTCTCTAAGTTGCAGGAGTTCCTTATTCGCACCTATAATTTTCATGTTATTGATCGTATGTCCTGTTGCGCCAGCATTTATCTGACTAGGCCAATCATCAACAACCCCCAAAATTTGAATACCTTGACCAGTAGGATTTCCACCCGTCCATTTTACATACAAAGTGTTATATCCCAATGAATCAAAATCTCCCCAGCCCCATTTGTTTGTTGTCCAAGTATTTGTTGACAATGCATTCCATGTTCCATCAACCACGGCCGTATTTACTGTTTGAATTGCTCCCTGACGAAACATGCTTGGCCAAGGATTAGAAGTTGCTAACACGTTTCCTCCACCATCTAATTCCTCAATAGTAATGTCGTCCACATAAAATTCAGTTCCTCCAGCTTTCCATATGTACAAGTGTCCTCCAGTTGCCGTTGCAGTTACATTTGTAAATTCAAATGGTTGCCAGGATCCAGTTGTTGATAAAGCCAAGGATCCGCTAAAAAAACTACCAGAAATTGATAGCGCTTTGCCTGGCTCAAGATAATACCAACCCTTAATTTTATAATGAGTACCATTTTTTAAATTATTTATCCATTTATCTAGTCCTCCATTAGTACCCGTATTTACAAGAACATGACGTGAATAAGTACCATCATGAGAACGAACTGAACTTCTTTCATTGACAGCAACTGTCGTGTAGTTTGCATATGGATCAGATTCATCAATTGTTTCCATGTCATCATCAACAATTTTTGACCCAATATTGCGCAGATAATAATATCCAAAATGGCTAGCATCTGCAGAAGCAATCCATTCCATTCTTCCAGCTGCCACCTTTGCATTAACATCAACCGTATTATTAATTTCATTATTATTAAAATTCCAGGTCACATTATCTTGACTAGCAGATGGAAGAAATCTTGCCGCATATGGACCAGAATTAGCAACAACTTCCACAATTGATCCTGCTGGAACATTGGTGGCATTGGTTGCACTCGAAATCATTTGCCAACCCTTAGTTGGAGTTGTTCCATCGCAAGCTGAAGCACATTTGGCATTTACATAAAATGTTGTTGCATTAGCATTAGCCACAAATCCAAAAGAAAAAACTAAAGCAAAAAATCCACTGATGAAAATTGTTTTTGCAAGCCCCTTGCCGAAATGCATCGCCATAAAATTTTTATTAAATCTTTTTATATTAAAGTTTTCCAAAACAAAAACGGACACCCGACCTGCGAAACAACAATTGGTATCCGTGAAGATCCGTTTGCGTTTTGGTCGGTGTGCCCGATTCCAGTTCGCAAACAGATCAGGTAACGCAAAAAAGCGCTACGAGTTGAGATTCTTCACAAATATTAAATTGTTGTTTCGCATTCAAATTATAACAAATTATTGATTTTCCCACAATATATGGGAGTTCAGGATGACCAAATTTGTGCGCATGGGTGGGTGGGGCAAGCAAATTTGCTCCTTTTCTTATTCTCTTTGGCTTCCGCCGTCCAGCTCTTTCGAAAAAGAGACTGGACATCCAAAACCGAAAAATTGCCCCTCCGATTTCTTTTGAATTTACGCGCGATTTTTTTCTTCCAAATGAAAGGGCAAATTTTTCGAGTTTTGGAACGCAAGCCTCTCCGCCAGAGGCGGATCGGTTGAAATTCGCCAGGGTTTTCCAAGCGTTTTTGAATTCAAAATGCAGGGTTCGGTCGGAAATTTGAAAGTTCGTTTTTGCAAAGCAAAATATGAATTGAAAATTCATTGCCAATCTTTTTCTTTCCGCCCATGGCGGAATGTAAAGCGATATTGTCCCACTTTGTGGGACTTGTCTAAAAGAGATTTTGCAATTTTTGAAATCATGCTAATATGAATTTGGACACAAACTAGAAAACGCTTTTATGTTGCAATAAATCTTTTTTATTGTGACTACAAAGGAGCAATTCTGTACAAATGCGTTTTCGTGTTTGTGTCCAACAGGGTTGCTCCTTTGTATTATAAAAATTTCAAAAATATGCAAAATCAAACCAAAAAGTTTTTCCTTTATGCTCGCAAATCAACAGATGAAGCAGAAAGACAAGTTTTATCTATTGAGGCGCAAATGTTCGAGCTTAGGGAATTCGCCAAAAAGGAAAATATCAATATTGTTAGGGAATTTGTGGAAAGCAAAACCGCCAAAGAGCCAGGCAGGGAGATTTTCAATGATATGGTGGCACAAATTGAGCAAGGAGGCGCTGAAGGCATCTTGGCGTGGCATCCTGACCGTCTGGCTCGCAATTCTGTGGACGGTGGGCGTATTATCTATGGCGTGGATACTGGAAAAATCACAGCGCTCAAATTCCCGACTTTTTGGTTTGATCCTACACCGCAAGGAAAATTCATGCTATCAATCGCTTTCGGACAATCAAAATATTATGTCGATAATCTTTCGGAAAATGTGAAAAGAGGACTGCGCCAAAAACTCAGAAACGGAAATTGGCCAGCTTGGGCGCCATTGGGATACAAAAATGATAAAGTAAATCACAGAATTTTTACCGATAAAATAAATGCCAACTTAATCAAGAAGACTTTTGAAACTTATGCCACTGGAAATTATACATTGAAAGAAATCCGAAAGATTATCGATTCACTGGGCTTGATAGGTAAAAAAGGAAAAATGCTTTCCATTTCCAATTATCAATATATTCTAACAAATCCTTTTTATTACGGGGTGATGAGATACAAAGGGGAAATGTATGAAGGAAAGCATAAACCGATTATCACAAAGAAACTTTTTGACCAAGTTCAGGAAGTTATGAAACAAAAAAGCAAGCCAAAAACGCCAGAATTAAAGCCTTACATTTATCGTGGTGTTTTTCATTGCCAAGAATGTGGATGTTTCATCACAACCGAAACGAAGAAGGGTCACAACTATTTGCGTTGCACAAAACGAAAAGAAATTTGCTCGCAAAAATACACACGAGAAGAATTTATGACCGAACAAATCAAAACAGAAATTCAAAAAGTTTCTTTGCCGCTGGGTTGGGCAGAGAAAATGATTTCTCATTTGGAAAATGAGAAATCAGAAAAAGCCCAAAGCGAAAACTCTTTTGCTCAAAATTTGAAAAGTGAGTTGAAAGATTGTGAGGAAAAACTCGATTCACTTTTGGATATGATTTTGGAAAAATCAATTTCGCAAGAAGAATATAACGCCAAGAAGCAAAAAATCCTCAATCGCAAGATTGAGATTTCTGAAAAGCTGAAAGCTTTTGAGCAAAAGAGTCGCAATCGGTTCGAACTGGAAATAAATTTCATAAATGAGGCTAACCAAGCCAAAAATATCGCCCTGCAAAAAAATCCCGAACGGATTCGGGATTTTCTGAAAAAGATTGGTTCGAACTTTCAAATTTTCGACCGAACCCTGCATTTTGAATTCAAAAACGCTTGGAAAACCCTGGCGAATTTCAACCGATCCGCCTCTGGCGGAGAGGCCTCAAAAGACCAAAAACACCAATAAAACAGCTTTCAAATGATAGCTTGCAGCTTTCAGGTGATTGGATGGAATCCGAATCCTGACAGCTGAAACCTGATATCTAGAAGCTATTCCACTATCTTTCCTCCCAATACGCTGGCTGCGTCGGAGAGGAGGGAGCTTCCTTTTTTCTCAGTTTGGGGCTCCGCTTTCTGTCCGAAAGACGGGACATTGGAGCTTCTTCTTTCCGGAACCTTGATGCCTGATTCTTCCTCTGTTAGAGCCCTTAATTTGACACGGGACCCTAAAAGATTACCAAAGACGGACTCGACTGTCAATCGGTTGGTGTTGTCATTGAGCTTGTCCTTATAGAAGCCGTATTTGGTGACTATGGTCAAAAATCCATTCTCCACTTCGGCCGGCATAGAGAGCGGAAGAAGAGCGGCTAGAGAGTGGTTGGCTTGGATGATTTGCTTGCAAGCTTCGTGCCAGATCTTTTGCACGTCTCCCAAGTTGAAGGCTTTGCCGTTTTCCATCGTAGTATCCTCCTGCTGCGCGCTTCGGATGGCTTCTTTGGGGGACTCAGCGACGGGAGTGCTCGCGGTCTCCCTCGGAGCTTCGCTTCTCGTAGGCGCGGTATATGGCGCTACAGGGGCTGGCGTGGCGTTTTGTGGGACCGAAGGCGCTGCAGGGGCTGGAGCTATCTTGGAGGAAATCCCTTTGGTTATTTCCACGACGGCGATTTCAATCGGGAGCTGGGGAATGAAGGACGCTTTGATTTTTCCCTGCACCTCGGAAAGTCTGGCCAGGATTTTGAGCACGTCTGCCGTCTTGGTTTTCTTGGCGAAATCAAGAATCTTCTTGGTTTGCTCGGAGGTGAGTTCAAAGGAGAAGGTTTCCGCCAATGATCCGTCGATGGAAACCAGCATGAGCTGGCGCAAATAGTTGAGCACCGCTTTATGGAAGACTTCCAGGTCGAAGCCGTCGTTGGAAAGGGCGTCTATGAGTCTGAGCGCGGAGGACGTATCCTTGGCGATGAGCGCCTCGGTAAAATCTTCGATGGATTTGTGCTTGGTCGTTCCCAGGATCTCCTCGACTTCTTTGGCTGTTACTTTCTTGTCCTCCAACGAAATGACTTGCCCCAGCAGCGATTCGGCGTCGCGCATCCCTCCTTCAGCTGAAATGGCGATCGCTTCAAGGGCGGCTTTCTCAATTTCCACTCCCTCCTGCTCGGCGATTTTGGCGAGCTTTTTAATGATGTTTTCCAATGAGATCCTGGTGAAGTCGAACCGCTGGCAGCGAGAGATGATGGTTTCCGGGACCTTGTGGATTTCGGTGGTCGCCAAGATAAATATCACGTGGGCTGGAGGTTCTTCCAGAGTCTTGAGAAGCGCGTTGAAGGCGCCGGTTGAAAGCATATGGACCTCGTCGATGATGTACACTTTGAACTTGGCTTGAGATGGCGGGAGCTTGACCGTTTCGCGCAGCTCACGGATATTGTCCACCCCGGTATTGGAGGCGGCGTCTATTTCGAAAACGTCCAAAGATTTCCCTTCGGTGATGTTTTTGCAGACGTCGCATTCCATGCAAGGCTCGGCTCCTTTGGGAGTAGGGCAGTTGACGGCTTTGGCGAAAAGGCGCGCCATACTGGTCTTTCCGGTTCCCCTGGGACCGGTGAAGAGGTAGGCATGTCCTATGCGGTCATGGATAATGGCATTGGAAAGGGTTTGTACTATATGACCCTGTCCGATCATGTCGGAAAAGTTCTGCGGGCGGTATTTTCTATATAAAGTGGTAGACATAAGACAAAAACCCATGAAACATGAAGCATGAAACATGAAGCATTATTGGTATTCAAAAATACGAGTTTACCAACCCATTATAGCACAGGGCGAAGATAAGAAAACTCCCCGGAAAGGGGAGTTTGTGGTGTGGCAAGTTATCCGTGTCGGACAAGGGTTTATTTTTTGAAAACCCAGAATTTGTAACCGATAAAGTTCCAAACCATGGAGAACATCGTTCCGGAAACGTTTCCGATATTCGCCCATTGTTTCGTGTCGAATCCTTCAGGCGCTCCGATCACATTCACCACAAGGGTGGCGATCCCGACTTTTACTCCGAAACCTATGAGGCTGACAGCGAAAAACTGCGCCATTTCGGTGGCTTTCTGCTGCTCTCCTTTGGCGCTGAAGGTCCAGTATTTGTTCCAGAAGAAGCTTCCGATGTTGGCGATTATGAATCCGATACCGGCGAAAACAGAGAACCAGAAACCGGCGGCTATCGTAGTTACGGCGATCAGCAGATTGACGACGCCCCAATCAAGGAAGGTGTTGAAAGCTCCGACTGCTCCATATTTCGCGACTTGGAGTATCACTGGGATTTTTCGGGCGATTATGGCGGAAAACCAGAGTCCGAAATTAGCTAGCGCCGTGAAAAATATGATCAGCAGAAGGATGTTAGTCACTGTGATAGGCAGGAAGGCGAGATTTATGTTTTGTAGGATTGGGATTGAGAAAAGGGCGAAAGAGAGGCCGATGAATGAAATGAGCGCGTAGTCCCTTTTGTTGACGAGTGGTTGGTTGATGTTTTCCATGTTACTTTTCTTTGTGTTTCTTGCATTATTCGCGATTCGCGGATTTGCATTTATTAGTGGATTAGTATTATAGCTATTTTAAAATGACGGGTTTTGGGCTTTTATCTCTTTCTCAAGGTCGGCGATGTCGGACGTCCATTCATCGACCACTGAAGTGCTGGCAGGCTTTTTTTCGCCCTCGCCATCCTCAGTTTCCTCTTCCGATCCTATGCTTTCTTTCAATGATTCTATTTCCTTGTCGATGGCATGCTTGGAATCGAAACCTGAACCAAAAACACCCCCGCCTTTTTGCAGGACGTTTTCGATCGCTGCCCAGGAGCTTTCGATGTCGCGCGGAGTGAGCAGAGCCACTTCGTCTCCGGGCTGGGCTTTGAAATATGTTATGGAAGCCAAAAGCACTTTATACGGCTTTCCTTCGGAGAAGATGTAATAATTTCCTTTTTCGTCTTGGCTTACGATGCCGATCATGTGCCTTCTTTCAATCGGGCCGATTTGTTTATAGATGAATGATCCGTCGGTGGTTATGGTGAGCTTGAGCATGTCGCCCTCGACGAGTTTCGATTTCGAAGCGTAGTTCGCAGGAACAGGATATTGTTTTCCGTTCGTGCCGAGCATTATCTGTCCGTCGAACGTCCCTTCGATGATTTCTCCGTCGCCTTCGTCCTCATGCTTCCTCCTTCTGCCGGTTTTCTTTTTGCCTTCGATTTGCAGGAGCATAGCTTTGGCGCTCTGGATGGTTTTTTCGGCGTTGATAATCATGTCCCGTAGGGAATCGATCTTGTGTGATTTGTCCGCGTCATTTATGTCGTTGTGTTGCATATGGGTTGTCTTTTTGTTTTTTTGTTATCAAGCGAAGCGAGAGATATGAAAGTAATCTTTCATTTCCGAGCGAGCGCAGATAACAAATTGCTTCTAATTTATTTTTGTTTTCCATTTAAAATATACAATATTTTTGTCAAGCAGGCAAATGTCAAAGGTGGTGCAAATATAAAGACTTTGAAAAATGTAGTATTTTCGAGAGAGTCTTAATTTTGGAAAGATATGGAAAAGAAAATGAAAACAAGGCATAGGTTCATAAATCCTTTTTTAATGTGGCTTTTGGTGTCTGTCGGGGTGTTTTTGTCGCTTAAATTCGTCCCGTCGGTCGATTTTTTCGAAAGGACTTTTCTGGGATCGGTCGTTTTCTTGTCGACACTTTGCTATTGGGTGTATTTTTTCATAAGTTCGCTTATCGTGCATCGGAAAGCGGCGCTTAGTGTGGATGCGGTGGACACCTTGGTCACGGAGGGGGTTTATGGCTTGGTCAGGCATCCGATTTATTCCGCGGACATATTCCTGTCTTGGGGTTTCCTGTTGATTTTTCCGAACTCCAAAGTGCTGGCTTGCGTCCTTTGGCTCACATTCGTGTTGGCCTATTGGATGGTTCTTGAGGAAAACGCCCTGGAGGAGAAATTCGGAAGGGAATATCGGGAATATGAGAAGAATGTTCCCATGGTAATTCCGAATATTAAAAAGATGCGAAAATGAGAAATTATTCAAAAACGGGAGGAAGGAAAGGACTTCCCGGGTATAGGACACCGTCTTCATTTCGGAGCAAGGTTCTGGATGTGGTGAAGAAAATTCCCAAGGGAAAAACCTTGTCCTACAAGGAAGTAGCCGGCAGGGCGGGTAGTCCCAAGGCCTATCGCGCCGTGGGAAACATCATGAATAAAAACCGCGACCCCAAGGTTCCATGTCACCGCGTGATCCGTTCCGACGGAGGGATAGGGGGATATGCTTTCGGTGAGAAAAAGAAAAAAGAGATTCTCAGGAGGGAGGGAGCTTTTTAAAGCCGGGGGCGACCCTGAAAATTTAAATGGAAGCACACAAACCATATGATTACTAAGGAAGAATTCAGGACCTATATCGCGATCACTTCCTTGGTCTTTTCTTTCGCTATTTTAAGCGGTTATATAGGGGCGATAAATTCCCCGCAGCAATCCAGGATGATCGTGGACAGTTTTTTCGGCAATCTTGATTTCACGAAAAACTTCAGCCCGCTTCTCATCTTCGTTTTCATTTTCCTGAACAATGTCCTGAAAGCCCTTTTTGTGATATTGTTCGGATTTTTTTTCGCGATCGTGCCGTTGGTGTTCATCTATACGAACGGCGAGCTGATCGGTCTGATAGTCGGGGTCTTCCAGCAAGAAAACAGCTTGCTGACGATAGTCCTCGGACTTCTTCCTCATGGTATACTTGAGGTGCCGGCGATAATCCTGGCGACCAGTTATGGGATCTGGCTGGGGAACTGCTTTTATAGGAGGCTTCGATATAAGGAGCCGTTCCGGGTGCATTTCTCATTCGCGCTAAAAAAATTCTTCAGGGTGATTTTGCCGATGCTGCTGGCTGCGGCGGTCATTGAAAGTTTCGTGACCCCGATGGTCATCAATTATCTTTTTTCCCGTTAATCTCTGGCTATATGCTTTTGAATAGAAAAACCCAAAACTTCGCGTTAGTCGTTTTCCTTCTGGCTTCGGTGCTGCTTTTCTTTTTCGCTATGAGAGAGGGGGAGACTTTCGAAGTTTTCCGCTCCGCGGTACAGCGCAATTTTTTCTATGGAGCGTTCATTTTCACGGTTTTGGAAATAGTTTCCATAGTCGTGGCTCCGATTTCCACTATTTTTCTCATCCCGGTGGCGGCGAACATCTTCGGGCCGCTGCTCACGGCCCTGCTCAGCGTTTTGGGCTGGACACTCGGAAGCGTGATAGCCTTCGGGATCGCCAGAAGGTTCGGACGGCCGGTTTTGGAAAGGATAGTCGAACCTGAAAAATTGGAAAAATACAGAAACTACATTTCTCCGGACGCTGAATTTCTGACGGTATTGCTTCTTCGCGTGATGTTTCCCGTGGACGTCGTGAGTTACGCCGTGGGGCTCTTCACTGTCATGCGCTTTCGAAAATATCTTTTGGCGACTGTTATTGGAATCACCCCTTTCTCCTTCATCTATTCATATGGAGGGGATGCTATTTTGATGGGGGATTATCGGTTTTTTTCTTTCATAGCCTTGGGCAGTGCGGTTTTCCTGTTGGGCGTCTCGTTGATATTTAGAAATTTGAGAAAGTAGGAATATCCCAATGGGCACGGCCTGTTTAACCGCTCTTGGTCAGTGACATATTTGTGTGATAAAATCTGAATATTGTAAAAAATAAAATAAAAATCGTATGGAAAAAATAATTTTGGATAATCCTTGGATACTTCTCGCTTTGGTCGCCTGGATGATTCCTTGGAAAGGCTGGGCGCTTTGGAGGGCGGCTTTGGCTATTTTGGAAATAATCTACATTCTGTTTTTCAGCCGGAAAAAAATACAGAAGGAAGAAGTCCAGCCTGAACCCCAGCCGAAAATAAAAATAACGCATAACTTACAAAAACCGAAACTGACACTGTAATTTTCACTTGCAACATCCCGAGTTTCCTGTTTGTATTAACTTGTTCCCAGAGCCCACACCTTGCGGTCGAAGTCACGCTTCGAAAAGGGGGTGCTTATGAAAATCAAAGTTAATTTTCAAAGCGCTGAAGAGGAAGCTCGGTTCAATGGAAAACTCGTGGCGATAAACGGAATAGGAAGTTCGAATGTCATCAGGGATAGCGAAGGCATGCCCCTTAGCGGGTATGATCCGGAAGCCTTATTGTGGACTCTTCGGAAAATGGAATACAACGTTTTTTACATCGTCTGTTTGGGGGAATGCCCAGACAAGAAGGAATCCGTTCATTGAAACGGCTGCCTCGGGATCGAATATCCCGGGGCGTTTTTCTTTTCTCCGAGGTCTTTTTCATGATAAAATTAGCCCATAAGAAATAATCTTTGGCAATTTCCTTATGAAGAAAAAAACCCTGTTTTTTCTAGCTGTTTGGATTCTTCTCCCTTGGTCGGTTTCGGCTCAGACCGCTTCGGAAAACATAACTGGCTATAACGTGCAGATAGGTGTCAACGCCGATTCCAGTATCAACATCAGTGAGAAGATCGAATATGATTTCGGGGTCGCCCAAAAGCACGGGATTTTCCGCAATATTCCAGTGGAGTATAAAGCGCGTGGAGGCAATTTTAAGTTGCGGGTTTCCGATATCTCGGTTATGGATGAAAACGGAAAAAAACATGATTTCGAAAAGAATCATGAGGGGAACGATATGGTTTTGAAAATAGGCGATCCCAATGCGTTGGTCACGGGAAAAAAAACTTATGTCATAAATTACAAGATCAAAAGAGCACTGAATTATTTTTCCGACCATGATGAATTGTATTGGAACGCAATAGGATCCCAATGGCAGATTCCGATCAAGAATCCTTCGGCGGAGATATTTTTCCCGGACGCTTCGCATTCCCTGGAGGCGTTTCAAAAAGAATGTTTCGTGGGAGTTTTAGGGAGTAAGGAAAAATGCCAAATCCAGGAATATGTCAGGGGAAATAATTCCATTAGGTTCTCTGCGAGGGATTTAAAGGGCGGAGAGGGACTGACATTCGTTTTGGGATTTCCAAAGGGATTGGTAATAAAACCCGGCAACACCGAGATTATCTTAGATGTACTCAAGGACAATTTGATCTTTTTTCTCCCAATTATGGTTCTTATTGGGATGTTTTATCTTTGGCATAAGAAAGGGAAGGATCCGAAGGGCAGGGGAACAATAGTCGCCCAATTCGACGCGCCGGATAATCTGACGCCTATGGAAGTGGGAATTATCCTTGATGAGAAGGCTGACCCGAAAGATATCTCAGCGACTATCATAGATTTGGCAGTAAGAGGACACATCAAAATAAGGAAAATTGAAGAGAAAATCCTCCTTTTCAATAAGACGGATTATGAATTGGAAGAAATCAAGGAAACAGAGGGGCTTAAAGGTTTTGAAAAGAAGTTTTTGGATTATCTTTTCAGTAGTGGCAATGTCGTGAAGATTTCAGGACTGAAAAATAATTTTCAGGAAAAAATTAAAAAAGTGACAAATGAGTCATACGATTCGGTCGTTGAAGGCGGTTATTTCTTAGGAGATCCTAATACTACCAGAAACAAATATTTGATTGCGGCAGCAGCACTCGTATTTGTCGGTTTTTTTCTGGTGGATTTTTGGGGAATTATGGGCTTCGTCGCAATTGTCGTTTCGGGAATGATCATCATCGCTTTCAGTTTTTTGATGCCTAAGAAAACAGAAAAAGGCGTCTTGGCAAGAGAGCACATCCTCGGGCTTAAGCTTTATTTGGAAGTGGCGGAAAAGGACAGGCTTGATTTTCACAACGCTCCAGAGAAAAATCCCCAAATTTTCGAAAAACTTCTGCCATACGCGATGGTTTTGGGAGTGGAGAAAAAATGGGCAGGGCAGTTTGAGGGAATTTACAACCAAAGCCCTTCTTGGTATTCTGATACGACCCCTTCCAGCATAGGAACCTTTACGTCACTGGCCCTT
>Ga0076097_124_pt1 | contig 29432 bp, 25 predicted proteins | sample RifGroC1_FD_68126 | JGI IMG/M metagenome (GOLD analysis project Ga0076097, IMG submission 68126) | Parcubacteria bacterium GW2011_GWC1_45_14
AGAAAAGAATTATTTGAGAAACTGGGCGGATTCGATGAGGATTTTTTCATGTATTTCGAAGACGTCGACCTTTGCAAAAGAGCGAGGGCGGCTTCTTTTGATGTACTTCTCTATTCCGACTTCCATGTAGTCCATTTCGGAGGAAAAAGCTTTGAAGATAAAAAAATCCAGGAGGATTATTACTATGAATCCCAGGACAAATATTTCCTGAAGCATTTTGGGGTTTCATCCCTCCTCCTGCTCAGATTTTTGAGATTGTTCCACTAGCCAAGTCATTCATAAAATACACCTATGTCGGAAAAAATCCTTTTTCTTTTTTCCCTTTATCTTCCCTTCCAAATCGCCCTTAATCCTTCCGCCTCCGTGGATTTGGCTTCTGTGCGTGTCCTTATTATTCTTCTTTTCCTTTTTTGGCTTTCCTCCGGCTTATTGAAAAAAAATCTTACCCTCCCCGTTGATCGAGGATCCGTCTTGCTTTATTCATTCATTTTCCTGGCGGCTTTTTCCCTCTTCTTTGCTGAAAATTTTTCCTGGGGGGCCAGGAAGCTTCTTTTCCTGCTTTCCATCTTTCCCCTATATTTCCTATTTTTTGATGCTGGCAAGAAAAACCGCACATTGAAGCTATTTCGGGGGCTTACTTATGGCTCCTTCGCGGTTTCAATCGTTGCGATTTTGCAATTTTTTTCCCAATTCGTCTTCGGAATAGAAAAAGTCTATGCTTTTTGGGGGCATTATATCACCCCCTTGTTTCTAGGAAACGCTTTCTCCTCGGCTGTCCTGGAACATCCGAGTTGGCTGGTGAATATCGGCGGCAAAACAGTTTTTCGGGCCATATCGGTTTTTCCCGATCCTCACATGCTCGCTTTTTACCTAGGCATGACTGCGCCCCTAGCCCTGATTATCCATTTTAGTTCTAAGGCGTTTTTGTCTTCACGCATCTCCTCAGGAACGTGCGCCTGAACCCACACTTTCTCATCAGAGCCCTCTTAGGTGTTCTTTTGCTGCTTAGCTCGCTTTATGCCATTGAGCCACTGAGAACCCGTTTTTTTGCCTCATTCGACTTTCAAGAAGGATCTAATCGTGGCAGAATTGAATTATGGACGAAAGCGGTCCAAACCATAAGCGAACAGCCCTTCGGAGTAGGAATCGGAAATTTGTCCTTGGCTTTCGTGCCCACGGCCTCTTATCGCGATCCTATTTATGCCCATAGTCTATATTTAGATATCGCGGTGGAATTGGGAATCCCGGTTTTGCTGGTTTTCCTGGCCCTCCTGTTCACATCCTTTCAAAACATTTTAAGGTTATCGCGAACCTCCCCCGCCTTTCTGGGGTTACTCGCCTCTCTCTCATTCTTCGCGACATACTCGCTCGTGGAAACCCCGCTATATTCCGTACATGTCTTATCATTGCTCCTCATTTTACTATCCTTTTCAAATTCCCATGAATTTTCAAAAAATTATTGATTTTTTCTTTCTGCTGACCATATTCTCGCTCCCCTTGTATCTTTTAAGATTCACGCTTTTTCACATACCCACAAACCTCCTGGAAATATTAGCCCTTGCTTCAATCGCCTTTCTCCTTCTCAGTAAAAAACAAGCGCTGCTTAAAGAGTGGCTGGGCACGCTTAAGCCGATATTGACACCCTCCGTTATTCTTTTTTCAGGCCTATTGCTTTCTTTTCTGGCAAACCCCTGGACTCTCCAAGGACTGGGCATAATAAAGAGTTGGTTTATAATTCCTTTTCTCTTTTCTCTGTCACTCCCCCTGGTTTTCAATAGCGACAAGCGCATCAGACTCGCCCTCAATACTCTCTATATTTCCATTTTTTCTGTTTCCTTCTTGGCCCTGATTTATAGCTATATGGGGATTTTGACCTATGACCAGAGATTGAGCGCCTTTTATCTTTCCCCCAACCATCTGGCGATGTTTCTTTCCCTGGGATTCTTCCTTTTCCCCTATCTGTATTTCAAGGAAAAGGGAGTCTTCGGAAGATATCTGCTCCCGTGCTCTTTGTTGGTTATAGCACTGGCTTCTTATTTGACCTTTTCATATGCCTCATGGCTAGCGGTATTCTTATCCTTCCTGTCGCTACTTTTCATAAATAACTCCTTCTCCAAGAAAACTTCGCTTTTTGTCTTAGGAGCGATGCTTCTTTCCGCGACCTTTTTCGCTTTCCAATATGACGAGCCCAAATTGAAAAACATAGCGGATTCCCGCTCATCCTTTTCGTCTCGCTTGATGATTTGGCGCACCAGCGTTGAGCTGATACGAGACAATCCCGCCCTTGGCATAGGACCCGGAAATTTCCAAACCCGCTATCTGGATTACCAAAAATACTTTCCCCCTTACCTGGAGTGGGCTGTTCCCCAACCGCACAATCTTTATCTGGCCTATTACCTGCAGGCCGGCCTTCTCGGACTTATCGGATTTTTACTGCTCTGCTACAAATGGCTTGCTTTTGGATTAAAACAAAAAAACGCCGCTTTTTCTGCGGCATCTCTGGGGATATTGTTTTATATCCTTATCCACGGGCTGCTTGATACTCCCTATTGGAAAAACGACCTGGCTTTTTCCTTTTGGATAATGTTTTTCTTAACCATAGCTTTCGCCAAAGAGCAAAAGCTTTCTCAAAAATCCAAGGTGTAGATTTTTCCGTCGACTTTGTTCACGAAGTAGAGGGCGTCTTCCGAAGGGGAAAGCGTTAAGCTGCCAGCATCATATGCACCTTTGATCTCCTCTAAATCAATCAGCCTTGTTTTTTCCCCGCTTTGGGTGTTTATCTTCCAAAAAGTATCCGTCGACTTGAATTTTCCCAAGTCGTAATCATCGGGCATTACCGCTCCATCCGGAATTGACGGGAGAACGTAATAAACGTGCTTACTGTCAAGAGACCACTCCATTTTGGAAACTATCGTCGGAATACCCAATTCCACATAAGACCCATTTATATCGATAATTCCGGTTGTCATGCCGCCGCTGCCCTGATCCTTCAAGTGGCTTACGATAGCTCTTTCCCCGTTCGGTGACCATTCATAGTCAACCCCCGTTTTTCCGGAAAAAATGATCTTGGCCTCCCCGCCGTTCATGCCGACGACTGACAGTTCCGTTGGCTCTTGCGCCTTTCCCTTGTTCCAAAAAGAAACCAGTGACGTCTTGGGGATCGGAGCTATCGCGACATCTGCAAACCTCGTGTCCGCTATTTTTTTCCAGTCGCTTCCGTCAGGATTCGCGATATTTATACTCTGGGCTTTCGTGTTCTCATCAAAATATTTATAAATTATCTTCGTTCCTAAATTATCCCATGCCACCGTGTCCGTGCCATCACTGAGTTTTGTTATTTTTTTCCCTCCGTCCTCATGCAGAAAGAAATTTTTATGCCATCCGCCCTGACTGAATACCGCGATCGCTTTTTCTCCTCCAGGCGACCACAACGCGTCCACCAACCCTATCGACTCTTCGCTTGAAAAATTGTTCTTTCTTCCTCCATCCAGGTCCGTCCGCCACGCCTTTCCGTCCGAAGAGGAATAAAAGAAAATTTCCTCGTTTTTCTTGTCTAAAAAAAATCCGATCACTGATTCATTGACCACGGGCTTTATTTTCCCATAAATTGAACCATTTGGCTCTTTTCCGTTTCCTTCCGAAACGATACTGTTCGTCTTAATCTCCGGGCTTTTCCTAAAAGCGATGTTATAGGCCAACAGAAATATCGAAAACAACACCAAAAGAGAACTTGATATGATAAAAAGTTTTTTCATCCGAAAAATGCCTAATTGTTATACATTATATGTATGTGGTTGCTATTGGTGCAGGTGAGGCTTCTTTGATTCCCCACAGGATTTTCACAAAACGTCTGGTCCGTGTTGGAGCCGTTGTCCCGGAAAGCCTTCACAAAATCGGTCCAGCTCCCGCCTGTCAGCGGAACTATATCAAGTCCGAGTCCTTTGTAATGGGCAGAGCCACTTTTGCTGTGCTGTCCTCCCGCGATACTGGTCACCGTGTAACTCTTGTTTTGGGCCACGGTAAGCATGGCTCTCAGCATCGCCACCGAAGGTAACTCCGACCCCTCGCAAGGGGTTTCCTGGCTCTTGCACGTCGAATTGCAAGTCGTCATGGGTTTTCCCTGGGAAATCTCCCTAATGTTTCTATCCGGACTGACCGGAACACCTTCCTTATCAACGCAATCCGCATTTTCTTTCCCTTGAAGCTTTATGTTTCCATTGTTTAGGATGCTTACAGCTAAATCCTGCATTCCTGTTTTTGCAATTATTTCAGCTGTTTCAGTTGAAACTGGAGCCGAGGAAGAACCTGTCGGCGACGTCAATTGGAAGCCTTGTTTGAAGGCGTCTGTCCTGACGAGGTCCGGATTGATTACGTTCAAAATAAGATAGGCCGTCATAGCTACCACAAGACCCAATAAGGCGTCAGAAATAATGCTTTTAGCGCTCCCTGCGGTCGAAGTGTTGCCCGCGCTGGTCGCATACATGAATCCGCCCACGGTTATCATGAACAGGGCCGCTATTCCTACTGTCCAGATGCCAAATTTATAGATAGCCGAAATAAGATCAGGAAAAGAAATGGAAGATCCGGCATTGAAAAAGCCCGGAATGGCCTCCATTATCTTATAGTTGACTCCTGGGGAACTGTTCGGTACGGCCAACGCTCCGACACCGCCAGGAACAGTGGCTGGATCTATCGGCACGCAGCTGTCCCCGGAATGAGTCCTCGTATCGCAACCTATGATCTTGCCAGGATTATCCGGATCAAATCTCATCGCCTCCCACTGCTCGAAAGAAGCGTCGATTTGTCCGCTTTCTATCGCTTTTTGAAGATCATCAACGGTTGGTGCGGCTGCTAAAATAACCTCTGCAGATAAAACGCAATTAAAAAATGCGATAATGCCAAATACTAGCACCGATGTTATTTTTGTTTTCTTAATCATTTTTTTGTATTTATTCCTTTTTTCCGATACTTGGAGCAATCGAGAAAACCAGGCCTGAAATTCCTATCAACATAGCTCCAGTCAATATTATTTTCAACAGGAATAACGCTTGTTGCGGCATATTGGAGGCTATGTTTGCCAAAAATTTCTTGGTTCCGTTTTTCAGCGCGACAGTTTCATCATATTCGCTTTCTATGACCTCTATCTGTATGGCATGCTCCAAATTTTCTTCAGCTGTTTGCATTTGTGAAACTCCCCATATTTTCTCCAGCGCCTTCCTTGTTGAGATGGGTTGACTATAAGTGGCGTTGATGCTCACATTATAGGATCTTCCCGGACGCTCCGTGACGGTGAATGAGGCTTTGTCGGTGCCGGAGAAACTTTCCCCGTTGACCATCCACGTCACTTGGGTAGTTTCAGGATTGGCAATAAAATCCGGAAAAAAAGAGGCGTTCAGCCTGACCTGCAAACCTTCCACGGCCTGGAAAAGATTTTCACTCACATCCATCGAAAAAGTTCCATCCAGATTTTTATAATATCCGAGTTGCTTAGGCCAAGTCTGGTTTGTATCCGCTGATGTTATTCTAACATAGGGCTTAATAATCTGAAACTTTTTGCTGAAATTTTTCGTCAAACCGCTATCCGCATCAAAAGCCTCCGCCGAAATCTCGATCACGTCTCCTTCCATACCTATTACCGGAAAAAAGGCTAGGTTAGCCGCAGATCCATCCAGACATCCATTTGATATATTGCTATCGCAGCTCAAGGGAGCCCCATTTAACTTCCAATTAAAGCCGCTCAGATTGCCATCCTCATCAGGAATAGAAGCTCCGATTACCTCATTATTGGAGACGAAACAGATTTTTCCTATATTTTCAGGATTGGCGCTGCTGCATATTTGTCCTCCCAATGATAATTTACCCGCAGTCTCCGAATATACCGCTTTATAGGGAGTGATCTCCGGACCCAGTTGTCCAATTTTGACAATTGACATGCCTTTACCGTTTTTACCCACACCGTCACCTTCAGAAACAAATGCTTTTATTCTCAAATATTGCTCTTCGTTTCTGTTTGGAAAAATGCCGTCCTCATAGGAAAAATTGAGCTTAAATTTTAATTCCGAATTTCCAAGCCCGGAAAAATAACTATGCTCCGTAATATTGTCCGTTATATTTTTCCAAAGCGGAGGATTAGATGTCCCATCACTACTGATTTCAACATCCCACTCGTAAAGAAGTCTTGACGGATCGCTATTGTTTATGACAGCAGTTGCCGTAATAACGCTACCCCTATTCAATGATCCCACGCCTAGAGGATCATTTATAGGCTCCGACGGCGAAACGGCCACATTCACATCCAGATAACCGCTCTCATTGACTCCCTTTGGGTTAAGAAGGTTCTCCTCCAAACAATCATCAAGGTCAATTTCTCCTATAGTCAAAATTCCCGATGGTAGTCCATAATTGTTTTCCAAATAAAACCTTCTTTCTTCAGCCGCATCGCTTATCGCATCGCAAGTATTTTTAGAAAAGGCCCACATCCGCATCCTCTCTCCGTCATTGTGCTTGGTATTCATTATGGAATCCCCCTCAACCACTACACCGACCTTGTCACCATCTTCATATCGCCACTCAAAAGTTGTTATTCCAAGTCCGATCACATTGGCTTCATCCAAATTACCATTTCCAGCGGTAGAAATATTTCTATTATCAGTTCCCCAAAATTGTTCCTCTTCGTCGCCGAATTCATCGTCTCCAGACTCCTCTCCAATTCCCTTGGGTTTAGGAAATAAATGTTTGCATATATTCCCCTCACTCTTCTCCTTGAAACTACAGGTTGGCGCAGGTGCGCCTAAAGAGGAACAGCTTGATCCGAGCTCCCCTCTTCCTATTTCCGAGCACATTTGTTCCGTGGTAAAGCTGGAAGCGAAAGCGCTTGAAAGACAAAGAGGTTCTCCGCTCTCACAAGTCGCTCCTGCGGTAAAGTTTTCCGCATCAATCACTTCACATTTCGGTGTTGATGTTTCCAGTTGACAAGCACTCTTTCCACTTTCAGTTATGAAAGTTCCCGGGTTATCCGGAAGGTCCTCATATTCACAAGTAAGAGGCGTTCTTGTTGAAGCACAAACCGCATTAGCACAACTAAAAGATTCCGTGGTTTCCTTGAGCTCATATATCCTGCCGTCATCGAAGTTTTGCACATAACAATTGGGGTCATCATTATCATTTCTTCCATCCCAATCCGGCAGGGCTTTATAGCCGTCGCCATTCCCATCGCTCTCCGTATTGCCATTACTTTCCCCGTCATAACCGTTCGCCGCAATAATACGGGCTGCTTCTATCTTCCAATCGTTTTCATCATAATCACCATCCTCATCCAAATCCAGTCCATTAGTTTTCTTTAAATACCAAGTAAAATAAAGCTCTTTATCATCATCTCCAAAGCCGGCTGTTATAGCCTGAGCATTCATTTTTCCAGTCCCTCCAAAATTATCTTAAGGTCTGCTCCTCTTACTAAAGAATATTGACCGTTTGACAAAAAAACTATCTGTAAAAAAATCAATCCTATCAAAAGCTTTCTTTTGATATTTTTTCTGGGCTTCAACATATCTATTAGAATTAGTGTTAAAATGCGAACCTTATAAATATCACATCCACTATGAATATGAAAAATGATTGGGCCACCAAGGAATATATAATCGAATTACTCTTAAAAGCTACCAGGCCCGCAAAAGGAAAAAATATTATATAGGGGATGAAATTCCAACTAAAATCAGGACTAAACCAAATTAAGACCACAAAAATTAAAAATTGCAATAAAACAGCACCATACCCCAAAAACCTTAAAAACTGAAACATTACAAAGCCCCTGAAAAAGAATTCATATATAAAACTCAGACTTAAAACCAAAACTAACTCGTAGTAAACAAAATAAAGGAAATCTTCCGCTATCCTACGTGAAATAATATAATTATCCAAAAATGAAGTGTAATGGAAAATTATGTAAAAAATCAGAAACGACATCAGGAGGGATAACCCTGCCCACACTAATCCATTTTTCCAATCACCGACAACCAAACCGAAGAGGGAAAAATCCTTCTTTAATATGAATTTATTAAAAAGAACCGGGGTTATAACAAAAAAGACTATTAGGGCTGAAATATCCTGAAATCTCCCTTCTGTGGGAAATAACTTAAAAGCAATAAGATTAGCCACTATGAACAATGCCATAGTGACCACTTTTATTTTATTTTGCCTATCTTCCATTTTTATTTTATCCAAATATTCTCTAGGTAAAATTCTTCTCTTATATAATACAATATTTTTATATTATATCCAAACTTAACCACCTTACTCTCCAACAAGATCCTTAAATGAAAATCTAAGGGGGTTTCGAATAAATCTCTTTATTTGTACTCTTCAAATATTTTTTAAAATATAACTTCCCATAACCCATTGCCTATATAAGTATTTAATTAATATATAAATATTTAAATATCGTTATGATTATTATAGGGATGAAATATGTTAATAAGGGTGACTAGTATCTCTAATAAGCTGTTAATTGTTAAAAATGACTGTTGATAACCGGGAAGATAACTGTATAAGGGGGTGGGCATAAGTTGGTAAAAAACTAAAAAAGATTATTTTTGGAAGATGTACACAAGGGATAGGTGTTTATACACACAAATATAGGTAGGGTTGTGCACAAATAATTAAAGTAATTAACATAGTTATGCACACCTTGTTCACTTTTTTGAAAAAAGAGAATAAATCAGACCGCCTATCCCCAGGCTTATTAAAAAATCCGCAATATTAAATATGAAAAAGTTGGCACTTATAAATGGTATGAAGTCACGAACACAGCCCAGTATTAAGCGATCAGCGGCATTGGAAAGAGCTCCTGAAAAGATAAATACCCAAAAAAAATATTCTAAGTAGGTCTTATTCCCCATTTTTATATATAAGCGAACTAAAACAAGGACTAATACAAGCCATATAAGCCAAAAAAATGGTATAGGGGCGCCTATTCCAAGGGAAAGATTTTTATTACAAGTAAAAAAAGAGCTTTTTTGTGAGAAATAAGCTTTTGAATACTGGTCAAGGGCGACTAGAAAAATAAAAAAGGCTGACAATATGGCAGCCTTTTTTATGTTATTTAAAGCAAAATGAGACATTTTTACTTACAATTAAGACATGTTTTGGCCGCAGGATACGCTAGGAGTCTATCAATCCCTATTTCTTCTTGGCAATTGTTGCAATATCCATAGGTGCCGGCGTTTATTTTTTCCAAAGCCTCTTTTATGTCCCTGAGTTGGCCTTCAAGATTGTTTTCAAGGGCTAAATTGTCGGCATATTCCTCCACTTCAGACGCGTTCTCATCTTCATCGGTACCTAGATTATTAAAAGTGGTTTCATATTCTCCTGGAGCGTCCGTGGGTTTGGCAAATCTTTCCAATTCCTCCTGGATTCTTTTTTGCTCTTCCAACAGTCTGTTTTTGGCTTCGGATAGGAATTTTGCATCCAATGTCATATGTTTTTCGATAGTTGATTATATGAGGCTGCTGAAATAATTATAAAGGTTTTGTGTTTTAGGTACAAGGCCTGGAAATACCGAGGGTATATGGGGTTAAATAAATATGTTTTCCAGGTGGCTTAGTTTGAATTTACCAGTTTCCTTGTTTATAAGTATGGAAATGGCATCTATTCTGTGGGGTTCGCTCCAAAGGTTATGTTTTTTTAAATAAAAAGAGATTATCTTATTCAACTTGTGCAGCTTGCTTTTGTTTATGTTTTCTTCCGGAATCACAAGGCAGTCCCGGGAAGCTATTCTTGTTTTAACCTCGATAAAGACCAAGCAATCTTTTTCTTTAGCAATTATGTCTATTTCTCCGAGGCGCCGGCCATGATCGTTTTTAAAATTGGTCGCCACTATAGCATAACCTTGTTTTTTAAGGTGATTGACGGCAATATTTTCCCCTCTTTGTCCTATGGTATTAGTGCTTTTAGGGCCGAATAATTTCATATTTTCCTATGAATTACGAATTGTACGAAACTACGAACGGTCTTTCAGGAAAATCACGGTCAGTAAGCAGTAAGCGAGTCTTTGTTTATATCCCATATTCGTATATTCGTACAATTCGTAATTCGTAGAGAGAAACCAAAAAAGCCCATAAAGGGGCTCCGTTTTGCAATTCGATCCGCATAGCTTTGTAAAATAAATGGTTTTTACCCAATTATCCGTTCCGAATTTCTTTTTTAGGGGAAACCCGGCGCTGACAGCGCCCAAAATATATAATATATGGCGGCAGCGCCAGGTGTTTGTCATGTACCAACATGTTGATCGTGAATTTTTATAGCCCGGGTGAAGGCATGTTCGAAAATTATTGATAACATGTATTTTGTGTACATGTTCGTTTTGCTTAATTCTGACCTTTTATTTTAAGCATTTCTCTTTACCACTCTCTGGTCTTTTAGACCTTTGTTTGAAAGAACTGTCTTTTTCTTTTTTTATTTGTTTTTGAAAAAGTTTTTGTTTTTGTTTTGTTTGGGTCCTCCAGTCAGAATTGGAGGCGGCTTTGATGCTTTGATCAAAACGCTTGAGCAGTAAGAGAGTTCCAATCACAAATAGGGGGAAATTGTGATTGGAGCACTCCTACCGTGTCCGTTTGTTTAGTTTTTAATGTTCTTATATACCAATTATAGCAGAAAAATAGGTTCAGGTCAAAGGTATGTTATAATAATGGCTTATTTAGGGTGTTTATCGCTATAAATTACTCGTTTACTTGCTATGGGCTTTTTATATAGGAAATCTAAGTAAAAAACTTTATTTTAAGGGCTTATTTAAGCCTCAAGGTTCAGATAACCGCACTTTTGCACAAGTTATCCACAGCCTACCGACTTATTAATTGGCTATAGGCGGGACTGCTTGCGGCTGACTGGATCCGTTTTCCGTAAGGACAGGCGCCTGTACAGGTGAGTTTTCCAGTAGAGTTTTTATGTTTAAGTCGCTGGTCCCTTGGAGCCCTGGCTGGGATTGGGTTTTTTGTGCGACTATTTTGTCTATAATTGCCCACATCGCGTTTTTGCTAGTAGCAATGATCAATTTATTATCATAAATACCGTAATCGATAGAAGTGGAATCGTCGTTTGCCGCTAGATTGAAGAATCTCACTTTTACCCCGTTGTATTCTCCCGACTTGAAAACTATCTTCTCATTGATAATAGGCTTGGATAGAAAAAGAAAAGAGAGATTTTCCGTCAACGTGGATTCTTGATTGAGCATTTCGGCTAAAACATTATTTTTGTTTTTTAATTCTATGGCTATACCTGTGCGGGTTTTACCCTGTTCGTTGTGGATAAAAAAGGAAAAAGATTCCTCCAGGTTAGCCAGAAGCTCGGAGGATAGGTTCAAATTAGAGGCTACGGAGAATATCGGGAATGCGATTGGGGTGTTATTGGAATCGGTCACTATGAATTCGAAAGGAACTTTCGTTTGGATATTGCTTATCTCTTCCGCCGTCGTGGAAACTATTTTCTGGATTTCTTCAGAGGAGGAGAGCTCGATATTTATAGGAAGGTAGTTTGGTTTTTCATAGGAATATTTTTCCGAAACCGGAGTGATGAGAACCTGCTCTTCCGAAGGAGTGGGAGTAGAATTTTCAATAGGCTCATTTTCCGGTGAGGAGGTTTTCGAAGCGGGAGCGTTTTTTACTACGAAGAAATAATATGCCCCAGCCGCAAGCACTCCAATAATAAGGATGACTATCAGGGTGGTAAGCATCTTCCACAGGACCGAGGATTTTTTAGGAGCGGCCTGCACCGGAAAGGGAGAAGTGTTATTTGAGGAAAAATTCCTTTCATTGGTTGCTCCCTCAAAAGGCTTGGTATCGGAAAGGGTCGCATTGATCGGAGATGGTGCGTTTTCCGAATGCATCTTTGCAGTAGGACCGCTTTCCGTTTGACTGAGAAATGGACTAGTGGACGCGAGAACGGGGCTAGGATTTATATTTTTCCTCGCCGGTACGCTTTCTTGGGGGGTGATAGTTTTCTTTTGAGCAGCGGCTGTGGGATTAAGATCATCTTGCATGGTGTGTATGAATTCACTTCCGAAATTGGAATCAAGCGGAGGAGCAGTGTTGATTGTTTTTATTTTGTTGCTGGAGCTGAACATATTTTTGTTTTTGTATGAAAAAAATAGAAGCGCCCTAAGGCACTTCTATTTTACAATGAAAGCGATTTGTTGCCAACAAAAATTTATTGCATAATTTTTGCTGCTGCTTTTACGGAAAGATTAATTCTTCCTTGGCTGTCGATCTCGATGACCTTCACAGGCACGACATCTCCAATCTTGACTACATCTTCAACTTTTTCAACCCTGTGATCGGCAAGCTGTGAGATGTGAATGAGTCCTTCTTGTCCCGGAAGAATTTCAGCGAAGGCCCCGAAGTTCATGAGTCTTGTGATCTTGGCATTGAAAGTTTCCCCTGCTTTTACTTCATGGGTCAGGTTATTGATCCACTCCTGGGCTTTGGCAGCGGACTGCTGGTCGGGAGAGGTGATGAAAATGGAGCCGTCATCCTCGATGTCGATTTCAACGCCTGTCGAATCGATGATCTCATTGATGATTTTACCTCCGGTTCCGATGACGTTTCTGATCTTTTCAGGGTTGATATGCATCGTGATAATTCTCGGTGCATATTGGGACATTTCTTTTCTGGTTTCAGGGATAACTGCCAACATTTTTTCTAAAATGGTTTTTCTGTTTCCCTTGGATTGGGCAAGGACGTCGCGGAGCATTTCAACTGTGATTCCGTCAACCTTAACATCCATCTGAAGGGCTGTGATTCCGTTTTCCGTTCCCGCAACCTTGAAATCCATGTCTCCATAGTGGTCCTCAAGTCCCTGGATATCGGTAAGAACCTTATAAGATCCGTCTTTTCCGATTATTATTCCCATGGCGATTCCACTGACCGGTCTCTTAATCGGAACGCCGGCGTCCATCAGGGAAAGAGTTGATCCGCAGGTTGAAGCCATGGAAGAGGATCCATTGGAGGAAAGTATCTCGGAAACCAAAAGGATCGTGTATGGGAATTCTTCCTTCGGAGGAAGAACCGGTATCAAAGCCCTTTCAGCCAGCGCGCCGTGTCCGATTTCCCTTCTTCCTGGTCCTCTCATCGGCCTGACTTCCCCGACTGAGAACGGAGGGAAGTTGTAATGATGGATGTATCTTTTCTTAGTATCTATTTCCATCGTGTCGATGATCTGCTCGTCTCCAGGCGATCCCAGCGTTGTGACGGTCAGGGCTTGCGTTTCACCTCTGGTAAAAAGACCGGTTCCATGGGTTCTTGGCAGGATTCCTACCTTACAATCGATGTGTCTGATCTCGTCCAGCTGTCTTCCGTCCGGTCTCTGACCGCTACTGAGAACGTTTTCATGTACGATTTCATCGGAAACTTCTTCAAATACTTGTTCGGCCACTTCCTTTAAGCGATCAATTCCTTCTGTGTAAGTTTCTTTGATATATGAATTGACAACCTCCTTGATAGCCTTGAGCTTTTCCTCAATGACTTGCTTGTTTTTGTCATAAAGGGCCTCTCCTAGGTTGTTGGCCAAAAGGATTTCTTTTACCTTGGCCTCGAATTCAGGCTCTCCAGCCAAAAGAGCAGGAGCTGATTTTTCTTTTCCGATTTCTTTTTGGATGTCTTCAATAAAGGAGGAGATTTTTTTGATAGCGTCAAATCCGAATTCAAAAGCCTGAGCGACTTCTTCTTCAGAAATTTCCTTTATTCCAGCTTCGATCATATTGATCTTTTCCTTCGTTCCGGAAAGGATAAGGTCCATGTCCCCGTCAGCAAGTTCCCCGTTGACCGGATTCAGGATAAGATCACCTTTTAGTCTTCCGACTCTGACGGCTCCGATAGGACCGTTCCAAGGAATGTCGGAAAGGGTCAAGGCTGCGGATGCGGCGATCATGGAAACGATATCCGGGTCATTTTCCCCGTCGATTGAAAGCACGGTGACGACTACCTGCACCTCGTTTCGCATTCTGGCGTCAAAAAGCGGGCGGATGGTCCTATCCACGACTCTTCCGGTCAGGATTGCGTCATCGGAAGGCCTTCCTTCTCTTTTAATGAAGCGGGATCCTTTGATTTTTCCTGCGGCGTAATAGCGCTCCTCGTAATCAACCATGAGCGGGAAATATCCGCTGATTCGCGAAGCCCCCTTGCTCATAACCGCTGTCGCCAAAACGACCGTGTCGCCATAGCGCACGGTAACTGCTCCGTTAGCCTGTCCAGCCAACAGTCCGGTTTCGATTTCCAAAACCCTTCCCCCGATTTGGAGGGACCACTTCTTCTGCTCCATAGAAAATGGCAGCCTTTTTGCCAAGAGCTGCCACAACACGCGCGCAGTGTCGATTTTTTCTTTATCGACGCCATGAGTGTGTCTACCAGTCCCTGACAAACGCTGTTTATTTTTTAATTACTTACTGGCTGAACAATAGCCCACTTAGGCCTAAAAGTCAATGAAAAAGAAAAAAACCGCCCGAAAGCGGTTTTTGAAAGCCGGTATGTTTTTATAGGAGAAACTTCTTCTTGTTTTCCGAAAGATTGACGAAGTCGTCCACTTTCTCAATGAGGCGTCCGCTGGCTGATTCGGCGAAAGCGATGGCTTCCACTCGGCTTCCCGTCGTGCTTTGGATATATTCCACCAAAGGAATGTAGTCCCCGTCCCCGGAAACTAGGATGATAGCATCAAGGTTTTTGGAAAGCTTGATGGCGTCGACCGCGATTCCGACGTCCCAATCCCCTTTTTTGACTCCGCCAGGGAAGATCTGTAAGTCCTTGGTCTTCACTTCAAAGCCTTGTTTTTCCAGAGCGTCGAAGAATTTTTCCTCCTGTCCTTCGACGGTTTTGATTCCATAGGCGATGGCGCGGATTAGCTTTCTGCCGGAAACCGCTTCTTCTAGCACTTTTTGAAAATTAACCTTCTTTCCATAGAGAGCCTTGGCGCTGTAATAAAGATTCTGGATATCAACCAAAACTCCTACGCGTTGCTCCTTCATTTTAGATACGATGTTCATAATATTTTTATAAATGTAACAAAAGAGCAGCCTTTTAGAGCTGCTTTTTGAAAAAGTCTATCCTTTTAATCCAAGTTTTTTGATAAGTTTCTTGTAAGATTTCTCGTCCTTCTTCAAAAGATATCCCATCAAGCTCCTTCTCTTCGCTACCATTTTCAGAAGTCCCCTTCTGGAATGGAAATCATGCTTGTTTTTCTTAAGATGAGAGGTAAGTCTCTTGATCTTCTCTGTGAAAAGAGAGATCTGATATTCCGGAGAACCGGTATCCTTCTCGTGACGCTTCACTTCTTTCGTCACTTTTTCTTTCTGCTTGTTGATTTTGGCAAGTAGTAGGATTTATTGAGCCTTGTGCGTTTGCTCTTGCTCGAACGAGCCTCTATGCGTAAAGCGCAAATACTCATTCTCGCTGCGATCAAATGCGCAAGGCCCAAAAAAGTTCATTTGACCCAGTGCTTGCCCTTTATCTCCTTGTCATCCTCCTCCTTTTTCTCTTCTATCCTTGCTTTTGCCATGGAGCGGAGTTTATCCAGGTCCTCCCCATCAAGCTTCTCGGCCTTTTCCAGAAGATATTCCCGGCTGTTCTTGGCGGCGTCTTCGATCACTTCGGCCAGCAGTACATCCAAAATAGCACCGATCTTCGGTCCCGGCTTTATTTTAAGCTCTTGTATTAGGTCGTTACCGCCTATCTTGAGCATCTTGACCGAAACCGCATCTTTGGAAACCCTGTCTATCATATATTCCAGATGGCGGAGTTTGTACGGCTTGGCCTTCGGGGTACCGCTTCCCAATCTGTCAGCGATGCGAAGGTCCATTAAATCCTTCATATTATCTAATCCCACCTTACTTACTAATCTTCTGACAGAGCTCTCGCTTACCTCGTCGGGATTGTAATAGAACATATGGTTGTCCACGAGCATCTTCACCTTGGCGGTTATCTCGGTCGAGAAGCGCAGTCTTTTTAGGATTTTTTCCGCAACCCTCGCTCCGACATGGTCATGATTATAAAAGGTTGCGAACTCCCCTTCTCCTCTTTTGGTTTGCGGCTTGGCTATGTCATGGAGGAGCGCAGCCAAACGCACCTCGATTTTTTTCGAAGGGCAATGTTTCAGCGACAAAAGACAGTGCTTATAGATGGTATATATATGGTGGCGGTTTTGCGAAACTCCGATGCCCATTTCCAACTCCGGGATTATGTATGAAAGCAGTCCGGCTTCGTGCAGCATTTCGATGCCTTCAGTAGGGTTGGCGGAAAGGATTATTCTGGAGAATTCGTCGCGTATCCTTTCGAAAGCGACGTGTTCGATGAGCTTGGAGTGTTCCTTGATGGCCGAAAGAGTTTCTTTTTCGATATCGAATCCTAGTTCCGAATGGAAACGGATAGCTCTCATCATGCGGAGCGCGTCTTCAGAGAAACGGTCTTTGGCTTCGCCCACGGTCCGGATGATTTTTTTCTCTATATCTTTTTGCCCATCGAACGGATCGACGATGCTTATTTCCTTGTTTGTTCCAAGGGCGATCGCGTTCATTGTAAAATCCCTTCGCCCTAAATCTTCCGCCAAAGTTTCTGCGGCGACGACCTCATCCGGCCTCCTTTTGTCGGAATATCCTGATTCGGTCCGGTACGTCGTTACCTCGATGATCCCAATTAATGGATCCTCCGTTTTTATTCCTACCGTAAAGAATTTGTTTTCATAAAAAGTTTCATTTTCGCCGAAAATACGGACAATATCTTCCGGTTTCGCGTTGGTGGCAACGTCCCAGTCCTTGGGATTTCTATCCATGATTAAATCACGCACGCATCCACCGACAACATACGCTCCAAATCCGGCGCCTTTGATTTTTTCCAACACCGCTAAGACTTGGGACGGTATTTTTTTTATCATAAGAATGTTTCAAAAGAAGTCGCAAGGCGACACCAAAATTTTGAATTTGGATTTTTAACTTTTGAACTTCTGCTGTGCCCCCAGCATGAATCGAACACACATCGTATCCTTAGGACGGATCCGCTCTATCCATTGAGCTATGGGGGCTGCTTTTAAAATAAAATTCCTGACTTACGTACGTGGCCGCGCCGCGTGATCATGAGCGGCCTTTTCCCCGTAAAATAATTTGCATAAGCAAATTATCACGGAGCGCTTAAATCATTCGCTTTCGCTCATGATTTTACGCGGTGGACCTACGGAGAATCGAACTCCGCCCTCATCCATGCCATGGACGCGTAATACCACTTTACTATAGGCCCGATACATAATTCATCTTAGCAGGTTTAAACCGCAGGTCAACCCTGTTAAATGCCGTTTACGGCAATTTTGAGAAACAAAATTATTTAACAGGGTCAACCCTGTTTGGCACATAGGGAGTTACCGGAGCGGGGCTATTCGGAATGCGCCGGATATCCTATTTTTCTTGAAAATAAGCTATAATAAGGATATGAAAATCATTACTTTCTTGTGGCAGGAGTTTAAGTCAAGACCGGACGAGTGGTTTTTTTATGCATTCCTGCTGTCTTTTCCTCTTTCTATAAGGAAGATTTTGTATTTCGTCCCTATTGAGGGTGGGTACAATGAGTTTGCCAGTATTTCCTTATATGTATCGGACATATTTCTGATAGCGGCGATATGCGCCAGGCTCATTATATTATATAATAATAATATAGTATTGTCAAGTAGTAACGATGAGGTCAATATTGTTCCACGTGGAACAATATTTAAAGTTTCAGTGTTTTTTGAAAAGATATACACACAACTTGTCCACAACTATATACTCATTTTACCGCTTATTATAGTCATTCTATCTTTCTTATCCACAGCCTGGGCGCAAGATGTGTATTTGGCGACATTCAGATCATTTAAATTGTTGGAATTCTACTTATTGTTTTTATATGTGTATCACAAATTGTTCCACCCCAGCACGAATGTTCCACGTGGAACATCCTGCGGGGCAGGTGTGGAACAATTTTCAAAAAGTAATTTGCTTAATGAGCGTGATAGTTTTGATACAAATGATGAAAATTTTCAATTGCAAAAGGATTGTTCCACGTGGAACAATCTGGAAAATGGGCGTGGAACATTTGTAAGACGTATATTTCTCGTAATAGTCCTTTTTGGCTTATTTCAGGCATTAGTCGTTTTTTTTCAGATCTTGGCGCAAAAGTCAATCGGGCTATTTTGGCTTAAAGAAAGCATATTTTCCGCGGATATGACAGGGGTGGCCAAAATCGTTTTTAACGGTGAAACATTGGTCAGGCCCTACGGGTTGCTCCCGCACCCGAACGTTTTGGGAGGATTTTTGGTGTTTACGACTATTTGCACGCTCATATATTTCAAATTGTTCCACGTGGAACAATTTGAAGTGAAAAAAGAAAACAATTGTTCCACGTGGAACAATTCAAATTTTAAAAATAAAAATTCTAAGTCGCTTCAGAAAAAATGTTCCACGTGGAACATTTTCGAGTATCGGGCGCAGGATATTGTTCCACGTGGAACAATTCAGGGTGTCATAAAAAAACCATTGTTCCACGTGGAACAATGGTTCAAAAAGCCGCTTCTTAAATGGCTTATTTACGCCGTTCAGATTTCGGCCATAATCTGTACATTTTCCAAATCCGCAGTTTTTGGGCTTATATTAGCCATATTTTATATTCTTTATAAAAATAGCAATATTCTAACTGATTTGCCTAGAAATAATTGTTCCACGTGGAACAATCCTGAATTCCAAGCGAGAAATAATGTTCCACGTGGAACATTATTGGATAATATGAGAAAAGTAATGTTCCACGTGGAACAATTTATTAAAAAAATAAGTCAGCTACTTTTTAATATCACAAAGGCAAATAAGAAGATATTTTTAGGAATTGCCATTGTTACTACTGTTTTTGTTTTATTTAAGCCAAATTACCATTCACTGATAGGCAGAAGCATAAGTGATCGACTTATTTTTTTAAATGTTTCACGTGGAACATTTATAGAGCATCCTTTTTTGGGCGTCGGCGCCGGCCAATATGTGATCAATCTTTTAAGTTTGGATAATGTTTTGGAATGGCAATACGAACCGGTACATAATGTTTTTTTGCTTATATTAAACGAACTCGGCATCATAGCGTTAGTTGTTTTTCTGGTTTTCGTGTATAAATTATTTCGCAATGCAAATTGTTCCACGTGGAACAATTTGGAAAATAAGTGTGGGATATCAATATTGGGTGAGGCGACGGTTTACATAAAAGGATTATGTATAGCGCTCATCGTTATAATGCTTTTCGATCATTACCTTTGGACCATACAGCAGGGACAGATTATCCTATGGTTCACTTTGGCTATGCTTGCTGCCGTAGTAATAAGGAAGAGGTAAAACGCTGGATTCAAGTTCCTAATGCAACTTTCTGACCTGTTGTTAATTCGTAATATTTCTCTGATGGCGTATAAAAGCCTAAAACTTTCCTGGGGCGTGAGTCTTCCCTGATTTGCCCCAGTGAAACCAGTGACAAGTCACTGCCTTTGGGAAAATATTGCCTGATCAGTCCATTGGTATTTTCATTCGTACCTCTTTGCCAAGGACTGTACGGATCTGCAAAAAACACTTTGATTTTAGATTCTTTTGTAAAAAGTTTATGCTGCGACATCTCGGCCCCCCGATCATACGTCAAACTCTTCTTCATTTTACTCGGAATCCTTTTGAATGCTTTCGCCATCGCGCTGCTAACAACCAGCGCGTTTTTTTCTTTAAGAGGCACGAGCAGCGTAAGTCTGGTTGTGCGCTCCACGAGTGTTCCTATGGCGCTTTGATGTCCTTTGCCTACGATGAGATCACCTTCCCAGTGGCCTGGCACAACCCTATCCTTAACTTCTTCCGGACGCTCTGAAATGCTGATAATATCCTGTATTCTTTGCCTTTTGTAATGGGCATATTTTCTTGGCTGGCGCATTTTTCTTTCCTGCCTGAGTCCTTGCATCAGAACCTTTTTCAGCTCACCTCTGGGAAGGCAATACAAATGTTGGTAAATTGTTTCGTGGGATATTCGCATAGATGTATCTTGAGGATACTCGAGTTTTACACGTTTGCCAATTTCTTCAGGAGACCACTGGTAATTTCGCAGTTTGTTATGCACGTATTCTTTAAGCTTTTCGTTCGTATCCAATTTCTTTGGCCTGCGTCCCTTGCTCTTTTTAGAGTCTGATTTTTCCTGTGCGTTTATTGCAAAGTATTGCACTTTGTATTTATTGTTCCTGTTTACCTCCCTGGAAACCGTACTTGTCGGCCTGTTTATCCTTCTTGCGATACTGGCAAATGATTCCGACGCCCAAATGCCCCTGCTGATTTCTTCTCGATCCTTAAGATCTAAACGTTTGTATGTATTCATGCTTCTATCCTAGCAGATCAGCCGTTGCGTTGATTACTTGAACTCGCCAACAATAATATTGACATATTAATATAAATATGTCATAGTATAAAATAGGCATATCGCGATGAAATTAAGCGTTTTGATGCGGGAACCACCGCTTTTTTGTTACATCCGATTAACTTCCATATGATATAGGTATTTGATTTAGGCAGACGCGGATCAGTTTTCTTATTTCATATGCGCGATTAACGCGATTAATTTAATAATTAAATAGATAAGTGCGGAAAATTTGATAAGCATCGCGCTCGATATGAATTTTAAAATAAATCGGTCAGCGCTTGCGCGCCTGCCTGCCGGTAGGCAGGGAAATGAAAACGAGTTTTCATTTCCCTCGCTTCGTTCGACAATAAAAACGGCGCCTTGTTGATTTAAAAAAAGATTTTGAGTTGTGTACTTTTTGGAAAAAAATGGTATAATCTAAACATGGTTATCTCAAATATAAAACAAAAATTATCAATAGCAATTACAGTGGCGTTCATAGCGTGTTTTGGGTTTTTTGTTTATGCAAATCAAACATTCGACAAAAACGTTTTCAATGATTCTGATCAAGATGGTCTCAGTGATGAAGAGGAAAAAGCTTATGGAACAGATCCGTCGAATCGCGACACGGATGGCGACAGTTATTCTGACGGAGCCGAGGTAAAGAGCGGTTATGATCCGCTTAAGCCTGCGCCCGGAGACAAGCTCGCGGGAGTCGACAGTAAGGGCGAAGAATCGACAAAAGTATCAAACCAAAATCTGAATTCTTTTGATTCGGAATTCATTTCTTTTTTGCAAAAGAAGGGAGAGGGGGATATATCGCTGGATGAACTGGGCGACTTCGTGGCTGGAAGTATCGGGACCGAAATCAGTTCTGCGGAGGCTAATGCTGCTTTGACTGAAGAGGAGATAAAAAGTATAAAAATAAAAAAACAGGACTACAAGAATCTTTCCGAGGCTGAAAGAAAAGAACGGTCAGAGCGGGACGGGATTGAATATGCGGGACGGATTCTGGAAATATTATTGCGTAATGCCCCAGCGGAATTGTTATCCTCCGAGGATCTGAAAAAATTCTATGGGGTTTTTTTAGGCGAACTGGATAAGTTGAATTCTGATAAGTCTGATTATGTGTACTTTAGAAAAATTGGAGAAAAGTTGGCATTGGCGAACGAACAAGTAAAACTCGTGGAGGTTCCGGAGGATTGGCTTGAACTGCACACAAGATTCTTGAGCATAATAAAGGGATTTCTTAGTCTGAGGGATTTTTCTTTGCCTATGGAGGATCCGACAGGAAGATTGGTGATTACATCTAGGGCGGTGGCCATGGGGGATTCAGTGGCCGATTTCGTGGCTGATTTTGTCGAGAAAATAGTGGAAACTAACAGCAAATAAAAAAGAAATGAAAAAAATACAAACAGGCGGACGCATACGGGGATATTTTTTTGTTTTATTTTTAGCTGTTTCCATGATGTTCACTTCCGTTAATATCAAGCCCGCTGAGGCGGTGTTCTTTTTCGATGGGGTGGATTTTACGTCAGATATCTTGAAGTGGGTCCAGGGAATGTATACGCAGTACTCCTCAGAGTTTACGAAGGTTATAAAGGGAAAGGAATGGTATAAGGATGTGTATGAAACCAAGATGTTGCCCATTTTGAAAAAGATGGCTATTCAAAAAGTGAATGACATGACGACCATGGTTGTTACGGGAGGCAACAATGGAAAGCCTTTTTTGGTAACAGATTGGAATCAATATCTTATCAAGGGACCGGCTGACGAGGCAATGGTGTATGTGAACTCCTTGCTGAATAATTCGCTTCGGGGGAGGGGATCGGCAGCTAATTACAGTAATTCTGGAAATTATGCTTATCTGCAAAAACAAGTCACCAATACGCTGAATCCTCCCGCTCTGAATATATCCCTCTCTTCATCCGGGGATTGGCGGGCCGGCATGTTCAGGGAGGGGAACATGAAGGCTTTCAATGAATTTTTGGGCACCGGAAACAATCCTTACTCCCTCTCCATTATCGCATCCGATGCTCTCGCGAAAAAAACCAGTGAAAATCAGCTGATCGCGAAAGAGGAGCAAACGAACGGGTACATACCCAAAAAAGACGCTTTCGGAAAGATTATGACGCCCGCCGCCGTTTTTGAAAATTCATATAACAGCGCGAGTAATATGGGGCGCGAGATGGTTGTAAATGCGACCAAAACAGACGAGCTCTTGGGGGCGGTCGTCAATCTTATTGTTCAGTCCGCAATGAAGCCTCTCAAGGAAGGATTGGTTAGCGCCAGCAGCAGCGACGGAGTGACTCAATTGACTGCGGGAATAAACACTGCGAACACCGGGCTGGATTCCGCCAATAACCTAAATAACTCCTTTGGACAAAGTGAAGCTGGCACATAGGATGGCATAGTATATATTCTTTTGAAAAGCAAAAATCCCGGACACTTGTCCGGGATTTTTTGACGGTGGTCGCTAGTGGACTCGAACCACTGACCCTCACAATGTCAATGTGATACTCTAACCAACTGAGCTAAGCGACCGTTCTTGGAAACATTATCTATTTTACACGAACCAATCAATTTGTAAATCCCTTGCCTGTTTCAGGCTTGTTCCGGTTTCGGCATTTCTTCGGCAACCGGACTCGCGACCATTTCAGCTTTTTCGATCTTCATTCCTGCCAACTCTTTGAAGAAAAATGTCCAAGCGATTTGCCTAAAGGCTTCGAAGGCCGACTGGGAGAGCAAGAAAATCGTGCCAACAAGAAGAAGGCCGGCTCCCAAGGAAAAATATAATCCTATTTTGGAAAAGACGAAGGATAGGGCGAGGCCCAACAATATCAGGGGCATGCCTATGACAACCATGAGCGATATCAGGAAGAGGCCTAATATTATGCCGGAGCCGATTAGAAGCATGGAGAAAATAAGACACCTTAAGATATTGTCCTTGAAGATAATATAGGAATTTTCAATGGAGCTCTTGATATCCAGATCTGAAAGTACGATGTATATGTAGGAAAATCTTTTGATGAAATATGCCAAGACGTAGACCGGAATGAGTATGAGTAGGGCGGAGATTCCGATGAAAAGGGCCAGCAGATTTGATTTCACAAAGACCAGGAAGACAACGGGCAGGGAAAGGGTTACCAATAGGATCAAGAGGGAAAATGCGAACAAGACGTCGAGCAAAAGCAATTTCCATAGAAAATGCTTGCCTTTTTTGAACAGCGCGGAGAAGCCGATTTCTTTGTTGGGATTGATGTATCCGGAAAAGATTATTATCGCTGCCTGCCCGATTATCTTGAGGGCCGTCAGCGCGATCATCAAAACAAGGATGAGTAAGATTGAAATCGATAGTAATAATTTGTTCGCGACCAGGCCCTCGAGAATATTACCTGGAGTGAAAGTCTCAGACGGTTTCCAATTGAAGACGAAGCCGTTGCCGCCTGATCCTATCAAAATGAAGAAACCGAAGAACCAAAGAAGTTTTTTTCTCCAGGTTGCTTGAAGAGACTTCTTGAATATTTCCAAGTAGTTGACCTCTTTCATGTTATTTCAGAAGAAATGAATTATTGGACCTGCTCTTTTTCTTTTTCCACTATGCCGACTATTCTATTAAATTCTTCTTTTTCGATGGTTTCCTTTTCCAGAAGCTCCTTGACCAATTTGCCCATGACATCATTTTTGTCTGCGATTATCCGGTCGGCTGTTTCGAAAGCCTGGTTGATGAAGTCGGAGACCTGTTTGTCGATGGCCTGGGCGGTGTGTTCGGAATAATCTTTCTCCTCACTGATTTCTTTTCCAAGGAAGATGAGTTCTTCCTTTTTTCCAAAGGTCCGTGGCCCAAGTTCGCTCATTCCATATCTGGTCACCATGGCTCTGGCCATATGGGTAGCCCTTTCCAAATCATTGGAAGCTCCGGTAGTGACTTCTCCGAAAGCTTTCTTTTCACTGGCATATCCTCCCAAGAGAGTCGCCAATTCGTCCACGAAATAACCTCTTGAATGGAGACGCACGTCTTCCGAGGGTACGGCAAGGGTATATCCGCCGGCTTGGCCGCGGGAGATTATGGAAACCTTATGCACGGGGTCGGCGTTTTTTAGGCTAGCGGCCACCAAAGCATGTCCGGCTTCATGGTAGGCGATTATTTCCTTCTCTTTTTTGTTAATGACCCGGCTTCTTCTTTCCGGTCCCAGAATGACTTTTTCAATTGAATTGATCAGATCGATCATGGAGATTGTTTGCTTGCCGTTTCTCACGGCGACGATAGCCGCTTCATTGACGAGATTAGCCAGATCGGCACCTGAAAATCCAGGAGTCCTTTCGGCTATTGTGCGAAGTTTGATGTCGCTTTCAAGCGGCTTTCCCTTGATATGGATATTAAGGATAGCCTCCCTTTCATCGATATCGGGCAGGTCCATAACGACGCGGCGATCGAATCTTCCTGGTCTGAGGAGCGCGGGATCAAGGACATCCGGTCTGTTGGTCGCAGCGATCACTATCACATTTGTTCCAGTTTCGAAACCGTCCATTTCCACTAGGATCTGGTTAAGGGTTTGTTCTCTTTCATCATGTCCACCGCCCAGGCCTGCTCCGCGATGTCTTCCGACGGCATCGATTTCGTCTATGAAAACGATGGCAGGGGCGCTTTTTTTGGCCTGTTTAAAGAGGTCACGGACCCTGCTGGCTCCGACGCCCACGAACATCTCCACGAACTCCGATCCACTGATATTGAAGAAAGGCACGCCGGCTTCACCTGCGACCGCCTTCGCCATGAGGGTCTTTCCTGTTCCAGGATTTCCCAAAAGCAAGACTCCTTTCGGAATTTTTGCTCCGATGTTGATGAATTTCTTCGGGTGCTTGAGAAATTCCACGATTTCTCCCAGCTCCTCCTTGGCTTCTTTGGCTCCGGCAACGTCTTTGAAGGTCGTTCTTTTCTTCTTGTCCTTAGGGTCGGTCATGCGCGCCTTGCTTAAGCCGAATGATATTGCTTGGGAATTGCCTCTTTGGGCTTGTTTGACCATGAACCAAAGGAATAGTCCGATAAGCAGAAGGGGAAGAAGGAAGGGCAGTATCGCTATCATGAAAGCGGAGAAGCCGGAAGGTTGTTTGATTTCGATGTTTACCTCTTTAAGCTTTTCTCCGTCTACTCCGTAATTGCTCAATGTTTCAGTCAGGGAGCTCTGAGCTTCTTTGACCGATTTCTGCTTAGTTCCATCCTTGAGTTCGATTTGAAGGTTGTTTTCACTTACGGATACGGTCTTAACAGCCCCGGTATTTATCTGGGAAGCCAACTCGCTTATCGAGATATCTTTCGGTTGAGCCTCTGGAGCGCTATATAAAATGACCATCGCAGAGATGAACAGGAAAACGAGAACGGCTATTGAGATGTTTTTGAGCAGCTTTTCCATAATGATTTTTAGTACAATTTTAATTTGTTTAATTTTCGTGCAGTATGTTTAATATATCACCTTTTCTGGTTAATCTCAAGCCTTTAAAGGAAGATTTCTGACTTTTATTCTTGGTGCTTTTGATGATCTTTTCTATTTCCTCAAGGTGCCCTGATTCTATATCCAAAAGACCGCTTCTTATTTCACGGATGACTCTTCGGAGGACCTGCCGCCTGACGGCGCCATGAAGAGCGAGCATTCTTTTGCAATCAAATTTGGCTACGCCGTCATTGATTTCGACGATTTTGCCCGCTCTCTTGGCAGCTGCGTCAATAAAGTCGTAATCCTCCGCCGCAGTTTGGGCGAAATTGGCCAAAGTTTCTTTCGCGGCCGGATTGAAGTTTTTTTCCAGATAGGGGATTAGGCCTAGTCTCACCTTATTACGGTTGAAAACCGGCTCCAAATTCGTTTTGTCGGTTCGAAATTTGATTTTTTGGGACCTAAGGTAGGCGATAATTTCTTTTCTTGAAGTCGCAAGCAGCGGCCGGATAATTTTCCCATTCTTGGCTTTAATAGAGGATATTCCCTCCATACCGCTACCTCGTATAAGTCGCAGGAGCACGGTTTCTGCTTGATCGTCCTGATTATGGGCTACTGCGATATGGTCGAAGTTGAGTTCTTTTCTGATTTTTTCAAAAAAGTCGTAGCGGACTTTACGCAGGCTGTTTTCCAGATTTGCTTTTTTCAAGGGCTTTTCTGCTCGAAAGACGCTTATTTCTAGCGCATTTTTCTCTGCAAGATCCCTGACGAATTTTTCGTCCAGATCCGAAGCCTGACCGCGTAGGCCATAGTTGACATGGGCGACATGGAGGGAGAAATCATATTTTTTGGCTAGAAAAAGAAAAATATGAAAAAGACAGACGCTGTCAGCGCCGCCGGAAACCCCCACCACGATTTTGTCGCCTTTTTCCCAAAGGCTGTTTTGGTGGGAGAAGTTTTGGATTTTTTTGACCAAATTAGGCATCGGTGTGTTTTTTTATAATCTGTGCAACCTCCTCGATGGCGTCAGGGAGCTTTCCTTCATGATTGATGACTTTGTAGTCGTAGATGTCCTCATGCTTGAGCCACTCCTTGGTATATTCCATGCGCTCTTGTATATATGCGTCGCTTACTCCATCCCTTCTTTTTATCCTATTTTCCAAAATGTCGAGACTAGGGACCGTAATGAAAATAGCTATTATTTCCGGAAAAAGCTGTTTCGCGGTCATAACCCCCTTGTACTCTATTTTCCAGGCTCCTATTTTTCCGGATTTCCCAACCCTTTCTATTTCCTCCTTGGTGACCCCGTACAAATTTCCATTGTATTGGAGGGCATATTCTACGAAGCCTTTTTCTTGGATTTTGCGCTCAAATTCTTCCTTGGAGATGAAATAATACGGATTTCCTTGTGACTCTCCGCTGCGCATTTCCCTGGTTGTGGTTGTGATTATGCGTTCGATAGGGAAGCGTTCTCGAAGCCCTTCGATTATCGAATCCTCCCCAGCCCCGGACGGACCGGATATGATAAATACGTTTTTCACAGATTTTGCTTTATTTTGTTATTGACTTACAATTATATTATAAACCACTGTAAAATCAAGTCTAATCGGTAATCATGCCACATTATGAATTCTGAAGCAGGTTTTGGAAAAATACTAAAACATAAGACCGAAGACGAATCCAAAGAGAAGGAATTGTTCAAGGAGATAGCTGAAAAGATAAAGGAAATTTCTCGCGAAGGTGAAAAAATAGGATTTGGAATGACGGCTGAAGTTTTTACTTCAAAAACCGACGCCTCGGTCTGCTATAAGATTATTCGTAAGGAGCATCCTATTTTCAGAAATGGAGTGCACAAGGAAGCTGATATATTAACCAAGGCATGCCGGCTAAAGGCCGGTGTCATTCTGCCGGAACCTTATTACTCCATAGAAACGGGAGAGGAGAAAAACCTCGAGGTCCTTGTCATGAAAAAGCTGGATGCCGTGAGTGTGGAGAATTTGATCGGGAACAAATTGGATTTGCCGGAAAATTTCGATTTCAATGGTTTTTTTGCGAAATTGGAAAATTATTTTAACAAACTCCATGACAACAAAATATTCCATCGGGATTTCCATTGGGGAAACGTCATGATTGAGAATGTGACCGGAGCGCCCTGCGTGATAGATTTCGGAATGTCCAAGGAAGAGCACCTGAGCAGTGAAAATCCGTACAAGATAGTCAATTCGAGGGGCGCGGAGCATTTCATTACGGATGACATGATAAGACTTAAGGAAGTCAGGAATCAGTTAAGGAAATATATCTTTGAAAAGAGGCAGGCAGGGGCAGGTAATTAAGCTATTGACTTTTTTATTGTTTTGGTGTATGGTTATATTTCCATGCAGAAAACCTACACCAATAACAGAAAGGGAACTATATGGAAAAAAAGCTGAAAATAAGCGATATTCTTAGGGAGAAGGCCATCGGCACTGCGTTGTCGATGTCTTCCGAAGAAAATCAAAGGGACATTCCGGAGACGCCCTTTACGGTTTCCCGGGATGCGTACAAGACTGACGGTGTCTTGTATCTCGATAAAATCGAAATTGAAGGCAACATCTTCTTTATTTATCAGCGGATGTAGGCCTCGCGTCTTCCAACTACCACCGTCAAACAAAAAAGCTGCATAGCCATCAGGCCATGCAGCTTTTTCATATGCAGGAAGGAGAATAGTCTATTTCTCCTCCTCTTTCTTTTCAGTCTTTTTCTTGTCCTCTTTTACCAACATAAGTCCCATTCGGTGGGTCTTAGGTTCGATGGAGAGGATTTTCCATTGAAATGATCCTCCGGCTACGAGTACCTCTTCCATCTTCTTGCCAGGGTATACCTCCTGGAATTCGCTCACATGAGCCAAACCATGGATGTCCTTGTCCAAATAAACGAAAGCTCCGAAAGGATTGATTTTGTCGACTTTTCCTTCGACGATATCTCCGACTTTGTATTTCTTCTCGATCTCGCTCCACGGATCCTTTTCAAGAGCCTTCATGGAGAGTGAGATTCTGGTGTCGTCGATACCGATGATTTTGGCCCTTACCTTATCTCCGGTCTTCACGACATCGCGAGGGTTCTGGATAAGCTGCCAAGCAAGCTCAGAAATATGTACGAGTCCTTCCAATTTGTCGCTTTCCTGACCATCCTGTTTGTAGGGAGGCATGAATTTGACGAATGCTCCGAAGTCCACGACTCCGCTGATCTCTCCTTCGACGATATCGCCCTTGTCGAGCTTGGAGATAACCGCTTTCTCCTTCTCGCTGGAAGCGGCTCTTTCGCTGACGATGAGTTTTTCAGTTTCACGGTCCGCATCCAGGATCCTGACCTGGATTTCCTGCCCGGTAATCCTTTTGAGAAGCTCAAGAATCTTGTTTTTGTCTCCGTCCTCAACGCGAGGGTAGTGCTCGCTGGAAAGCTGTGAAACAGGAAGGAATCCGGTAATTCCGTTGATTTCCACCATAAGCCCTCCCTTGTTGGCATCCAAAACCTTGGTTGAGATAATGTCTCCGGCGCTGACTTTCATTTCCAAATCATCCCAAGCCCTTTCATAGGAAGCTTCCCTGATGGAAAGTTCGATAAG
>Ga0076097_116_pt1 | contig 27504 bp, 27 predicted proteins | sample RifGroC1_FD_68126 | JGI IMG/M metagenome (GOLD analysis project Ga0076097, IMG submission 68126) | Parcubacteria bacterium GW2011_GWC1_45_14
CATGTGCGTGGCTCATTTCTTCCCTATTATACCAGGGTCGATAGAGAATCTCCAAAGGTAATCCTTGCAATGCTTGGCGTAATCAACACCGATCCTGGTTGTCGAGACAATATTTTTGATAGGGATTTCACCTGTCGCTCGCGAGCGACGGGTTTCAATCCAAAGCTTCTCACCCTTGGTCATGTCATGGCCATTGAGCCTCCTGTCTATTTTCAAAAATTTGCAAAGCTTTCCCGGACCGTTGGTTTTTTTATATTCCATTCCCTCGATTTTCACCGTCCTGATAAGCACAGCCGCCGGAAAATCCTTCTTCTCAGTCACGATGTTCAGGCAATGATACATCCCATAAATCATATACACATAGGCATGTCCCGCTTCGCCATACATCAGCTCAGTCCTCTTGGTCCTACCTTTCGAAGCGTGGCTCGCCAGATCGTCCTCGCCGACATACGCTTCGACTTCGGTGATCACGGCGCGGATTTCTTTCCTCCTTATCTTTCGCACCAACACCAAGCCTAGAAGTTTCCGGGCGACTTCCAATGTGGGACGGGCATAGAATGATTTTTTCAGAATCATATTCAGATTATTTTTTTCGAGAAATCAGATTTTCGTACACCTTCAACATCCTTTCGGCGCATATCGAAGAAGTGTAATTTTCACGCGCGATTTTTTTGGCGTTTTCCGAAAATTTTGCGCGAAGATCCTTGTCATCGATCAGTTTTTCCAACGCTTTTGAGAATTCTTCCTGATTCTCGGAAACCAAAAATCCGCTGGCGCCGTCCATCACTTGATCGGAAACTCCCGTAGCACTAACAGCTACTATGGGAAGCCCCGTATAAAGAGCTTCGGAAATCACCATGCCCTGCGTTTCGGATTTAGAAGCGTACACGAAAATATCCCCGGCCGCGAAAACATCTTCCTTTCTGTCATCCTCGCTTGCGAAAACGACCTTGCCACCCAATCCCTCGTTGGAAACATAGGCTCCCATTTCGGACAGAAGGTTTCCATTCCCCTTTGCCAAAAAAACGACGTCTTTCCTTTTTCGCAAAACCGAAGAGACGGCCTCGAACAAAAATTTGATGTTTTTTTCTTCAGTGAACCTGGAAACTATCGTCAGAACCGTCTTATCATCCGCGATGCCATATTTTTTTCTGACAATATCCTTATCAGCCTTATCGAATTTTTCCGTATCCACCCCAGTCGGAATCGATGAAATATTGCCGTTATTTACACCCCACCCCCTGATTATCTTTTCCACCGAAGACGTCGGGGTTACGACAAAATCGCTCCTGTTGGCATAGGAAACGGCGTTTCCGATTGTCCACCAAGCAGCCAACTTTCTCGGGATGAATGGCGACGCGAAATGCGTATATTGGTCATAAAGCGTATGCCACGTGAAAACCAACGGCACGTTTTTTTTCTTCGCCCACTTCTTGGCCGCATCCCCCAAAAGGTTGGGGTGTTGGGAATGGATAATGTCTATTTCCAATTTATCCAAAATCTTGTCGATTTTTCGCGAAAACGGAATCGCCAGAGGAAAACTTATCTTGTATTTGAAATCGAAAGATGGATAGCGGAAGACATTCGGATTTTGATCGGCATATCCTGCCATTTGGGGCGCGAAAACATACACGCTGTGTCCCAATTTTTCAAAATCCGTCCTGAAAGCTTCGATCGAGGTCGAGACGCCGAAAGGGTTCGGAAGATAATTGTTAGTAAAAATAGCTATGCGCATACGCAAGTTGGAAGGCCTTAATTTTTCTCCAAAAAACTAAGAATATCATCGAACACGTGTTCATTATTTATATCGGCGACGAAAGTATGGTAAGCCTTTTCGATATACTTTTTAATCTTTACCTTGGAACTTATTTTTCCATAAATGCATTCCAAACTGTCCGCGGTGACTATATGGTCGTGGGTGGATTGCATGATAAGGCACGGCTGAGTAATGAGGTGCGTGTCCTTGCGCGCCTCCCTGGTCGTCCTAATGGCGTCCAAAACGCTTTTGACCGGAAATGTCTGATAGGAAACGAGCCTAGTCACCATGCCGGATGAACCGAAAGATGGTGGGTAGAATTTCTTATAATATCGCTTACCGACCAACAGAAATACGCGAGCAAAAAGATTCATCATCTTTTCCATTCTCATCTTATACGGAGTCGCCATTAAGATTATTCCGGAAATTTCGGAAATCTTCCTGGCCAAAATCAAAGTGAGCGCCGCCCCGATCGAAGTTCCCGCGACGTAAACCTTGTCACAATTTACCTTGAGCTTTTCATAGCCTCTTTCCATATCTTCCACCCAATCCGTCCAATTCACATCCTCAAGGTCACTAGGTTCGGTTCCATGACCTTTCAACAATAAACCATAAACCGTGTAGCCCCGCACATTCAGAAACTTTCCAAGCCTTCTGACCTCATAGGGCGTGGATGTCCAGCCATGCGCCAAAAGAACGCCCTTACCATTAGTGCCCTCAAAAAAGAAGGACTCCCTCGTGAGGTGCCTCTCGCTTTCCAGGAGTGCCTTTGGGTCCTCGAAAAGCGGTTCTTCTATGGAGTCCAATATTTCCTTAGTAGTGGTTATCATAAATTCATAATACCCCTTATCCTATATTTTTTCCAGGATTTAAGCAAGAAAAAAACCGCCGAGCGACGGCGGTCTTCGTTCTATCAAAAAACCTATATCCCATTCGCGCCCAGCAGATCCTTCGACTCTTTCTTTTTATATAAAGTTATGACCACGTAGGATATGGCAGCAAATCCTCCTATGGCCCAACCGATCCAGTCTATGTACTGGCTGATCTCACGCCAAAGGTATCCGTAAAAATAACCCATGGCCACCAAAAAGCCGCTCCAGACAACTCCACCCAAAATCGAATATTTCACGAATTTTCGAAAATCCATCTTTACGATTCCGGCCGCCGTAAAAGTCGCCCAGCAGAGGCCGGTCGTGGATTTTACCGCGAAAATCGTCTTGCCCCCATGGCTATTGAAATATTTTTCCATCTTAAGCACGAGGGGTTCCGTGATACCCATATATCTTCCGAATCCCCTGACGAATCCCATGCCATATTTATATCCCAATCCGTAGAGGATCACGTCCCCGATCACGTCCCCAGCCATTGAAAAAAGAAGAACGAAAATCCAATTGAAGGCGCCCAGTGATGCCAACATAGCCGCGACTATCGTCACGACCGGTCCTTCGATGATCATGAGCGGGAGCATCCCCCAATAACCGTAATCCCTTAAGAATTCGAAAATCTGATGTCCTGCCTGTTCCATTTTTTTTATTTGAAAAATATTACCTTTCCATTATACACCAAAAAAATAAAGGTTACCCATAGAGCAACCTTTAAGAAGTAGTACTTTGTCATTGTTAGCAAATAGCGATCAATTCGCCGTCGACAACTTCAATTCTCCGATATCCGAATTTTCTGAAGTTCATTTCTTCAGTTGTTCTGAAAGGACGTTGCCCTATTGGAACTACAATATTGCCGGCAAATGGAATATCGCTGGGCTTCTTTGGATCTTTTTCCGTACTCATCTCCGCCTCCGATGTCTAAGTTTAGATTGGAATCCGTTCTTATTTTAATATTAACAAAAAATAAAAAAATATTCAAATAGACAAAACCTCCGCATAAAGCGGAGGTTTTTTCTTTGGTAGCGCCAGGGGGAATCGGACCCCCGTTACCAGGATGAAAACCTGGTGTCCTAACCACTAGACGATGGCGCCAAATGCATACACTACTTTATATCAAAACCTAATCCCAATAGCAAATCTTTTCTAATTTGATAGTTTTTCTTTAACTGAATCTCTCTTTTCCGCGCTTCTGTTTTTGTCTTAAATTCTTCCCTATAAACCAATTCAAATAGTACTCTATGTTTTATTGATTTCGTTTTTCCTGAATTATGCTCCTTTAAGCGCTTCTCGAAATTATCCGTACTTCCTATATAATAACCCAAATCTTTCAAGCTCTTTAAAACATAAACGTGAAACATATGTTTTGCCAGGATGTCCGCCGAAGGCGGATCCGCCTTCGGCGGAAAAACCTGGTGTCCTAACCACTAGACGATGGCGCCAAATGATTCGATTTTAAAACAGAAAGTTAGCGCATCAAAAATTGCCTTTTCGACAATTTTTGAAGAAAACCTGCGATTTTCGACAACTTCAAAGGCTTTTTGAAAGGATTTGAAGCGCTATCTTTTTCAATGACAATAGCAGTCTAGCAGAAATAAAAAAATAATCAAGGGCTGGAGCCTCGATTATTTTTTTCGCTTTATTTTTCCTTTTCTCTATCTATCCTTTTTTTCTTGGATGACTTCCACTAATTTTCTTTTCGCCCTGTTAATCAGGGTTCCCACAGTGTTTACTGGCTTATCCAGAATCTCCCCTATTTTCTGATATGAATATTCATTGAAATATCGGAGCAATAAAATTTTCTTGTATTTGGCCGGAAGCATATCCAATGCGTCGTCCATTTCCTTAGCGATCTCTTTGTGCATGAAAATCTCCGCGCTGTCGTCCGCTTCCACGCTCGTCACCAATTTGTCCTTGCTCGTCGTGATTTCTTCCCAGGAAACCAACCTTCTTTTGCTTTTCCTCTTGATGAAGTTCACCGCCTCATTGTGGGATATCCTGTATATCCACGAAGAGAATTTCCTTTCCAAATCGAATCTGTGCAGGTTCTTGTAAGTCTTCGTGAAAACGTTCTGCAAAAGATCTTCCACCTCGTCCTTGTTACGCACCAGATGGAACATATAAATGAAAAGGCTTTTTTCGTAGCGCTTGAAGAGGATCTTATACGCTTCGGGGTTTTGTTCCATGACGATCTTTATCAATTCGTTGTCAGTGAGTTTTTCACACCTGGCCAGATCGGATTTTCTCCGATACGGAATTTTGATATTCATCGCGTCGTCGAGCTCCCCTCCCTTGATAAGACGGGTATTCCCGTTTTTCATATAGAAATCGGATTTTCTTCGGAAATAGGCCTTAGGGTCCTTTCTGTTTTTCTTGGTAGAAGATTTTCCGGAGGCGGCGTTTTTTTTCGCGACCGGCTTCGCTTTTTTGACGGCTTTTTTCACCGGCTTCTTGGAGGTACTGGCCTTCTTTTTTGACTTGCTAGCGGTTTTTTTATTGATGGCCCTGGGGCTTTTCTTTTTGGCTTTCATATGATAGCATCACTTAATGATTATCCCCTTAAAGTAATGGTAAACGAAGCACTGAGTCGATATTCAAATACGTTTTTTTCACTCCCGGTAATATAATATTGTACGCCCATTAACTCCAAATGTCCAGCAAATTTATCCTAGCTATCGAGACTTCCTGCGACGAGACAGCCGTCGCCGTTTTGCGTTCCAATGAAGATTCATTGGAGGTTTTGTCAAACCAGATATCCTCACAAGTCAGTCTCCATGCCCAATGGGGCGGAGTCGTACCGAATCTCGCAGCCAGGGAACACGTGAAGAACATCGCGCCCCTTCTAGACAAAGCTCTTTCCGAAGCAAAAATCCCTCTTTCGCAAGTCGACCTGATCTCCGCAGTGAACGGCCCGGGACTTATTCCTGCCCTTCTGGTCGGAGTCAATTTCGCCAAAACGCTCGCCTACCTCGCCGAAAAACCGCTTATCGGAATCCATCACATTGAAGGCCATATATATGCCAATTATATCAACTCTGCGGAAAAAAGCACGGAAAGAAAAATCGAATTCCCAGCGCTAGTGCTCGTGGTTTCCGGAGGACACACCCAGTTGGTGCTGATGAAAGATCACTTGCAATATGAAATAGTCGGGCAGACGTTGGATGACGCGGCAGGAGAAGCTTTCGACAAGGTCGCACGCATCCTTGGAATCGGTTATCCCGGAGGACCAGCAGTCGCTCAGCGAGCTGCAGCATATGAATCAGGAATCAGGGATCAGGGATCAGGGAGATTCGATCTAACTCTCCCAAGACCAATGATGAAATCGAAAGATCTCAACTTCTCTTTCTCCGGACTCAAAACCGCCGTGCTTTACGAGACGAAAAAAAATCCCAACCTATTAAAAGACGAGGATTATATCGCCGCAGTCTGCCATGAGTTCCAAAACTCCGCAGTGGACGTGCTGGTTTCCAAGACCATCAAAGCCGCCAAAGAATTCCATCCTAACACCGTCCTATTGGCAGGCGGAGTCAGCGCCAACACCGAATTACGAACACGATTGGGAGAAGCTATTTCGGAATTTATACCTAATACATTATACAAAATACCTGATACATCCCTAACTGGGGACAACGCCGCCATGATCGCCTCCGCCGCCCACTTCCGCTGGCAGAAGATGACCGATGCGGAAAAAGAAAAAGCGAAGGTCGGCTGGAAAACATTGCAAGCAGACGCTAATTTGAAGCTTCGATAGTCTATTACTAATTGACAGAGAGGCTAAGTTGTCATATTCTTAATTGTTGCAAATAATTGCAACCGACCAAAAAAAGGAGGTGCCTCGTGGCTAATGTAAAAATTGAATTGGATCCTGAGAAAAAAAGTGCTGTCGCAGAAAAAGTGGCAACGATAATCAAATCTCTTATGCCGAACACTTTTCTGGAAAAGCCGATTGTCGGATTCCGCGAGGACCAACCTGATCGAATGATCCTCATTTACGAAGGGGTTAATAACCCCCATGAAGTCGCCCTATTGGCAATGACAGGTGGAGCATCAACAGCGTCAATCATGTAATGCCCAAATGGCCACAAAGGCCACCGATGGATTCGGTGGCCTTTATTCTTTTCTTGAAAAATATCCCTTTAGCTGCTAGGATAAGTATATATAAAGCAATATTTTCACTTATGTCATGCTGAACTTGATTCAGCATCTTCACTGCCTAGGGATCCTGAAATAAATTCAGGATGACATCTGATTTAAATTTAATGAATAAGGAGCTACCGAAAATATACGACCCCAAGCTTGTCGAGGACAAGATTTACCAAAAATGGGAGGAAAGCGGGTATTTCAATCCGGACAAATGCATCCGAGACGGCATAGCCGATGAGAAAAAGCCTCCTTTTTCAATCGTTCTCCCTCCTCCGAACGTCACCGGAAACCTTCATATGGGACACGCGGCCATGTTGGCCATAGAAGATTCAATGGTGCGTTTTTCCAGAATGAACGGTTGCCCCACTCTCTGGCTTCCCGGAACCGACCATGCGGCTATCGCCACCCAATCCAAAGTCGAGAAAATAATTTATGATAACGAGGGCAAGACGAAACATGATATCGGAAAGGATGAATTTCTCAAAAGGGTCGGGCAATTCGCGCAAGATTCGCACGATACCATCATCAAACAGACGAAAAAAATGGGATCTTCCTTGGATTGGACCAGGGAGGCTTACACTCTTGATGAGCAGAGAAGCTTGGCGGTAAGGACCGCTTTCAAGAAAATGTACGATGACGGCCTGATATACCGCGGATACCGCGTCATCAACTGGTCCGTCAAAGGGCAATCCACCTGCAGCGATGACGAATTGGTGCACGTCGAACGCACCGGGAAAATATACACCTTCCGCTACGGTAAGGACTTCCCTATCGCCATCGCCACGACGCGTCCGGAAACCAAGCTGGGAGACACGGCTATCGCGGTCAATCCCGCTGATGAGAGATATGAAAAGTTCATCGGACAGACATTCACCGTCGATGTCGGAGCTGAAAAACCGTTGGAAATAAAAGTCATCGCCGATGCGAACGTCGATCCGAACTTCGGAACCGGGGCGCTCGGAGTGACCCCTGCGCACAGCGCGGTAGATTTCGAGATGTATGAAAAACAGAGAGCGACGGGAGATCCTATCGAACTCATCCAGGTCATAGACGAGAAAGGATTGATGACGGAGAAAGCCGGCTCCTCCTATGCCGGCCTTTCCGTGGAAAAAGCGCGTGAGAAATTCATTGATTGGCTTAAGGAAAATAACCTTCTCGAAAAAGAAGAAGAAACTTTGCAGAGCGTCGGCACATCCGACCGCTTCGGCGATGTCGTCGAGGCGATCCCAATGACCCAATGGTTCATCGATGTGAACAAACAATTCGAAAGGGACGGCAGACAAGTCACGCTCAAGTCCTTGATGCATGAAGCGGTCAGCGCATCGGAAATCCAAATAACCCCCAAAAGGTTTGAGAAAATATATTTCCACTGGATAGAAAATTTGCGTGACTGGTGCATCAGCCGTCAGATCTGGTTCGGGCATCAGATTCCCGTATGGTACAGGGCGGATGAAATCTATTGCGGCATCGAAGCTCCCGAAGGCGAGGGATGGGAACAGGATCCAGACACACTGGACACTTGGTTTTCTTCCGGGCTTTGGACTTTTTCAACCCTTGGCTGGCCAGAGGAGACTTCCGAACTCGAAAAATATCACCCGACCACAATATTGGAAACGGGCTATGACATACTTTTCTTTTGGGTCGCAAGGATGATACTCATGACCAAATACCTCAAAGGAGAGATCCCGTTCAAGCACGTGTACCTCCATGGCCTCGTCAGGGATGAAAAAGGAAGAAAGATGAGCAAGTCCCTAGGAAACATAATCGATCCGTTGGACGTCATAGAAAAATACGGCACCGACGCAGTCAGGCTCTCCCTGATGATCGGATCCACTCCCGGACAGGACCTCAAGCTCAGCGAGGACAAAATCGGAAGCTTCAGGAATTTCACCAACAAGCTTTGGAACATCGCCAGATATGTCATGCAGACGACCGAAAAAAATTCGTCCGTACGGGATATAGAGTATGGAAAATTGACTCTCTCGGACGCATGGATATTGGAAAAAATAAACACCCTGACCGGGGAAATAACGGGGAATTATAACGATTTCCAATTCTCACAAATAGGAGAAAAGCTGCGCGAATTCGTTTGGAACGATTTCGCGGATTGGTATATCGAGATAAGCAAGTTCGAAAATAACAAAAAAGAAAAAGACGCTATTTTGAATTTCGTCTTGGAAACCACGCTTAAGCTCTGGCACCCCATGATGCCGTTCGTCACGGAACACATCTGGGAAGGACTTGGCAAAAAAAGGCTGCTTATGGTTGAAAAATGGCCGCAATCGAAACTTACCGATCCCTTGGGAGGGGTCGGCGGAACGAACGAAATAAGATTCGACCTTATCCGCGAAATCATAACCTCGATCAGAAACGGACGCCTTGAAAACAATATAGATCCGAAAAGGAAAATAAAAATCATCATCGATACGAAAAACCAAGCTGAATATTTCGGAGAGAAAACCGAGGATCTCATCCGGGCCCAGGAAAACATAATCAAGAGCCTGCGAACGGGCATCGAGGAGTTGGAGATAATCTCTTCAGGGGGGAAAATAGAAAATTCCATCCAAAGAACGGTCGGCGGTATCAACATATACATTCCGCTCGAAGGACTGATCGATATTGAAAAAGAAAGGGAGAAGGCCCAGAAAGAGATTGGGAATTTAAACAGATATATCAGCGGGCTCGAAGGCAGGCTCTCGAACAAGGAATTCGTTTCCAAAGCTCCCGAGCAAGTCATCAGGGGTCAACAAGAAAGCCTGGCCAAGGCCAAGGCGGAGCTTGAAGCCATTGAAAAACAATTGAAAAATCTGAACTAAATGAAAAAAATAGAATTTCTTTTTCTGGGTATGATCGCGGCGCTCGGCGCGCTGGTGATTATAGTAACAGCCGTGGTCACGGTGCAGATTTTTTTGCCCGAGGGGCAAGAAACGGCGATTGGAGCTTATCTCCATTTGCCCGCCTTCATCATTTTTGCGGTCATAGCCGAAGAGTTTTTCAAGTATCTATTCATAAGCAAAAAGCTGGCTGCGCATAAGACAGGCAGGTCATTGATAGTGGATGCCGTTTTTTTAGGATCAGGTTTTGCTCTGGCTGAAATATTATTCATTTCACTCAATAATTACCCGACAGAAAACGCTTATCGCAACATCCTGGAGATAGCGACCGTCCATATTTCCACCTCCGTCATCATCGCCTGGCCCTTCCTTACAAATTCCTCACGGAAATTCCTGAAAATATCCCTGGCCTTGCTAGTCGCAACCGGTGCGCACTTAAGTTATAACCTGCTTTCGCTAGGCGAAATGGATTTCCTGTCCTCATTGCTTTCCGCCTTGCTGTTTTTACTCATCCTGACGGCCATATTAAAAGCAAAAAGACTCGAAAAATCCCTTGCATAACATAGCTTTATATTTTATAATGCAATTGAAATGTATAATTTTTTTAATGCTTCGGCCCACTTCAAAAAGGCCCTATAAATATGGTAAAAACAAAAAAATCATTTATTGAAAGGATAACTGGCGCAAAAAAAATAGAAGACGGCGGGATCCGCGAATCTATGCCTATATATAGCGAAGATGAGGAGACGGAAATGGTCATGAATAGCGGATCATTCTCAACTTCCTACAGCGCTCCCCAGGAGGATGAGGATTATTCTGATGATGCCGAAGGGCAACTCACGATCGATGTTTATCAGACTGACAATGACGTCGTCATTAAATCCACGATAGCAGGGGTGAAGCCTGAAGATCTCGATGTCTCCATTAATAATGACATGATAACCATCAAAGGTGAGCGCAAAAACGAAGAAAGAGTTTCCACTGAAAACTACTACTACCAAGAGTGTTATTGGGGGAGCTTTTCAAGATCGGTCGTCCTTCCTGTCGAAGTGATCGCGGACAAGATCGAGGCTTCACTTAAAAACGGAATACTCACGATCAGACTGCCGAAAGCAGACACCACCAAAACCAAAAAAATCCAAGTCAGAGGATTCTAAATGCCGATAAACACATTTTCTTAGCATAATCCAAAAGAGATTCTTCTGAAATCTCTTTTGTTTTCACCGGAGTATGAGCAATGGAAGAGTATTGATAAAAACCAAAAGGGCGGTTCGCGGTTTATTCGGATTGTTTTTTGCAATGTCTATCCTTTTCTTGGCCTTATCCCAAGGCGTGTCCGCACAAACGACCACTGAAAGCGAACTGTCATTGAAAGTAGGTGAATTCTCCAAATCAATACCCTACTCGGAATATACGAATTGGTTCTCCTTTTCCGCGTCCCTCTCGTTGGATTCCTCATATCGATCTGAAATTGAAAACATCGACTCCTGCTTCCAAGAAAATATCCTCTGCAACCTACTCCTTACCCAACGAGCCAAGCTGCACACCAAAAAAAAGGTAGCTATTTCTTTTGAAAAGGAGAAGGCCGGATCTTTCCTGGAAAAACTCTCCGGAGAAATAAACAAAGAGCCAGTAAACGCCAAATTCAAAATAGAAAACGGAAAGGCCTCGGCTTTCGTAGCCGATGAAAAAGGTCTCTCTCTCGATATCGAAAAAAGCTTGGAAACGCTTTCCGTTCTCTTCAAAAGCAGCTCGGAATTACAGGAAAAAAAGGAAGTCTCGCTCCCCTTCATCGTCTTGGAGCCTAACATTAAGGCCAAAGATGTTAATGATCTCGGAATAAATACTTTGATAGGCGAAGGGAAATCCAATTTCAAGGGATCCACCAATAGCAGGGTGCACAATATACGGACAGCCATGGTTAAATATGACGGCCTCCTCCTGGCTCCCGGGGAAGAATTTTCCTTTGTGGATATCCTGGGTCCCGTGGATGGAGAACATGGCTATCTCCCCGAACTCGTCATTAAGCAGGACAAAACCGAACCCGAATTCGGAGGGGGTATTTGTCAGGTCTCAACGACGGCCTTTAGGGCGGCCGTCTATTCCGGCTTGGAAATAACAGCCAGAAAAAACCATGCTTACGCCGTTTCCTATTATTATCCCCATGGAATGGATGCGACCATTTACGTTCCTCGTCCTGATTTGAAATTCAAAAATAACACTCCGGGACACATCCTGATTCAAACGAAGATAGAAGGCACTGAACTGACCTTCAGTTTTTATGGAACGGATGACGGCAGAAGAGTCGAGGTGGACGGACCTCATATACTGGAAAAAAATCCTGACGGATCCATGAGAACGAGATTTACGCAAAAAGTCATAACCAAAAGCGGCCAGGAGATGATAAACGACTCTTTCAATAGCTTTTATGACTCTCCTGCCAAATATCCCCATCCCTCCCAAGAAAAACTCACAAAAAAGCCTAAGGACTGGTCAAAAAGCCAATGGGAACTATACAAAAAGGTTAACGGTCTTTGATTTGCAGGGGGTCAACACATAGACCAAATCCTCTTTAGTGGTCCGCCCCGCACGACGATTTGGCAGGGTTGACTTGATAAAAATAATCTGCTAGAATTTGGGGTGTATTTGTTTTTTGCGCTGTTAGCTCAGTTTCCGCCAGAGGCGGATAAAGTCCGAGCGGATCCCGTCGATTGGAAATTTAAAAAACAAGTGAGTGTTATCGTCTTGCGCTGTTAGCTCAGTTGGTAGAGCAGATCCCTCTTAAGGATATGGTCGGGGGTTCAAATCCCTCACAGCGCACACTTCGACTCGCTTTCTTTTTGAAAGCTCGCTCAGTGTAAACAATTTTTAAGTTTATTTACGGGCAATTATAGCAGAGACGGAGAAGTACCCCGAGCTTGTCGAGGGGCATAAGAGAAATTTTGCCCTCGTAGTTCAATGGATAGAACACCAGCCTTCTAAGCTGGTTATCTAGGTTCGATTCCTGGCGAGGGTACCACGTAAAATCATGAGCTCCGTGAATGATTTGAAGTGTCCCGTGATAATTTGCCCAAGCAAATTATTTTACGGGAAAAAATAGAAGGTGCCGCTCATGATCACGTGGCACGGCAAAAATCCACATGGTGGCTATAGTTCAATGGTAGAACACTGGTTTGTGGTACCAGGTACGAGGGTCCGATTCCCTCTAGCCACCCCGATATAGATAAGGACATTTTTGATTTTATGCCTCCAAAAGATTTTCAAAAAGCCAAAATCGGACAGGAAAGGGGTTGGGAAAACGGGAGTTTTCCCGTGGTGGAAGTATTGAAACCGCAAGGTTTCAAGGAGCGAAGCGAGTCCGATTCCCTCTAGCCACCCAAGATATATATTCTTTTTTGCGTCCTTAGCTCAACGGATAGAGCGTCTGGCTTCGGACCAGAAGGCTGGGGGTTCGAGTCCCTCAGGGCGCACCAATTTTTAAAAGTCATCGCAAGGTGGCTTTTAAATTTATCCGGGGACTCGAACGGGCAGAAGCGAGCATTGAGCGAAGACGAAATGATTGAGCGTAGCTGGATGCGAGCGCGCGAGCATCCAGCTCTGCCCGGGACAAGGAGTTTTCAGTAGAAAACGACGCGGAAGTCCCTCAGGGCGCACCAGAAAACTTAAGCCTCCAAAAAATCCCGCTTTTTGCGGGATTTTTTGTATCCTTTTTTTACCCATTAAGGCAAAGTGACGCTTTACTAATATGTCTTGAAGATATCCCGAGAATCCGGCAGATTCTGCATATACAAAGATTTTCTCTTCTCTATTATATCCAAAGCTTCCGAGAAATCCTTTTCCTTGAAATTTATCCCCCTGTCTTTGGTAATCCTGTAAGATTCCCTCTCCTGTTCGCTCCAGGCCGATTTGTACAAACTCTCATACCAAAAAAACCCTCCTGCACCCAGAACAAGCGCTAGAAAAAAGGCGAGGAAGAATTTATATCTCCTGTTCCAAAAATTCCCCAACGATGTCCCGAGTCCTTCTGACCTCGTGCCTTTGTTTCCTTTTATTTTTAGTTCCATTTTTTTCCAAGAGACGGGATTTGAACTTGTTTTTTATCAAGATCACATCCGCCGCTCCTTACCCAGCTTTTTCTATATAAAATACGACTTCCATGATCACCTTCAGGGGATTTTCATATTTCTTCTCCTCGCTTTCACCGCTAACAGTCTCCTCTTTCTCGCCCTGATTATCGACTCTTTGAAATATCGAAGGGGTTGTCGGTGTCACCGATTCCTCCCTGGTACTGTCCCTACTAATCTTCAGGGAAATGATATCGGAAAAGTAATCCATGTTTTCAACTCTGCGCACAAACTTCATGGTGCTGTTGAAATCCCCCTTCAAACTAAGTTTCATGGTAAGAAAATCCTTGCCAGGAAGGTCAGTCACCACAGTATCCTTTTCCTTACTAGCTTTTTTAGCGGCGTCCTTGCCTGGATTGCTGTTTTCTGCCGTAATTTCAATGCTTACGTCGTTACCAGTCTCAATAGCTAGCTCTTCAATTTTCTGAATCAATGAAAGGGCGTTCTCCTGTTTAAAGAAAACGTTCAATTTCCCTTCTTCTTGCCTGACTATTTCCATCTTATCCCTCAATTGAGGCAGCTCCCTTATCTTTTTTCTGGTGATTTCCTGGTCTGTCGCTTTTTCCTCAGCATAATTCCTTTTTTCAGCAATCCTCTCAAACAAAGGCTGTATAGCAAACCTAAAGAGGGATGCCACAGCGGCAGCATACAGCAGGATTATGAATATCTCCTTATATTTTTCCCAAATTTTTTTCATTTATTTTTTTCCATTAAACATTCTTTCTTCACCACGAAATCCATCTGGAAATCTATATCGCTTTTTTCCACTAAATTGGAAAGGGGGACGTTTATATTTTCAAAGCACCCTGACTTGGTTATCCTGTCCTGAAAGTCAATCAAAATCTCCCTCTCCTTGGCTTTTCCTATTAATAAAATCTGATAATTTTTAGTCGAAAAATCTCTCAGGTAAACCCCCTCAGGAACCGTTCCCAGGAAAATATCCAGCGCACCGGACCAATAAAGATGCTTTTTTTGAAATTCGTTTATGTCTATCACTTTCTGATTAACACTTCGGAAGAGCAATCACATTGTCTATACCGTCATTTTGTATCTTTAAAATGAGATTTATGCTCGAAAGAATTCCCACGAACAAGATAATGGGCAGAAGAAAAACGATCTCCTGCTTTATGATATTTTTAAGCCTTTTTCTTCTTGATATAGCCTTCTTCCTTTCCTCCGGAAGAAGATTAAGATATATCTTCATAATTTATTCCTCTTAATGCCAGACCTATTGCGGTCGCGTATTCTACCGATAAACTCCTTTCTATTTCAGGCAATTTCCTTCCGAGGGAAACGTTTATCCAAGGATCCCCTAAAATCACCTTTCTTCCGAGTCTTTTTGAGAGAAACGGGACCATTCCCTTTACGGCAGCCTCCTTGCCACAGACTATGACCTCCTCCACCGCTTCGGAATATTTAAGCTCGGAAAGGAAAAATTCTATCGACCTCTCTATTTCCGAAGCCAGATTCTCGAGCACTGGCCTTACGGCAATAAAAATGTGACTGTTTTTAAAATCCGATCCTATCCCGTTATTGATTTTGGTTTTCTCGGCCTCTTCGAGCGAAATATTGAGAGATTTAGAGATGGAATCATTTATGGACTGACTTGAAACCGGTATGCTAGAAGTGAAACATGGTATGCCCTTGCTGGAAATAGAAAAACCGGTTCTTCGTTCATCAAAATCTATTATCAAGACGGCTTTGTTGCCGGTATCCCCGCTCAGCAAGCTCCTCGCCTGGGCTATCGATTCTATCTCTAATCCGGCTACCTCCAAATCAGCCCCCTCAAGAACCTCCATGAACTGGTCCACGGTCTTTCTGGATATAGCCACGACAAGCACATCCATCTTGTTCTTCTCCGAGGATATGTTTTCTTCCAGGATTTGCCAGTCATAATAAACCTGGTCCAGGGCCAGCGGAATATTAGCTTCGATTTCCCATTTTATCGCCTCTTTCACTTCAGCTTTCTCCATCTTTGGTATGGATATTATTCGCAGAAATGCCTTATTCTCTGGAAGGGAACAAATGACCTTCTTGGATTTGAGTTTTTTTGGCCCAGCCTTAGCGATAGCGTTTTTTATAGATGAAATTACTTGGTCTTTTTTTAAAATCTCCCCGTCATAAATGCTTCCGGGAGCTATAGGGGAATATCCAAAACCGACAAGACGGTCCTTTTTACCTTCCCTTTCGAACTGAGCCACCCTTACGGTCAAATCGTTAAGATCCAGACCTATGGCAGTTCCGGTAAAATCAAATATTTTTTTATTCAGAAAACTCATCTTTTATTTTTCGTATTTATTTTTCTTTCTTTCATTTACTATTATAACTTATCCCGCGAATCTCGTACACATTTTTTATAAAAACGACGTGGTATTATATGGGACACGAAAAAAATCCTTCCTTGCCTATTCCCCATGTATCTCATTCCAAAAATCAGTCCTATACACACCTTCGATCGGAAAAAATGGCGGCGGATTAAGCAGGAGATTGCTATCAAAACCTATGTTCACGTTTGCATATCCGGAAAATCCATAACCCTGATTGGTTGCGATAGCTCCATGAATGGTCAACGTCCCTTTTGAATCGCCATAATCCATCCTGCCGACTTTTCCTATCTGGGCCAACATAGCGGCATCTATCCTTAAATCATCCTCGCTGTCTTGAACTACCTCCACGTTATTTTTCGCTACCAAACCCAACACCGTTCCGCTCACATAATCGTCATAATAAACATCATTACCGATGTATATGTTCCCATGGGATACGCTAGGGTTGTTAGCGGCCACTACGAGCTTTTTTCCCGAACCGAGGTGTCCTTCTATCCAGATATTCTTGTCCACGTATATGGCCGCCACGTCGGGCAAATCTACATTGGACACCACATTCTGCACTTGGGTAACCTTGCCATCCTTTTCGTTAATGACCCTGTTCACATCTATCTTGTCTCCTTTCAATATTATCTGATGGGCCTTGGTGGCCGTACTATAATCAAAATTGAGTTCTTGAGCCTTCTCGAATATCAAAGAAAAGCTTGTCAGCACACTGTCAAAATCTTTGGCCGGAACGGGGAAATTTTTACCTCCCAGAAAAACTTCGCTGTCTTGCAGCGTGTTGTATTCATCGCTCCAGCCTGTCCATACTCCTAATTTATTCGTAGTTCCACCATAGAGATAATTCTCCACCGAACTGGTCACTTCGTTATTGCAAACGCCGTCAAATTTTATTCCGCCATTAGAATGCACGAGTCCGTCTATCTGCTCCCCTTCGGATATTTCTATTTCGGAATTAGCCAAAATGGCATACTCACTCCAAGACCTGGGACGAAGAGTGGCTTTTAGCGTCCTTTTCACCTCGGGCTTTTTGTATGTCCAACCTGTTACCGTGACACTGACCACTGTCGATCCGACGGAGGGCTTCTCTACGTTTATCCTGTATTTTCCTATGCCTTCGAAATCCTCTTCGACCGGTTCATTCACTCCCTTGGGATATGGATCGGTCTCTTGCCAAAAATCCGCTATCTCCTGCATATACATTCCCTCGACGGCATGCGCCAAATACCATTTATAATAGTTAAGGCCCGCGTCGGCCACATGCAAAGACTTCTCCTTGGCCTCCATATGCGAAACATATCTTATCTGGGATGTTATATAGGTGACGGCTCCGGAAAATAAGATGGAGGCTATCGATATTATCACCAGGGCCAAGGCCATGGCCGTGCCTCTCTTATTTTTAATTCTTCTTTGCATTTTTTTAAAAAAAATAACCTATTTATTGAGATTCCTAGGGGAAACTAAAGTCTGGACGAGCGTATCGCTTATTTTGGATGGATTTGTGTTTACGGAAACGGACAACCCTACCATCCTTATGGGAGCGACGAAGGCCGGGGTATCCAAAATAGATCCGGAGGAATTATAATAAGTAAAAATCGGTTCAGATTCGCTATTCATAACGTTCGTAGCTATCACAGAAACTATCTCATCGCCCTCCGGGTATGTCGGACTATCCCCTAAAATTGGCTCTGACGTCCCCATCATTATCGAGGTCCCGTCCAAGTAATAATGGACCCTTTCCCTATATTGATCACTGTCTATGTCGCTATAAAAAACAAGATTGAAATCATCGGCGGAAGCTATGGCATATGATCCGCTGTCGGCCTGCGCGGCCCGTCTTATGTTTTCAGTCATCCTCGAAACGCTGCTGGAAGCTATCACGGAAGATTGCCCCCTGCTCACGTCGGTAAGCCTCGTTCTCCACATATATGAAAAAAACGCGCTCAGTCCCGTAGTCACGATACCGAGGATGCCAATAGCCACCAGCAATTCCACCAGTGTCATACCTTTTTTATTTTTGGAATAAAATGTCATCGTTTTTTTATTGCGGATCTATGGATAATTCTCCTTGGGTTAATTGGCTTATCACTACCGTATCATCGTTTTTATCGGAATATCCCGGCTTTGTCAGTTTCACGTTATAAGTCTCCCCTGCCGCCAATATATCGTCTTCGTCTCCGGAAATGAAGCCGTAGCCATACTCGTCTGCTTGTGTGGTATCCGTAAAGCCAAGAGGGACGCTCGAAACTTCGACCAAAACTCCCTCCAAGGGAGCGCCCGTCACCGAATCCGTTATCTTTACGAAATATGAATCCCTGGTCTTGTCTAACAAGTAGACATCTTTTGTTTGTCCTGATTCCCCTTGTTCCACCAAGATTTCATCCGCATTGTTTCCGCTGCCCGAATCCGTTTTCCAAAAAACGTAATTCGGATCGCTTACGTTTACGGTATATTGTCCAGGACTGGCATCCGTTATGCTTTCTTCCCCGGAAGAATCCGCCGCCAATGAGTCCTCATCGAAATTATGCACCAGGCTTCCGTCAGTATTGGTTCCTATGACTCGCCCTCCCTCGAGAGAAAAACCGATGTCCGGAATGACTGAATCATCGATAGGATTTATGAATTTTATGGTGAAATCGCTTTGCCTACTAAAACTGAAAACCGCATTAGTAGTGCTACCGGAAATTACCGAAGAATGCACGTTCGTCGGGTAGAAAGAAGTCGCCGGGTAAGGCGGCAGGGTGAAAACATCGTCCTCAAATCCGGTTTTTCCCAATGTTATGACGTATTGCTGGTTGGACACAGGTAGTCCTATCAAAGTGACGCCTCCGCTGGCATTGGTCGTAACGTTCTGATTATAGGAAACTGACAGATTGGATATATTTACGGACACGTCCGGAACAGGTGCGCCCGCTATGTCGATGACACTGACATTAAGAATTCCTCCGGCTATAGCGACTTCTTCCCCGAAAGGGGCGACTATCGACGAAAGCGAAACTGTCTGGCTCTGGGCTCCTTCCCCCCACTTGACGGAAACCGCTATCTTCTTGTAATCGTTCGGCTCGGAGTCGGTTCCGGTGCCGTCATATTCGTCATTGTGATACACGATACTGGTCAGCACCTCGAATCCATAGTTGCCCCGGGTAACGGTCTCCAATGAATCGATATCCCCCAAAGGCACGCCGGAAACCGTTCCGACTTCACCGTAAGGAAGGCTTCTGATGAATTCTATCCTCTCATTGGCAATATTAACGGCGATCAATTTTTTCTTGGCTTCCAAAACAAGATACGTTCCTGAGGCGAAGAAACGATAAAAAGTCGTCACTATCACCATGAATATGAAAAGTAAAACAAGGGCTTCAATTATGGTGAAGCCTCGCTTTTTATCCCTATCCTTCAAGAAGAATCCTTTCATTCTCTTTTTTATTTTATGTTTTCCATTATGCTGTACATCGGCTGAAGCATGGCGACGGCGAAAAACCCTACGGCTCCTCCGATTACCACCATCAGAACCGGTTCTATTATGGAGGACATGTTCTTGGTTATCTGGTTTATTTCTTCCTCATAGAATTCCGCCAACTGCAGAAGCACGGTTTCGGTCTTTCCCGTTTCTTCTCCTACCTCCACGATCTGATAGACCAAAGCCGGAAAAATATCCCTTTCGGCCGAAAGTATCTTGCTGAGCGCAACTCCCTTCTGGATATCCTCTATTCCCTTGTTGAAAGCTTTCTTATAGTAATAATTGGAAAGCGTATTTGAAACTATCTTAAGCGCGTCCATAACGCTGATACCGCTTTTCAAAAGGGAACTGTAAATCCTGGCGAACCTGGCGCAATTGACTTTGATGGCTATATTCTTAATGACCGGGGTGTGAATCGTCGCGAAACTTAAAGCCTTTTTCCCGACCGGATTGGAAAGGAAAAACTTTATCGCTACGATGAAAACCACGAACCCTACCGATACCGCGACGCTGTTATTCTTAAGCAGATCGCTCAGACCCACCATCATGAGAGTTGCTTTGGGAAGCTCTACGTCCATGTCCTTGAACACGCCCATCATTTGCGGCAAAATATAAGTCAACATAAGAATCCCCACTCCAAGCATCGCGAACAAGACGACAGCGGGATAAATCATGGCCCCTCTGACCTTACTGGCGAGATCATGCTCTTTTTCCAATTGCACGGCCACTATCCTTAAGACTTCTTCCAGATTGCCTCCGGTCTCCCCAACCCTCACCATGTTCACAAAAAGCTCGTTGAAGATTCCAGGGTATTTGGCAAGCCCTTCGCTCAATGTTTTCCCGGCTTGGAGCTCCGTCTGGATATCCGCCAAAACGACTTTAAACGTTTTATTTTCGGTCTGTTCCGTGAGATTCTGAAGCGCCCTGGAAACGGAGAGTCCGGATGATATCATGACGCCGAGATTCCTGGCGAAAACCATTTTCTCCTTAAGCGGGACGCTTTTGAATCTGTCGAAGAATTTAACATTGATAGAATCGTCTTTTTCCTCGATCTGCCTTATCGAGGTCGGCAAAAAACCCTCGGCCTTCAGCTGAAGCACGACGCCTTTCTCATCCTTAGCGGTGATTTCCCCACCCTTCGTTTCACCGCTATAACTTTTAGCCGTATAAATGAATTTTGGCACTCTTATTAAATCAAAATGCAAATCTCAAAATGCAAATTTATGGAGCGGCTTCGCCGCAATACAAAAAATATGAGCGAAGCGAATACCTAAATTTTTATTTTTGATTTTTAAATTTTGAATTATTTATTATTCTTTCGTTACCCTTAAAACCTCTTCGATGGATGTCAGTCCATCGACTATTTTTATGAAACCGTCCTCGCTCATCGTCATCATGCCCTCTTCCCTTGCCTTCTTTTCAAGCTCGGCGGTCGAGGCGTTGGCAGTTATAAGCTTTCCGATTTCCTCATCTACTTCCAGAACTTCATATATACCAAGCCTACCTCTGTAACCTTCATTGTGGCATTGTTCGCATCCCTTCGGCTTAAAAAAGACTATGTCATTCCAGCTGTCCTTTTCCTTGATTTTCTTGCCGGCTTGGGGGGACTTTTTAATCGTTCTTAAAATTTCAGCCATATCAAAAGTCGCTTCCAAGGTCTTTATTTCCTTTTCGTTAAGCTTGTAATCTACTCTGCAATCCGGGCAAAGCTTCCTGACGAGGCGCTGGGCTATGATTACATTGACCGTCGAAGCTACCAAAAAGGGTTCGGCTCCCATATCGGTAAGTCTGGGAAGCGTTCCGGCCGCACTGTTGGTGTGCAACGTGGAAAGCACGAGATGTCCCGTCATCGCGGCGTGCAGGGCGATTTCCATCGTCTCCTTGTCGCGGATTTCCCCGACCATGATAATGTCCGGATCCTGACGCAAAAGAGACCTGAGTGCCGCCGCGAAAGTCATTCCGATTTTAGAATTGACCTGGGTCTGGTTTACTTTCTGCATGCGATATTCGACCGGATCCTCAACCGTGCTGATGTTCACTTCCGGCTGGTTCAAAATATCCATGACCGTATACAGCGTCGTCGTTTTTCCCGATCCGGTCGGTCCGGTCACCAAAATCATCCCGTTAGGGCGCTTTATCTCGCGATGGATTACTTCCAAGGAGTTCCCGGTGAGTCCCATTTTTTCCAAAGTAAGGCCCTTGGAAGACTCGTCCAAAAGACGCATCACTATTTTCTCTCCATCAAAAACCGGCAGGATACTGACACGGAAAGCGATCCTGTATCCGTCTTTTTCAATCTTAAACCTGCCGTCCTGAGGCAGGCGATGCTCATCCAGTTTAAGGTTCGTAAGCACCTTGATACGCGCGACCAAGCCGGAAATGACCTGCTTGGGGAGGATCATGGCATCATGCAAAACTCCGTCTATCCTATATCTGACACGCACCTCCTTTTCGTCCGGCTCGATATGGATATCACTGGCGGACTGCAAAATGGCATGTTTGAGCAAAGTGTCCACGATACGGATGATCGGAAGATCCTGGGCGATCTTCTCCAGGTCCTCGTCGCTCTCCCCTCCGGCCACGTCTTCGGAATTCTTACTGATGATATCCCCGAATTCCGCTTTTAGGCTTTTTTCATATTGCTTGAGGACCTCCCGGATGCTCTCGTCGGAAGTCAGACAAGGAACGATCTTGAGTCCGGTTTTTTTCCGGATGAAATCTATCGTTTGGAGATCCTCCGGGTTTATCATGGCAACCTTGAGGTTGTTGCCCTCTTTTTCGAAAGACACTATGCTATATTTCTTAGCGATCGGCTCGGGAATTATCTGTAATATGTCGGTAGGTATGGTTTCTTTTTCCAGGCTCACGAAGGGGATTCCGAGTATATAAGCATAGAGCTTCCGCAGCTCCACTTCCTTGATGACATCCTGCTGCAAAAGCAAATCCCCCAGCTGTTTTCCTTGCTGGGTTGCCTGAGCATAAAGCTCGTTAACCTTCTCCTTGTCCGCCAAATTGGAATCAAGCAGGAAGTCCTTAAGTTGGGTATTTTCTATTTTCATTTTTCGCGCCCGATCGGATATTCATGTGTTGCTTGTTTTTGGCAAAACATAACCGAACAGGGTAAATTTTTGTTTTTATTTCAATCTCAGAAAATCAGTCCTAGGCCATTCCCAAGACGGATTTTATTTTTTGCGTAACTTCTTCCAGCTTGTAATCAGCCTTAACCAGATAGGTGGTAGCTCCCAATTCCAAAGCTTTTTCCACATCGTTGATGCTTCCGAGATTGGTCAACAAGATGATAGGAATATTCTTGGTTTTCTCGTCAGCTTTGATTTCCCTGATGACTTCGTAACCATCCTTCTTGGGAAGTATGATGTCCAACAGAATCAAGTCCGGCATTTCGGATTGCGCTTTTCTGATTCCTTCTTCCCCGTCTATTGCGGTCACCACTTCGAATCCCTCAGCGGTCATGAAATCCTGCAGCGCTTTGTTCAATACCGGCTCGTCCTCGACTATCAGCAGCTTTTTCTTGTCCATTTTTTTAATGTCGCAAATATGTCCTTTTGAAAAACAAAACTACATACTTACGCTGTAAAATTTATCATTCTTTTTAAGCGGGAGCGAGAAACAAAATGTCGAACCTTTGTTTTCTTCGGAATCGAACCACATCTCACCTCCTGATTGCACGATAACATTTTTCGCTATATAAAGTCCCAATCCGGTCCCTTCCGTCTGATTCTTAATCGCGTTGTCACTTCTGAAAAACTTATGGAAAACGTTCTTCTGCTGCTTCTTCGGAATTCCCACTCCTTCGTCTTTGACGCAAACGACGATCCTGTCTTTTTCCGGCGTTATGGCGACATCCACGCTGCCTTTTTCTTTGGTGTATTTGATACTGTTGGAAAGCAGGTTATCCAAAACCACCACTATCCTTTTCCTGTCCCCGACGAGCTTCGGAACGCTGCCATAATTCCTGATATTCACTTCCACGTTATGCGATTTAGCCAAATTCTTGTTATTGTCGATAACGTCTTCGATTATATCAATAATGTCCAACTCTTCCCTGACCAACGGCAATCTTCCCTGATCGATCCTGGCAACGTCCAACAGATCATTGACGAGCCTGATCATTCTGGCATTGGAATTGTTAACGTTGGCGATGAGTTCCCTTTGCTTTTCATTCAATCCTTCGCTGAATTTGGAAACCAACAGTTCCATTTCCCAATTTATTTCGGAAAGGGGGGTTTTCAATTGATGGGAAGCGATAGAAACGAATTCCGTTTTCATTTTGTTGGCCCTGGCGATCTCATCCACCCCACTGATAATGGAATTTCCGACAGTAAAAAGGACCAGCACCAAGGTGAACTCGCTAAGTAGGAGATATTCCACCGAGTCGGGGTTATTGAAAACGAAATACACCGCCAACATAGATGAAATGATGATGATTCCCATCAGAATGAACAAGAATCCAGGCGATCTCCAAATACTTACCCCCAGCTCATTGGCCTGCTTTTTGAGATTGAAACCCTCCAATATACTTTGCATTGAAAACAGCATCTTTTTTGTTTTTATGGGATATTATCTCCTCTTTTACTTTCCGATTATAGCACAAATTTTCACAATCCGAAACACAGGAATCCGGACAAAAAAACAGCCCCACCAAGAGGGACTGTTTTTCCTTTTCACGTCTCTTTGGAAAATTATATCTTGAACTCCACCACATCTCCGTCCTGCATGATATACTCCTTGCCGACGGTCTTTACTGCCCCGAGTTCCTTGGCCTTACCCCAAGAGCCTATTTCCAACAGCTTGTCCCATTGGATAACGTCCGCGCGGATGAACTTCTCCTGAAAATCAGTATGGATAGCTGCGGCTGCTTCCGGCGCGGTCGAGCCTTTCTTAAAAGTCCAAGCCCTGGTTTCCTGCTTACCGGTAGTAAGGTAAGTTTCCAAGCCCAGCAGGCTATAAGCGGCCACCACCAAACTGTCTATGTTGGATTTTAGCTCCAACTCAGTTTTCTCCTCCTCGCTCATCTCGATAAGTTCTTCCTCGATCTTGATGTCGAGCTTCACATACTGTCTTTTTTCCAGCTCTTCGGGGAGTTTCGCTTCGATATCGGAAACGTTATAAACATAAAGAAACGGCTTCATGGTCAAAAGCTGCATATCGCGCACGGCGATTTTTCCATTTTCCTCCTTCATGATTTCCTCAAGACCCGGCGTTTGGTTAGCCAATTTTCCGCCCTCCAGGGTTGCCTTCACCTTTTTTACGGCTTCCAACTGCTTATCAGCGCCCTTTTTATTGCCCCGAACTTCCTTCTCGATCCTGGCTTCCGCCTTCGCCACGGTCTCCATATCCGCCAGAACAAGCTCGGTATTAATCACTTCGATATCGTCCAAGGGATCGATTTTGTTATGGACATGGGTAATGTTTCCGTTCTCAAAAACACGCACTACCTGCGCGATCGCATCCACCTCACGGATATTGGCTAAAAATTTATTCCCCAAGCCCTCTCCTTCGGAAGCTCCTTTTACTATTCCCGCGATATCCACGAATTCCACGATGGCCGGCACGATTTTTTCCGTCTGCGACATCTCAGAAAGCTTTTGAAGCCTTTCGTCCGGAACCTTCACGATGCCGATATTCGGCTCAATCGTGCAGAAAGGATAGTTATTGATATCTACCGGATTTTTAGTCAGCGCCTTAAAAAGCGTCGATTTACCCACGTTCGGCAACCCTACGATTCCAATCTTAAGTGACATATTTCAAATGAATTTTAACGGTTTATCCATGCCATCGTACAGGAAATACCCAAAATAATCAATAACAAGGCCTTTTCCTTTACTCTGGGCTGTTTTCATGTTATCTATACTTAATGCTCAATATATAATGTTTGGCGTAAAACCTATGAAGCCGACCCATATCATTTGCCATTACGGAGAACTGGCCCTCAAGGGAGGAAACCGGCTTTTTTTCGAGAGACAGCTCGTCCAAAATATCCGACAGCAACTCGGCGAAGGTTTTTCCGATTGCGTAAAGGAAGTACAAAGGAAGCATGGCAGTATCGCCATCATCCTAAAGCCCAAGGGAGCTGAAAAATTGGAACAATTGAAAGAGGCTGTCTCCAGAATATTCGGTATCGTGCACTTTTCTGTCGCGGTCGAAACCACCCAAGAAATCGAAGCGATTAAAAAAACTGCCTTAGAACTTCTAAAAACAGAGGTTTTTGCAACGTTCCGGGTGACCACCCAGCGATCGGAAAAAAGCTTTCCGCTGACTTCGCAGCAGATAAGCCGCGAGGTTGGCTCTTTTATAGTGGAGAAATTGCAAAAGAACGTGAGCCTCAAAAATCCGGAACGGATTTGCTTTATTGAAATATCCGGAAAAAGCGCCTTTCTTTATGCTGAAAAAATCAAGGGTGCAGGGGGTATGCCGGTCGGCACAGCGGGCAGAGCGCTCATACTCCTTTCGGGCGGACTGGATTCCCCGGTCGCCGCCTACTACGCTCTCAAAAGAGGACTTAACGTCAAATTCATCCATTTCCACTCCATTCCCTATACCTCCAAGGCCTCATTGGACAAGGTTTCCCAATTAGCTAAAGCTCTCAAAAAATATAAAGCCGGGGGGAAAATATTTTCCGTGCCTTTCGCGGATGCCCAAAAGGAAATCATGCTCAATTGTCCCGACAGTCTGCGTATAATCCTCTACCGCCGCTTAATGCTCAGAATCTCCGAAGCTGTTGCCAGAAGAAATAAGGCGCAAGCTCTGGTAAACGGAGATTCCCTGGGACAGGTCGCCTCCCAAACCTTGGAAAACCTTTCCGTAGTCGGCCAAGCCTCCGACCTGCTTCTGCTGCGTCCGCTCATCGGGCTGGACAAGGAAGAAATCATGCAAAAAGCCCGCGAAATTGGCACCTATGATATTTCCATCCTCCCCCATGATGATTGCTGCACGAGACTAATGCCGAAAAAACCGGAAATCCGAGCGAAACTGGAGGATATCCTGAATGCTGAGAAAAACCTCGACGTCGAAAAAATAATCGGAGAAGCTATAAAAAATACGGAGATAATCTCCGTATAAAATTTCTTTGGTATTCGCACTTTTACTTTCCCAGAACCTCGCAAGCGAAAAGACCAGCTTCTAGAAAATAAAGGATTATCCCAAGTAAAAAAACGATCAGCGTTTCCCCTATCAAGATGATTCTCTTTTGAAATCTATACGAACCCTTGGTTCGCCTGTTCACATAAAGACCGGCGAACAGAAAGAAAACTAAAATTAAAAGCCAATATAAAGGAACCTCGCTCAGAAATCTCTCGAAAATTATTTCCAATGACGGCGCTTCAAAGTTCCTGCCGAAGAGCAGTTCCAAGATGCCCGCAAAAATAAAAGCTCCAAAGAGAAGGATGGCGACATAAAACACCCAAAACAGAATCTCCCTGACCACGAAATATAATCGACAGGTCGGCCTGATACTGTTTTTTCTGATATCACCCAAGACGTTTTCGCTGACTTTTGACATAACTCTTCATTTATCTATTATGGTTTGGGACCGCTCTTCCAGTTTTTCACGAAACTGCTTTTTGGCCCTGCTTATAAGGGTAGCGACCGTCCCCATGGGCTTTTCCAAAATATCCGAAATCTCCAAAACCTCCCGATACCTTTCATCCATTTCGGACAATATATCCATGACCTCCCCAGACGTATACTTCTTTTCCAGATCGGCCACCAAATCGCTTTCTCCTTCCAGAATGTTCAAAAGATCGTTGTCGCCCTCATAAGTCACTGTTTTCGGACGAGCCGTCGTCTTCCTATAATGACTGATCACTTTGTTGTGGGTGATGCGGTATATCCAGGAAGAAAATTTGAGATCCGGATCAAAACCGTTAAGATTTTTGTACGCGCTCACGAAAACGTCCTGCAAAATATCTTCCCCGTCTTCCCTGGTCGAAGCCGAAATCCGCATTATATATCGGAGA
>Ga0076097_123_pt1 | contig 24291 bp, 24 predicted proteins | sample RifGroC1_FD_68126 | JGI IMG/M metagenome (GOLD analysis project Ga0076097, IMG submission 68126) | Parcubacteria bacterium GW2011_GWC1_45_14
GGAGTCCGACTCCGATATCGGAGTCGGACTCCGTATTGCAAATATGAAGGATGTGGATAAAAAATTGGAAACCGCGTTTTTGGGAGGAGGATGCTTCTGGTGCTTGGAAGCGGTCTATCTCCATGTTAAGGGAGTAGAATCCGTAGTTTCGGGTTATGCCGGAGGACAGAGGGAGAACCCGACCTACGAAGAAGTTTCCAGCGGGGAAACGGGGCACGCCGAGGTCGTGAAAATAGGATTCGATCCGGAGAAGATTTCCTATGAAGATATTTTGCGCATATTTTTTTCCGTCCATGATCCGACCACGCCGAATCGACAGGGAGGCGACGTCGGAACGCAATACCGATCGATAATCCTCTATGTCGACGAGGATCAAAGGAATTCCGCGGACTTGGTCAGGAACGAATTCACCGACCAGGTGATATATGGGAGCCCGATAGTGACGGAATTGGCTCCCTTGGAAAAATTTTATCCGGCGGAAGAATATCACCAGCGCTATTTTGAGAAAAATCCGGAAAAAGCTTATTGCCAAGCTGTCGTGGCGCCGAAACTGTCCAAATTCAGAAAGAAATTCGAAAGGTTGTATAAATAATGTATGGAAAAATTTTTCAAAATATCATCAGCTACGGTATTGTTTTTGGCGATCATATTTTCGCTTGTTTTGTATTTAGGTATTTTTTTTCAAGAAAAAAGGGATGACAGCGATTGGGAAGATGGTGCGAAAATAGAGGATAACCAAGAACCCTTTTTGGAAAATAGCGGAATGGGAATTCCCACTGCTGAAGATGGAAATGAAAATGGACAGCAACCCCCCTTGGACAGGGTAGCGGAAAGGATTTCCAAGAAGCCTTTCGGCAAATTAGTCTCCCCGCAGAATTCTCCGGTGAGCCCAGAGAGATTTTCCGGATACCACACTGCGATAGATTTGGAGGTTTTCCCTGAGGAACTGGAAGCGGAAAAACTGGTTCCTGTCCGCGCGATCTGTTCCGGTAGGCTCCTTTCGAAAAGGAGCGCCAGCGGTTATGGAGGCTTAGCGGTGCAAGAATGCGAGATAGAAAACCAAGCCGTAACGGTGGTTTACGGGCATTTGAAGTTATCGAGCGTCGCCAATAATATCGGCGATGAAATCGGAGCAGGTGAGGAAATAGGGGTTTTGGGGAACGGATATAGCGTGGAGACCGACGGAGAGCGGAAGCATCTTCATCTGGGAATACACAAAGGAAGCGAGATTAATATTTTGGGGTATGTGCAAAGCGAATCCCAGCTTTCTTCTTGGATTGATCCATGTCTTTTTGTCTGCGATAAATAAGCAAGGAAAGCGGAAATAAGCGGCATGTTATAATGGTAATAGTTTTCGTGCGCTTTAATAATTTTTTAAACATAAAAACATGAAAGGATTCTGCTCAAACATCGAAAAGGACACTTTGGAAAACGGCAATTTCCGAAAGGTTCTTTACACCGGGAAAAACAGCCAGTTAGTTTTGATGAGTTTGGCTCCCGGCGAGGACATCGGCATGGAGGTTCATAATGAAAACGACCAATTCTTCCGTTTTGAGAGCGGGCAAGGGAAATGCGTGATCGACGGCAACGAATATGACCTTTCAGATGGAGTAGCTGTGGTGGTGCCTGCCGGAGCGGAGCACAACATCATCAACGTTTCCGATAGCGAACCCCTCAAAATGTACACGATTTATTCTCCGGCGCATCATAAGGATCAAATAGTGCGCGAGACGAAAAAAGAAGCTGAAGAAAACGAAGCGGATTTTGACGGAGTGACGACGGAATAACTTTCCGCCCAAACAAAAAACTCCCCGGGGCAGGGGAGTTTTTTAGTGGAGTTTATTTTTGGCATTTCTCACATCTGCATCCATGCGGCTTGATATATTCGTCGGTATATTCTTTGCCGTAGTCATAGGAAAGCTCTTCTCCGGCCTGGATATCCCTTACCGCATTTATTTTCGCCCTGCCTTTGTCTATGACGGCTTCGCAGTTAGGTTCGCATGAATGATTGATATATCTTGCGAGGTTCTCCCGCCCTCTGCCGTCGATCACGTAGCGGGAAGATCACGTAGCGGGAATTGAGGGTGAAAAGATATTTTCCTCGGCGCTCGTTCGCTTCGGTGTGGGTTATCTTTTCCCCCGTATACTCGATGACGAAATCTCCTTTGGAGATACTCTCCGTCGCGAATAGACCGAGTCCTGCCGACGACCTTTTCACTTTAAATTTTTTAAGATTATTTTTCTGATTCATATTCTTCTGATTTGTCGTTTGGATAAAAAAAGTCCGCACCTAAAAGGCGATACGGACTTCCAGGATAGCAGGAACGGGCGGGGTGTCAACTTTTGAGAGATTTATTTTTTCAGGTTATCATCGAAAAATTCCAAGGTCCTTTGCATCGCGATTGGCTGGGCTCCATAGAAGATATGCCCTTCGCCAGGATATTCGTGATAGGTGATTTCCCGGGAATTTTTCTCGAAAGCGTCGACCAGGTCATGCGCCCAGGTATAGGGGAATTCCGCATCCGCGGTCCCTTGATGCAGCATTACGGGAGCTTTTACGTTTGAAATGAAATTGATGGCGGAAATATCCCTCCAAAAATCAGGATTATCCTCCTTGGTTCCATAGGTGTCATAGAATTCTTGTGCGGTTTCGGGCCAGGTCGTTTTCACCCAGCGGTCGAAATTCTTTTCGTAATCAGCATGGATAGGGGCCAACAGGACAAACGCCTTGGCGGCGTCCGGCTTGGTAACCATGACATTCGTGGTGATCCCTCCTCCCATGGAGTGGCCTAGCATCCCGATGTTTTCCTTGTCTATGAATTCAAGGTTTGATTTTTCAAGGGCGCTGACCGCGTTTAGTACGTCTTCGACATAACCGCTGCGGGGCCTGACCTCATTGGCCGGATCGAAATCGGACTGGGCGTGGCTTCTGTAATCGCTATGCAGGACCACATATCCGTTTCTGGCGAAGAAATCCTGTTCGCGTTTGAGTCCTTGTCCGTTGGTATAAACTTTCGGATCGATGTATCCGTGGTTCAAGACAAGCGTGGGGAAGGGTCCTTCTCCCTTGGGCACGTTCATGATTCCGGAAATGGTGAAACCCTCACTTTTATAAGTGATATGGTAGCGGGTATAGGATTCATTTTCATCCAGGATCCTTCCCAGTTTCAGATCGTTTCCTTGGAATTCTTTTTGGGACATCGCAGGAATCGTATCGGGATGGGGCTTTTTGACCTCTTCGCCTTCGATCTCATCCTCGATGCTGATTGGCGCTGGAAACGTCTTCGTTTCAGGTTCTTTTCGGTTCAGCAGGTAATAAGTCCCAAAGAAGGCTGCGGATAAAAGGATTATCCCCGATAGGGAATATATGGTTTTTTTGGTCATAATAAAAATGCGATAAAATTAGCGCTTCCTATTAATACGCGGGAGAACAGGAAGTCATTCCGCTTCTGTCATTTTGCCAAATAAAAGCTTATAATCAATGTATTAATTAAAGCAAACATTAAACAAGGAAACAATGATGAAAAATATTATATTGATATTTTCAGCTGTTATCGCTCTAGGCGTGGCCTATTGGCTCATTTCCCCTTTGTTCATAACTAGAACCGTTAATGAAGAAATTCCTTTCGAATCCGCCGATGTGGCTCAGGATGGTTTCGGGGAAGACTCTGCGGATCAGCAGAAAGACGCGCCTTCCCAGGAGATTTTACAAGGAAATTTTGAAGGAAGAGCCGGACACAGCGCCAGTGGAACCGTAAAAATAATCGAGGCGGAAGGAAAAAAATATGTCAGATTCGAAAGCGATTTCAAAATCACCAACGGTCCGGATCTTTTCGTGCATTTCGGAAAGGACGGGAAATATGCGGCCGGAGCACTGCTGGGAGCGCTCAAAGGAAACGAGGGGAGTCAGAATTACGAGATTCCTTCCGAGATGGATATTTCAAACTTCGACGAAGTGTGGGTTTGGTGCCGGGCCTTCTCGGTTCCGTTCGGAGTTTGTTTTCAGTGCTAGTTTTCCGGTACTGAAAAAGGTAAGGATAAAAAATAAAAAGAAAAATTTACCATTAAAAAATATGAAAAGGAATTACATTTACTTTTTACCCCTGGTATCCATTCTTGCCTTGGTAGGGTTAGCCAGCGGCTATGCGGGAAAGATCAAAAGCGCGAAAGAGGCAGTAGCTAATTTTTCCAATGAAAATGTGGCGATAGGAGAAGAGGAGGCTGCCGGTGTCGAAGTGTCTGTGGAAGCGGCAGTTGAGGATATTGAAAACAGGGGGGAAGGGGAAGCCACCGTTGAAATGGTCAAAAATCCAACTCAATCGGCTGATGAGAGCGAGAAAGAGGAGAAGCAGCTCCAGGACAAATATCCCTGGCATAAAAACATAACGGTCACTTTCTTTTGGGCAGGCGAGGAAGCGGGAGAAGACAATGAAAACATTTCCAATCTTCCAAGTGCCTGGGACGAGAAATGGGTAAAACGCTTCGGCGGAGTGGATGATCCCAAGAAAAGGGATGGTTATTTTCCAGCCAAATTCACACCGAAAGAAAACCCCTTCTATTTCGCGCTCCCCTATAACGATTTTGATGAGGACGGAAAAAGGAAAAAGGAGATTTTCGAATTGGCCGATTGGGCCAGGGAGAAGAAATGGGGAAGTGACGAGTCGGTCTGCAAGAACCAATGGATAGCTATCAGTAAAGGCGGCAAGACTGCTTATGCCCAATGGCAGGACGTGGGTCCGTTCAAGGAGGATGACAAGGATTATGTCTTCGGCAACGCCGCTCCCAAAAGTAAGATAAACAAAAATGCGGGTCTCGACGTTTCTCCGGCTGTCCGTGATTACTTAAGGCTTGGCGACATAGACAAGGTCGATTGGAAATTCGTTTCGGAAAAAGACGTTCCAAATGGTCCCTGGAAGAAGATCGTGACCAAAAGCCAAGTTTACTGGAATTAGAAAAAATGAAACTTAAAACGCGCTTCTCAAAAAGCGCGTTTTTTTATGCCCGAATGAATTAAAAGGATGCTTTGTATTAAGAATTGAATGCTCACCGGGCATTTATATAAGTAATATTTTCCATAATGGCAACGGATAAAAATTATGGCTCCACTGAATATCAATCAGATTTTCTATGACAGAAAAAAAATAAGATCGCGCTATAGCCGGAGGACCATGGTATCGTTCGGAGCTTTTTTTCTGAGTATCTTTCTCGTCGCGTTCGCGAGCATTATCAAGACTCCCGTTTTGCCTGGACTCAAATTGGAAGACCCGGCGCCCCAATACAGGGGGGCTTCGAACGGCGCGAAAGCTAATCCGTCGGCTGTCACCGTCAGCAGGCAGCTTCCCGCGGGCACGGCGCTGAAAACGGCAGATCAAATAAAACTCGAGGTTGAAAAAAGCGGTTCGCTGACGGCTCGTCCGAAAGTGATCGGATTTTATGTGAATTGGGATGACAACAGTTTCACCTCGCTCAAAAACAACATAGGGAAGATTGATGAGCTCATGCCGGAATGGCTCCATTTGGGGGAAGCGAACGGGGACATAATCATAAATAACTTACAGCGCCAGAAGGAGACCCTTGAATTCATACGGCAAAACAGGAGCGAACTGCGCGTAATTCCGCTTATTAATAATTTCAATGGGAATACACAGCAATGGGATACTGACAGGCTCGTCGGCATGCTGTCGAACACTGATTCCAGAAAAAGGGCGGTGGAAAATATCTATGGATTCGTGAAAAACTACGATCTTTCCGGAATAAACATCGATTTTGAGGGCGTTCCCGATACCAGTCAAAGCGACCTTTTCCTGTTCATGCAGGAACTTTATGGAAAATTCCATCCGGAAGGGTTGGTGGTCACGCAGGATATTCCCCTGGACGACGATTCTTTCGATTTGAAAAAATTTTCCACGGTGACGGACTTTATGGTTTTGATGGCGTACGACGAACATTTTGGCGGAGGTGAACCTGGACCGGTGGCTTCCAATGCTTGGTATTTGGGGGCGCTTACTCGGGTTTTTTCCCAGGTTCCGCCGAATAAATTCATCGTGGCTTTGGGAGGTTATGGTTATGATTGGGCGGAAGGAGGAAATCCCGCGACAGCGGTAAGTTTTCAAGACGCGATCAGGATAGCGAAAGAATCCCAAGCTGAAATAAAATTGGAACAGGACTCCCTCAATCCTTCCTATGAATATTATGACGAAAATGACAAGCTTCATCGGGTTTGGTATCTCGACGCGCTGACAACTTTCAATGAAATGATCGTGGGCAAGCAATTCGGAAACCCCCATGGTTACGCGTTTTGGAGAATGGGCTCTGAGGATCCGAGTGTTTGGAGCGTTTTTGAAGATAGGGAGAAACTGGATCTTTCGACGGTGAGGAAACTGGACATTATGAAATACGGTTTCGATTTGGTTTATGAAGGGGACGGGGAGATTTTGAAAGTAGCATCTTCTCCCAATGACGGCCTCCGGAAATTGACCTATAACGCACAATCGGGTCTTATAACCAAGGAAGCGGTGTTGGAATATCCATCCTCCTTCGTGATAACCAGATGGGGAGGGGAGGACAAAAAGAAAGTCGCGATCACGTTCGATGACGGACCGGACCGGGCTTACACTCCGAAGATCTTGGATATATTGAAAAAATATGAAGTTCCGGCGACGTTTTTCGTCGTCGGCGTGAACGCCAATATAAACACCGACATTTTGAAAAGGATTCACAGGGAAGGGAATGAGGTCGGAATCCACACATATACCCACCCAGACATTTCCGCTATCACCCAAGGACAGTTCAGGATCGAGCTGGACACCTCCCAAAGACTTATTGAAAGCGTGCTGGGAAGGAAATCACTGCTTTTCCGTCCGCCCTATGCGGAGGATGTAGAGCCGGCGACCCCTGACCAGGTAAAGCCCCTGATTTCAGCCAATGAGCTCGGATACTACACGATAGGGATGCATATCGACCCGAAGGATTGGAGCAGGCCAGGAACTGATGAGATCGTCAATAAGACCGTGGGGGATATCAAAGCGGGAGCGGGAAACATTGTGCTTTTGCACGATAGCGGCGGAGACAGATCCCAGACAGTCGAGGCCTTGCCCAGGATAATTGAAAGCCTGCAGGGGGAGGGATACCAGTTGGTGACCGTATCGGAGCTCATGGGCATAGGCAGGGACGGGGCCATGCCTATAGTTTCGACAAGGGAAATGTTTTTGGGAAGAATAAACAACGCCGCGTTTCTTGCGGTTTCATATCTTAGCAGTTTCATGCGGACCATGTTCATGGTCGGAATATTTTTAGGAACGTTGAGATTTCTCTATCTTTCTATTTTGGCTATCGTGCAACGCGTCCATTCGAAAAACGCGCCTTATAAAAAATACGCCGGTTTCTATGCGCCTTCGGTCAGTGTGATCATACCCGCTTTCAACGAGGAAAAAGTTATAATCAAAACGATCGACGCTATTTTGGAATCGGCCTATTCGAACTTCAATATCATCGTTGTGGATGACGGTTCCGTCGATTCGACTTACGAGAAAGTGCTGGAAAAATACAAGGACAACGGCAAGGTGGAACTTTACACCAAGGAGAACGGTGGCAAATCCAGCGCGCTAAATTTCGGAATAGACAAGACCCAATCCGAGATAGTCGTGACCCTGGACGCGGACACCTTGTTCCGTCCAGACACGATCGGCAAGTTGGTGAGGGCTTTTGTCGATGTCAGGGTGGGAGCCGTGGCGGGAAACTCCAAGGTGGGGAACCGCATCAATATCCTTACTAAATGGCAAGCCCTGGAATACATAACCAGTCAGAACATCGAAAGGAGGGCTTTTGAAGTGATGAATTGCATAACGGTCGTGCCCGGGGCTGTCGGGGCTTGGCGGAGGAGTTCGGTTTTGGAGGCAGGAGGGTTTTCCAATGACACCTTGGCTGAGGATGCCGATCTGACTTTCTCGATCTTGAGGACCGGAAAAATGGTGATTTTCGATGATGAGGCGGTCGGGTTCACTGAGGCCCCGGATACGACGAAAAATTTCCTCAAACAACGGTTCCGCTGGATGTACGGAACGCTTCAGACGGCTTGGAAGCACAGGGACACCATGTTTAAGCCCAAATACAAGGGCCTGGGTTTTTTCGCGGTCCCCAACGTGTTCATTTTTCAGGTATTCTTTCCCTTGGTATCTCCGTTCATGGATCTGACAATCATCCTGTCCCTTTTCTGGGTCGGTTGGCAGAAGTATAGCCACCCGCTGTCTTTTTCATCCTCCCTGGCCTTCCAACAGATCCTCGTTTTCTATTTATTCTTCCTGTTTATAGACTTCCTGACCGGCACAATCCCGTTTTTTCTCGAGCACAAGGAAAAATGGTCTTTGCTTTTCTGGTTGCCGCTTCAAAGATTTTATTACCGCCAATTGATGTATTACGTGGCTATAAAGACCTTTATTGCCGCCATAATGGGCAGGCTCGTGGGTTGGAACAAATTTGAAAGGAAGGCCACGGTGCAAAAGCAAGCCCTTCCTTTATAGCAATAAAAAAAGCCCAACTTTGTAATAAATTTGAAGCATCAATCGCCGTGTTTTTCGAAATAGCGAAGGGTGGGCGAAATAATAATTTTCATTTCCGAGCGAGTGATGACAAGAAATTTGTAAATACTAATTTATAAAAAGATCAGGTCCGGAAGCTTGGGAAATCCAAAGCCCCGTAACCTGAAAAAAAGTATGAAGTATTTGGAAAAAATTAACAATCCGGATCTGGGTCTCCTCCTTGTCAGGGTGGCCTTGGCCCTCGTGTTTATCGTCCATGGATACGCGAAGCTGACCGGACTGGCCGGAACGGAAGCGTTTTTCGGCAGACTCGGCCTCCCTGTTTTTTTCGTATATCTCGTCACGTTCGTAGAATTTTTCGGAGGATTCGCCATGCTTTTGGGAATTTTCTCGAGGATATTCGGCTGGCTGCTCGCGATCAATATGCTTTTCGCGATCTATCTGGTGAAATTTTCCCAGGGATTTTCTGGCGGTTATGAATTTGAGCTGACTCTGCTTCTGATTTCCTTGGCGATAGCTTTCGCGGGAAGCGGAAGATATTCCCTCATGAAGGAAAAGACGATGATGTCCTGATGGAAAAAAGAAAAAGGGACTGTTTGGAATAATCGCCGACGATGTGTCGGCGATTATCTTTTCCGATGGATATCTTCAAATGAAAGAAATTTTTATCCTTCGATCTCTTTTTTATATTGCGAAGGAGTAAGGCGTACGATGTAGATGCTGATTATCTGGAAAATCGAGCCGATGCCGGCTAGGGCTACGAAAAAAATCGGATAGAAGGCCAGTGGCGTCAGCAGATAGAAAAAACCTATAAAAAGCGCCGCCCACACCCCCGTGCACCAAGGGCAATTCAAAAGTTCTGACAGGGTTTTGCCTGCTCCGCGTTCGAATTTCCCGAAGTAATCCCTGATATAATCGGTCACCATGTCATAGACGAAAAGATGCGTCAGGCGGAAGGTCGCCAAGCCCAAAATCACAAGATCGAAAGAGGGAATTTTTGTTCCGATCTTGCCAAGGCTGTATAATATTGATATTGCAATAAAGACCAGTGCGCCGTAGGCAAGCATCGAAATGAAATGCCCCGAATAGTTTTTTTGTATCTTATCCATAGGTTTGAATAAATGTTTACTCTTTCGAATGTAATACAAACATATGTTCGACATATTCAAAAAACATAACGTTATTGCCGCGGTTTCCGAAAGAAAGGACGGTTCGATGAAGGTTTACGCGGACAAATCGGAGGCGGAAAGTGTCAGGGAAAACAGGCGGAAATTCTTGCAGGGCTTGGGCGTGGAGATGGGGGATTCGGTTGCGGCGTACCTTACCCATGGAAATAGCATCACCTTGGTGGAAAAGGAAGACAGGGAAAAATTTTTCGATGCGACGGACGGATTCGTCACGAAAGAAAAAAATATTTTCCTGACCGTGACGGTTTCCGATTGCCTGCCGGTTTTCCTTTTTGATCCCAAGGCCGAGGTGATCGCTTTGGCGCACGCCGGGTGGGGAGGGCTGGAGAAGAGCATAATCCCGGAAGCGATCGGAAAAATGAAGAAACTGGGAGCTTCCCCGAAAGACATTTTGGCAGCTATCGGTCCCGGGATGGAAAAATGCCATTATGAAATAGGAAAAGAGCTGGCGGAAAAATTTGCGCACATTCCTGGATCCCATGAGGAGCGCAACGGAAAGCTTTTTTTGGACACGAAGGCCATCGCCAAGTACCAGCTCCTGGAAGAGGGGATTTCCGCGGGGAATATCGAGACGAGTCCTGACTGCACATTTCGCGAGAAGGAAAAATATTTTTCCTACAGGAGGGATTCATATGGACAGCCGGAAAAACTGGAAGCGATGATGGCGGTTTTCGGGATGAAATGAAAATGCAATTTTTTATTTTCCCAGTCGTACTATATTCATCTAACAATTAACCACAAAAAATTATGTGGGGAAATTATTCTTGTGGCCCAGGAGCGGGCAGGGTTGGTGATATGATGGGCTGGTTCGGCTTCGGTTTCGGCTGGATTTTCATGCTCATTTTTTGGGCGCTGATCATCTGGGGAATTTATACGCTCATCAAATGGTTCAATGAACAAGGAAAATTCAAAATCGGCGGTGAGGATAGCGCCATGAGGATTTTGAAAGAGCGATATGCTAAGAGTGAAATTTCCAAAGAGCAGTTCGAGCAGATGAAAAAGGATTTGATGGAAAAATAATGCTGCGGATTGACTTTTGGCTCAAAAGGGTGTATAATGGGTATATAGGATAAAGAATACGNNATGAAAAAAATATCCAAAAAATCAAATAAGGTATCAAGAAAAGCCAAAGTAGTAAAAAGGGCTTATATTAAGAATATTTCCCAAGAAACCGGATTTCTGGGGGCGGAAATCCGAAAAAGCTTTAATTTTGGGAGCATGTCAGCCCGTCAGGCGAAAATCGCCGTCTTGGCTGTCATCGTCGTTTTTGTCAGTTACTCCGCTTTGATGGGAAAATATTATTATGACAAGCTCGTGGAGAACATTCCGGCTCCCAAAACTTTGGAGGAGGCCAGGAAGGAAAATTTGGAATATAAAATAAAAGAGCTGGTCAAAGGGACGCCGATCGAGGTCATGGCTCCCTATATTGCCGAGAAGAACAACAAAACCGCCGCTTTCCTGATCGGTATCGCCAGAAAGGAAAGCAATTGGGGAAAAAGAAGGCCGGTGCTTGATGGGAAAGATTGTTTCAATTACTGGGGCTACCGCGGAAAAAGCGACACGATGGGCAGCGGAGGACACACCTGTTTCGATTCGCCCGAGGAAGCGGTCGATGTTGTGGCCAGGAGGATCGACCAGATCATCAGAAGAAACGACGTCGAATCCGCTAAAAGCATGATCGTTTGGAAATGCGGTTCCTCCTGCGCCGCCCACAATCCCGAAAGCGTGGACAAGTGGATAAGGGATGTGGATATGTATGCGGGAAAAATTCTCAACTAGGTTTCAGGTGGTAGGTTGTAGGTTTTAGGAAAATGCGTGATGAGGTTTATGTAATCAAATATAAATTAATAATGCGAGAGTGATTTCGCAAAAAACAAAAATATGATAGGAGAACCAAAAATGCCATTGACAGAGGAAGTAAAAAAGACAGAACAAGAAGGTTTGTCGGAAGAAAGGAAAAAAGTCTGATGGATTTATTTGATATATTCGAAATCGGTGAAGAATCAATGAAAGAATTCATACATGCTAGCAATTCTCCGGAAAAAACAGGCAATGCTTTAGAAGTCGCAAAGCGCATAATTGATTCTTTAGCTGAAAGAACAAAAGAAACCAATGGTGGTCCATTGACCGAAGCAGGACCATTGACCGAAGCGGATAAAAAGTTCCTCGTGGATTTATTGGTTCTTGGGAGAATATAAAACAAGTAAATGGATTAAAAGAGATAAATAAAAATTAATAGTAAAAATAATAACGCCGAAAAAGCGTTAAGAAAAAAATCGAAACAAAGATTTCCCAAGGGAAATCGCACGAATAAAAAAAGATAGGCAAGAAAGCGACCGTAATAAAAATAAGGTTGCTTTTTTGCTTTTCTTTTCAGGGGACCCTTTTTGGATTTGTCGGATTGTGCTAGACTGGGTAGGTATTAAAAAATTAACCCCAAACAAAAACATATGCAGAACATCCAGGAGATTTTCATCAAGATGAGGGAGATGAAGAAGGAACAGAAGGATCTTAAGGAAATGTACAAGGACGCTTTGGCGCAGGCCGACGAATATGAGGAGATCGTCGAGCAGATGAAACAGCTCCGCGAGAAGAAAAAGCAGATCGAGACGCGCATCCAGGCTGAGATGGGAAAGGCTTGGGAAAAACTGGACGACATCAAGTTCGAGATGGAGACCCAGAAAGAAATGATGACCGACATCGCGATGACGACTCTGATGAAAGGGGAGAGGGTGGAGGTGAAGGACGAATACGAGAACCCATACGAGCCGGTCTTCAAGGTGAACTTCAAGAAAGCCGAGGATGGGCAAACGAGCGAAGAATAATATAGCGAAATGTCAGGAAGGGCCGTAAGGCCCTTTTTTCTTGCTTTTTTGGGAATATCTGCTATATTTGCGGCATGAGGATCAAGCTCAAAGAGTTTGGTTTTTTGTTTTTTAAAAAAGTTTTTGGCAGTAGGAGGCAATTTAGCCGGCTTGGTTTCCAAGTCTAACACCAACCCTGGAGAAGGAGGACAAAAAGATGCAGAGAGACAAGATTTTGGCGGCACTAATAATGGGAAGCGATTCAGACGCTCCCAAACTGGAACCGGTCAAGAAAATTTTCGAGCAGTTCGGGGTGTCATGGGACTACACCGTGGCTTCCGCACACCGCACCCCGGAGGATGTCGAAGAATTCATCGCTGAATGCATAAGGCGCGGATGCATGGTTTTTATCTGCGCCGCCGGCATGTCGGCCCATTTGGCGGGGGTTGTCGCCGCCGAAACCATCAAGCCTGTTATTGCGGTTCCCCTGACTGTTGAAAATCAGTCGGCCTTGAACGGTCTCGACGCTTTACTTTCGATGTTCAACATGCCGCCAGGAATTCCGGTCGCGACCATGGGTCTCGACAAGGCGGGAGCGGAGAACGCGGCGCGGTTCGTTGTACAAATGTTTGCCGCCGCCGGAGTGCTCGACGGTCTCGAGCAAAAAGTCGTCGATGACAGGATCGCGATGAGAAAGAAGGTCGAGGAAAAAAGAGAGAATCTTCGTATGAAGTGGGGAGAACCCCGGCAGGGCAATTAACCTTTTTTCAAGGAGGAGAAGAGAGATGAACGAACTCGAGCTTTTGCGCAAAGGAAGTTCCAAGAACATCTACAGAGCCGACAAGGAGTCGCTGGTTTTCAAGTTCACCGATAACTTTTCCGTGTTCGATGTCGGTCGCTCGCCGTTTCCGATTCCCGGTAAAGGGGAGGCGATCTGTGCCTGCGCCGTGCAGTCCTATCTGATCGCGGAATCCGTCGGCATCCCGACCTGCTTCATTGAGCAGGTCAGCGATACGATGGTGCGAATCAGGGAAGCCACCCTCATCACCGATCGGCCACTGACCGCGACAGACGAGAACTGCCTGGTTCCGGCGGAGTGGATTTATCGGCTCCATGTCGAGTGGGAACGCCTTTCCCATATCCGATCCATATGCTCACGACCAAATGGGAAGCCCAAGACAGGGAGCTCTCCGAGGAGGAACAGCTCCATCTTTGCGGCATGACCGTCAAAGACCGTGACCACTACTGGTCTATGATCGACCGCTATACGGGTGCGTTGTCGTACCATTTGGCCAAATGCGGCTACGCGATGCTCGACGGAAAGCTGGAGATGATCAAGCGGACTGGCAGCCAAAAGGAATTCGGCGACGTGTTTGGTACGCCCGACGAGGATCGGCCGGTTCCCCTTTCCCTACTCAAGAACGGAAAAATCGAGCATCATTCCAAGGAATACGTTCGGCAGATCTACATCGAGATGGGATATAAGGATGAGGTCGACAAGGCCCGCGCCGCTCGCCTGCCTGATCCGCCGTATCCGCAACTTTCCGAAGAAGTGATCGCCGAGATCAGTCGGCGGTACAGTCTCTTCGCCAAGGCTTATGCCAGCGTGAAGATCTGATCCGGAAGCGGACATGTCATATCGTGCCGGTGCCACCCGAATGGGAGGCACCGGCTTTTTTATTGATTCATAGTTTTTTTTGAGGTATTATATTTAGGATATGAAGAAAAATTTTTGGAAGAAATTAAAAAAGCCTTTTTTCGTGATGGCGCCGATGGCGGACGTCACTGATTTCGCGTTCCGGCAGATGTTCGCCAAATACGGAGCTCCGGACGTCTTTTATACTGAATTCGTTTCGGCTGACGGTTTGGCTAGCGAAGAGGGGAGGAAATTCCTAAGCAAAGAATTGAGATTTTCCGAGAATGAGCGCCCGATCGTGGCGCAGATTTTCGGAGCGCATCCTGAGAACATAAAAATCGCGGCCAAGTTGGTCGCGGATTTGGGATTCGACGGCTTGGATATCAACATGGGATGCCCAGACAAAGCGGTCATCAAGCAGGGAGCCGGTGCGGCGCTTATCCGCACGCCGGAGTTGGCGAGGGAAGTTATCCGGGCGGCCAAGGAAGGCGCGCCGAACATCCCGGTTTCGGTCAAAACCAGGATCGGCTTCAATAAGATCGAGACGGAGCAATGGATTTCTCAGATAGTGGCGGAAAAGCCGGATTGTCTCATCGTGCACGGGCGGACCAAGAAAGAGATGTCGGAAGTGGACGCGCATTGGGATGAAATCGCCAAAGCCGCCGAGATCGCGCGCGAAGCAGGGATAACCGTGGTCGGTAACGGCGACTTGAAAAGCTTGGAGGAAGGGATTGGAAAAGCCGAGCAGTTCGGTCTGGACGGAATTATGGTCGGACGGGGAATTTTCGGCAAGCCTTGGTTTTTTAATCGCGAGCAGAAAGAAATTTCCTTGGAAAAGAGGTTGGAGATAATGCTCGAACACACGGAGCTTTTCGAAAAGGAGATGGTGGGCGTCAAAGGCTTTCATGTGATGAAAAAGCATTATAAGGCGTACGTCAGCGGCTTTTCCGGAGCGAAAGAGCTGAGGGTGAAACTTATGGAGGCGGAGAGCGCAAGCGAAGTAAGAAATATCGTTAAGGAATACCTTTCAGAAATTCAATAGAATTAACTTTTCTTGGCGCCAAGAAAAGTTACAAAAGAAGCGCCGCACGTGCTCGCGCTGGCCGCATTCTGGCGCTCACTCGCTTCACCCTGCGGGTATATATTGTCTGGACAAAATCAAAGATTTTGAAAGTCAATTAAAATTTACACTCCGCTGCGCTGCGTTTCAAATTTTTTAACGCTCGTGCGCTGGAATCCGGAAACGCGCTTCGCAATGTGCGGACAGGGTATTTCCGGGAAATCTTTGTATTCGATAACTGATAACCAGTGATCGATAACTTCGTATTCCATGCTATACTTGCCCTATAACCTAACCCCTATAATCTAGAACCCAAGCATATGAAAATTATTCTCCATTGGCTCGCCTCGGCACTCGCCGTCTTTATCACTGCATACCTTCTCCCAGGAGTTTTCGTGGAAGGGCTTTTTGCGGCCTTGGTCGCGGCGCTTATTATCGGGATTCTCAACGCTTTCATTAAGCCTGTCCTGGTTATTCTGACTTTGCCGATTTCGATCCTCACGCTGGGGCTTTTCACTTTGGTCATCAATGCCGGGCTTATCATGCTGGCCTCCAAAATCGTGGAAGGGTTCCATGTGGACGGTTTCCTTTGGGCCTTGGCTTTCTCGTTGGTGCTTTCCTTGGTCAATTGGTTCTTACATAAGATGGGAAAAAACGGGAAGGATAGAGACTAGTATTTAGACTTGCTTTTTAAAATATGCTATACTTTAGGCATAAGAAGAATACAAACAAAATGTCTTCCATTTCAAGAAAAACAAAAAAAATATTCCTGTCCGCAACTTTTGTTTTCGTGCTGGCTATCGGAGCAGCTTATTCGCTCAAGAGCTATGTTTTTAAGCAGGAAGCTAAAAAAGCCCCAAAGACCGACTCGGCTGAAAATACCGGAAGTGGCACGACATTGGCGCAGGAAGAGATTTGCGATGAGGAAAGTGATGAATATCTTTTCGAGAAAGACAGGGAATATTTTTCCGCTCAGGTGCCGGAATATATATTCGCTGCCCGTTCCGCCTATTCCGTGACTTTTTTGAATTTCTCGCCTTTCGTTTGGATGATCGGCGACAGCCCCCGGTACATGGAGCAGGTTTCAAGAGAGGAGCGGGACAAGATAGTTGAAGAAAAGGGGATCGAGGGGATGCCCGTGATAACCCATCAGGAAGCTGTAGGCCTATACGGCAAGGAAAAACTTCAAGAATGGAGAATCTTGATCAATGGGAATTTCAATGAGGGCGGTGAATGACCCCGCCTGTTTTTTATCCATGGATCGCGCCTTCGGCTATTGGGAGATTCGGCAAACTTATGCTAAAATATTTACATATGTAATCTTTGACGCTGAGTCTTTTAAATTTTCAAAAAAATGTCGCAAGAAATAAAAACAAAACTTAAAAATTTCCTTCACAAATCAAAAATAATCTTCATCGATTATTTCCATCTCGTTTTCAAGCCCGCTGCGGACAACCATCTGCGCATCCAGCAATGCCAGGCTGACAAGAGCGGGAAGATCGTCTGCTCCGTCTCCTTTTCCTCCTATTCGGATCTCAAAAAATTCCAGAAAAAACTCAGGCAGTACACGGTCGGATTGGGAAGCGCGGTGGCGATGGTCGTCGTGGCGCTTTTGGTTTCCCCTTTGATTTTCAACCCGAGCGGTTCCCAGGCTTCGAATTTCCAATGGGCGCAGACGGACTGGAGCGGGGAGGTGAGCGGGGAGGATGCGACGAAAAACGGTTGGACTTCATATGAATCGATCGATTCCGGTTTGGTGGCCGGAACGGACGTGACGCTCAAAACCCCGACCCCGGTTTCCACAGGGGACGCTTCTGGTTATGCTTCCGCCGCCGCGGGAACCGGAACCGCCGCGGGGACATATAACAGTACGACTATATATAAAGCATCCAGTACTCTCTCTTTGAAAAAAAACGAAACCGCATCATGTTCGACTGATGGGGAGTGCCTCTTGGGTCTGTGTCCGAGCGCATCTAATACTTGCGGAAAGATTGCCGATGGGGCTACATGCATCGCAACTGAGGAGTCTGATTGTACGAGTGGTGTTTGTCCAAGTAATACGCTCACATGTGGAAAAATCGTAGACGGCGGGTCTTGTGATGGGACGAATTCAGATTGCCAGAGCGGAGCATGCTTAGGCGGTACTTGCCTTGCTGCTTGCAGCTCGAGTACCGCTTGCGGCACGGCATGCTCCTATGGCGGGGTTGTATACAATTCTGTCACAATCGGCACCCAATGCTGGTTCAAGGAAAATCTTAACGTTGGAACTAAGTTGGCCGGAGGTTTGCCATCAGATCCGTTTGATTATAATAATATCGAAAAATTGTGCTACGGAAACAACGACACGAACAACGGTTCCGGGGGTTGCAATACCGGTACTGCTACGGGAGGAGGAGGTCTTTATTCTTGGGCGGAAGCGAACGGATTGGCTAGTTCTTGCAACGCCGGTTCTTGTTCAGTCTCCTCTCCTAACAGGGGAATTTGTCCAAGCGGTTGGCATATTCCAACGGACAGTGAGTTGACGTCATTGACCAATTACCTAAGCGCCAATAGCAGTTATTGGTGCGGAGGAGCCAGCGCGAATATCGCCAAGGCGCTCGCCAAAACATCAAGTTGGAATTCCAGTGCCACTGCATGCGCCGTCGGAAACAACCAAGCGATCAATGACACCTCCGGATTTTCTTTGCTTGCCGGTGGCTACCGCAACACCAGTGGGTCATATCTTGGTTATGGACAGTCCGCTCGTATATGGTCAGCGACCCAATACTCCACAGCTTCGTATGCATATTATCGTAGCTTAAGCTATGCTCAAGCTACGGTCACAAGTACCGCTGTTAACAAAACGTTGGTTAATTTCGTTCGTTGCCTTAAGGATTAATGCCAATATAGGCTATTTGTCGTTAAAGAAAATAAAATATAAACAAAATGCTTGGAAGAATAAAAGAGAAATTGTCGGCCATCGGTCGGAGGTCGGCGGAAAAAAAGAGGGAAGGGGATGAATTTCTGTTATCTGCAAAAAGAAGGAGATCGGCAGCCGTTTTCGCGGTGACGATTTTTTCCATTTCCGTTTTTTCTTCGGCTTTCTTTTTCGGGTCGGCAGAGGCTAATGTTGATACCACGCCACCCCTTACGACGCCTAGTCATTGGACGGGATCGTACCCTTCTTCCATTTCGGTGACGCTGACGCCCAATGAAACGGCGACTACTTATTATTCCACTGACGGTTCTAATCCATCCATTGTTTATTCCGCACCGATAAGTATTTCGACCACGACGACGTTGAGATATTATTCTGTGGACGCTTCAAACAATACCGAGGTTATACGGGGGCAGATTTATACGATAGATCCAGGACCATATTCCATAGGAGGGGCGGTGAGCGGTCTTTCGGGAACCATAGTGCTTCAAAACAACGGAGGGAACGACCTTTCGATCTCGGCCAACGGCGCATTTTCTTTTTCGACGGAAATCGCCTACGGCGTGGCATATAACGCGACCATCCTGACCCAGCCGAGCGGATACACTTGTTCGGTTTCGAGCGGTTCCGGGACGGCGACCGGGGACGTCACTAATATAACCGTTTCCTGCGCGGAAGGAGATGTCAATGACTGTTTGAATCCCCGATCCGGCGTTGCTTGCCAATATGCCGGAAATTATAGCTGGACCGTACCGGCGGGGATTTCATATATAAGTCTGGAAGTCCGCGGAGCGGGGGGGAGCGGGGGCTCTGAGGATGATGAAGAGGAGAGCTGTTTTTCGGCATCGGGTGGGTCAAGCGGAGGAAATTCCACGGTATCATATGGAGGGACGACGAAGGCGACGGCCAACGGAGGAGCCGGGGGAGGCTACGGATGCGCCGGAACCGATGGTTTCGGAGGAGCAGGAGGAACCGGAAGCGGAAGCTTACTTTCCCAGTCCGTAACGAACGGTTCGAACGGAGTCGGAATGACCGGCGGATCGCCCAATGGAGGGGCGGGAGGTAATGGAGGTATTTATGGAAATGGAGGAGGCGGAGGAGGCGGAGCGAAAGTCACCGGACTTTTGGCCGTGGTTCCGGGCCAAACCCTTTCCTTTACGGTCGGAGCGCACGGATCTACCGGGCAAAATAACGGAGGAAACGGTTCGGTGATTTTGTCATGGGAAAATTCCTATACTTCGACGATCAAGGAATTTTCAGGCGTAACCGAACCGGTATATGGGGAGATGGACTGGGTTTCAAACGTGCCGACTGGGACGACATTGACGATGAGAGCAAGGACCAGCAATGATTCGGGGATGGGCGGAGCCCATGTTTGGGGCGACGCTTGCAATGTCCCTTCGAGCGGGACGGATATTTCGACTGTCAGTGAATGTGTGATCGACGGGCATCGCTACGTGCAATACCAAGCTGTTTTTTCAAGCACGAATACCGAAGTCCCGACGCTTTCTTCTGTGACGATCAGCACGCAGGCGACCCATCCGACTTTTTGGCAAAAAATAATTTCATCGGTTTTTAACACGACCGACCCGAACAACGCGGTTTCTGATATAACTTGGAACGAGACCGGAACCGGAACCGGAGCTAATGAGGGAGTGGTCGGCTTTCAAATCAGGACAGCTCCCGATAACGGTTCGGGAGAAGCTGATTGGGCAAGTCCGAGCGCCAGCGGATGGTGCGGACCGCTTTCATGTTCGGCTAATCCGGGAGAGGGCGGAGATGGCAATTTTTATACGACGAAAGAGGGCAACTCGATAAACGGAGCCCAGACCGACAACGCGGGCAACCAATGGCTGCAATACGCCGCTTTCATTAAATCGAATGAAGGAAACGAGGGGACTACCGCTCCCGTGCTTCAGGACGTGTCGATCGCCTATTCATATAACGTGCCTCCTGCCATAAGTGTGTCCGGATATACTCAGAATTCCGACGGATCGGTTTCCGTGCCATATACGCTCAGCCAGACTTATGACGACGACGGAGCGATCACGAGCGGAACGACAAGCAACGCGATCAGGACAAGGCTTTTCTATCAACCCCATGCCGGAATAAAACTCCAGGCATCCGGAAGCACGCTCGCGTCAGATTACACCGGTCCCGTCACCTTGGATAATCCTGATCCGGACAATATTCCTGTTCCAAGCCAGGGGTATGCTTTGATTGAAAACGAGCTTGTCTCTTTCGACAGCGGTACGGCCACTTCCATGAATATCACCGGAAGGGGATTGTCTTTCGACGATCCTTCGAACGGAACGGATTTCTATACGACACCGGCCATCCACATCGCCGGAAAAGAGGTGTTTTTCATGGCCACGCTCAGCACGATTGGAAGCGACCTATATCAGACGATCGGAGGATGCTCGGACGGAGGATGCAACGCCTTGGCTGAAAACGGAACCGAGGGGGCGACCGCTTCTACTGGGGAAATGACTTTCAGTTGGAATCCGAGAGGCGAGCAATACCTCGGACTCAACTCGAAAAAACTCGACGCTTCAATGATTTTCAAAGTTGTAGCGAACGACGCTAACACGACCAACGTCAACAATATCAGTTTGGAAACCGGGGCCAAGGTGGAAGGGCAGACGCTTGATCTCCAGAAGCCGACCATAACTTCGGTCACCACCACCCAAGAGCCGGACGAATATAGGACGGGCTCCGGCTTGACGATTCCGGTGACGATCAATTTCAGCGAGTCTGTCACATCGACCGGAGACATTGAATTCACCCTCAACACCGGATATCCTTGTACGGCTACGGTGACGAATGGCACTTCCGCCACCTGCCAATATTCGGTCGGATCGGATGAAAATACGCCGGAAGGCCAATTTCTTGAAGTGACCGGGGTTTCCGGAATCATTAAGGATGGAAAGAGTAATCAGATGGATAATTTTTCAATCCCGGTCGAGGGCGAACTTTCCGATTCTTCGCAAATCACTATAGATAATGAAGCCCCTACCGCCGACGACATGTCCGATCTGATCAAGAAAGAAGAATTCACCCAGTCCCTCTCCAATGCCGCCGACTCGGGATCGGGAATCGCTTCATACCAATGGACTAAGACTTCCGGAACAGGAAACATAACCTTTGGAACCCCTACCCAGTCATCGACAACCATCTCGGCCGACGCTGACGGAACATATGTCATCACGGCGACGATCACTGACGAAGCTGGAAACACGACGGACAAGACCCTGAATCTTTCCTGGGATACGCAGGCCCCGAACGGATCGTTGACCATCGGAGAAGGAGGAGAATATTCGACCACTTCGAGCGTGACTCTTTCGATTACGGCGGATGACGGAGCCGGATCGGGAGTTTCCGATATGAGATTCTCCAATGACAATTCAATCTGGTCTGATTGGGAAGGTTATGCGGCTACCAAGGAGAGCTGGACGCTTTCCTCAGGAGACGGAAGTAAGACCGTTTATGTGGAGCTCCGCGACGGAGCACAAAACGTTTCACAAGCATACCAAGCCGCGGTGACTTTGGACACGACCGCTCCGACGATAGACGGCGTTTCCGCCGACAAGGGGACCGGGAAGTATAAAGCCGGAACGGAAATCATCATCACTGTAAACTTTTCCGAGAATGTGAATTCCCAGGATGGAGTGATCGTCGCACTTAACAGTGGCGGATCCTGCCAGACGGAAGCCGTTTCGAATTTGCTTTCCGCGGACTGCACCTATACTGTCCAGGGATCTGACACTAATTTGGATAATCTGTCCGTTTCCAATGTTTCCGGTACGGTCGCCGATAGGGCAGGGAACGCGCTTTCTGACTTCACCATCGGAACCAACCTTCCTTCAGGAATAGCCATTGATACGGTATCTCCGTCGTTTAGTACTTTCACCACTTCAAGTCTAGAGTCGGTTTCCCCAACCACCAACATATATTCTTTGACGAACAACCAGATAAACATACAGATGGTTTATGATGAGGATCTCAGAGGGGATTCCGCCGTCGATGTCGTTTTGAGGAATACCGCGGTTGAAGACACCGTCGTCGAACTCAGAAGCGTCTCAGGAAATATTATTGAGGGAACGTATACTGTGCAGGGACCTTATCTTGGACATGACGTGAATCCTTTGAACATAGAGAGAATCGGAAATGAGAACGTTTATGATATCGCTGGAAACCCGCAGCAGTCTTCCAGTGTCGCCCTAGACAATAACATACTTGGCGGATACAAGAGATTGATCGTGGACACCGGTCCTCCTTCGCTCGAATCACTGTCGGCTCCTGCTGGGGCTTATAAGGAAGGGGAAACTGTCACCATAACAGCCGATTACAGCGAGGATTTGGGAGTGGGAAGCGTTTTGGATGTGAAGTTGAATACGAATGATGGTGCCGAAAGGGATCAGAAGGTAGAATTAAGATCCATAAGCGGGGACAAATTGACCGGGACATACACTGTAGAATTGGGGCATAAGGCGCAAAACCTCCAAGTGACCTCTTTGCACGACCAATACGCGTTGGATCTGATCGGAAACTACCTGGATACGGAAAATCTGCCGGCAGACAATATTGACAACGTTCAGGTTGACACCGATGCTCCCCAGCTCGGAGCTTCCCCGGTCGCGATCAACATAGCTGGAGGCAGGACCTCCGATAACGTGATTCCGATTGACTTGGATGCCACGGACAATTTCAACCTCACCTCCGTCCAATTCTCTTTGGATTATTCCGATGACGGAAATGAGAATAACGACAGCTGGTGCGATCCTGTTACCTATGAAGATCCGAAATCGTTTGATATCACCGCGGCTTGCGGGGGAGGAACTGACAGTATCGGGGATAAAACCGTGACAGCCCGCTTTCTCGATGCGGCCGGAAACGTTTCGGCTACCGGAAGCGCCACCGTGTTTTTTGACAAAGAACAGCCCTTCCTCGAATCGGTAACGGCCAATCCGGAAACCGCCAACGCGTCCGGGATTTACGGACCGCAAAGCGTTTTCACGATCGAAGCCAAATACCATGAGACGCTCTCGTCCGGAAGCCTGAAAGTCAATCTGAACAACGGCGTCACCGTCCTTCTTGATAATGTGTCCGGAGACAGGATAACCGGAACATATGAAGTCGGTGCCACCGGAAGCGGACAGGATACTACTTCAAGCGATGGTCTCAAGGTCACCGGAATAACGGAAGAATCTGTGTTTGACACCTCTTCGCCCGCGAATGGAAGGAATAATTCCGATGTTCCGTCGATCAATATTTCCGCAATAGAAATCGACACCACCGGACCGGAGGGATCAATAGTCTTCGATAGGTCAAAGAATTCCGGACAGGTGCATGTGGAAGCGGACGATGAGAATGCAGACGGGATGAAATATGAAATGGCGGCCGTGGACGACCTTGGCACCTCTTGTGGATTGCCTGGAGCTTACGCGGACAGCTACACGGGAGGGGAGTCTGGACAGGATATTGACCTGGCTGACAACGACTCCGCGTCCAAAAAAGTATGTATCAGATTCCGTGACGCGGTTGGAAACGAATCCGCCAACACTTACATTGCGGTCGCTCCGGAAACCCCCGAAAACATTTCTTACTCCGACATAACCAATTTGGACATCACTCCTCCGTTCAAAGGAGTATTCATCCTCTGGCCGAAGCCGACTATCATGCAGGACAACGACCTGGCAAACTTCGAGGCTTATGATCTTAAGTCTTGCGAGACCGACACGGGTTCCGTCTGCGATCCGAGCGCGACGCTTAAGAGGATAGATAAAGATGACTTTGATTCGGGAGTAGCTATTGAAACGAACTACTTCCTGCATCAAGAGTTGAGCGAGGACAGTAAATATTGCTATAAATTGAGGGTTCAAGACGTGTTTGGCAACTATTCGGCTTTCTCTGAAACCACCTGCGTGCGCCCTAGCGAAGGAACGGTCCTTTCGGGAACGGCAGTGGAAATCCAGGACATCTCGATCGGAGCCGAGACCAACAGCTCCGCGACCGTCTCCTTCAGGACCGTCGACGCCAATCATTCCGACAACCCGTTGCCTACCAGCGCCACAGTCGAGGTATATGACAACGACCAGCTCACCGGGACCCCCGTAGGAACCTTCACTGAAACATTCGGGGTGAGCCACA
>Ga0076097_112_pt1 | contig 24219 bp, 27 predicted proteins | sample RifGroC1_FD_68126 | JGI IMG/M metagenome (GOLD analysis project Ga0076097, IMG submission 68126) | Parcubacteria bacterium GW2011_GWC1_45_14
AACAGAGTAATCCATTTCGAGATTCCGGCCGAGGATCCTGAAAAAATAGTCAAATTCTACCAGGAGGTTTTCGATTGGAAAATCAAAAGGTGGGAAGACCAGGATTATTGGCTGGTCGACAACGGGAAGGTGGGCGAGTACGGGATAGGCGGAGCTATTTATAAGAAGGATTGGATGACGACCGTCGTGAACACCGTCGGGGTGGACGATGTCGACGCATACGTCGAGAAAGTCAAAGCCGCCGGAGGGGAGCTCGTGCGCGGACCGATGGAGATTCCCAAGGTCGGGCGCCATGCGGTTCTCAAGGATCCCGAAGGCACGCTTTTCGGAATCATCAAGCCTTTGCCGATGTGATTTGAAAAATCCCCAATAACATTGTAAATCCAGCATTTACTACTATTCTACCAATAATAGTAGTATTTAGCCTTTTTAGTTTTGGGTGTTTTTTGATTCTGTTGATATAATCGGGATAGGCAGTTAAATATATATAAAATTATGGATATAGTTTCACACGGGCTATGGGGAGGCGTGGCGTTCGGAAGGAAAAGCAGGAAGGATTATTTGCTGGCGTTCCTTTTCGGAATAATGCCGGACATGTTTTCTTTCGGGATACTTTTTACGACCAATCTTTTGGGTATCACGATCGGACCGAAATATTCGAACGGCCGGCCGGATTTCGCTTCCATTCCGGAATATGTCAGCCAGCTTTATGATGTCACTCACAGTCTGGTGGTTTTTGCCTTGGTTTTCGCAATCGTTTGGTATTGGCGCAAAAAACCCTTCTGGCCATTGGCTGCTTGGGGATTGCACATTTTGGTCGACATTCCGACGCATTCTCTGGAGTTTTTCGCTACGCCCTTCCTTTGGCCGTTTTCAGATTACAAGTTTGATGGGATAAATTGGGGTAATCCATGGATCTTCTTTCCAAATGTTACCCTATTGACCGTGGCCTATTTAACTTGGATGATCGCCCGCTTGAAAAAAAGAAAGGGGAAATGACATCGAAAAAATCCTTCAACAAAGCCTTTCCTGGCGGAAGGGCTTTTTGTGTTGACTTTTCGTTAATTTAGTGCTATAATAGATAGTCAGTGTTAATGTTAGCGCTGAACCGGTCATTTCGGCCAAAATAGTACCTTTTCAATCCAAGGAGGAAAAAGAATGAAAAAGATTTTCACTTCATTGTTTTTGGCTGTTTTTATGATCGTTGGCGTTTCACATGCGGATTCGCAATTTTATATCCGCGGAGAAGGTGATGGCATCGTGTTCATCGACTTTGCTTTTACGGTTCCATCCGGAAACGGCGGTAACTTCAAACTCGGTAAGTTTGAAAGAAGTTACTACCCATTTACGAAGCCCGCGCACTTCATCGAGATGTATTTCGGCGAACTCGGCCAAGGGGGGTTGTACTATTACAACAATGCCGAGGAGATTTGCGACACGAAGGTATTTTTTCATGGCGAAAGGTCGATCAATTCAACGATCGGTATCGAGAGCCAGCGCAATGTCAGAAGAAATGATCTGACTATCCTGACCAAGAAGAAGGCCTTGAAGGATTCGATCATGAATCTCCCTTCCGATGAAGAATATACCTATTACATCGCATCTTCGTCAGACGGTGGCCATACTCAGATCAAGGAAATCGTGGAAAGTATGGCCCATTGCAAGGAAGTGATCATCATTCTTACTGACTCCCGCGGATTCCTTTCCAAAGTTTTCACAGGAAAGAAAGCTGTTGATGTGCAGAAAGACACGTACATCAACACTGGAGAATGGTTTGCTTTGGGAATCAGAAGATATTAGTCCCATAGTTGCTTGGCTAAAGGCCGTCCACTTGCATATTTGCAGGCGGGCGGCTTTTTTTATTGCCTGATCCATGTAAAAATGAAAACAAAAGGGAATTGGGTCGTATTAAATTCAGGCCTATTTTAAAGCCGAATTATGTTGAATTTGGAAGAATTGGAGAAGAAAACCGATCAGGAGTTGGTAGAATTAGCCAAGGATGACCAAGAAATGTTCGGGGCATTGATGGCTAGATATCAAAGGCCCTTGTTTGCTTATGTCAAAAGGATCTCCCAGCTTGGCAATGAGGACGTCGAAGATCTCTTGCAGGATATTTTCGTTAAGGCATATCTTAATCTCAATTCCTATGAAAGCTCGTTGAAATTTTCCAGTTGGATATACCGCATCTCGCACAATCATGTAGTGGATAATTTTCGCAGGATTTCAGCCCGACCGAAAATCCTTAACACTGAGGACGACAGTTGGATGAGGATAGTGAGGGCGGATACTGATTTGGAAAAGGAGTTGGCTGACAGGGATTGCGCTGGAAAAATAAAAGAGGCGATTGAACAGATGCCGCTCAAATACAGGGAGGTATTGGTACTCCGCTTCGTTGAGGACAAGGAATATGAGGAAATTATGGATATTCTCCAAAAACCGAAAGGGACCGTGGCGACGCTGATCGCCAGAGGCAAAAAATTGATCGAGAAGGATATAAAGAAGAAGGGTATAAGATTTTTTTAATAATAAATTTATGAAGGATTTGATTCAAAAAACTATCGCGAGGCTTAAAAAGGAAAAAATGAAACCGCTGCCGAAGTGGAGATTCATTCTGACGGACGCCGCTTATTGGACCATCGTTGCTTTGGCTGTCCTTTTCAGTGCGGTTGCGTTATCTGTCGGAGTATACCTGCTTTTTCAAATCGATTGGGACGCTCCAAAATATACACAAGGAGGAACGCTCCACACACTTTTTCTCTATATCCCTTACGTTTGGTTGATTATACTGACTATCCTTATGGGAACAGCTTTCTTCTTCATAAGGAAAACCAAGGAGGGCTATAGATATAAGTGGGCTGTGATCCTTCTTTCCTCGTTGTCATTGGTTTTGGCGATGGGAACCGCCGCGCACTTTGCCAGAATCGGTATGGTTGCGGATGATTTCGCTTATCGCAGAGTCCCTCTTTATAGAAATTCGGGATCGTCGATCTGGAAGGGAAAAAATGGGAAGTCAGTATTTCGGAAAATACCGTGAGGCGCGGACCTTTTGAGATTGAAGAAGGCGGCTGGGTGAAGGTTATCGGAAAATCTCTCGGCAGCGGTGTTTTTGAGGCTCAAGTGATCATGACCGGAGGGGGAAGAATGATGCGCGGCTTAGGCGGTGATATTTCTGGCAGGGGGGAATTTAGGCGCAGTTTTGACGGCCCAGGCGTGCGCGGGGACGGAAGGATGATGCGCGGACCTGGATATCGTTGGGAATGAAAACTTTTCCATTCCAAATGCGTCCTATGTATCGCATTGGCCAAGATGCGAAATAAGAATTAAAAAAATAAAAAATGAAGAAGACACACATGCTTGTTCTCGCCGGCGCCCTGGGCGCGGCCGCTATCGGGGGAGGGATTTTGACGGGCGGAGTTTCCGCTTATCGTGGAAATCCTGGGCAGACCGGACCTAATTATTCGGCCGAGCGCCACGAGGCGATGCTGAAAGCTTTCGAAAACAAGGATTATGAAGCTTGGAAAAATCTCCATGAGGGACGCGGCAGATCAGGAGAAGTTATCAATAAGGATAATTTTGAAAAATTCGTCGAGATGAGGAAGTTTATGCTCGAAGGAAAAACTGACGATGCCAACAGAATCAGGCAGGAATTGGGCCTTGGGCAAGGAAACGGGCAGGGAAAAGGAATAAAGGGCGCTATGCGAGGACAAAATATAGGGGGAAATTTTGTCGATAAAGACGGGGACGGGAAATGTGACCACTTACAATAGGATCCACTTTTGTCGTTCACTTGGAAAACCGGCCATTATGGCCGGTTTTTCGCTTTGATAAGAAAAGAAATGGTCGATTGTATTAGAAAAAAGAAATAGCTAATACTCAAAAATATGATAGTCTTTGCGGCCATAGTCCCACATCCTCCTTTCAGTGTGTCGGAAATAGGTACGGAGGAGGAGAGGGAAAAAATTGCAAAAACCATCTCTTCTTTCGAGGAACTTAGGATCGGCTTGGAGAAAGCTCAGCCGGACACGGTGATTATGATATCACCCCATGGAAAAATGGAGGATTATCATTTCGTCATAAACTCCGCACCTACTCTCACTGGGGGTTATGCTGAATTCAGATTGGACAAGATATTGGAATTTAAAAACGATACTGAAATAGCTTCCCAGATTTCGTATTGCTGCGAAATGATCGATCATTTCGTTCATTTGCATGGATCAGTTTTGGATTATGGGGCATTGATACCCTTGGAGCATCTCTTGAAAAACATCAAGCCCCATCTGGTGCATCTTTCGTTCTCACTTTTGAGTTATGAAAAGCACTACGAATACGGAGAGCTCATTTCCAACGTTCTGAGAAAATCTCCCAAGAGGATAGCGGTCATCGCCAGCGGGGAGCTTTCGCATAGGCTTTCTCCGGATTCGCCAGTCGGCTATTCTCCCAATGCTAAAAATTTCGATCATTGGGTCATGGAGCATCTGGCTAATAACGATATCGGGTCGCTGATCGGCATGGAAAAGGAAATGGTAGAGGACGCTGCTGAGTGCGGTCTCCGTTCCATTTTGATAATGCTCGGAACCATCTACCAGGAAAAATACGATTTCAATCTTTTGAGCTACGAAAGACCGTTCGGGGTGGGATATCTCACAGCCAGGTTCATCTGAAATGTTGCGGCTTATCCGAAGGAATGGTAAAATCGGTATATGTCCGGCAATGAAAACTCAAAAAATGCCGGCATGTCGGTTTTTTTGTTGGTGAATGTGGAATGGATAATTTCGTAGGAAACTTTGAAGTTGATATTGAGCGAAGCTCATTTGAATTTCTATTACCAGGTATGGAAAAAAACATAGTGATGTATACCGACGGCGGATCCAGAGGAAACCCGGGTCCGGCAGCAGTCGGCGTTTATATTGAGACGTTAGGTAAAAAATTCGGAGAGTGCATCGGCACCAAGACGAACAATGAGGCGGAATATATGGCGCTTATTTTGGGTTTGAAAAAAATAAAACAAGAACTTGGAAACGCCAAGTCCAAGCAGGCGACGATTACCTGTTTTTTGGACAGTGAGCTGGTCGTCAAACAACTCAATCACGAATACAGGCTCAAGGAGAAACAATAACCAAATAATATTCAAAGTCCAATAAACAATACCTTAAATGATTGAAGATTGGATCTTGGTGTTTGTTTGTATCTTGTATCTTGTATCTTGTATCTTGGAATTTTACAAATAAAATTATTTATGTTCAAAAATAAGAAAAAAATAATTTGGATTATCGCGATTCTCGCAGTCATTATCGGGGGATATTTCATTTTCGGCAGAAAAGGTCCAAAGTCCGTTTATACCACGGCTGACGCGGAAAGAGGAAATCTTTCGCAGACCGTTTCTTCTACCGGCGATCTTACTGATGAGAGGGAAATCACTTTGAATTTCGAGATCGGCGGAAGAATCGGAAGGATTTTCGTCAAAGAAGGCCAGATGGTGGCCGCGGGGGATCCGATCGCGACGATAGACAATCCTATTTTGTCTTCGCAGGTCGACCAAGCGAAAGCGAATTTGAATTTGGCAGTCGCTAAGGCCGGAGGTACCGATGATGCGATCCGTGAAGCGGAAGTGTCCGTTGAAAATGCGGAGGAGGTATTGGATGATACGAAAAAACTCAATGAGAGAAACGTCGCAGCGGCTAATAAGGCTGAAGATGACGCTAAAAAAGCGTTACTTGATACGCAGGCTTATTATGACCAGGTTGTTTTGGAGCAAGGAGGATCGGATAGCGCGATTGCCAAGAGTGCCCTCTTGACCTTGCGAAATGCTGAAAGGTCCCATAATGCGGCCCAGAAAGCCGATGAAGTGGCGGAAAGGCAAGCAGCGCTTTCCAAGACGAACGCTGAGAATACGGTGGCCGTCGCTGAAGCGAGGCTCGAAACTTTGGAATCGCAATTCACCCGAAACTCCAATGACGCTTCTGTCACAGTTGCCAGGGCAAGTTATAATATCGCTTTAGAAAATCTCGGAAAAGCGACTTTGAAATCCTCCGTGAATGGAACGATCACCAGGATAAACAACAAGGTCGGGGAGATATTGGGAACCGGAGTCATTAAAGAATCTTTCACGAAGGTCATAACGAACGATTTCATCATCGAATCAAATATTCCCGAATCGGATATCGTCAAAATCACATTCGGCGACAAGGCGAATGTGACGTTCGACGCCCTTAATCCTGACGATGTTTTTTCGGGAGAAGTGGTGCAGATCGATACTGATGCCACTGTCATCCAGGACGTCGTGTATTACCGCGTGAAAATGAGACTCAATAGCTTGGACCAGAGACTGAAACCAGGCATGAGTGCCAACATAGACATCATGACAGCCGAGAAAGGCGATGTCGTGAAGGTTCCGCTTAGAGCGATCAAGATGGAGGGGGACAGGAAATATGTGGAAATTTTGAAGGAAGAAAACGAAGTGGAGAAGATATTTGTGCAGACCGGATTGGAGGGCGATGAGGGCATGGTGGAAATTTCTTCCGGGCTTAAGGGAGGAGAGAAGGTCATTACTTTTGTTCAGGAAAATTAAGACAAAGCCTATGTCCCTGATAAGGGTTGAAAATCTTTCAAAAACATACGGAGAAGGGGAGGTTAAAACGTACGCGCTGAAGGGCGCGTCTTTTGCCATTGAGAAAGGGGAATTCGTTTCAATCATGGGTCCTTCCGGAAGCGGAAAGTCCACGCTGATGCAGATCCTGGGGCTACTAGACAGCGCCAGCGGAGGGAGATATCTCTTCGAGGGCACTGACGTGACCCAGTTTTCGGAAGATGAGAAGGCCAAGATACGCAACAAAAAACTGGGTTTCGTTTTCCAATCTTTCAATCTTCTTCCTAGGACAACGGTCTATGAGAACGTGGAGCTCCCGCTCTTGTATGATGAAAATAAAATGGAATCCGATAATTCGGAAAAAATAAAAAGAGCCCTGGAGGCTGTGGGCATAAGCCATAGGATAAATTATCTTTCCAATCAGATTTCCGGTGGAGAGAAGCAAAGAGTGGCGATCGCGCGCGCCTTGGTAAATGAACCGGAGGTTATCTTCGCCGATGAGCCGACTGGAAATTTGGATTCCAAATCAGGTCTTCAGGTCATGAAGATTTTGCAGAATTTGAACGATCAAGGACATACGATCATTTTGGTTACACATGAGACTTATACCGCCCAACACGCCAAAAGGATTTTGTATATGAAAGACGGACGGATTATTGCCGATGATTTGGTGAAAAACAGGAAGATAGCGGATGGGGAAGAAAATCTTTTGAAATGACATTAAAACACAAGAACACGAGAACATTAAAACAAAAAATCCAAATCATACGTCCATTGTTTTAATGCTTTAATGTTTTCATGCTTTCATGAAACTGTTGTCCCCCATAAAAATATCTTATAAGAATTTGATGGCGGCCAAGTTCCGCTCCTTTTTGACGATTTTAGGAATCATCATCGGGATCGCTTCGGTGATCATCGTGATGTCTATCGGAGCGAGCGCGCAAAAATTGGTCCTGGACCAGGTTTCAGGCATCGGTTCAAATCTGATCGGAATCCTTCCGGGCGCATCGGAAGAAGACGGTCCTCCGGCCTCGGCGTTGGGAATCGTGACCACGACGCTCAAATACAAAGATCTTCAGGCGATACTCCAGAAAAAAAACGTTCCGAACGTGGTTAATGCCGCGGGATATGTAAGCGGAATCGGAACCTTGAAATACAAGAATTTTTCAGCCGATGCGAGCTACCAAGGGGTGACCGCCAGTTTTACCGATGTTGAAAATGTCAAAGTGTCCCAGGGCAGGTTTTTCAGCAAGGAAGAGGAGACTAGTTTAGCCAGAAGCATGGTCTTGGGATCCGACAGGGCTCAAGAGATATTCGCCGATCAGGATCCGATAGGCAAAGTCGTGACCTTGGGGAGCACGAATTTCACAGTCGTGGGGGTTTTGGAAAAAAGAGGATCGGTCGCTTTTTCCAATAGTGATAATATGGTCTATATTCCTCTTTTCACCGCGCAAAAGATTCTTCTAGCCATAGATTATTTGAATTTCGCGCGTGCCAAGGTAGACAGCTCTGAAAACTTGGGTAGGACGGTTTCCGACATCAAGATGACACTGAGGGAAAGCCATGGCATAACGACAGGGGAGGAAGATGATTTCTCGGTCAGGGATGCGGCCCAGGCCATCTCCGTTCTGACTAACGTCACTAATGTCCTAAAATTCTTTTTGGCGGGAATTGCCGCGATTTCCTTGGTCGTCGGCGGGGTGGGAATCATGAATATAATGCTTATCTCTGTTAATCAGCGCATAAAGGAAGTGGGGCTTCGCAAAGCGGTCGGGGCGAGGAACTTCCATATAATAATGCAGTTCCTTTCCGAGTCGGTCTTTATAACCGTAGTTGGGGGAGTTATAGGGATAATTTTTGGAAGCGCCGTTTCCCTGTTGGCCGCGATCATTATTTCGGCTCTGGGATATGAATGGGATTTCATAATTTCACCGCTTTCGATCGTCGTCGCTACGGGAGTGGCAGCGGCCATCGGAATGATATTCGGGGTCTATCCCGCCAAGAAAGCGGCGAAGATTTCCCCGATGGAAGCGCTGAGATACGAATAGGTTACATTAGTCATTGGCAGTAGGTTTGGTTTTTGGTCATAAGTCTTTTGGTATCCAATGACCCATGACTAATGACTTGTCCTACTGCCAATGACCGTGGTTACTAATGACGAATATTCTTTAAAGCTCAAGAGAACAAAGATGCAAAAACTTTTATTATCTATAAAATTGGCTTTCAAAAACCTCCATTCCAACGTTGGCAGGACTGTTTTGACTTTGGTCGGGATCGTGATCGGAATTACGTCGGTGATTTTAGTGATGTCCACGGGATCGGGCGTGAAGAGTTTCGTCTTGGGGCAAGTGGAGAGCTTCGGGACGGATATCATCCAGGTCGAAGTGAAGGTTCCCGCCACAGGCAAGACTTCGGCGGAAAACGCCACGACGCAGGCCATGGGAGTCCAGATAACGACTATGAGGATAGGCGACGCCGAAGCCATCGGCAAGCTTTCAAATGTGGATACTTATTATGCCGGGACGATCGGCCAGGAAATGGTGAGTTACCGCGGTGAAAACAAACGCACGCTGCTTTTCGGGGCGGGAGCTGATACTCCTAAGGTGGATGAGAATGCGAAATTGAAAAAAGGGGTTTTTTACACCGCGGACGATGACAGATCGCTCGCGCAAGTGGCCGTCATCGGATCGGATATCGAGAAATCGCTTTTCGGAGATGAAGACGCGTTGGGAAAAAGCATCAGGATGAAAGGTCAGAATTACAAAGTCATCGGGGTTCTGGAAAGCAGGGGAACCGTTTCGTTTTTCAATTTCGACGAAATAATCTATGTCCCGGTGCAGACATTGCAAAAGAAGATCCTAGGCGTCGATTATGTGAAATTCATTTCAGTGAAGATGAAGAACAAGGACTTGGTGGACGCGACCGCGGCGGAAATCACGGATCTCATGAGGAGGCGCCATGACATCACCGATCCTAATCGCGACGATTTTTCCGTCACATCCATCGAGGAGGCCAGGAAGACGATCGATAATGTTTTCAAGGCTATCAATATCCTGCTCTTGGCGCTTACGTCCATTTCCTTGGTTGTCGGGGGAGTGGGAATTATGAATGTTATGTATGTGGCCGTGACGGAGCGGACTTTTGAAATCGGACTTCGCAAGGCCGTGGGAGCCAGGGCGGAAGACATCCTCAGTCAATTCCTTTTTGAGGCGATTTTCGTGACGCTCTTGGGAGGGATTGTAGGGATAATTTTAGGACTTTTGATTTCGCTTCTGATTTCTTACGTCGTGTCGCTTCTGGGATATGATCTTTCGTTTTCCGCTACGCCCTTCTCGATAATCCTGGCTACTGGATTTTCCGTGGCGGTCGGGATATTGTTCGGGTATTATCCTGCAAAAAGGGCGTCGGAGCTCAGCCCGATGGAAGCCTTGAGGAAGGAATAGATAATAAATTTCTAATTTCTAATTCCTAATTTCTAATCAAATCCTCCTCTCCCTCCGGGAGAGGATGCCTGAAGGGCAGGAGAGGGAGCTATGCAAAACATAAAGCCGAAATTATCGAATAAGTCCCTGTCCAGAGCAAGAACATTGAGAAAAAACCAAACACCCCAAGAGGTTATCGTTTGGTCAAGACTTCGTGCGAAAAGATTCCATGATTTGAAATTCAGAAGACAGTACCCCCTCGGGAAATACGTAATTGATTTTATTTGTTTGGAAAAGAAACTGATCATTGAAATAGACGGATCACAGCATAAAGAAGCAAACCGCGAAAGTTATGATTTGGAAAGAAGTAGATTTTTAGAAAATTTGGGATTCAAAGTTTTGAGATTTTGGAATGACGAAATCAATAATAATCTTGACGGTGTATTTTTGAAAATAGATGAGGTTGTGGAATCAATATAGTGCCCTCACCCCTAACCCCTCTCCCAGAGGGAGAGGGGGATAAAAAAATGGAAATGAAAAACCCGCGGGTGGATCGATCGTATCGTTATACGAAAGATTCCCGCGGGTTTCGTCAAAGAAGCGCTTTGAGAAGTTGCTCGAAGTTATTCCCAGGGATCTCTACGAGTACTTTTTCAATGAGATCCTTTGGTACCATATAGTTTGTGCATGTATGTGTCCCTCTTTCCCCGTGTTTCCATGTGTAACCGCATGTACAGCATCGGCATAATCCTTTTGCTTTTGCTTCGGTGTTTAGGTGTTGCAATAAATCTTCCTTCGTTCGCATACTTCCTCCTTTGGCTTGTTTGAGCCTGTTTAGGTTATTTGGTTGTCCAGGTACTACGATATTCTATTATACTCCAAAATAGCCGAAAAGTCAACCCCGTAAAATTCTCCGCCAGCTGGCGGATCATCACGGGGCAGGGATTGTTCCGTCTTTAATTACGCAATATTTCACGAAAGATGCAAGTTGTCGACGTTTTTGAAATATGGTAAGCTGAAATCACGTCTAAATGGGGTTATTTGAAATTTTATACGTCGGTAATTGTATGATATTGATTTGTGCACCAAGCCGCATCCGTTCGGATGCGCGTTAAATAATTAAGGTATAAGCTCATGTCCGGTAGTGAAAATTCAAAAATATCGGGAATGTGCGAGAAGAGGTTGGTTGGGTAATTTTTTAAATAACTTTCATATCAAGAAATTTTTTTGAGCGAAGCTCATTTGAATTTCTACTACCGGACATGGAAAACGATGAAATAAGGAATTCGACGGATGAGGTTTTGGAGATCAACAAGGCCAAGCGGGACTTTAAAATCGAGCTCGCCCTGTTTTTCATCCTGGGGCTTCTTTTGGGAGTGACGGTGAAAACCGAAGCGGCTAAGAGGATAACGATAGGTTTCAATGATTACAAAATAGATGCTGCCGCAGATTCATATAACGTTTCGGAGATAAAAAAGAAGCTCGTGGAGGAAGCGAAAAATAATCCGTCCGGAGCGCAGGACCCATCCCTCCAGGGAGCCGGTGCGTGCCACTAGGACTGATAGGTTATAAATCAAAAAGATCATAAATAATAACTTATAGAAAAACTATGGAAATGGAAGACAAGAAAAGCGACATTCCTTCGAAGGAACCGGTTGAAAGGGAGCTTTCTCCTGAAGAGGTAAAAGAAAAGAAAATCAAGAACCTCGTTTCACTTTCGATTCTGCTTGGAGGTCTTTTGGTTGGAAGCTTGTTTGTTGATGTGGCGCAGATGGTTCGCGGAGGAGGATTTTCCCAGAAGATCCTCAATAAATCGGACGTTTTCAATTTGAATGGGAAGACTTGGGTCGCCTATGACGAACCGATGGTTAGGATCCAGGTTTTGACGGACGATACTTGTGAAAAATGTGCCCCTGATGAAGCTATCGTGGGACTCAAGAGGGAGATGCCGACAATCGTGAGCGAGAAGGTGGATGTCAGTTCCGAGGCCGGAAAAAAGCTCATGGAGAAATTCAACATAAGGACCATTCCTGCTTTCATTTTCTCCAAGGATATCGAAGAGACCGCTCTTTTCGCCCAGGCTCAATCAGTTTTCGAGCAGAAGGATAACCAGTATCTTTTGGATTCGGCAGCTGTCGGACTCCCGGTAGGAAAATACACCGAGACCCCGACGATAGATGAGGGGGATATCGTGGTCGGTTCCAGGGATGCCAAAGTCAAGGTCATCGAATATTCCGATTTCCAATGCCCATATTGCAAGCAGATGCATGAGTCGGTCATATCTCCGATGCTCAAGGAATACGGAGACAAGATCGCCTACGTATATAAGCACCTTCCTTTGAATTTCCATGCTCAGGCGCAAAATTCAGCCTTGGCCAGCGAATGCGCCAATGAACAAGGGAAATTCGTCGCCTATGCTGATAAGCTTTTCGCCGAGCAGGCCCAGTGGGGAGCCACCCAGGGTACGCAGAGCTTCAAGAATTATGCCAGGCAATTGGGGCTCAATGCTTCACAATTCAACCAATGCATGGATTCGAACAAATATGGCGACAAGATCGAGGCCGACGCCCAGGAAGCGCAGTCGTTCGGGGTTTCCGGTACGCCTGGAACTTTCGTCAATGACCAGTTTAATGGTGGAGTAGTGCCATACGAATCTTTCAAGGCTTCGATCGACGCAGAATTGGCGAAATAGTAAACTAGTTTTCAGGTGATAGTTTTTAGTTTTTAGGGAAATGCAAAAACTCGGTCTGGTCGGCCGGGTTTTTGTTTGCAAATGTCCGTTACATGATGACTCTTTGTCTTTTTTTGTATGGTGTTTTTTCATTCTGAGCGAAGCGTAGTACCCGTTTCACGAGCATAAACTCCGTCGAAGAATCTGCGCTTGACAAAGGGAATTTTTTCGGCTAAGATAAATCCATATAAGATCCATTTATGCAAAAACAGATCCAAAAATTCGCATATTCATTTTTTTGGTTTACCGGTTCGGCAGACCGTTTTGTTTTTGCGAATAATGGATAAACACTTCATCGTTCGAAAAAATAAGCCGGCCTGCCAAGGCCGGTTTTTTAGTTCCTTAATTTTTCTTCGAAACGCCGCGTATCCATTTTCAAAAAACAGCGATATTATTTTCCAAAGGAGGAAAACCATGTATCAAGGAACAGTCACAGTTGGAAAAAGTGTTATTCCGGTCAGCGTGAGATTTGTCAGTGTTGAAGTTGACATAATTTTCAATGCCGGCAGGGTGGCCAAGGTCGTTTTCAAGCCGCAGGAAGCCACTGATAATGACGATATCTGTAAGGATATCATTAGGGATTTTCGTGAACGTTGGGATAATTCCTTTTTTATGGTCGAGAATGGCAACATTATTTTCTTTTGCAGATCTGGCAATTTCGTTTTCCCCTTGGATTGTTCCAGGGAGGAAATCGAGACGGTGAAAAAGCAGATCAGACCTGGAAACGTGTGTTTCGAAGACAAACTCCTCGGATTCTCCCTCAATGCAGGGTGAAGACGAAAAAAGAGCCTCGCGGACAACGCGAGGCTCTTCAATTTTTTTATTTGACAAGGGTCCATATCGGTTGTAAATTGTATTTATGCAAAAGTATCAAATCTGCAAAAACGACAATAACGATAATGATGATAGTCTGACTAAGAGGTCGGTTTATTTTTGCGGGTAATTGAGAAAATCAATTTGCAAATAAAAATAAGCTGGCCTCAAGGGTCAGTTTTTTTGTTCTAAGATAATATTTAAAAATATGCCATCAAAAATTGAAAAGTACGAAGTCGCGGTCTTGGGAGGGGGGATAACGGGAAGTTCCATATTTTACGTCCTGAGCAAATACACGGATATCGAATCGGCGGTGCTCATTGAAAAATGCGCCGAGCTCGGGCAAATCAATTCAAGCGAGAAAAACAACAGCCAGACTTTGCATTTCGGGGATATTGAAACGAATTATTCTTTTGAGAAAGCCGCCAAAACCAACGAAGCGTCGGAAATGGTGTCGGCGTATCTGAAGTCGGCGGAAAGAGGATCGGCAAAAATATTCTCCAAATCCCATAAGATGGCGCTGGCTGTCGGGGAGAAGGAAGTGGCGGAGTTGGAAAAAAGATATGAGGAGTTGAAAAAGATATTCCCGGATCTTAAGAAGATATACAAGAAGGAAATCGGAAAAATAGAACCTAACATAGTTTTGGGCAGGAAGGAAAACGAAAAAATCGCAGCTTTGTATTCCGACAACAGCATCGTCGTCGATTTCGGGGCGCTGGCCGAGGATTTCGCACTCAAGGGGGAAAAGAACCGTGAAGATTTCAAAATCAAGCTTGGCACCAAAGTCGTTTCGATCTCGAAGGTTGAAGGCGGTTATGAGATATCGACCGATAAGGGAACCGTCTTCGCGGAGAAAATAGTCGTCGCCATGTGCTCCCATAGTTTGATGTTCGCGAAAAAAATGGGCTATGGTAAAGATTTCTCCATTTTGCCTGTCGGAGGAAATTATTATACTTCCCAAAAGAAGGTTCTCAATGGAAAGGTGTATACGATGCAGTCCGGCAAGCTTCCTTTCGCCGCTATCCATGGGGATCCGAATGTCCATAACGAGGACGAAACGAGATTCGGTCCGACCGCCAATATCATGCCTTTTCTTGAGAGAAACAATTTTTCCACGCTTTGGGATTTTGTCAGATCGTCGGTCAACGATACGAAGTCTTTTATAGCGTTGCTTCAGGTCGTGACCGACAGGTTGCTGTTCGGATTTTTGCTCAGAAGTTTCGTCTATGCGGTTCCGCTGGCGGGAACGATGGCTTTCGTCGGGTTGTCCAGGAAGATAGTGCCGACATTGGAATATGCCGATTTCAAGAAAGGAAGGACGAAAGCCGGAATCCGTCCGCAGTTGGTCGACAATAGGACCGGCAAACTCGTGATGGGGGAAGCTGAAATCATCGGCGAAGATATGATATTCCATATCTCTCCGTCGCCTGGTGCGACAGTGTGTTTGAGCAATGCGGCAAAAACCGCGAACAAGCTTATGGAATTTTTTGAGGGAAAACGCGCGTTTGATGAAGAACTTTTCAAAAAAGATTTGTCATCGAAGTAGGATCTTACATGATAGCTATAACAGTTTAATAACAAGAATATGAAATTTTCAAACCGATCATCCCGCCTGACATCCTCTCCGCTCTATGTTTTTTCGCGGAAGGTGAAGGAGCAGGAAGCTTTGGGCAGGGAAATAATTTCCCTGGGTCTTGGAGAGCCTTTTTATGACACCCCGGAAAAAATAAAGGAAGCTGGGATAGAGGCCATCAAAAACAACAAGACCCATTACAATCCGGCTGCCGGATCGATGGAGCTTCGAAAGGCGCTGGCAGCAATACACGGCGTGACTCCGGAACACATCTCCGTTTCTTCCGGGGCGAAGCCTTTTCTGGGAGCGGTTTTCTGGTCCCTTGTGGACGAAGGGGATATTGTTTATATGGCCGGACCATATTATCCGCCATTTTTGCAAATCGCCGAGTCTTGTGGAGCACAGGTGGTACTTATCGATACGAAGCCGACAGGTTTGCGATTGACTGCGGATTCCTTGAAGGAAGCAATCGATGCCAATGCGCATAATCAGAAAAAATCCTACATCATAATCAATTCTCCGAACAATCCGACCGGAGTCGTGTATGAAAAAGCGGAACTTGAAAAGATAGTCGAACTTTGCAAGGAGAGAGGAATTGCGATTATTTCGGATGAATGCTATGGGAAGCTCAGCGCCGATCCGGATTTCGGTTTGCGGAATTTTTCCGAGGACGTGATAGTCATAAATTCCTTATCCAAGTCGCACGCTATGACGGGCTGGAGGATAGGCTATGCTATTTGTCCGCCTGAACTGAATGTCATCGTCGGACGCTTTTTGGAGAATTATATCGGTTGTCCGTCTTCGATTTCCGATGCCGCGGCTTTGGTTGCTCTGAAAAGCGAGCCGCTTCCGGATCTCGTAGGCCAGCGGGAACTGGTCCACAGTTGGCTGGGGAGACTCGGAATACCGCACACCAAATCGGAAGGCGGAATATTTATTTTCCCGGATTTTGCCGAAATAATGAAAAAGAAGGGAATTTCAAATTCCGTCGATCTGGCTACCTATTTTCTGGAAGAGGCCGGAGTCGCTACGACACCAGGAATCTCTTTTGGGGAAAAATATGACACCCATTTGCGTATATCCTATTGTTTGAAGCCTGAAATTCTGATAGAGGCCCTAAAAAGACTTAAAAAAGTTATCTTATAAAATAGTGATGTCATGCTGAACTTTTTTCAGTATCTCCGGAATTGCATTAAATCTTAGATCCCGAAACAAGTTCGGGATGACATGGAATGTTTTTGTGATATAATAGGGATATGAAAAACAAAAACTCATTCGAAATAATATTTTTCGCCCGCGGAGGGCAGGGGGCAAAGACCGCTTCCGAGCTTTTGGCCCACGCGGCGGTACGCGAAGGGAAATTCGTGAAGGCTTTTCCGCATTTCGGCCCCGAGAGGAGCGGCGCGCCGACGAAGATGTTTTTGCGTATCTCGGACGATGAAATCAGGACCCAAGAGCCGATAGTCGATCCGGACGTCGTGGTGGTTATGGACGAAACCGTGATGGACAATGAGGATACGACGAAAAATTTGGACAGGAATGAGTTTTTAATCATAAACTCCAAACATCCAAAGGAAGAGATTAGAAAAAAAGCCCCTGATTTCAAGGGTGCTATTCACGCCGTCGACGGAACCGGAATCGCGCTTGAGCTCACTGGAAATCCTAATCCGAATTCCGTTCTGGTCGGAAAACTCGTCCAAGTTACGGGTGTCGTATCTTTGGATGGAGTGACGGACATTTTCCGGGAATATTTCACGCCGAAGCTCGGAAAGGAGCTTACGGAGAAAAATATCGCCGCTATCCATGCGGGGCATGATTCTCTGTAAGCAGGGAATTTTAAATTCAAAATTAAACATTATCTAATCGCTTGGCGACGTTTAAATATATGGAAGAAGGAGCAGTTATTAAAAACGATATGGAAAAAGCCCCGAGGACCGGGGATTGGAGATATATGCATCCCGAGGTGGATGCTTCGAAATGTATCGGCTGTTCGACCTGCGTGCCGTTTTGTCCTGACGCCTGCATTGAGATGAGAAAAAGGACAGCGGAAGAAACCGAAAAAACCCCGGAGAATTTCAAGGAAAAGGAGATTGTCGATTTTGATTATGATTTTTGCAAAGGATGTGGAGTTTGCGCTTCGGTCTGTCCGGTCAAAGCGATTACGATGCGCAAGTAGCATGTATTATGTAGCATGTATAATGTATGGGAGATACAAAAATTAAATCATTTACCGATCTGAATGCGTGGAAACAAGGGCATGAATTGGTACTATCGATTTACGATATAACTGATAAATTTCCTGACAAAGAAAGATTTGGGCTGATAAGTCAGATGAGACGGGCTGCTGTTTTAATAACATCCAATATAGCTGAAGGTTTCAGTAGAAAAACCGTAAAGGAAAAGATGCAGTTTTATTCAATTGCCCATGGTTCATTAACGGAGCTTCAAAATCAGCTTTTGATTTCTAGGGATATTCATTATATAAACAAGCAAGAATTTAGTATGATTGCGGATAAAACAGTCATTGTCCATAAGTTGATCACGGGATTGAAAAAAATTGGAAACAATGCATAATACTTTATACATTATTCATGATACATAAGACATACTCCATACAAAATACCAAATACAACATACTGGCTCTTACTGGTGGTGCCGCTGCGGCTGAGGCGCTCAGGCAGATGGAGCCTGACGTTATGGCCGTTTATCCGATCACGCCGCAGACCCCGATCATCGAGACTTTTGCCAAAATGAAGGCCGACGGGAAAGTGGAAACGGAAATTATTCAGGTTGAAAGCGAACACAGTGCGATGAGCGCGGTCGTGGGAGCGCAGGCCGCGGGAGCTAGGACAGTAACGGCAACTTCTTCACAGGGTCTGGCACTCATGCATGAAATCCTTTATATTGCTGCCGGTCTTCGCTTGCCTTCGCTTATGTATGTGAGCTCGAGGGCGCTTTCCGCTCCGCTCAATATCCATGGGGAACACGGCGATGTGATGGCGGTGCGTGACAGCGGTTGGGTGCAGATTTTTTCGGAAAACGCCCAACAGGCATATGACCTGGGATTCATCGGTCTTAAATTGGCGGAAAAAACCAGATACCCTGTCATCGCAGTGATGGACGGATTCCATACCTCGCACACGACCGAAAGAGTCGAGGTCTTGGAAGATGCGGACGCGAAGGAGTTTGTGGGCGAATATTCTCCGGAGAAATATCTTTTGAATCTGGAAGACCCGATAAGCTTGGGGGCGTTGGCGCTTCAGAACACATATTTCGAATTCAAACTCGATCAAGAAAAAGGATTTTCCAAAATAAAAAACGAATACAAAAAAATCTGTAGCGAGTTTCGAAAAACTTCCGGCAGAAGCTACAAGCTATTCGATTCATATAAGTTGGACGACGCCAAGGAGGCGATCGTGATTTTGGGTTCGACCGCCGGAACGGCGCGCGAGGTCGTGGACAAACTCCGGGATGAGGGAAGGAAAGTGGGATTGCTCAGCATCCATCTTTTCAGGCCGTTCCCATATAAGGAAGTCGGCAAAGAATTGGCGCATATCAAAAAAATCGCCGTTTTGGACCGCGCGATGTCGGTCGGTGCCTATCCTCCGCTCTATACCGAAATCGTGAACAGCATCTATCATGCGACCAGCAGGAAAATCGATATAGCCAGCTACATCTACGGCCTCGGCGGGAGGGACACCTTCCAAAAGGATATCGAGAAGGTTTTCAAAGATTTGGAAGAGGGAGAGATTTCCGAAAAAATAAAATATTTGAAATAAAAATTGAGAAACTTTTTTTCATATGAATAAAAAACTTACAGAAAAATTGGCATCGGGACACAGTACTTGCGCGGGTTGCGGGATTCCGGCGATCGTCAGGACCGTGCTTGGGGCGACGGATGAACCCGTCATCGTGGCCAATGCGACCGGGTGCCTCGAGGTGACGACGACGATTTATCCGTACACGGCTTGGAAAGTTCCATATATCCACAACGCTTTTGAGAACGCGGCCGCGACCATTTCAGGAGTGGAAGCCGCGCAGAAAATCCTTTTGAAAAAAGGCAAAATCCAGAAAAAGGCGAAACTTGTCGTTTTCGGCGGGGATGGCGGGACATATGACATCGGACTCCAATCGCTTTCCGGAGCTTTGGAAAGGGGACATGATTTTCTCTATGTTTGCTATGACAACGGCGGATATATGAACACCGGAGGGCAACGTTCCGGGGCGACTCCCTATGGAGCCAGTACGGAAACCGAGCCGGCCGGGGAGCAGTCTTTCGGAAAAGCCAAACAAAGGAAGGATCTGATGGAAATCGTGGCGGCGCACGGGGTGAAATATTTGGCGCAGGCCTGCGTTTCTAATCTTCGAGATCTCGAGAAAAAAGCCAAGAAGGCTCTGGAAATAGAGGGCCCAACATTTCTGTTAGTGCTTCAACCCTGCACGCAGGTCTGGAAATTCCCAACCTCGCAATATGTCAGCGTCGGAAAATTGGCGATGGAAACGAACTTCTGGCCGCTATATGAAATCGAGGACGGGAAATACACCATAAACTATACGAATCCTAATCCTAAGCCGATCGAGCGATTTCTGGAGACCCAGGGGAGATTCAAGCATCTTTTTAAGCCGGAAAATAAGCATGTGATCGAGGAAATACAAAAGACGGTGGATGCGAACGTGGAAAGGTTGGTAAATAAGGTTAAAGAATAAATATTCCGATTTGTTTATGGGATTTGAAGACGGATTCAAAAATGAACACGAAAAGAAAAACGAATTTCTTATTGAGGAAATTCCTTATAAAGGGGGACAATCCCCTCATTTTGATCAAATTTTAAAAATCAGGGAGTATGTGAATGCTCCTATGAATAGCTTGAGTGAAATTACGAAAGACAACGTTTTGGTGAGCGGATGGCAGGTTCCGTGCCATTGTATCCTAGTGAAAGCGGAAAGTGGCGAATTGCAATTACTGCACGTTCAGCCGAACAAGTTGAGTCATTCGTTGCTTACACCTGAGCAAAACAATGCATTGAATGAATTTAAGACGAGAAACGCATCTGTAATTGTGGTATATAGTAAAAAAAGTTGGTTTGGCCATCACGATAAATCTGAAATAGAAGACAAGGGAATATTTTTTGAACGCGGTATAGCTATTGATACTTACGATAGATGGAGATTTCTTTATGATCCCAGTGTAAACGAAGTATGGATCGATATTCAAGATAAAAAAGTTTTACAGAAATACAAGGGATTCAAGGAAAAAGGCCCAGAGCTTGTCAAAAAAGCCCAGATTGGCTAGAATATGGGCTAGTGCCACCTTAGCTCCCCGTAAAGTCCGATAAATCGGACCACGGGGCAGGCAGTCTTCGCCAGCCGGCGAAATAAAAGGGAGGCGCTCATAATGTATAAAATTACGCCACCTTAGCTCAGTTGGTAGAGCGATACACTCGTAACGTATAGGTCGCCAGTTCGATTCTGGCAGGTGGCTCACTTTTAAAATTTTGCAGATTACAGATCGAACGTGAAGGGGTCGGGAAACGGAAGTTTCCCGCTGAAGGAAAGTATTGAAAACCGTGGGTTTTCAAGGAGCGAAGCGACGTGAGATTCCTGGCAGGTGGCTCAGTTCTTGTATAATGTATTTTGTATAAAGTATTATGTATGGCGCTTAAAGCGCCATTTTCTTTTTATAGAAAGTATTTTATACTGTATTTATACATGATACATCCTACTAAATACATAATACATGATATAAAAATGAAAACTTTTATCTGTGAAATCTGCGGGGACGCTTACCTCGGAGGGGAAAAACCGCACAGCTGCCCATATTGCGGAGCTAGAAGCGCTTTCATTAAGGAAGGAAAGGACGCTAATCCGGTCATCAACCAGCCGATGGAAATTTCCGAGCTTTCCAGAAAGAACCTTTTGGAAACGCTGGAATTGGAAACAAGGGCGAACGCGATCTATCTTTGCATGGCGGATAATGCCGATACATATGAGATCGGGACGATGTATAAAAGGTTGGCGTTGGTGGAATTGGAGCACGCCAACATCGTGAGGAAGTTTTTGAAAATAGAATTGCCGGAGCACCGAGAGGAAACATGCTCGAGCGAAGACGTCGAGAATTTCCAAAAGACGATCGAACTTGAAGAGCATGCGCAGGATATTTATGCCAAGTTCTCCAAGGAGGCCGTCGAACAGCCCTTGAAGATTTTTTTCACCGCGCTGACCCAAGCGGAACAGGACCATATAGAACTTATTAAAAACTACATATAGTTTTAATAAGTAATTTCTAATTCCTAATATCTAATTTCTAAATAATGCCAAATTTCTAATATCTAATTTTTTGAAATTCATAGATTGGGATTTCATTAGAAATTAGTAATTAGAAATTAGTAATTTTGTCATATGGTTTGGTTTTATACTATCGCAAGCGTGCTTATCGTCAGTGTCGTGTCTTTGATAGGCGTTATGACTTTGTCATTGGGAAAAAATACTCTCGAAAAGATTCTCATCCTGTTGGTCAGTTTTTCAGCCGGAACCCTTCTGGGGGACGCGTTTATCCACTTGATTCCTGAGTCGATGGAAAGCGGCAATGGCATGGTTTCCATTTATATCCTTTGCGGACTTTTACTTTTCTTCATTTTGGAAAAATTCATCCATTGGAGGCATTGCCATGAAACAGGGTGCCCTGAACATTCACACGCTTTGCCGTCCATGATTTTAGTCGGGGACGGATTGCATAACTTCATCGACGGCATGATAATCGCTGCGAGTTTCTTGATCAGTATACCAGTGGGTATCGCTACGACGATCGCGGTCCTTTTCCATGAGATACCCCAAGAAATCGGGGATTTCGGGGTGTTGGTGCACGGAGGTCTTTCAAAGGCCAAAGCGCTTTTCTATAACTTCGTAAGCGCCTCAACTTCCATCTTGGGAGCGGTTTTGGTTTTGGTTGCCAGTTCGTATAGCGAAGGAGTGGAATTTTTTCTGGTGCCTTTCGCCGCCGGAGGATTCATATATATAGCTACGGCCGACATAATCCCGGAACTCCATAAGCATAAATCCCATAAATTGTCAGAATCATTCAATCAATTGACCTTCTTTGTGGCGGGAATTTTCGTGATGTGGCTCCTTCTTTTCTTGGAGTAAATAAAGTGTTATAATGATACGTAGGAATATGTAGATGTCATCCTGAACCGTGTGAATGTCATTCTGAACTTGTTTCAGAATCCCAACGGGGCGCGCTTGATTCAGGATATAGATGCTGAAACAAGTTCAGCATGACGAATAGTAAAAAATCATGAAAGAGCTATTGGAAAAACTGGCTTCAATAAAGAATAAAATCCCGCTCCTGCGGGAATATCTTTGACGTCGCCAAAAAGGAGCAAAAAATAGCCGAGTTGCAAGAAATATCATCAGCGGAGGGATTTTGGAACGATCCGCAGAAAGCCGGAGAAGTCATGAAAGAGATGGAGTCGCTCAAGGGAGAAATCGCCGAATTGGCAGAATTGGAAAACAGACTGCGCGATCTTTCGGAATTCGTGGAAATGTACGAAACACTTTCCGGAAAAGAACAGGAGGAAATCTGGAAACAATTTGAAAATTTGAAAACTGACGTCGAGAAGATGGAGTTCAAGTCGCTGCTCGGAGGGGAATATGACAGAAATGATGTCATCTTGGCAATCCATAGCGGAGCGGGCGGAGTGGATGCGCAGGATTGGGCGGAGATGCTGCTTCGGATGTATCTTCGTTGGGCTGAGAGCAAAGGATATTCTGCTAAAGTCGTGGATGAATCGAAAGGGTCCGAAGCCGGAATAAAAAGCGTGACTGTGGAGATCGAAGGCGCATATGCCTACGGATATCTCAAAGGAGAAGCGGGAGTGCATCGATTGGTTAGGCTTTCGCCGTTCAATTCAGATAACCTTCGGCAAACATCCTTCGCGCTGGTGGAAATATTGCCGGTAATCGCGGAGATAAAAGAAGTTTCCATAAACCCCCAGGATCTTTTGATAGACACATATAGGGCATCGGGAGCAGGGGGGCAGCACGTGAACACGACGGACAGCGCGGTGCGGATCACGCACAAACCCACCGGAGTGGTCGTAACCTGCCAGAGCGAGAGATCCCAGATCCAGAACAGGGAAAGGGCGATGAAGGTTTTGAAAGCCAGGATCCATCAGAAATTTTTGGAGGAGCAGGAAAAAGAAAAGAAGAAACTCAGAGGTGAATTCCAGAGCGCGGAATGGGGAAGCCAGATACGTTCCTATGTCCTGCATCCGTATAAGATGGTGAAGGATCATCGGACTAAACACGAGACCAGTGAGGCCGAAAAAGTTTTGGAGGGCAATCTGGATGGGTTCATGGAGGAATATCTGAAATTTAATGTTAAGCGACCCTAATAATTCTAATAGGCACTCTAATGACACTAATTAAAATACGAATTCCATTCGAGTCATTCGAGTGTTCATTCGTAAATTAGAGTCGCCATATAAAAATGATAAAGTTTGAAAACGTCTCAAAAATATATTCAGGAAATTTCGTGGCCCTGGAGAATATCGATCTGGTGATCGAGAGCGGGGAATTCGTTTCGATCGTCGGCCAAAGCGGGGTTGGAAAATCCACGCTGCTTAAACTGATTTCGGCCGAAGAGCAGCCCACGGAGGGCAGGGTGTATTTCAATGAGAGGCCTCTGGATGTGATCAAGAAGAAGCATTTGCCATATTTCCGTCGCAACATTGGGACGGTTTTTCAGGATTTCAAGTTGCTTCCGCAAAAGACTGTTTTTGAAAATGTGGCCTACGCCTTGGAAGTGGCAGGGGAAACGAATGAGGAGATAGCGGAAAAAGTTCCTGAGATATTGGATATAGTGGGAATGAGCAACAAGATGGAGAAATATCCCCATCAGCTTAGCGGCGGCGAAAAACAGAAGGTTTCCTTGGCGCGCGCCCTGGTGCATAATCCCCAAGTGATTCTGGCCGATGAGCCGTCGGGAAATCTCGATCCGGTCTCTACTTGGGAGATAATGCAATTGCTTCTTAAGATAAACAGTCTCGGAACTACGGTCATTTTGGCTACCCATAACAAGGAAATCGTGGACAAG
>Ga0076097_109_pt1 | contig 23263 bp, 25 predicted proteins | sample RifGroC1_FD_68126 | JGI IMG/M metagenome (GOLD analysis project Ga0076097, IMG submission 68126) | Parcubacteria bacterium GW2011_GWC1_45_14
TCACCTGATCGACTCTTTGCCAGAGCTGGTTTTTATACGTCTCGAACATATGCCTCTTCCTTTCACTGTCCTTCTTGGGACCTCCGAGAAGATTTTCAAAGAAGTTTCCTTTGACGCTTTCAACCGGAGAGAACGGCACTATTATATAGAAGAATTTCGACATGATATTCGAAACGTCCGTAAGGCTTTTGATGAACTTCCGATACTCGGCGATCTGGAAACTCAAAAGTTCGTTGGAGAGTTGGAGTTCCTGCTTCCGCAGATATTCCATATACGGCTCGATGTTGAGCTTTCTTGAGCTTATGACTATCTGGATCGGAAAATCCAAGGAATTCAAAAAATTCTGGTATTGGCTGATGATGCTGTCCTGCTCTTCCGTCGACTTAAGATCGAAATTTATAGCCGAAACCATGAGAACAGCCCGAAAGGACCCGTTCTTAAGTGAAATGACGCCGTCTTTTATTTCTTCGACGTCCACATATTTCTGGGTGCTTCCGCCTCCGGAGCCTCCCGATAATTTATCCGAGTGAAGTAATTCCATAATGAAAAATATCTTTTAATTATTCTGGTCGGATTCCGCTAGATTTTCCTAAAATGCCTGTACTCTCAGTAATCCGTTGATGGTTATCCTTGATTTTTTCAAGATAACCACTTACCGATGACCGATGACTACTTTCTTACTTCCGGTTTTTTCAGCATGTCTACGACATCCTCGTCGCTCTGCTGTCCCTCACTGTCCAATATCTTGGCGATGCCGCTCAAATTTTTGAGCGCCATCTGCCTTCTCTCTTGTTGGCCCATCAATCTTTGATTGTTCGCATTGGCGTTCGTAAGTATCCTTTTCTCCTCGGAGACGTTGCTGGCTTTTCTTTTCTGAGGAGTCCTTCTCCAAACATAAATCTTTGGCCCGAAAAGAAACATGACGCCTGCGAATACGAAGCTTATCAAGGGTTGTCCGTATGGCTTATAAAATGCCAGGGCCACGAAAAGCAGGACCTCCGGGATGGCGATTATGAAAAATACCGGCTTGGGCAATACCGCCCACATCAGCAAGGTCAGTACTCCGGCGGCGATCATCCAAAGAAGTTGCTTGACCGTGAGCGGTCCGACAACCTTGTCTTCGACATCGATATATTGCGGTACATTGAAAAGCATGGTTTTTTTATCCTTGTCATTCCGGACTTGATCCGGAATCCAGATCCTGAATCAAGTTCAGGATGACAATTTTTTATATATCATCACTGTTAGTTTACATTTCCTACCTCGCGAAAAACACCGCTATCTGCCTGACCAATACCATGGCCGAGAGAGAGATGATGATTCCGATGATCGCGTTTTTCGCGATATTCTTCCCGCTCTGGATCCTGTCTTCGTTTCCGGCTGAAGTCAGATACATCGCTCCTCCCAAAACCATCATCAGAATGGAGAGGATTCCGACCGCGGCCAAAAGGAAGTTAAGGACGTTGAGCGCGATCTGGGTGAGGGTGAGAGCTTGGTCGACTTCCGCGCTGCCGGTCGGACCCCAGCCGAGGACGAAAGAGATTTCCTTGAGAAACGACGGGGCTGCTATGCCGAGGGCGAGACCAATCAGTGAGGCGGTGATGGCCCCTTTGGCCTTTTCTACCATTCCGCTGTTTCCGGCGGAGATGATGTACATGACCGCTCCGACCACTATAAACACCAATGAGAGGGTCACGATGATCTGCTGGAGGACCGTGAGGAAATGGGAAAGGAATCCTTCGACGGTGTCAAAGGCCAGGGGATTCGTAAAAACAGTTCCTCCGGTCATCGCACCACCTGTATCAGTATTAGGGCAAGCGCTTACCGGAGTGAACCCTGTTGGGCAACCCGTGGCTGGCTTTCCGCCACATCCATCCGGTCCCTGACAAAAATTCCCTGTGGTTACTTGCTCACAAGTATCTACCTGCTTAAGACCCTGAGGGCATGGGGCAGTACCGGCTCCGCAGTTGTCGGGCCCTTCACACAAAACAGTTGCGGGAGCGGTCCCATTCATACAAATAGGAACCTGAGTGAGTCCTTGTGGGCACGGAGCAGGACCAGGCCCGCAATTATCCGGACCCTTGCATAATACGGTTGCTGCGACAGCTTCATTTGTAAAAAAAATCAGACCCAGGGAAATCCCGATCGTATATACAAAAAATACTTTTATTTTTTTTATTTTCATCTTTTTATTTAAAAAAATTTAAAACCTATTTACAACATCCCGCACCCCACACACAATCGTTTCCTCCCCAAACATGGCTAGTTCCCGCAGGGCAAGCTCCCAGCGTAGTGTTCACACATTTTCCGCTATTGTTCGTTCCGCACGCCTCCCCCAATTCCATGTTATTGCTCGACGGAGAAGCGGGAGCGACCGCGGGAGTTTGTGAAGCCGTCGACGGGCTTGCCGATGCAGGCGCCATCCCCCTGGTGCCTACCGTCTGCCCGGCGCATTGGAAATTGCTCCATTTTCCCACGTTGACTATTCCAAGATTGGGCTTGGTTCCAAGAAGATGCATCGTGTAATTTACCATAAGCCAAGCGCTGAACATCACCACTATTCCTATGATGGAGCTTTTGATGGCGCTTTTTGCCAGACCGGTCAATCCGGAGTCCCCGGCGGAGACAATATATGCCACAGCCGCGAAAGACAAAACGGCCAGAGCGATCAGAAACGACAATTTCAATGCCGCATTTATAACCCCGTTGAAGCCCACGATCATGTAGCAGAGGGTACACTCAGTTTCTCCTGGTCCGCCACATGGCACGAGGCCGGCCGCATAAGTCTCCGACGGAGCAAAAGCGACCATCGCGAATATGAACACAAAAATAAGCAAACTAGTTCTCCTAATGTCCCAAAAAAGCATTTTTGTTTTTATATTTAATTATTCCTACCTCCTCATGAGGTCATCAATCCTGTTCGTCGCTGTCGAAAGAGCATCATAGAGAGAGGTGTTCCCCCTATTGAGCGACTCGATAGCTTCGGCCAAAACCTTCTCCACCCCGTCCGGATCTGCCTGGAACCAGCTTTTCGCGATCAGATTTCCATAGGCATACGGACTGATAATCGAATCGTTCTTCTGTAATTCAATTATATCACGTCTGGCGGCAGGTTTTTCAGTTTCTTTGAGGTACACTATCGCAGGATCGATCGCAACGGGAAAATCTTTGCTGGTTCCGCTTTTGATATTCGTGAGCTTGAACACTCCGTTGTTTTTCATCGTCAAAAATTTCAAAAACTGCCAGGCCTCGTGCACCCTAGCCTGATTAGGCACTTGGATCGTCTGTCCTTCCACGATCACAGTCGAATTTTTATTTTTCGCGACCGCATATCCCCAATAATTTGCGTAATTAATTGGCTTGGTTTCATTAAACTGCGGGACGGGGGCTATGCCGAAGTTAAGCTTTCCGTTCTTATTCATTATTGCTTCCCTTTGCCAGGAGTAATTAAGCATCATGGCGACTCCGCCTTCGGAAAAAGCGTCTATGGAATTATGCTGCTTATTATTCCAAGTATAAAAAGGCGATCTGACATTGGCAAACTGGGCATAGTACCCAAGGGAGTTCTCACCGGACTTGACCACGTTTCCGTCCGATCCCACGACCCCGACATTTATAGTAGCCTTGGTATTTTGGCTGTTTGTCATCTGCACCCCGTTTTGAAGCATGAGAAGATTCAGGATATCCGTTGAGCGGTTGATGTTAAGGGCGGTTCCCAGGGCAGCCCCTGCCTGGACGATTTCTCCTTGCGAATCCAATTTCGTGAGCTTCCTGACGGCCTCGTTAAATTCCTCCCATGTTTTCGGCGGAGAGGTTATGCCGGCCGCATTGAACATGTCGCGATTATAATAGAGCGCCAAGGAATCCACGCTGAGCGGAACCCCATACACCTTCTCCTGATTGACGAAATCATTGAAAACGACGTCGACGAAACCGCTTCTTATGTCTGAATCGCGCAAAATATTCTCCGGAGCCGGTTCAATCTTGGTACCGAATGAAGGAGTCCAGGTGTTTTGTATGAGGAAAATGTCCGGCCCTTGTCCTGAGGCCATCGCGTCGATGAGATCGCGCTTATACGTTTCCGGGGTGAATTTCCTATATTTTATCTCCCCGACGTAAGGGTTGATTTTTTTATATTCGGTTATTATTTCCTCGTAGGCTTTGCTATCGTCGAAAAGGCCCCAGATTTCAAGGTTAACCAAATAACCGGTGTTTTTGCTCGTACAACCGGAAAAGAAAAATACCGGCAAAAGCAAGGCCACGGAGAGCAATATTTTGATTTTGTTTTTCATTTTGATTCTGCTTTATTTAAAATCCCGATCAGAAAAAATCACCTGGCTATTTTACCGCTACGAAAGCGTAGTGAAACTTTCCTGCGTCAACCTCCTTTTCTATGGAAAATCCCTCTTTTTTGGCCAATTCCAACAAAAACTCCTTGGGAATGCGCAGGCTCTGGTGCGGACCTATTGAAAAATCTTTGTCGCCCCATTCCACCACAATCACTTTCCCGCCTTTTTTTAAAACGCGATGCGCTTCCTTCAATATAATCGCCTTGTCCTTATTTTGAAACAACACACCTTTCATAATCACCCAATCCAGACATTCTTTTTCAAGCCCGCTTCCTTCTTCCTTTTCCAAGTTAACCCTTTTGGTCTGCACATTGGAAAGTCCGCTTGCTTTGGCCCTGCTTTCAACAGTTTCCAGAACATGGGGCAAAATATCCAAAGCCATCATTTTTCCTTCTTTGCCTATGACCGCGGCAAAGGGCAATGAAAAATATCCGGATGCGCAACCGAAATCCGCAACCAAAGAACCTTTTTTGACATCAAGTTGGTTGATTATCTGCTCAGGGTTGAGAAATTGGGTGCCCATCGGGGCGGTTTTTGATTCCATATTTTTAAAAATAGAAAGATGCCACTTTGCATATTCTATTTTACAACAAAATGCGCAAATGACCAAATAGAAACACCCCCCAAAGAGCAAGCCTACCTTGTGACACTGATATGGTCGGTTCGGATTGAATTTTTCAATGTTATATGCTATATGTTATATGTTGCCTTGAGCAGGCGTTACGCAAATAATTATTGCCATGGGTCGCAAAAGGCGACCCGGGAACCCGAAGGAATTCCGTTTTTTACGTTTGCGAAGCGAACCAATATGGAGAGGTGACTGAGTGGGCCAAATGTGAGCAAGCGAACACTTGGCGGGTTTCAAAAGAAACCCTGGAACCCGAAGGAATTCCGTTTTTTACGTTTGCGAAGCGAACAAATATGGAGAGGTGACTGAGTGGTTGAAAGTACCACTCTCGAAAAGTGGCATACCGGCAACGGTATCGGGAGTTCGAATCTCCCCCTCTCCGCCTACGCTAAAGCTTCGGCGGATAAATCCGCCAAAATAAACTTGACAAAATCCTCCGAAAATTCAAGTTTTTCCTTTACATCAAGGAAAATACGTGATATATTTCCTGATGTAATCAAATAAAAACAAATCTGATGCTGGAGATAGTTGATAAAACTATTATTTTTTCATTTATCGCAGGAGCCATTGGCCTATTAGGGCTTATTTTAGCCTCCGTAGCCCTATTAAAAATAAAAAAGATAAACCAGACGAATCAGACCATCTTTTCCGGCAAAAACGTCAAGAGTCTGGAGTCACTTATCTCCGACCATTCGGAGGCGATAGTGCACATGGACAAAGAGATCCAGGAGCTCTTCGAGATTTCCAACAGAATCCACAATCTCGCTTCAAGGGGTCTCCATAAGGTCGGAGTCATCAGATTCAATCCATTCAAGGATATAGGAGGCAATCAAAGTTTCGTTGTAGCCCTTTTGGACGGTAAAAATTCCGGAACAGTCATCTCCTCGCTCCACACCAGGGAAGGAACCCGCGTTTATGCCAAGCCGATAACTAAGGGAGCGAGCGAAGAATACCAATTAACCGAAGAAGAAACGAAGGCGGTAGCCGCAGCCATGCTGCAAAAAGGCACCAAAGTTTAAATATAATCAAAAAACTACATGGAACAACAAGGAGAGAAAAAACCCGTCAAAATACCGGCAACTATCACTGTCAAAAAATTCAGTGAAGTCTTAAATGTTCCTGTATCGGTCATCATCACCGAGCTTTTGAAAAATAAAATCCTGGCAACTATCAATGAGGAGATAGACTATGAAACGGCCAGTATCATAGCTGAAGACCTGGGATTCGTTACAGAAGAATATGTCGAAATCGTTGACGACCAGACGATGACCCTGGAAAAACTCCTTGAGATCTGCAAAACGGAAAAGGAATCGGGCAAAAATCTCCAATCCCGTCCGCCCGTCGTCACTATCTTGGGACACGTCGACCACGGAAAAACCACTCTTTTGGATACTATCCGGAAAGCTTCTGTCGCTGAAAAGGAAGCCGGCGGAATCACCCAGCATATCAGCGCCTATCAGACGAAAAAGAAAGGCCAACTCATAACCTTCGTGGATACTCCCGGCCATGAGGCCTTTTCCGGAATGCGCGAAAGAGGTGTCAGCATTGCAGACATCGCAGTCCTGGTGGTCGCAGCTGACGACGGAGTGCGCCCACAGACCAAGGAAGTCATCAAATATCTCAAGGAAAAGAAAATACCTACCGTCGTAGCCATAAACAAGGTAGATAAGCCAGATGCCAATATCCAGCGTGTAAAACAAGAGTTGGCCGACAATGACATCCTCATAGAACAATGGGGTGGAAGCTATATCTGCGCGGAAGTTAGCGCCAAGCAAAACATAGGAATAGACGAACTCTTGGAAAGTATCCTCCTGGTCGCAGAAGTGGAAGATTTCAAGGCTGACAATAAAAGAGATGCGCTAGGAGTGGTTTTGGAAGCACACCTAGACCCAAACAAGGGTCCAGTCGCGACGATTCTTATCAAAACTGGAACCTTGAAAGTTGGTCAGGACGTGGTCGTCGGAAAAACCTACGGCAGGATAAGGAAAATTGAAGACTTCATCGGAAAATCCCTTCCGGTTGCCGGACCTTCTACGCCTGTTTCCATCATGGGACTCATAGACAATCCGAACACCAATGACGTGCTCCAGGTAGCCAGCGGAAAAACGGCCGCCAGACTTAAGTCCAAGGGCATCGGAGAAGCTTCTTCGGATCAACGGGAGCGTCTGACCTCCCAGAACATGATGCGCAAAATCGAGGACGAAAAGGTTCAAAAACTCAACATCATCTTGAAAGCTGACGTGCAGGGATCGCTCGAAGCCATCGAACAGATACTTTCCACCATCAAATCTGACGAAGTCGCCATCAACTACATCGAAATAGGGGTTGGGAGCATAACCGAATCCGACATCAAGATCGCTTCCCCATCCAAGGCTGCCATCTTCGGATTCAATGCGGAGCCTACGCCCGTAGCCAAAAGGTTGGCCGAGGCTAATGGAGTCGAAATCAAGACTTATAAGATCATCTACGAACTGGTCGCTGAAGTAAAAAGACTACTCATCGAAATGCTTCCTCCGGAAATAATCAGGACGGACTATGGAAAAATGGAAATCTTGGGAATCTTCAAGACCGGGAAACATGACATGATAGTGGGAGGAAAGGTCATCGAAGGAAAGATAGTTAAGAAATCATCAATCGAAGTCTACCGCGGTGAAAAAATGATAGGAAAAGGAAGTCTTTCGAATCTCCAACAGAACAAGGTGCCGGCGGACGAAGTCGAAAAAGGCAACGAATGCGGACTCGTCTTCGAGGGAGATACGAAAATCAAGGAAGGCGACGTTCTCCTGAGTTATACCGAGGAAGAACGCAAGAAAACCCTGTAATAATTCAACTACCAACTTTGAAATGAGCCAACGCATCCAAAAAATAAACTCCCTGATCCGCAAACACATCGCGGAAATCCTAACCAAGGATCTGAGCCTGAAACTCGGTGTCTTCTTGACCGTGGCCAAGGTTGACACGACTCCTGACCTGCGTTATACTCGCGTATTCCTTAGTGTTTTTCCGGAAAAGGAAATCCACTATGTGGAAGAAACCTTGAAGAAGGAGAAGCACCAGCTTCAGGGAGCTCTCAATAAAAAACTCCATATGAAACCCCTTCCGAAGCTGGTCTTCCAGATCGACACCACGGAAGCCGAGGCTGACAAAATTGAAAAGATACTTCTCGACCTTGACTAGGTCGACCGGAAAGAACTTTTCACAAGAACCTGAACAAAAAAAATTCCCATCTGTACTAATCGGAGGGATTTTTTTAAGCCCGATAAGCAGTTACCCACCTTTTCACATGGCATCTTTTTCCAAAGAATTTAAAACCCTTTCCTATGTCATCGGGAAATCCTCAAGGATCCTCTTGGTGGCGCACTCAAATCCGGACGGAGACACTACCGGTTCGGTTTTAGCATTCAAGGAATACATCTTCTCCCTCGGCAAGCACGTCGACATAACTTGCCAGGATGAGTTCCCGGCTTTTTTGGAATCGCTTACAGAGGAAAGATTCAAAAGGCCCGAGGATGTCAGCCCGGAAACATATGACGCCATCATCGGCTGCGACAGCGTCGAGCGCGGTTTTCACGAGATAGTCAAAGGCATTCCCCAAACCGTCGTCACCGCGATCCTGGACCACCACCCCGACATAACCATCGAGGCCGACATCAAGATATTGGATCCGAAGAAATCCTCTGTCTGCGAGATAGTTTATGATTTCTTCGTTTCGATCGAAGCGGAGATAACCCGCAAGATGGCTACCTATCTGATGCTGGGAATCCTTTCTGACACCGGAAACCTCCAGCACGCCAATACGACCACCAAAGTCATGGAAATATCTTCCGAACTTATGAAAAAAGGCGCATCCTTTTCCAAAATAATCGAATCAACTTTTTCCAACAAAAAGATGTCGACTCTCAAGCTCTGGGGCATCGCTTTCGAAAAAGCCAAGATAAACCCGAAAAACGGAATGATAGCCACAGTCCTTACCAAGCAGGACATCGAGCAATGCAACGCTTCGACCGAAGACATCGGACAAGTCGCTTCGATCCTCAACACGGTCCCGGGAACCAGGTTCTCGCTCATCCTTTCGGAAAGGGAGGGCGGGCAAGTCAAAGGGAGCCTGCGGAGCGAGGAATACAAAGGCGTGGACGTTTCCGAAATCGCCCATAAGTTCGGAGGAGGCGGGCACAAGCTGGCCAGTGGATTCACGGTGAGGGGCAAAATCGTGGAGACTCGCGACGGATGGGAAATTCAATAGAGCATAAAAGCACAAGAACATTAAAACAAATCTTGCAGGCCTGCAGAGCCTGTTTTTTTTGTTTTCATGTTTTCATGCTTTAATGAAGCCTATTTAAAATACTCCAACCTGACATCTTCTCCGACCACGACATAGCTGCAGCTGTCCAGCCAATCTCCGGCGTTCGCATAAACGAGCCCGTCTGGATTCTGGACCAATTCCGGCCAGTGGGTGTGCCCCATGACCACTCCGTCCAATTTTCGGGAGCGCGCATAAGCCAAGGCCAGGGCCCTGATCCCTTCCACTATCTCGGCGTATTTATGGGAGTGTTTTTTGGAGGAAAGTGATTTCTTTTTTCCGAAGAACCTGCGTAAAAATTTACTGGCTCTTACCAATAAGATATACAGCTGATCCAAAAGTATTGAGATGATCACGTGGTTCCTGGTAAAAGCGTCGAACTCGTCGCCGTGGAGGACCAGATATTTCTTATGGTCGTTCCTGATAATGTATTCGCTTCTTATTTTTATCTTACCGAAAGTGAACTTGGAAAAAGCGCGGAAGGCGCGGTCATGGTTTCCTGGGATATAGACTATCTTCGTCCCGGCCTCGGAAAGCCTAGCCAGTTTCGTGACTATCTGATGTTCATGGGCTCCGATATTCTTATAGTTCGTGCTCCAAAATTCGAAAGCGTCCCCCGCTATGATAACCCTCTTGGGAGGGTTATCCAAAAGCATCGTCAAAAAGTGCGACAGTTTCTCAACTTTCGCGTTCTTTGTTCCCAAATGGAAATCACTGATGACGATCGTATCGCCTTTTTGATATTTCAAATCGGTCATTTTTTGTGTTAAATAAAATAAAAAGACGGCTTTCACCCGTCTTATACATCAATTATAGCATACTTTTAGCTCCAAGTCCAGCCTTGGACTATGTATCATGCATCAAGTATAATTGTATTATGCATTTAAGCTGAATTTTATACATTATACATAATACTTCATACATTTTTCCATGAACATAGGTTGCCATGTCTCGATTGCAGGTGGAATAGTGAACGCGCCCCAAAGGGCGGCAGATTTCGGCTGCGAAGCGATGCAGATTTTTACCCGCTCCCCGCAGGGAGGAAAAACGCCTGAGCTCACGGAAGAGATTTGTGAAAAATTCAAGCAGCTGAAGCTCGAGTATGCGATAAAAACCGTCGTGGTGCATTCCCCTTACTACATCAACCTTGCCTCTTCCAACAGCCGCATCCGCTACGGTTCGGTCAGCGCCATCCGCGAGGAATTGGAAAGAGCCAGCGCGATCGGAGCCGAATATGTCATGACCCATCTGGGAAGCGCCAAAGACATGGGCAAAGAAGAGGCGCTGAAAAAAGTTTGCGAGATGCTGGAAAAATCTTTGGAAGGATATGAAGGCAGCGCGAAACTCCTTTTGGAAAACAGCGCTGGAGCCGGAGAAATAATCGGGGATGATTTTTCGGAAATTTACCAAATCCTCAAATGCGTAAAAAGCGAAGCGATCGTTGGGATGTGCATCGACACCCAGCATTCATTCGCTTCGGGCTATGACTGGCGCGACTTCGAAAAAACGCTCGAAAAAATAGACGGGGAAATAGGCATTGAAAATATCAAACTGATCCATGCCAACGATTCGATGACGGAGCTCGCCTCGAAAAAAGATCGTCATGAACATATCGGCAAGGGGCAGATCGGACAAGAAGCTTTTGCCAACATCGTGCGGTTTGCCGAAGAAAATAATATAGACATGATTTGTGAAACCGAATATGATTTCGTCAAAGAAGACATCGAACTGTTAAAAAAACTCAGGGATCAATAGAACATTAAAACATGAAAGCATTAAAACAAGCTCTGCGGTCATGTATTTATTGTTCTTGTGTTTTAATGTTTTAATGCTTTAATGAAAAATCCATGAGGTTAGCCATCATCTCAGACACGCACGACAATATCCCCAACCTCAAAAAGGTCTTGGATTATTGCCGTGAAAATAAAATTGAAAAACTGATCCATTGCGGAGACCTGGCGGAAATCGAAACTCTCGATTACCTTCGGGAAAATTTTTCCGGAGATATCTTTTGGACTTTCGGAAATATGGACCGCGGACACAGTGCCGACTATCCTTTCGCGGATGGTAAATACAGGAGCATCAATATCTTTTCCAAACACGGGGAAGTGGAAATCGCCAACAAGAAAATGGCGTTCGTGCATTTTCCGGAATACGCCGAAAGACTTGCCAAGGAGGGAAGATTCGACTTCGTTTTCTATGGACACACCCACAAGCCTTGGACGGAAAAAATAAACGGCGAAGACAAAAACGGAAATTTCAAAGAGTGTGAAATGCTCAACCCTGGGAACGTCGCCAATCAATATTATCCCCCGACATTCGCAGTGTGGGACAGTATTCAAGATGCTTTTTCTCTTATCAGAATCAACGGCTTAAAGTAAGCATTTCGCATGAATGTAAGATGCAAAAATCAAAATGCAAAATTACAAGTCAAAAATAAAAATGTCGCGATGCATTTGCAAATTTTGAATTTTACATTGTCATTTTAATTTTTGATTTATAGGAATGTCCAAGAAAGAAAAACTTGATAAATTAAATAAGAAGATGTCCAAGTGCAGTGAATGCTCTCTTCATTGCGACGCTTCCCGCGTCGTTGCTGGCGACGGCAACCCGGAAGCCCGAATCATGTTTATTGGCGAGGCGCCTGGAAAAAAGGAAGATGAAACAGGAATTCCCTTCGTGGGCGCCGCCGGAAAATTCCTCTCCGAGATGCTGGCGGAAATAAAACTGACAAGAGAGGACATATACATCGCTAACGTAGTAAAATGCAGGCCTCCCCAGAACCGCGATCCCCTTGCTGAAGAAGTCTCGGCTTGTTGGCCATGGCTCCAAAAACAAATTGAAATCATCGACCCAAAACTGATCGTCACACTTGGAAGACATTCCCTCAACAGATTTTTTCCCGAACTGAAAATTTCCGAAACGCACGGAAAAGTTTTCCAAGCGGAACTTCCAAAAATAGGCAGGAGGAATTTCTATGCCCTCTATCATCCGGCCGCGGCACTGTATAACGGATCCATGCGGGAAGTGTTAAAAAAAGATTTCAAGAAAATTCCGAAAATATTAAAACAACTATGAATTAAAAAAGACCAGCGTTGCCGGTCTTCTCTTTTTGCTTTTTTGTTCTCACGTAAATATTATTTCTCTGCCGCTGAGCAACCCTTCTTTCAGGATCCCCAGTTCCTTCTCGAGAATGCACTTAAGAGATCTATTGGGAACCCTGCATTCGACTTTCCCGCGGCTGACTCTTACGCAAAAAACTTCCTTGTTGTGATTGGGAGTTCCCGGAGCATGGACAGTGGAAACAAAAGATTTACTCAAACCGCTTTTGCTGTCCTTAACGGAAAAACTTAAAACATCCGTCATCATGATTCCGACGTTTTTCATTATCCTCCTGAAAACATACCCCATCTCGTGAAAAAGAACTTCGACCTCCTGCTTCTTTTCCCGCGCTGTCATAAGCAATCCTCCCTAGTGTGTGCTGACCTGCTTTTTTAAAACAAGTACCGCGGGCGAGACATCTCACGTCGCTCCGCTCCTTGAAAACCCACGGTTTTTCAATTCTTTCCTCCCACGGGAAACTTCCGCTTCCCGACCCCTTCCCGTTCCCGTCTCTTCTGCATTTTTCAACAAGTACCGCGGGCGAGACTCGAACTCGCAAGGTATTGCTACCGAGGGATTTTAAGTCCCTTGTGTATACCATTCCACCACCGCGGCGTTTTTATAAAATGAGGTCGCATCCGGAATTGAACCGGAGTACACGGTTTTGCAGACCGTTGCGTAACCACTCCGCCATGCGACCTTTATATTTTCTCGTCAAAAACTTGATCAAAAAACCGTCATGGCGTCGGATTCCTGGGTTCCCTTTTGGAACCCGCCGTAGGCTCATCCGCATTCAGCCCATTCCGCCATGCAACCATTAACTTAAGCCAGTATATCCGATTATACCGCTTCGGTCAATTTACCGGATACGCAAAAGCGCCCTTTATCCAGGCGCTTTTGCTATCGAAACTTTCGTTTGTCTTTTTGTTACTTCACTACCTGGGCTACAAGATTCCTTCTTCCGAACTTGAAAGCCTCAGTCTTGGTTTCCATATATATATCAAAGTGGTTTCCTTTGATAGCTCCTCCACGGTCTTCACACCTATACTGACCCATTCCTTCGATCTCAACGATCGTTCCGAACGGGTATTCAGGAGGGCAAGCCAAGGTCCTTTTTTCCTGAACCTTGATTCCACTGGAAGTTATACCTGTATTCCAACCACATTCGTCAGCGGCGGCAGTATAAGCAGAAGCGTTGATCGTAAACTTCTCCTGGGGAAGATTGTTCCATTTAGCCTCCTGTTTTACTTTCCACTTGGCCAAAATAGCGTCATTTTTGATCTCCTCCTCGGTTTTCACGACGATCTCCTCTTCAACCTTAAGCTCTTCCTTATTTTCGATCTGAACCTGCTGGGCGAATTCTTTTGAAACTTCTGTTTTTGTATTTGTGTTCGTGTTTATCATGCTTTCGATTCCTATCGGCCCTGCTATATTGCTCAAGGCGATGGAAGCTGTTGCGATAATATTCACGATACCCATATGTTACCGTTACTTCTTATCCGTTCCCCGATATTTCTTCGGGGGATCAGGCTAACAACCCTATTCAATTGTCAACCGTCTATATTAGCATAAATTAAGACGAAAGTCAAGAGCACATGCCTATTTTTGGCTAAAATAAGGCATTTTATAAAAATTTTTTCATATCTTTTTGCGCCTACCAAGAACATTTTTTGACTAAATCCATCCAGGGTATATAATTCCTTTAACCGCGTGAACGACTTGTTCTTTTCACTTAAAAAAAGGGGGCTAAAAATGGCTGCTACGGACCCGGATGTAGACGTGATTAGAAACTCAAGGGGTAGTTTGGTCGGTTCATTGGAGAAAATAAATGATATTCCAGGTCCCACCAAAAGCAAATGCCCTTATTGCAATGAAATCCACAAATGCAATGACGGTTCCATGGAGAGAAACTGTCTGGATTGCGCCATGAAAATTAAAGCGCCTTGTCCTTTTGACGAAATCCCCGATCGGAGTTCAAGTTATTCCTGTCCCCTTAAAAAAACCGACAAGCCTCTGCCTGGAGTCTTTTGTTCGGAACATGGATCACCTCTCTGTCCATTCGAAACCAAAAAAATTTCACCTGGAGCCCCATGTCCTGCGCATACGGAAAAGTTTATAAGGGAACATGCTATAATGTATGGCCTTAATCCTGATCAAGCCGTACTTCAAATCTTATCCGCACTCGGCAAATGACCTCCTTCCCCGGAAAATTAAAAATCCCTCGGATTCTCGAGGGATTTTCTTTTTGGAAAAAAACCAGCCTCCTGGCTGATTCCTAATTCATATATATCTATTCTATCGAATTATTTTTTCTTATTCTCTTGAGCTTCAAGGGCTCCGTCGATGGCTCCCATGAATTTTTCCGGTTGCAAGGCTATCTCCAAATGCCCTCCCTTTACCGAATAGAAACCGTCCGAAACATCGCTCGTGACTTTTTCCTGAACCTGATCCATAGGGAAAACCAGATCATCCACACCTGAAATCACAGAAATTCCGATGCCGGATTCCTTCAATCTTTTCATCGCCTGCAAAATATCCGCCTTCGCGATAGCGTCCGACTCCCTCACTGACATTAGGGGATTTCTTGCGGCGTGCACCCCCATGTCTTTTATAATAGGAACGGTCTTTTTCCAATCATTTTTTCCGACAAGCATATCCCCCGCCACCTTCCGCACCTCGCTGAAGAATTTGTAGGAATGCACGAACGTCGATCTTTTACCTACCATTCCGGCCGGAGAGACATAAATGATGTTTCTGAATTTCTCCGGAAACATTTCGGCCGCGATGGTAGCGTTTATTCCGGCTTCAGAATAAGCGACAACATCCGCCTTTTGGATTCCTTTCGACTCCAGCAGCCCTATCAAGGCTAGCGCTTTCTGCAGCTCGACGTCAGCATATCCCCCATCGTTTTCAATTATTTCCTGTTTCCTTGTGTGCTCAAGGGAAAGCACCCTTCTCCCCTTTTCAGCCAAGGTTACCAAACCGGTCTTCACGGTATCGATCGAAATCGACCAACCCGGGGCGACCAAAACCGGAATTTCCGTCTTAAGCTTTTCCGGCTCGATATCGATAATATCCAACTCTCCTAGTTTCTCCCGCAAGGCCTCCGTCCCCGTTTCCTTTTTGTTTATTGGGGGTAGTTGTATTTTTTCAAACATAATGATTCGTTAATGTCCTTCTATTTTAACAAAAGGCCTTAATTATGGAAACAAAAAACTCCCCTAAGGGAGTTTTTTGTTTTAATGAGCGGGTAAGCAGAATCGAACTGCCGTCTCATCCTTGGCAAGGACGTATAATAGCCACTATACGATACCCGCATGCGCGCTACGCGCGTAAATATCTTATTTCCAAATATTCTTAATCAGTCTTTCTTTTTTCTCCCTGCTCCACTTTTTAATTTGCGCCTCTCTTTTTCTGGCTTCAGATTTACTGGGAAATGATTCAGACTTATACACAAGAACTAGGCCTCCTTGTTGCTTTGCAAATCTAGAACCTTCGCCTCGGTTGTGCTTTTCAATTCTATTTTCCACATCAGGAGATATTCCAGTATAATATCTTTTTGTTTTTGCTACTGCAATATAAACATGCCAATTTTCTGTGCCCCTCGACAAGCTCGGGGTACTTCGACTCGTAGAGCTTTCTACATTTTTACCCATTGCTTATTGTTTGTGTTTACACTGAGCGAGCCTTTCATGGAAATGAGAGTCGAAGTGTGGGACCAGCAGGATTCGAACCTGCGACCAAGCGATTATGAGTCGCCTGCTCTACCGCTGAGCTATGGTCCCGGCTGTGCCACGTGATGAGCGCAGCGAATTTTACGTGGTGCCTCGGGTCAGAATTGAACTGACGACACGTGGATTTTCAATCCACTGCTCTACCACTGAGCTACCGAGGCATTATTTCCGGTGGACGTTGCTGGACTCGAACCAGCGACCCCTTCTTTGTAAGAGAAGTGCTCTAACCAACTGAGCTAAACGTCCGAATATTTATTTGTAATTGGACTCGCCCCGTCATCCGACGGGGCGTCAGGTCGGATGACCTGACGAACCACTGACCCCTTCTTTGTAAGAGAAGTGCTCTAACCAACTGAGCTAATCACCCGAAAATAAATCAAAATGTAAAACTCAAAATGCAAAATTTTGGAAAAGTCGTCGTGAAACGACTCCTTAATTTTGATTTTTGACTTTTAAATTTTGAATTTACTATGTGGGCGAAAGAGGACTTGAACCTCCAAGGGATTGCTCCCACATGCACCTCAAGCATGCGCGTATACCAAATTCCGCCATCCGCCCATAAACTGCCCGGGGCTTTTGCGCCAGGACAGTCTCATGAAAACTATTTGATTTCTTCTGCTTTCTTTTCCTCTACAACAGGCCCAGCAACAGCTTCTTCTGCTTTCTCCGAAGAAGCAGCAACCTCCTCAACTACGGGAGCCTCTTCGACTGCAGCGAATTCAGCTATGTCCTTGTACTTCAATTTCAACGACTTCGCGGTCTTCTCACGAATATAATAAAGTTTTGATCTTCTTGTTTTAGCCTTTTTCACCAACTCGATCTTTTCGATCATCGGTGAGTGCACCGGCAATACCAATTCCACTCCCACGCCATTGGAAACCTTCCTGACGGTAATGGTCGGCGAAGAGCTCTGTCCTCCCCTGGTCGCGATGATCATTCCTTGGAACATCTGGATTCTTTCCTTTCCTCCCTCGACGATTTTTCGATAAACCTTAACCACGTCCCCTGTCTGAAGATCAGGAACTTGGCTTGTTCTTTGGGTCATATTAAATTCAACCATTTTCTTTTGCATATGTTTTGTGATATATCCGCGACCTGTCAAGCAAGTGATACAAGCAAATCGCACCTACTCCGTAAATAGGCGGAAAAATTATCTAATTAAAAAGCTTTTATATAATAGTAGATTTGCCCGAATTAGTCAACCCATCCTCGGCTTCCTTGAGGCATGTGGAAAAATCAACCGGGATCTCGGAAAAAAACTCATACTTTTTCCCGAGTAGTTCGAATTTGAGCTCTTTCGCATGAAGCATCTGCCTTTTCGCACATTCCAACTCGGAATCTGCATATTTTTTCAAAAAATACTTGCTGTCCCCCACGACCGGATTGCCCATTGAGGAAAAATGAATCCTGATCTGGTGCATCCTCCCCGTTTTAGGCTCAGCTTCAACAAGATCGAATCCTTCATATCTCTCTAAAACATTATACAAAGTAAGCGCTTCCCTAATTTTTCCCTTAGTCTTACTGTTAGCGATTTTTTGCTTTTTAAAGTTCGAGGCTCTCGCGATCGGTTTTCTTATTTCTCCCGATTTTTGCTCCAGGTTTCCATAAAGAAGCGCGACATATTTTTTCAGCACCTCCCTTTGGGAAAAAAGTTTTTTAAGTTCCAAGAAGCTTTCCATGGTCTTGGCAACGACCACTATTCCTGAGGTGTCCTTGTCTAGTCGGTGCACAATTCCCGGACGCAGATAGCTTTCCTTGCTTCCGTCATGCACTTCCTTAATTTGGGGATATTTCGCCAAAAGCCAATTAGCGATCGTGTTTCCTTTTTCCACCGCACTGGGATGCATCTGGATTCCAGCCGGCTTATCGATAACTACGATCTGCTCATCTTCAAACAAAATGCCTATTTCAAGATCATTATTCGGCGTAAGATCCGAGTTTATCAGGGAGAAATCGATTTCCAGCTCTTCTCCTGCGGAAAGCTCCCTGCTCGGTTTCACGCTCTGCCCATTGACCAGCACCATTCCCCTTCGGATCTGCCTTATTACCTCCCCCCTGGACAGCGAAAAAAATTCCTCGGAGAGGAATTTGTCTATGCGCTTTCCGGCGCTTATGTTTGTGACTGTGATTTTTTCCATGTGCCGGGGAGAGGACTCGAACCTCCACGAGCGAACTCACCAGTTCCTAAGACTGGCGTGTATACCAATTTCACCACCCCGGCATAAAAAATTTTCAATTTTTGGACTCGCCCGGTCATCCGACCGGGCGTCAGGTCGAATGACCTGACAAACCTTCACGGATTGCTCCACCAGTTCCTAAGACTGGCGTGTATACCAATTCCACCACCTGGGCATATTCTCAAACTCCATTTACTATATCCTCTTTCCGCTCCTATGGCAATAGTCAACCGATGATTGATTTGATCCTTTTGACTTCCTCTTCCAAAACCGGGCTTTCCTCGTATTCCCCATGGTGGCGCGTCCCGCTCCCGTATGTTTCCTTTTTCTGGTCCAAATGGATATTGATAATCAAATCTATCATGTCGACTTTCACATACATATGGAATCTCGGATACCCCGCCCGCGCCAAAGGACGCACGAAGCTCATCTCCTCGCCTTCTTTTCGCTGGAAAACATACCCTGCCCTCCTGAGAAGGGAAACCGGCGCCTCTTTGATAGCTTCGATTTTGATTTTCATGGTTTAGTTCAAAAACTGCAGTTTCGGATAAAGATTGCTCCAAAACTGCAGTTTTTCGATTTCATTTTCTACCTATAGCACGGTTGCCGCTGCCACCTTGTCTCCGGATTGCGGACGCATCACCCTGACTCCCTGAGTCGCCCTTCCGAGAACCGGAATGCTAGCCAATGGGATCCTGATAATCTGCCCCTTGATCGAAGTGACTATAAGATCCCCTTCGATGTCGTCGATATTGACGACGTTTCCTCCGACAAGTTTTCCGGTCTTGGTCGTTACCTGGGCCGTCTTGATTCCCGAACCGCCTCTTTTTTGAACTTTATAATGCTTCATGTCCGTCCTCTTTCCGTATCCGTTTTCAGTGATGATCATAATCTGGTTGCCTTTTTGATCCTTGAGCACGGCGTCCATTCCGATAACGAGATCGTCTTTGCGGAGTTTGATTCCACGGACTCCGGCAGCAGTCCTTCCCATATGTCGGACATCCGCCTCCTTGAATCTGATCGCTTGTCCTTGAGCGGTGCTGATTATGATTTCATCGCTTCCGGTCGTGGCCATCACCCAGTTCAAACGGTCATCCTTGTCCAGTTTAATGGCGATGAGTCCGCTTCTCCTGACGTTATCGAACTCGTCGATCTTGGATTTCTTCACGACTCCCGAAGTGGTCGCCATAAAGAAATATTTATATGCATCATCTTTGTTGAAAGGAATCATCGCTGTGATTTTCTCTTCCTGGGAAAGTTGCAGGAAATTAACGATTGCTTGTCCCCTGGCTGTCCTGGAGGACTCAGGGATTTCATAGGCTTTCGTCTGGAAGACCTTTCCGCTATTCGTGAAGAACATCAGATTGTCATGGGTCATCACGGAAGAAACTTTCTCAATGATGTCTCCCTCCCTGGTCGTTCCTCCAGTCACACCTTTTCCTCCTCTTTTCTGAACCTTGTACACATCAGGGTTCATCCTTTTGATATATCCGTCCTGCGTGATGGTGATGATGGCCTCCTCATCCGGAATCAAATCCTCCTGCTTGAATTCCTGGATTCCTCCCTTGATGACCTTGGTTTTCCTTTCGTCGCCATATTTATCCTTAAGCTCCGCTAACTCATCCTTAATAAGAGCAAGGATTTTTTTAGGAAACTTGAGCAAGTCTTCAAGATAGGCAATGAGCTTGAGCTTCTCTTCGAGCTCATCTTCAATCTTCTTCCTTTCCAGGCCGGCCAACGTCTGAAGCCTCATTTCCAAAATGGCTGTCGTCTGGCGATCGGAAAGCTTGAATTTCTTCATCAAATTCGCATGCGCTTCGTCCCTGGTCGGAGACTTCTTAATCGTCTCGATGACAGCATCGATATTATCCAGCGCTTTTTTGAGTCCTTCCAAGATATGCGCCCTGTCGAGAGCCTTTTTCAATTCGAATTTCGTCCTTCTGGTAACAACTTCCTTCCTATGGACGATAAAGTGTTCCAAAATCGCCTTGAGATTCAAGACCTGCGGATCGATCCCGTCCACCAGGGCCAACATGTTCACATTAAAGTTCTTCTGCAGATCGGTCATCGCATAAAGTTTATTGAGAACTTTCTGCGGATAAGCGTCTTTCTTAAGCTCGATAACTATCCTTACTCCGTCCTTGCTGGATTCATCCCGAAGATCCTTGATTCCAATAACCTTCCCCTCTCTTACCAAGTCCGCGATCTTAGTGATCAAATTGGCCTTATTGGTAGCATAGGTTATTTCCGTAACGATAATCTGGAACATTCCCGATTTCGTCTCCACGATTTCGGTCTTTGCCCGTGTCGGAATTTTTCCCTTTCCGGTATAATAAGCTTCCTTAATATTCGAAGCGTCATAGATGATTCCCCCGGTCGGAAAGTCAGGACCCTTGATGAATTTAAGCAAATCATCAATAGAGGCCTCGGGATCTTCAATGAGGTGCGCGATGGCATCTACCAATTCATTGAGATTGTGTGGCGGAATGTTCGTCGCCATTCCCACCGCGATACCCATGGTTCCATTGAGGAGCAGTTGAGGAAGTTTCGCCGGCAACACGACAGGCTCGGTATGCACACCATCGAAGTTAGGTATGAAATCAACCGTATCCTTTTCGATATCCACCAGCATCTCTTCAGCGATGGATCTCAACTTAGCTTCAGTGTATCGATAAGCGGCCGCGCTGTCTCCGTCCATGGAACCGAAGTTTCCCTGTCCCCAGACCAACGGATAACGCAAAGCGAAGTCCTGCGCCATGCGGACCATCGAGTCATAAACGGCCGTGTCACCGTGCGGATGATATTTACCGAGCACCTCTCCGACTACCGTAGCCGACTTTCGGAACTTGGCCGAAGCCCTAAGTCCGGATTCCCACATGGAATACAAAATTCTCCTGTGCACCGGCTTGAGACCGTCCCTCACGTCCGGAAGGGCCCTGGAAACGATGACACTCATCGCGTAATCCAGATATGATTGCTGCACTTCCTCGGTAAGCGCTCGCGGCTTGATATTTCCCTGTGCAAATCCAAGTTGATCCTGTTTCATATTTTTATCTTGAGAATAAATGGTATTTTATGACTCGCTTTCCTTGTTGATTCGAATCATTCCGCATCTGTCCCTGATTTTGCCTGCCAGGCAAGAAGGACCCATTCGGAATAACTCCAACTCAAAAACCTTACTCTGTCGGCGCGACTGTGCCCTGCAAAGCGCTATCCATGCTTGGCAAATCCCCAAGTGACTGCTTGGATTTATCCATGAGCTCCTTCACTGGCATGGCGACATCCGGTTCGCTTTTTTGCTTGAAAACCATCCTGAAGGAAAACAGCCAGATACTCAAAATGAAAAGCATACAGATGCCGACCGCGACCCATACATACCTTTCCCGGATATGCTCCGGCTTATTCCTGATATCTTCAATTTTCCTTCCAATATTCATATTTTTATGCCTCCGGATTCATCAACACAACTTCGAGATTCTTCCCCTCCAGGTCCTTTTTCTTAAGCGTCAACTTGGAGACTTTTTCCTTGGGACATGTTCCCATGGAATCACAGAAATTCTTCTCATCGCTGATGTTGATCGTCGAGCCCGCAACCTTATAGTGCATCGGGATGACCATGGCCGGCTCTATCTTCCTGGCAATTTCCGCCGCTTTCTTCCCATCTATAGTATAAGTTCCTCCTACCGGAATAAAAAGAATATCCACGCCGTCTATCTCCTCCAATTGCTTTGGCGTAAGATCGGTACCAAGATCACTCAAGTGGCAAATCTTAAAACCTTCGGTCTCCAAAATAAAAAGATTTACTTTGCCTCTTTCCTGTCCTTCCTTTTCATCATGATATGCCTCGATCCCTACTATATTCACGCCTTTGACGGAATATTCCCCAGCGGTATCAAGGACCACAGGCTCTCCCTTAAGAGCTGCAACGTTGTTATGGTCATGATGGTCATGGGAAACCAGCACTAAACTGGCTTGTCCTTGCGGTGGCCGCAGCCCTGTCTCCTTATCGAACGGATCAAAAAAGATCGTGATGTCGTCAGTCGCTCTTCCGGCGGGTTTCGTAGTGATTTTAAAGCAAGAGTGTCCGTAATATTGTATGTTCATGGTATATTTTTCACAAAATACTGATCCATGCGGTCACATGGATTCGTAATTTGCCGTGTCATATTTCTGATTATGTACAGAATAAGTTTATCACACCAAAACGGCCCTGTCGAGAAGCCATACCGGCGAGAAAGCCCTAGCCCTTGCCAAAAAAACGATTCCGGTATATACTCTTATAGCAATTAATTATTATCAAACGAAGCGAGCGAAATGGAATATTTTCCATTTCCGAGCGAGTGCTGATAATATATTATAGCGAATGCAGATAATTATTAGGAAAACTCAATAGCGGAATGCTTTAATTTCGCATTTTTCTTAATAATTTCCAATCATATGGAAATTTTTTGCATATATTGCCGCCAATAATAATTAATTTCGCAAGCAGGCGGTCTTGCAACAAGCAATAAATCAAAATGGCTACTAAAAAGAAAGATATTTTGGACAAACTTGCAGAAGAAGTTGACAAAATAAAAGAGGAGGAGACGACACCGGTTATTAAGAAGGCTAAAAAGGCGGCTGCCAAGGAAGTTGTCGAAGAATCGGCTATGGAAAGCCTTCTCGAAAGCAACCCGGTTGAAATTCCAGAGGTCGGAGACGTCCTGGAGGGAACAGTCGTACATATCAGCTCTAACTCCATCCTGATCGACCTCGGTCCATTGGGAACAGGAATCGTGATGGGCAAGGAGATCAAAGGAGGTCTCGAGACCGAAAAGATAAAAATCGGGGACAAAGTAGGAGCAACCCTCACCGACCTTGAGAACGAAGACGGCCTTATCGAACTTTCCATCAGGGAAGCTTCCTATGAAAGGGCTTGGGATGATTTGGAAATGAAAGTCAGCGCCGGAGACATTATCTCAACCAAGGTTTTG
>Ga0076097_111_pt1 | contig 19620 bp, 20 predicted proteins | sample RifGroC1_FD_68126 | JGI IMG/M metagenome (GOLD analysis project Ga0076097, IMG submission 68126) | Parcubacteria bacterium GW2011_GWC1_45_14
CGGGACTACGGGAGTTGCGGCGTCTGATTCGCTGGTGGAGGAAAAAGTTATAGGGTAACCCACAGAAGGATTATTATTAGAATCAACCACGAAAAGGTAGCCTTGTTCGCCTTCGGAAAAGCCCCCCTCACGCACAGTCGCCATGATAGAAGTTCCGCTCCAATTGTCCGGCGTTATGATGGTCAGCTTGGTACTGTCCGAATAAACGGAGGCGTCGCCAATCTCTATGCGAGCTTGCGAATTGGAGCCGGTGGCTAAGTAGATGTCATCGTAAAGCCCTCTGGTCATATGGTCATAAACCGCATTTACACCGCCGCTCCTGTGCCAGCCCGAAAAGTTCAAGCGCGTCCATTGACTGATAGCGTTATCATTGACATTATCATCACCGTCAAAGAGGGTTCGGTCAGTCGCGATTATGGTTTTCTGCCCAAATTCCTCACTGAGTCCTTGCGCAAAAATTAGACCCTTATCCAGGATCGGGTCCGGATTGCCCGCTTTCATATGCACCGAAAACCTGTTCCAATCGGAAAAACTGAACCAATGGTTCTCTGTCCCTGGCCGCCCCACCTGAAGAGGGTTGGCGACGCCGTCTTTCTTAATCCCGCTGTCATTGCCGATTAGGGAAAAATAAGTCCCGTTTCCCCAAGTTGGCAAACAAATGTCATCATCACCGCGGTAGCCAGACGAACCGTCCATGATCCAAGCCATCTTCCACGCGCTGTCAGGAGCGAAGGTGCCAGGCTGGGAGGTGTTTGGGAAATGATATCCTTCGGGAATCCTTATTCTATATGAAAGGAAGATCTCCTGGACCGGATCAAAATTGATTTGCAGTTGCCTTGAAACGTCGCCGTCGACCAAACGTCCTGCAATATTACCGCCATCTTCGGCCTCATAAATAGGCGCGTTTCCAGACACACCACTCCAATTTCCCACCGGAGCGGGAAGCGTTATAGTTTGTCCATCAGTCCCTCTGGAAAAATTATCAAAAAGAATCACATTTGGTCCACTATCGCCGAAATCCGTTCCCGAGACGGTAATAGTCAGACCGTTGCCAACCGTCCCACTGACTCCCGAAATGCTCGGCGCGGCATGCGCGGAAAAAGCAAAAATGAATGAACTGGCAATCATGACTGCTGACATGATGTGGGCTTTCATCGGATTTTTCTTTTTCATTTTAATTTTCTTACAGATTAGTTTTTAAAAAAAATAATTTGTTAGCCAATGAAGGCAGTTTGCAACAAAAACTATTCCACTTGAATATTCTTACCAATAAAAAAACGCAACGTAAAAAAGTTGCGATTCTTAAAAAGATAATCACCAAACCCCCTGCTAAAAACAACGAGAGATGAAAACATCATGCTGACGAGTGATCGGTTGCGCTACTGGCTCCTCGCAATTAAAGCGCCCAAATACTAATCGCGATTCATCGCCTTCACCAAAAAAATTATTTTTTCATGTTCACACCGCAATTATACAACAAAACCGATAGGTACGTAAGAGACCTGTGGATAAGTCCCTCGCGGACATTCCATGAACTTAAGCCAACTTACCCAAAAGAGAATCCAGGTCCTCCTTGGAGTAGTATTCAATGACAATCTTCCCTCCGTCGCCGGATTTGGCGACTTTCACTTTCGTTCCAAGTCTTTCAACCAATTTTTCCTCAAGCTCCTTGACCTCCGGATCAATATTGGAAACTCTTTTGTGCGACCTGACGGAAACCTCCTTCGTCTTTTCTTCAGTCTGACGCACAGTCAAATTGCCCTTTAAAATCAAATCGAAAAGCGCCCTTTGTTTTTCCGGATTATCCAAAGACAAGATGGCCTTGGCGTGCCCTTCGGTTATTTTCGTTTCAATCAGAGCTCTCTGAATTTCAACTGGAAGACCTAAGAGCCTCACCTTGTTCGCTACCAAACTCCTGCTCTTCCCCATCTTGTCAGCCACTTCTTCCTGGCTCATCTGGTATTCTTCCATCAGCTTCTTGTATGATTTGGCTTCCTCGATGGCGTTAAGATCATGCCGCTGGACGTTCTCAATGATAGCCAACTCCAATTTTTGCAGCTCGTTGGCGTCGCGCACGATTACGGGAACTTTGCGAAGCCCTGCCCTCTTGGAGGCCTGGAGCCTTCTCTCACCGGCGATAAGTTCGTATCTAGCCCCGTTATGGCTCACGATCAACGGCTGGATGACACCGTGCTGCCTGATAGATTTGGCCAAATCCTCCAATTTCTCGTCGTCAAAAAGGACTCTCGGCTGATGGGGGTTGGGGACGATATTATTCACGTCCACCTCAATCACGAATTTGTCGCCCCGGATCGAATCGTCATTCCTCGAGGAAAGCGTCCTCGCCGAAACTTCGCTTCTCTCGTCGTCTATTTTCTTGTTAGGAATAAGGGATGATAATCCGCGTCCCAGTCCGTAATTTTGCGCCATACGCTTAACAAATTTTAAAGTGTGAATTAAATAAAAATCTTACACCGTGAATTTCTTTTTAGGTTCTTCTCTGACGGTTTCCTTCTCCTGCTTGGCATCTTTTTCCAGAATTTCTTTCACTAAGCTTTTATATGATCTGGCTCCCTTGGAGAGACCGTCGAAACTAAGGATAGATTTCCCGAAACTCGGAGCTTCCGCCAGGCGGATGGATCTCGGAATAAGGCTCTCGAAAACATGTCCCGGGAAATGCTCCCGCATCTCCTTGACTACTTGGCGCGCCAGACGGTTTCTTTTATCATACATGGTTAGAATAGCTCCGCCGATTTCCAATCTTGGTTGAAGATGTTTTTTCACCAATTCGATCGTTTCCAGCAGTTGCGAAAGTCCCTCCAGGGCGTAATATTCAGTCTGGACCGGTATCATGACCTCGTCACTGGCAACCAATCCATTGATGGTCAAAAGTCCCAAACTAGGCGGACTGTCGATGATGATGTAATCGTAATCGGCCCTGACTTGCCTGAGCACATCATAAAGCTTGAATTCCCGGTTGTCGAAATGGACAAGTTCAATTCCTGCCCCGGCCAAATCCTGAGATGAAGGCATAAGATCGTGCCCGGCGTCCTCCACGTGTAAAATCACATTCTTGGGCTGCTCGACATTCACAAGGGCATGATATAGTCCCTTTTTGAGATTGCGAACATCCAAACCGAGCCCCGACGAAGCGTTTCCCTGGGGATCAAGATCCACCAAAAGAACCCTCTTGCCGAAATGTGCCAGGTAAGTGGAAATGTTAATGGCGGTCGTGGTCTTTCCGACTCCTCCCTTCTGATTTATAAGCGATATGATCTTAGCCATCCTAAACGTGAAGCGTGGAACGTAAAACATGAAACGATTACTCGCTATCACTTTTTACGCTATACGTTATGCGTTATGCGTTACGCGTTTATTCTATCACATTGACAAAAGACTTTCAATCACCTATTATTCAATAGTAAAAAGGCTCCAAAGAGCCCCCAAATGCCGCTGTGGTGAAATTGGTATACACGCGACACTCAAAATGTCGTGGGAGCAATCCCGTGTCGGTTCGAGTCCGACCAGCGGCACAAATCAAAACACTTGAGAAACTATACCATACGCAAAAGTAAAAAATTGGCTTATATAATTGGAGCCGCCATTGGAGACGGCAATCTTTCCAATCCCAATAGGAGAGCTGTGCGCCTGAGGATAACTTGCGATAACAAATATCCTAAAATAATAAAAAGGATTTTGGAAAATCTACAGGAACTATTCCCTGAAAACAAAGTTTCTCTTGTTAAGAAACAAAAAAATTGTACAGACATAAGCTGTTATTCCAATAAGCTGGAAAATATCCTCGAATGGAAAGCAACGAATGGATCAAAATTTAAACAGAAAATATCCATACCTGAATGGATAAAAGAAAAAGATGAATACATAAAACCATGTATAAAAGGACTAATAGAAACTGACGGTTCGGTTTATTATGACAGAAAATACCTAATGGTTAATTTTGTGACCATAATTCCAACAATAGCCAATGATGTGATGGAGATGATGAGAAAAATAGGCTATAAACCAAACATGCAAACTATAAAAGAATCCCCTGTGCAAGAAATGAAATATACGATAAGGATATCCAAGAACGCGGAGGAATTTGTTAAGGATATGCAAATAAACAAATCTTAAGCATTCCGAAAAACCCGCAGCCAAATGAACGCGGGTTTTTCAAATTCATAAACTGCCTGCGATCTTATCTTTGCCTATCATATTTCCGTAGTTTATCCTGCAAGGATTCGTACTTTCGTAAAATTCGTAATTCGTAGGGATTTCCTATCTCCCCATCCTCGCATGGTGCCTCCTGGCAATCTTTATGTGAATCAGGGCAAGCTCGAGTTCTCCGGCCACAGTCGCATATTCCATATCATCCATAGTGTGTCGTTGCTTCATCGCCTCTTCAGCCCTCTTCCGAGCCTCTTCGGCTTCCTTGAGGTCTATTTCATGACCGTGCTGGGCATTATCGGCCAGAACAGTCATCACGTTCTTGTTGAATTCGACGAACCCCCCGGTCACCGCCAAATCGACTTCCTCCGCTCCATCCTTCAGGATAATCTCACCGGTCTTGAGTGCTCCGATGTATGACCTGTGGTTAGGCAGGATAGTCACGATCCCCCCGACTACCGGAAGCGTCGCTTGGTAAATTTCTCTTTCCAAAATGACCTTCTCCGGAGAAACTATTTTGAGTTGTATCTTTTTAGCGTCAGCCATAAAGTTTTTCTTGAAATTGTGAGATCTGAATTATTTTTTGATCTCGTCTATTCCTCCCTTCATATAGAAGTCCTGCTCGGAAACGTCGTCATATTGCCCTTCCAAAATCATCTTGAATCCCTTGACCGTGTCGGCCAATTTCACGTATTTACCCTGGACCCCCGTAAACTGCTCAGCCACGAAGAACGGCTGGGAAAGGAACTTCTGGATCTTTCTGGCCCTGGCAACGGTTGTCCTGTCCTCATCTGAAAGTTCCTCCATTCCGAGGATAGCGATGATGTCCTGAAGGTCTTTGTATCTTTGAAGCACTCTCTGCACACCTCTGGCGACTTCATAATGCTCTTTTCCGACTATGTTCGGGTCAAGAATGGTCGAACTGGAATCCAACGGATCGACGGCGGGATAAATCCCCAATTCCGAAAGTCCTCGGGAAAGCACGACCGTGGAATCAAGGTGTCCGAAAGTGGTCGCCGGCGCCGGATCAGTAAGGTCATCAGCCGGCACATACACCGCTTGCACGGACGTGATCGAACCGTTCTTCGTCGAAGTGATCCGTTCTTGAAGTTTTCCCATTTCCTCGGCAAGCGTCGGCTGATAACCCACGGCCGAAGGGATGCGTCCCAAAAGGGCGGATACTTCCGATCCTGCCTGCGTGAAACGGAAGATGTTGTCCACGAAAAGAAGCACGTCCTTTCCTTCACTGTCCCTGAAATATTCAGCCATAGTGAGCGCTGAAAGCGCGACTCGCTGACGGGCTCCCGGCGGCTCGTTCATCTGTCCGAACACGAGAGTGGTCTTGTCTAAAACTCCGGACTCTTTCATTTCATGGTAAAGGTCATTTCCTTCGCGGGTCCTTTCCCCCACTCCGGCGAAAACCGAATATCCTCCGTGCTCCTGCGCGATGTTACGGATAAGTTCCTGGATAACCACGGTCTTTCCCACTCCGGCTCCTCCGAAAAGCCCGACCTTTCCTCCTTTAACGAAAGGACAAATAAGGTCGATGACCTTGATTCCGGTTTCGAAAATCTCAGCTTCGTTCGATTGGTCCTTGAAAGAAGGAGCGTCGCGGTGGATCGGATCCCTCCTTTCGACTTTCACAGCCTCTTTCCCGTCGATCGGGTCTCCCAAAAGATTGAACATCCTTCCCAGAGTTTCCTTTCCGACAGGAACGGCGATCGGCGCCCCGGTGTCCGTGACTTCCAATCCCCTTCTGAGCCCATCAGTCGCACCCATGGCCACGGCGCGGACCTTTCCGCCTCCGAGATGCTGGTGCGCCTCCAAAACGAGCTTGCCTCCGTCAGCGAGCTTTATTTCCAAAGCGTTATAGATTTCCGGCAGATTTTCCTCGAATTCCACATCCACGACAGGACCGATTACCTGCAGTACTTTTCCTACATTGTTCATATATTTTTTATTAATTCCGTTAACGTGTTAACGGGTTAACGCGTTTTTTCTTAACACGTGAACTCGTGAACTCGTTAATATTCTAATGCCTATTTTGGGCTATTTTCAGCCAAAATCGGCTTATGCATTGACAAATTGTTAATTTGGGTGTATGATTGACAGTTAGTATAAAAATTCATCGTTCTTTCCATCAACTCAATATGCCAGCGGGCGGACGCAGAAGGAGATTTTCCATGAATATTCAACTACCTTCGAGCAAAATAGGTCGGCTTATTGTCTACGTCTTGGGTATCACACTTTGCCTCTGTCTGTTTTATTTCGGCATGATACTGGATCTTCCATCGGTTATTCCCATTCTTGATGTCGCACGTGCCCTTTTGGGAATAATCGGATTATGTGGAACAATAGAATTTACATGGAGAATTCTCAACATAATATTGCCGAAGCACTTTCCCCTGTAAAGCTACGGTGTCTTTCTGTTCCATTAACCGCTACCTACAAGTCAACGACTTGCAAGGGGCGGTTTTTTCTTTCCCAAATCCTGCCTCATCGGCAGATAAATTTCCAAAGAACCTTGAACTCAAAATAATTCTGAATTTTGAATTCTAAATTTTGAATCAATGTTTAATTTCGAATAATTCAATGTTTCAAACATTCAATCATTCGAGCTTGATTCGAAATTCAAAATTCCAAATTCGAAATTACAATGAGCATTTCCCTAAAACCTAACCCCTATAACCTAGCACCTATTCCAGTGCCGCGCTTCCTGCGGAAATCTCCGCGATTTCTTGAGTGATCTTCGCTTGGCGGAGTTGGTTATATGCCAGCTTCAAATCGTCTCCCATTTCCCCGGCCGCGTCGGTCGCGTTGCGCATCGCCAACATCCTCGCGCTGTGTTCGGAAGCGGCAGACTCCAAAATCGCATGGAAAATCTGCATATCGATGATCCTCGGGAAAATCAGACTCAAAACCTCTTCGGGCGAAGGCTCCACCTTATATTCCTTCTTCGGCTCGTCCAATCCGTACTCCTTGGCCAAAACGTCGATCTCGGCGATCTGCTTTTCAATATCTATCTTGGAAATCGGAAGCACCTGCCTGATCCTGGTTTGCTGGACCATGGCGGAAATATAATCGGTATACACGATCACCACTTTGTCATATTTCTTCGCCAGATAGTCGTCCGCGACGATCTTGGAAATCGGCTTTATATTCTCGATTCCTACAAAACTCGCCCCATCCGGAAAAGTCGCTATAATTTGCTTATCCAACCTCCTCACGATCCCCTCGCCTTTTTTTCCGATCGTTATGAAATCGAATTTCAAATCCTGGTCGGCGACTTTCGAGTCGATGCGTTTCTTCCCGATCCTATTGACCTTGAGCTTGGCGGGATTAAGAATTTCCTCCCTTAATTTTTTGAAAATCTGAGTATTAAAGGATCCGCAAAGTCCGCGATCCGAAGCCACTACGACAACAAGGATATTTTTAACTTCACGCACTTCCAAAAATCCGTGCTTATAATTTTCGAAAGCCCTCGCCAAGTTAGTCAACACGCTCCAGGCGCTGTGCGCATATGGGCGAAGACCCAACACGGAAGAAACCGCCCGCCTCATTTTGGCAGCCGAAACCATCTCCATCGCACGGGTTATTTTTTTTGTCCCGTCGATAGATTTTATCCTTCTTTTTATATCCTTGCCTGATGCCATATTCGTGAAGCGTGGAGCGCGTATCGTGGAACTTTTTCAATTCACACCATTACAACTCTTTGCGTTATACGTTAATGCGTTATGCGACCTGGTATATTTCCTTGAATTCTTTAATAGCCTTTTCCAATGCCTCGATCACCTCATCGGAAAGTTCTTTTTTCTCAGTGATGATTTCGATAACATATTTAGCTTGAGACCTTAGGTATTTATGGAAATCATTCTCCCATTCCTTGATTTTCTCAACTTCCACTCCATCAAGATGCCCGTTTGTCAGCGCATAAATGATGGCCACTTGGTGCTCGACGCTCATGGGCTCATATTGTCCCTGCTTGAGGATTTCTACCGTTCTTTTTCCCCTTTCGATTTGGGCTCTGGTCTTCTCATCAAGGTCTGATCCGAACTGCGCGAAAGCCTCCAGTTCGCGGAATTGCGCGAGATCCAACCTCAATTTTCCAGCGACTTTCTTCATAGCCTTGATCTGGGCAGATCCCCCCACGCGGGAAACCGAAAGACCCACGTTCACGGCAGGACGCACTCCTTTGTAGAAAAGATCGGATTCGAGATAAATCTGCCCATCGGTGATGGAAATGACGTTCGTCGGAATGTATGCGGAAACATCTCCAGCCTGAGTTTCAATAATGGGAAGAGCTGTGAGTGATCCACCTCCGAAATTTTCATTGAGTTTCGCACTTCTCTCCAAGAGTCTGGAATGGAGATAGAAAACGTCTCCAGGATAAGCTTCGCGTCCCGGAGGCCTGCGAAGAATCAAAGAAACCTGGCGGTAAGCCCAAGCATGCCTGGAAAGATCATCATAGATAACCAAAACGTCCTCACCTTTGTCCATGAAAAATTCTCCCAAGGCGCATCCGGAATATGGGGCGATGAATGAAAGAGCAGCGGGATCAGACGCTCCGGCCACGACCACGGTCGTATATTCCATTGCTCCGGCTTTTTCCAATTCAGCCACGATCCTGGCGATTTTTGACTCCTTTTGTCCGATCGCGACATAGATACATTTCATGTTCTGTCCTTTCTGGTTGATGATCGTATCGATAGCGATGGCGGTCTTTCCGGTCTGACGGTCACCGATGATGAGCTCCCTCTGTCCTCGTCCGATTGGAATCATCGCGTCTATAGCTTTGATACCGGTCTGCACGGGTTGGTGCACAGATTTTCTAGTGATGACTCCAGGGGCGATTTTTTCAACAGGATAATATGTATCAGTCTTGATTTCCTCCCTGCCGTCGATGACTTTCCCAAGCGGATCAATCACGCGTCCGATCATTTTTTCAGAAACCGGAATGGAAAGGATTTTTCCAGTAGACTTCACGCTTTCCCCCTCTTTAACTGTAGTGTAATCACCCATGATCATGACTCCGACTTCGTCAGCTTCAAGATTGAGAGCCACACCGATGACACCGCTTGCAAATTCCACGATTTCGGATGCCATCACGTCGGAAAGTCCGGAAACCTTGGCTACTCCGTCTCCCACTTCCAAAACCTTGCCGACTTTCTCAGTCTTGGCCTCGGTCTTGAAATTCTCAATCTGCGTTTTCAATTGCTCGATGATATAATCCTTGTTCATATCGTTTGATTTATGTTTATCCAAAATTTAATTACCCTTTTAATTGCTTTTTCAATCTGAAAAGCGTCCCCGAAACGCTAGCGTCCAACATCTCATCACCGACTCTGATAACTATTCCACCCTTCAGATCCTTGTCTATCCTGTTTTCAACATTCACAGTTTGGGCTTGATATTTCTCTTTGACTCGGTTTTTGATACCATCCAAAACCGATTGTTCCAGCTTTTCTACGCTCAAAATTTCACAATCGACTGTTTTGTTTTCTTTGTTCCAGATCTGGGAAAACTTATCTACGATTTTTCCGATTTTTCCTGCCTGTCTTTTTTTCAACAAAAATTTCGCGAAATCGGAAACGATCCCGTCGATTTCTCCCTGGGATTTCCCTTTCGTCATCTCGTATAAGGTTTTCGCGTAATCAGTTGTTGAGATTTTCATAGCTTCATGCTGTCATGCTGAATTTATTTCAGCATCTGCGTTCTTAGATCCTGAAACAAGTTCAGGATGACATTTAATTATTTTATTCCTCCGACTATTTCCTCCACCAAACGCTTATCCTCCTGGGCGTCCATTTTCTTACCGATGATCTTTTCTGTCGCGGTTATGATAAGTTCCGAGATTTCGCCCTTCACCTCGCTCATTATCTGGGCCCTCTCCTGTTCGATTTTCTTCTTCGTATCCGCCATGATCTTAGCGGCTTCCTGCTTGGTTATTTCAACTACTTCCGCCTTGCTTTCCTCGGCAATCGCTTGCGCCTTCTTTATTATCTCTTGCGCTTCCCTTCTGGCCTCGGCCAACACCTCTTTTTCTTTGTTCTCTATTTCGACTAATTTTTCCTTGGCTTCGTTCGCATCTTTGATACCCTTTTCGATTTTGTTTTGCCTGTCATTAAGGACCTTCATGATCGGACCGTATCCGAACTTATAAATCACGAAAAGCAACACAGCAAAGTTAACCAGCTGCGCCAAAAGTATCTTCACGTTCAGACCAAGAGCCTCAAAAAGTTCCATATCGATAAAAACTTAATTTTAATTAAAATCCACTATTCTTCGGTTTTAGATACGGGACTTGCGCGTTTGATCGCCGCAAGAATGAGTATTTGCGCATAGCGCATAGAGGCTCGTTCGAGCAAGAGCAAATGCGTAAGTCCCAAGACATTAAAACCGAAGTCTGTGCCTTCTAACCGAAAAGTATGATCAGGGAGATAACGAGAGCATAGATAGCTGTCGATTCCGCGATAGCCATAGAGACGAACATCAACGGCACGATTTTTCCACTAGCTTCAGGGTTTCTTCCGATAGCTTCAAGCGCCTTTGAGGCTGCGATACCTTCGCCGATTCCGGGTCCGATAGCTCCCAAACCGATGGCGATACCGGCTCCGAGCATTTTTGCTGCTTCCAACTCCATAAATTTGATATTAATTAATTTATTAAAAAATAATCCTACCCTGCTGACAAATGCCTATCCTTTTTATTCGCAATTCGCGGATTCGCATTTATTAGCAGATTAGCATCGCTTCTACATACTCGCCTCTTCTACCAGTTCCTCTTCTTCTATTTCCGATGCCAGCTTCACGAACACCACAGTGAGAACTGCAAACACGAATGCCTGCACTACCGCGCTGAGAAGTCCCAAAAACAGAAACGGAAGCGGAACGAAAAATGGAGCCAGGAAAAGCATGACCGATCCCAAAACCTCCCCGGCGAATATGTTCCCGAACAGACGGAATGACAGCGAAACTATCTTGGCCAATTCCCCCACGATATCCATAAGTCCCAAGAAAAAACTGAGTGGGCTTTTGAAGTTGAAAAACTTCCCCATGTACCCAAACGGTCCGTGCACGGCTATCGCGACGATCTGCACCAAGATCACAGTAATCATCGTCATCACAAAAACCATCCCATAATCAGCCATCACGGCCCGGAAAATAGCGACACTTTCCCCTTCGCGGTTGAAAGTCACCGCGGCTTGTCCGGGAATGAATGTCGCTAGGTTCGCGACAAGAATGAATATGAACAAAGTGAAAGCCAATGGGAAAATCTTCTTGGCCTTTTTTTCACTTCCGATTATCGAAACCACGAAATCATAAGATCCGCTCATCAAAAACTCCACCAAATTCTGGAATTTACCAGGAGTGTCCTTTTTCAATCTTTTCTTAACCAAAAGCATGGCCGCGATAATAACGACACTGATCACGAAAGATCCGATCAGTGTGTTGGTCACCGGAAGGCTTCCGATATAAAAAAGTATGTCTGGCGCCAATGAGATGTTGAGTTCCATATGATATCAGCTTTCCGTATAATTATTTTTCCTTCTCTTTTTCTTCCTGCTCCTTTTTCTTCTTCATTTCCTCCCCATATTTTTCCATAATCGCGCTGAGCTTCTTGATCTTGCGGAAAAGCAGGATATTCGTCAGCACGAACGCGGCGGCCAGAAAAACCAAGGTCCAGAGAGGATATTTTCCCAAAAGCTTGTCCAAAAAGTATCCGAATCCGCCAAAAATAATAAGCGGTCCCATGATGGAAGCGCTCGTATAGGCGGCCATGCCCAATACCAACTGTTTTATGCTTTTGTTTTTTTCACTCATAGAAGAGGTTTCAAGAACCATCTAGTATTTTACGCCTGAAAATAAGACGTGTCAATATCGAAAATTTTCTTGGCATTTTCCGTCGTAATCTTCCCCACTTCCTCAATGGAAACACTCTTCACATCCGCGATTTTTTGGGCGACGTTTTTCACGAAAAGCGGCTCGTTACGGATCCCTTTTTCCAATGGCCTCGGAGTCAGATATGGACAATCCGTTTCCAAAAGGATATTTTCCAAGCCGATTTCGCGGATCAATTTGTCATAACTTTCCCCATAAGTCGCAATGCCGTTGAGTCCGATTTTATAGCCCAGCTCGATGAATTTTTTGGCGGTCTTATGGGAACCGATGAAGCTGTGCACGACTCCCTTTTTTTCCACCGGATGGTTTTGCAATATTTCCAAAAGGTCATCATAGGCGTCCCAGCAATGGAGCATCACAGGCTTTCGGACTTCATTGGCTAGCCTAATAGCCTCAATCAAGACTTCCTTTTGTTTTTTTATCAAAGCGGCCACGTCGTCGCCTTCTCCCGCCTCGACTCGCGAAGACGATCGCTCATCGACGCGAGGCGGGTCGAAGTGATGGTAATCTAATCCGACTTCTCCGATCGCCACGACTTTTTCATCCTTGGCCAATTCCAGATATTTTCCATATTCAAACACCTCACCGCTTGTTTGGATTTCGACTTCTTCTAATTCGTCCGGATCGCGATGGGTAAAACTTCCTTTTTTGAGATGTACCGGGTGCACCCCGACCGCCGCCCAGACCCCGGTCTCGAACTTATGCGCATATTCCACCGCCCTCTTGCTGGTAGAATATTGCGATCCGATGTTCACCACAAAAACGCCATTATCAAGGGCTCTTTTGAGGACTTCTTCCCCGTCATCCTTATAGGCGGAGAAATTTACATGGGCGTGGGTATCGAAATACATGTATCAAGTATCTCGTATAAAGTATTATGTATAAATGCATTTTATACATTATACATACTACAGGATACGTTCTACATTTTTATTCTCTGGAAAAGGGGTTCCGCCTTTTTGGTCTCAAGAGCGGTTTTTATCTTTTGGGCAGTTTCCGGAAGGAAAGCATCGAGCACGATAGCGACCACGGACAATGACCTTATCAATTCTCCCATTACTACTTCAAATCTTGCAGTGTCATTCTTAAATAATTCCCAGGGCTTGTTATCCTCAATCTTCTTATTCAATATTCTGACTTCCGTAAAACAAAATTCCAGAATAAAATCTATTCTTGCGTTGCTCATCCATTGCTCTTTCTCTATCCAATTATAATAATCATCGGTTAAAATCTCACTATAACTACTGATTTTTTTAAAATCCTTGCTTGTTTTCTCACTAAGCTTAACCACCCTGGATACCAAATTTCCAAGCCCGTTCGCCAAGTCGTTATTGTATTTCTCCGTCATCCTTTCCATCGTAAGGTCCAAATCATCCCCGAACGTTCCCCCGCTCATGAGAAGATATCTCGTACCGTCCACCCCGAACTTATCCAACATGTCACCGATGGAGATAACATTTCCGAGAGTTTTGCTCATTTTTTTCCCTCCCGAGAGGATATGTCCGTGAATGAAGAAACTTTTCGGAAGTTCCAGTCCCAAGTTCAAAAGTGTCGCAGCCCAGATGGTGGCATGTACGCGCAAGATATCTTTTCCAAGCATTTCTATTTCCGCCGGCCACATCTTGGGAACATTCTTGACGTCCCCATCCCAGCCGAGTCCGGTCAGGTAGTTCAAGAACGCATCGATCCAGACATAGGTCGTATGTTCACTGTCGAACGGAAGCGGGATCCCCCATTTCAATTTCTTTCTGGAAATGGAAACGTCTTCCAGTTTCTGGCTTTCCAAAAATGACAAGATTTCTTTTTTATATCGTTCCGGTTGGATTTTAAATTCGTCGTTTTTTATTTTTTCAATAAGCGTCTCCTGCCATTTGTTCATTTTCATCAGATAGCATTCCTCTTCCATCTCTTCCGGCACGGCGTTATGGTCAGGACATTTTCCGTCCACCAACTCGTTCTCGCTCTTGAACTGCTCGCATCCCACGCAATAAAGCCCTTTGTATGTTCCCTTGTAGATGGATCCGTTGTCATGAAGCTCCTGCAAAACTTTCTGGACAGCGGCTTTATGCTCGGGCGAAGTGGTCCTGATAAAAACGTCGTTGCTGATATTCAACCTCTTCCAGAGATCGACAAAGACCGCCGCGATCTCATCGACGAATTCCTGCGGCTCGCGCCCTTCCTCTTTCGCTTTCTTTTCGATTTTGGCACCGTGCTCGTCCGTACCGGTCAGAAAAAAAGTCTCCTTTCCCTGAAGGCGATTCCAACGCGCCAAAACGTCGCAAGCCACGGTCGTGTAAGCATGCCCGATATGCGGCTTGGCATTGGTGTAGTAAATCGGAGTGGTAATGTAAAATTTATCCATAAAACAAGGTCAAATTATTATCTGGCCATTATCGGTCAAGAAGTTAATTAAGTCAAAAATGGAGCAAATCGCAATAATCCAAGCCAGTATCCATGGAGAATATCCTGGTTCCTATAATTTATCGTATCCCCCCGCCAACGACTGTATCCTCGGTCCATAATTGGTAAGCGCATAGCATGACCAGCCGAGATATTTCATAGAAGCGTAGATTTCCGGATCCACATAAATCTTTTTTCCGTTGCATGGGCTCGTAATCCTGATGTCGTCTTTTTCGGTCGCTCCGTCATTTTCCAGCTTAAGTGCCATGGCCATAACCCCGTCGACAAGATTCCATGGATCCGGAGGATTATGCCCTGTCGCAGTCGCAATCTTGCTCTTGTACCCCGTCCAAGTGTCCGACATGAACTGCGCCGCTCCCATAGCGCCTCCCGTACCAGTATAACTGGCAGGCGGACAGGAAACTTTCTTTTTCTTATAATCGTAATCCAATTCGTCACAGATATCCTTGAAAAGTTCCTTACGATAATCACTCATCCGGCTTTCCTTATAATAACACCCTCCCACGCTCGCCCCCAATCTCGATTCAACCGAAAGCATTCCAAACAAAAATCCCTTACTGACCCCGGTAACACTGCTTGCAAATTTTATCGCATCCTTGACGTCCCCGGTGTCATATGACTTCCCAAGCAATTTATTCAAGTCATTCTTTAATTCGTTCATTTTCTGTTGCAACTCCCCGATGGTAGCCTCCTTTTCTTTTATGTCCCCTTGGGTTTCGTTCCTATCGGCCAGAAGTTCGTATTGCTGGACCACCTTATCCTTAAGTAATTCCTCATGATCAGCTTTAGCTTCCGCTATTTTCCCTTGCTCGTTTTCTATTTTCTCCTTCGCTTCCCTTATCTCCTCGGCGATCTGCATGATCCTTTCCTCCACTGTTAGCAAGTTATCCGTCCTTCCCAGAACCTTGGCTAAATCTCCCTTGAAAAGCGCCATCGAAATCACCGGCTCTTTCTTGCTATAATAAACCTCCTGAACGAAGCTCCTTAGGATTTCCTTTTGGAAATCAACCCTCTCCCCCATCTGCTCAACATCTTCCTCCATGCGGGCTATGTTCTCTTCGGATTCCTTTATGAGTGCTCTGGCTTTGTCTATCTGCGCCTGAGTAGAATACACCGAACTTTGTATTTCAGCTAACTGCGCTTCCAGTTTCACTTTCGCACTCTGTTCTTTTTCAATTTTTTTCTCAATACTCTCGATGCTGTCTTTTATATCATCCTTATCCTCGGCGCGAGCCGGGGAATTGGAAAAAGAAAAACTCGCCACGACGAACATAGCAAGCGTCAAAACTCCCAAAAACAGATGTTTTTTGTTTTTGCATCCTCTTTTCATATGGATTTATGATACCATTTTTGCGCCTCCGGGTCAAAAAAATAAAAGCGTCCCCCGGGCAGATGCCAAGGGGACAGTGGTGCAGCAGTGTCAATATTGAAGCTTTTTCCTGTTCCTCAGAATCAGGAAACAGACAAATGAGATAACGGCGAGCAAAAGAAGTGCTATGGTCTCGTTAAGATGAAAAGAGTGGGCTTCCCCGGTTTCATACGCAAAAGCAAGAACCGGTGCTAATACAAGGAACGACAACATGAGAACCGACTTCCCGAGCATGACGACCTCCGTTTTTCTGTGATTTGAGATTGGGAAACGATGAAAGAAAGATAGCACCGGCGGAGAAAAAACGCAAACCTCCCGACAAAAAACGCCCCGCTTGCGCAGGACGTTTTTCAAAAGTTCGTATTTTTCCGAGAAATCAGGAAATCCCTTATTTCTTCTCCTTCTTCTCTCCTTCAGCCGCAACTGGAGTCTCCTTAACGACTCCTTCGACTTTCGTCACATCAGCCTCCACCTTCTCATCAAGAGAAGCAAGCTCAGCTTCCGATCTTGGGCGCTCAACAAGGGCAATAACCGTATCCGCGTCAGCAAGAATTTCAACACCGGCAGGAGCTTTGATATCTCCAACCTTTATCTGGTCTTCGAACGTAGCAAGCGCGGAAATGTCGATTTCGAATTTGGATGGCAGATCAGCCGGGAGACATTTGACCTCTACTTCTTCCAAGGTCTTGATCAGAACTCCTCCGCTTGCTTTGACGGCCGCGGATTCCCCGATGAATTCCAATGGGATGTTGGCCTCGACTTCTTCTTTCATGTTCACCTGAAGGAAATCCACGTGGGAGAAATTTCCGCTCATATGTTCAAGCTGGGTGTCATAAATAAGGGCTGGCACGATTTTCCCGTCGATCTCCAGTTCAACGATGGCGTTTTCCCCGGCCTTGGCGTACACCTTGCTAAATTCCAAATATTTGACTGAGATGTTTTTGCTTTCCTCTCCTTGTCCATAAAGCACCGCAGGAACCATCCCCTCAGCCCTAAGCTTTTTTACTTTTTTTCCAACTACATCCCTAAGGGACGCTTTCAATGATATCTTCTTCATGATGTTTCCATAGGACATCGCTCATCAACGTTACTCAGGAACACTCTTTGCGTCCCCCCATACGCGATGCTATATGCCTATGCTATAAATTTATAATTCCTAAAAAAATTGTGAACATTCAAAACCTGATCTGCTGAAATAGCTTCTTTTTGGAAAACGTTCTTCACTTCGCTCTTGGCCAAATCCGTCAAAATTCCCACACCGACCGTTCCCGCCTGGCTCTGTGACACAAAAACCAAAGATGCCATCTGGCAAACTTCGCAAGTGAAGTGGACCGTGTTCCTTTTTTGCCCAGCTTCTAAAACTATGGCGTTTTCTTTTTTATATTTCTTCTCACAGACCGGACATTTCGCCACACTATTTAACTCATTCGAAAATCCTTGCATAAAAATATCTTTATTTAAGGCGCTCTAGCCCGTTAAACTGCTCCGATAGCTTAACACACCTAGGAGATCAGGTCAACCCTGTTAAATCCGCTTTCAGCGGTGCCGTTAATACGGCAATTTAACAGGGTCAACCCCACAAAACCCTCCTTGGCGATGCTATCCATGTGGCATCTGGCAGGGTCAAAACTCGGTCTTAATGGCGCTCTCCCTCCTGGAATAGATATTGACGAGTATCCCCACCGCGGCGAAAACGGAAATCAGGGAGCTTCCGCCGTAACTCAAAAATGGCAAAGGAATACCCGTCACGGGAACTATCCCCATATTCATGCCTATGTTTATAAAAGTCTGCACGAAGAACATGATCAAGATTCCTACCGCGACCAAATAGCCGAAATTGTCCGGAGCCAACTGGGCAATCCGCCTGATCCGATAAAAAATCGTCCCGAAAAGAGCTATCACGAAAATTGACCCCAAATATCCCAATTCCTCAGCTATGGAAGCGAAAATAAAATCCGTATGCTTTTCAGGCAAAAAATTGAGTTGCGACTGCGAACCATGACCTATTCCCTTACCTATCATTCCTCCGGACCCCACCGCAACGATGGATTGCCTAACGTTGTATCCAGCCCCTTGCGGATCTCGCGTCGGATCGACGAAGCTGGCGATACGATCCTTCTGATATGGCGCCAATTGGAACCAGCCCACAAAAGAAACGGCCGCCGCGACAAAAACGATCATAAAGATGAGCTTCCTGCTGATTCCGGAAACGAAAATCATTCCCGCCCAAACCGAAAGCAAAACCATAGCTGAACCGAAATCCGGCTGCTTGATGACCAGGAAAAGCATTATGCCCGTGAGCACGAAAGAGGCGATGAGCCTTCCCACTTCTCCCAGCTCCATCCTTTTTTGGGAGATGAAACTTGCCAAAAAAATGACCAGGGTAATTTTGGCGATTTCCACGGGCTGGACATTGAAGGCTCCGAAACCGATCCACCCGGAAGTTCCCCTCACGGTCTCGCCGAAAACCAAAACGACTACCAGAATGAGGAGCGTGGCGAAATATATGCTCGTGCTATACGAACGCAGGTAATGATAATTAGCCAAAGAGAAAAAAAGCATTGTCGAGACGGCCAGGAAAGCGTAGAAGACCTGCTTCCAAAAAACTGAGGAAAAGAAACTGTCCTCCCCCACGTTCGAAATACTATAAAGCACCGCAAGCCCTATTCCCAGAAGAAGGAAAACCGCTCCCAAAAGAACCCAATCGGCCTTGAATAATTTGTTGATCATGTTTCAATTTTTCAATAACTTTGGAACGGGAGCTTCTGATCGGGTATATAGGTCTTGATGAAATTCTGCGAATTATACGTGTCAGCTTCGGCTTCGGCTTCGATATTCACAACCTCTCCCGGCAACTGGTACGGCCAGATAAGCTTGAAATCCCGCTCATCTCCGGAGCGCACAGCGTTCATCTGCGTGCTGTTGAGCGCGACCAATTTATTATTGGCGTCACGCAAAATCAAATTGACCTTGATCAGATTGAAATCAAATCCGCTTTCGTTGCGAAGAATACCATAAACCTCTCCCCCGACCATATCTGAAAGCAGATTGAAGCGCTTGCTGTAAATACTAAGCTGCGGTTTCTGATATTGGGTGAATTCCTCCCACTCTACGGCTGAAATCTCAAAATCAAGCTTGGCAGGATTCACATTCTGTCCTACCGGAAAACCAGTGAGGACCAGGTATTTCGTTTCCGCCGGCAAAATGAATCCCTTGCCGATTTTTTCATTGATGACATTACCAAGTTCATCTTTGAGTACCGCTTTATATGAAAACAAGGGAGACCCGATGGCATTGTTCGGATTGGAAATTTTTATGAGCCCGTCATAGGTATCATTGCCGCCAAAAACGAAACTGTTTTCCCGAACAACAAGATCCTGGGCCTGGGAAAGGTCGCGGCATGGAGAACACACCCCTCCGCAATCGACGCCTTTCTCATTTTGATTCTGCTTTCCATCGGAGCAAGAAGGATCGGGAGATATCACGCTGTAAAGAAAATAAGAAGTGAGGAAAAAAATCAATAAAAAAACAAGGATTATGATCATTCTCTTTTTCAATCTCGGATCGCGCATATATTGATCGTTTTTTATGTGAAATTATTTGTTTTCTTTTTCAATATTATATCCTTTGCCAACAAAAAACAAGCGTTTCTTGGCGCTTGTTCCGAATTTCTCTTAAAGGCAGTGTTCTGGCGACGACCTACTCTCCCTGAATTAACGGGTACCATCGGCGCTGGTTGGCTTAACGGCTCTGTTCGAGATGGGA
>Ga0076097_118_pt1 | contig 18980 bp, 17 predicted proteins | sample RifGroC1_FD_68126 | JGI IMG/M metagenome (GOLD analysis project Ga0076097, IMG submission 68126) | Parcubacteria bacterium GW2011_GWC1_45_14
ATCGGGCTTCATGCTCGCGACAACACCAAGCTCATCGAGACGCTTCGAAGTCTTCAAGAAATAGGAAATACCTTGATCGTGATCGAGCATGATGAGGAAATGATGCGCCACGCCGATCATTTGGTGGACATCGGACCGGGCGCCGGAAAGCACGGGGGAGAGATTATCGCCGAGGGGACCCCGGAAGAAGTCATCAGTAATCCCAAGTCCTTGACTGGGAAATATTTGCGGGGTGAGATGGGAATCGATATTCCGAAAAGCAGAAGGCCTATCAACAGGAAAAAGCATATATTGATACGTAACGCCCAGGAAAACAACCTTAAGGGCGTGACAGTGGAATTCCCATTGAAAGTTTTCACCTGTGTGACCGGAGTTTCCGGATCTGGAAAATCCACATTGATCGAGGACACTTTATATAAAGCGCTGGCGAATAAATTGCATCGCGCCTTGGACGTGCCCGGAAGACACGGGGAGATTTTGGGAATCGAGAACATCGACAAAGTGATCATGATTGATCAAAGCCCGATCGGCAGGACTCCGAGATCAAACCCCGCGACGTATACCGGACTTTTCACCCACATCCGGGAACTTTTCGCTTCGACCAAAGACGCGAAACTTCGCGGTTACGGACCGGGAAGATTTTCTTTCAATGTCAGCGGAGGTAGATGTGACAACTGCTCAGGGGAAGGATACCTCAAGATAGAGATGCAATTCATGCCGGACGTGTACTTGCCTTGCGACGTTTGCAACGGAAAAAGATATAACAGCGAGACGCTGCAGGTAAAATACAAGGGCAAGAATATTTCCGAAGTCTTGGCGATGACGGTTTCCGAGGCGAAGGATTTCTTCGCAAGCTTTCCCAAGATACATGCGCCATTGGCCGTTTTGGAGGACGTCGGTTTGGGATATATCGAGTTGGGGCAGAGCGCCACGACGCTTTCCGGAGGAGAAGCGCAGAGAATCAAGCTTGCCACCGAGCTTTCAAGGAAGGCTACCGGCGACACTTTCTATATCTTGGACGAGCCGACCACGGGGCTCCATTTCGACGACATCAAAAAACTCTTAGGAGTTTTGAATAGGTTGGTTGACGCGGGGAACACGGTGGTAGTGATCGAGCATAATATGGACGTGATCAAGACGGCGGATTGGATAATCGATCTTGGTCCCGAAGGCGGAGACGGCGGAGGAAAAATAGTTGTGACCGGATCGCCGGAAGAGGTCGTTAAATATGAGAAAGAAAGTTATACGGCGAAATATTTGAAACAGGTTTTGAAAAAATAGTTTTCAGCTGCCAGTTTTTAGCTTTCAGGTATAATGAAAGCAGCATAAATAAAATCACTTCATATGAAAAATTCGTTTGTCGCATTGAAGAATAAAAAAAGGTTCACTTATAACGATGCGGAATCGGCGCAAAATTACATTCGCTACGTCGAATCGGCCGATGGAAAAGTGGAACGTAGGGCGATCACTCAAGCCGTTTTTTCGCATCTGCCAGAAAATAAGGAGGGTTATATACTAGACGCGGCTTGCGGAACCGGGTGGCTGACCCGTTCGATGGCGGAAAAATATGCGAAGGTTTTGGGGTTTGATTCAAGCGTTCCACTTTTGGAAAGCGCGAAGAAAAACGCTTTGGAAAATTGTTCCTTCATCGAAGCGGATGTTCTCAAAGAAATCCCGACTCTTGATCGGCCATACGACAGTACTGTTTTTTGCTTGGCGGCGCACGATGTGAAAAATCCCAAAGAAGCCTATTTCCAATTGGAGAAAGTCTTGAAAGACGACGGGAAAATGATCGTGGTCGTGGCGAATCCCTATTATTCTTTTCCGGTCGGCATTTGGAAGCGCGGGATTTTGGGAAAGATTTTAGGAAAAGGGAAAACCCGTTTACTTTTGAATCCATATAATGATTTCGCCAGGGGCGGGAGAGAATTCCATTGGAAAGGCAGTATCCCTTCCTATTTCCATACCCTTCCCGAAACCCTAAATGACGCACTTGAGAGCGGTTTCCAATTGGAGAAGATGGAAGAAATCAGGATTGACGACGGCTCGCACGCGACAGGCAGGAAATGGCAGCTCCACAACTATCCGATGCTTCTGATGTTGGTTTTCCGTAAAGAGAAGAAATGATCAGCTTGAAGTAATAAAGTGGAATGGAAAACATAATCGAAAAAGTAAGAAATTTTCCGCAAGCGCCGGGGGTGTATGTTTTTCGGGGTGCGAAGAAGGAAATTTTGTATATCGGGAAGGCGACTAATTTGCGGAGCCGGGCGCAATCGTATTTCCGAGGAACGGACAGCCGAGGGGAAAGGATCGAATCGATGGTTTCGCAAGCGGCCGATGTGGAATTCCAGCAGACCGACTCGGTTCTGGAGGCTTTGATATTGGAGAGTAATCTGATAAAAAAACACCAGCCGAAATATAATATCATGGAAAAGGATGACAAGTCCTTCGCGTATTTCGTGGTTACCAAAGAAGAATTTCCCAGGGTTGTCATATTGAGAAAAACGGATTTATTGAAAATTTCAAATTTCAAATTCCAAATTCCAAGTCAATCTCAAATCATAAATGACAAATTACAAACGAAAAATTTTAAATACAAGGATATTTTGATCGATAAATATTACGGACCATATATCAGTAAATACCAGATGGAGATCGCTCTCAAAATCATCCGAAGGATTTTCCCGTTCCATTCCAATAAAGCCAAAACCGAAAAAGGCTGTTTGGATTTCCAATTGGGAAAATGCCCTGGACCTTATGCGGATGCGATTTCCAAGGAGGATTACAAAAAGAATATCCGGGGGATAAGGATGATTTTGGAGGGAAAGAAAAAAAGGCTCGTCACGACTTTGGAAAAAGAGATGGAGGAGGCGGCCAAAAAAAACGAATTCGAAAAGGCGGCGGAACTTCGCAATAAGGTGTTCGCGCTCAACCATATTCGCGACATCGCGTTGTTGGGTCGTGAATTTGAATCTGAATTTTCCGACCTAAAACCTAATACCTATAACCTAAAACCTGTTCGGATTGAAGCATATGACATATCGAACATCTCAGGTAAGCAGGCGGTAGGTTCGATGGTGGTTTTTTCCGGGAAAAATCCTGACAAATCGCAATACCGCAAATTCAAAATAAAGTCGGTCGAAGGACCGGATGACGTGGCGATGATGCGGGAGGTTTTGGCCAGGAGAATCGGGAATGATTGGCCTAGGCCCGATCTTGTTTTGTTGGATGGCGGGCAGGGTCACCTTAACGCAATCGTTGATTTATTTGAGGTGTTGAATTTTGAGGTGGCTGTCATGTCGGTAGCCAAAGGAGAAAGTCGTAAAAATCTCAATTTCCAATTTCCAATTTCCAATCAAATCCTAATGTCTAAATTTTCAAAAGAAGTCATGGGATTACTGGAAGACAAGAATTTTGTGAAACACATTATGGACGAAGCCCACCGCTTCGCTATCGGATATCACCGCAAGCTTCGCCGCAAAGACGCATTGAAATGATCCCTTCTGCCATTCTACTTCATATGGTAGAGATCTCTACGAAGTACGAATTTTACGAAACTACGAATGGGCCAACGGGCTGTAGGATTGCTTTTCAGCATATTCGTACCCCCGGCGCGTATGATATAATGACACTGTTAAATAAAATAGCTCAAATGAAGGGAAAATTAGCAATATTTAGCTTGATTTTGGGGATGCTCGCCTTGGTGAGCGGTTTTTGCTTTTCTTCGGTAGCCAGCGCGATGGAGGATTTGGGGACATATCACGCCGTGGAAATGAATGGCGAAATGATGGCTTCTGGTGACCATCACGGGATGGCTGACAGCGCTTCTTTCATGCCGTGCTGTGAAAAAAGCGATCCGGACCATGGCGACTCGCTTTTGCTTGGTAAGATTGAAAACGGGAAGGTTCTGATCGGAGCTCTGGGCGTGATAGCCGATGAAGACACGACATTGCAGGTAAAAAAACAGCAACAAATTTCTTTGGATACATACTTTTCTCCGCCCGAAGGTGAAAAGCTTGCTTCAGTTATTAAGATAGAATAATTTAAATTTTCGAGAACCTTTAAGTTTACCTTAACAGGTTTTTAGGCGTGTCGTTCTGAATCCGTCAGTCGACGGAGTGGAACATAGATTCCGGATTAAGTCCGGAATGACAAATAACTAAGTCAGTAATTAAAAAACAAAATATGAGTATGAACAGAATCAATGTGCCCATCAAAGGGATGCATTGCCGTTCTTGCGAGATATTGATAGAGGAGAGCGTTTCCAAAATTTCGCACGTCAAAAAGATCGACGTCGATTGCAAGAAACATTCAGCTGAGGTTTTTTATGATTCTAAAAAACCGAATATGGCTGAAATTGAAAACGCTGTCCGCGAGGCCGGATATGAAATAGGAGAGGAGGGTGAAAAATCCTTTTTCACGAAAAATAGGGAAGAATATAAGGACCTGGGCATAGCCCTGTTGTTCCTTTTGGGAACCTATCTATTGCTTAAGAATCTGGGGATAACGAGTTTGAATCTGGTGCCGTCTTCGAATTCCTACAGCTTGCCGGTGGTGCTTCTGGTCGGGATAACGGCCGGACTTTCGACCTGCATGGCGCTGGTCGGAGGTTTGATTTTGGGAATTTCGGCGCGCCACAGTGAACTTCATCCAGAAGCGACGCCGATGCAGAAATTCAGGCCGCATCTTTTCTTTAACGCTGGAAGGATTTTGGGATACGCGCTTTTGGGAGGACTCTTGGGAATGGCCGGTTCAGTCTTGCAGATTTCCGGAACGTTTTTGGGTATGTTGACCATAGCGGTCGGAATAATCATGTTGACCCTCGGACTCAAGCTCACGGGAATTTTCCCTTGGCTGGAGAATTTCAATTTCACGCTTCCGAAAAGCGTGGGAAGGTTTTTCGGCATCAAGCAACATGAAAAGGAGTACAGCCACAAAGGGTCTTTTGTGGCCGGTGCGTTGACATTCTTTTTGCCTTGCGGCTTCACGCAGGCGATGCAACTTTTCGCCGTAAGCACCGGAAGCTTCGCGCAGGGATTTCTGATCATGGGAATCTTCGCACTGGGAACGGCTCCGGGACTTCTGGGAATCGGAGGCGTGACTTCCGCAGTCAAAGGGATATTCGCCAAGAGATTTTTCAAGTTCGCCGGTATCGTCGTGATTCTAATGTCGCTGTTCAACATCTCCAACGGATACAACCTGACAGGATGGCAGCTAGGCGAGGCGTCCAGTCCTAAGAATAAGTCCGTAGTAGAGGCGGTGAATGATCCGAACGTGAAAATGGTGGATGGAGTACAAGTGGTGTCTATGACGGAAAATTCCAGGGGTTATTCTCCGAACAAGTTCACGATCAAGAAAGGCGTACCGGTCAGATGGGAGATAGACGCCAAGGACCCATATTCCTGTACCGGTCAGATGGGAGATAGACGCCAAGGACCCATATTCCTGTGCGAGCAGTCTGATGATTTCGAAGCTCGGAATCAGGAAAAGCCTTAAAGCCGGAAAGAACGTGATCGAGTTTACGCCGAAGGAGACGGGAAAGTTGCCGTTCTCTTGTTCGATGGGAATGTATACAGGAGTATTCAACGTGGTTGATGGCAGTGAAGACGTTTCGGTTTCTGCGGATGACAGTGTTCCTATTTCAGGGTCTGCGGGAGGTTGCGGCGGAGCAGCTGGCGGTAGTGCCGGAGGAGGATGCGGTGGAAGTACTGGTGGATGTGGCGGAGGAGCCGGTGGTTGTGGAGGAGGGTCTGTCGCGCAGAGAGATTTGGAAGACGCCATTGCGACTGAAGCTAAAATTGTCGGAGGTAAGCAGGTCATCACGACCGATTACACCGCCCAGACCGACATTCAGCCGAGCGAGTTCGTCGTGAAAGCCGGAACGCCGGTCAGGTTCGAGGTGAATCCTAAGTCCGACGGATACGGTTGTATGAGCACGATCATGATTCCCGGACTGTATAACAGGCAGGAACTTTTGAGGGAGGGAGAAAAGATCGTGATGGAATTCACCCCGAAAGAAAAAGGTGACTATAATATCACTTGCGGAATGGGCATGGTCAGGGGAACGCTGACAGTCAATTAAAATTAATCTTTGGACTTGCGCATTTGCTCTTGCTTGAACGAGCCTCTATGCGCTCCGCCGGCTGGCGGAAGCGCAAATACTCATCCTCGCTTCAATCAAACATGCAAGTCCCAGATCCAAAAAACTTTATGAGTCTTATTAAATTCAAAATAGAAGGATTCCATTGCGAGGCGTGCGTCAAAGTCGCCAAAATGAAACTGGGTAAGTTAACCGATGTTTCCGAATTGGAAATAAACAGCGACGGTAAAGGGAAGATCGTTTCCGCAAGGGAAATCGGCATATCCGAAATAAACCAGGCATTGCTTGAAACCGGATATAAGGCTGAATTGTCGTAATTAGAAATAATTTAAAAATATGAAGAAAATAGTTTTAAAGATAGAAGGGATGCATTGTTCTTCCTGCGAGACGATAGCCAAAGAGGAGCTTTCCGAACTTTCCGGGGTGAGCGAAATCGCGATCGACAGTAAGACCGGAAAGGGAGAGCTTGTTCTGGATGAAAACAGGAATTCGGTGCAGGACGTTTTGGAAGCCGTAAAAAAAGCCGGCTATTTGCCGACAGTTTCCGATGAGCAGTCGGTTTCGCAACAGCAGGCGGAAGCGGTGGACATTTCCGTTTCTGGCGACAAGCCGCTCAAATTCACGCTTGAAGCGAAGATCGAAGCGGAGGGGAAAGTTATGGAAGGCGCGGACGGAAAACCGTATTTTGAAGGTAAGTTGAAGAACCACAAGACCGCCTCTTTCGATTTGGAAGGGAAAAATTCCTCAAGTAAGAAATTCGTCGACCACTTTTTGAAATCCGCTAATTTCTCGTCTTTGCTGGATATCTTCTCCGCGGAGCACAAGGGGGAGAATGGGGATTCCAAGGTTGAAGAAAATACTGTGAAATTGGAAAACCGGAAGCCGGTTTCCGCCGGGGAAAAGGATGCTAACAGGAGGATCAGTCTCTCGCTGTTCGGGATGCATTGTTCGTCTTGCGCGAATATAATCGAAAGATCCGTAAAGAAAGTTTCCGGGGTAAAATCCGCCAACGTGAACTTTGCGGCGGAAAAGGCGTCGGTGGTGTTCGACGAGAACACGGCAAGTATCAATGACCTTGTAAACGCTATTTCCAAGGCGGGATACAAGGCGGAAGAAATAGATGCGAAGGATACCGAATATGAGAAGAAGAAAAGGGAGAAGGAAATATCTTCCTATTTCAACAAGTTCGTCTTCGGACTGATTCTGAGTTTGCCGATGTTGTATTTCATGTTCTTCGATTTCTTCAAAGTTTTTCCGGGAAAGGCCGCGTTGACTCAGTATATCGGAGTTTTCTCGCTGCTGCTCACGATCCCGGTGCAGTTCATAATCGGAGCGGGGTTCTATAAGGGGATGTGGTCGTCGCTCAAGATGAAGACGTTCAATATGGACAGTTTGATCGCGATAGGAACGTCGACTGCTTTCTTCTACAGTTTGGTGAATTACGCTTCTTACGTGGTTTCCAACAAATCGTTGATCGGTGTGGGAGGGGAGAAGATTCCCGAGCTTTATTTCGAGACGGCCGCACTCTTGATAACTTTCGTGGTGCTTGGAAAATGGCTGGAAATCAGGACTAAGGGAAAAACGTCCGATGCCATCAAAAAACTGATGGGACTTCAGGCGAAAACCGCGCGCGTTATCAGGAACGGGAACACCGTCGATATTCCGGTGGACGAAGTCGTCCATGGAGATATCGTGATCGTGCGACCAGGAGAAAAAGTTCCGGTCGACGGAAAGATCACCAAGGGATCTTCCGCGGTGGACGAATCGATGATTACCGGTGAGAGCATGCCGGTCGAGAAACAGGTGGGAGGTAACGTAATCGGCGGAACGGTGAATAAGACCGGAAGCTTCGAATTCGAGGCGACCAGGATCGGAAGCGAGACCGCGTTGGCGCAGATCATCAGGCTCATCGAGGAAGCACAAGGCTCTAAGGCGCCGATTCAGAATTTCGCTGACAGGATCTCGGCCTATTTCGTGCCAGCTGTGATCATCTTTGCCATTTTGACTTTCGTCGTCTGGTTCTTCTTTTTGGGCGCCACTCTTTCGTTCGCGTTGATGGCGTTTACGGCGGTGATTGTGATCGCTTGTCCTTGCGCCTTGGGATTGGCTACCCCGACATCTTTGATGGTGGGAACCGGCAAGGGTGCGGAGCACGGAGTGTTGGTCAAGGGAGGAGAGGCTTTGGAGGCGGCCTGCAACATCAACACCGTCATTTTCGACAAGACAGGGACGCTTACCCATGGAAAGCCTGAAGTTACCGATGTCATCTCGTTGAACTCCATGGATGAGGATGAGATTTTGGCGATCGCGGCCAGTTTGGAGAAACTTTCCGAGCACCCGTTAGCCGAAGCTATCTGCAATTATGCCGAGGAGGAGAATATCGATTTGGAAGAGGTGCAGAACTTCAATTCCATTACCGGCAGAGGCGTGCAAGGCGACGTTAACGGTGCGACTTATTACGTCGGGACTCGCAAATTGATGCTGGAAACGCTCGGGTTGGACGTTAAGAAAATCGAGCGCAAAATGGCAAGATTGGAGGAGCAAGGCAAGACCGCGATGATTTTGGCGACCAAGGATGGCATCGCCGGTATCATCGCTGTGGCCGACACGGTGAAGGAGACTTCGCGTGAAGCGGTGGAGAAACTGAAGAAGATGGGAATCGAAGTCTGGATGATTACGGGGGACAACGCACGGACCGCTAAAGCGATCGCCGCGCAGGTCGGTATCACCAATGTATTGGCCGAGGTCCTTCCCGAGGACAAATCCAACGAAGTGAAAAAAATCCAGGACGCCGGCAAGAAGGTCGCCATGGTCGGGGACGGGGTCAATGACGCGCCGGCACTCGCGCAGGCCAATGTGGGAATCGCGATGGGCTCCGGAACGGATGTGGCGATGGAAGCGGGGGACATCGTGATCATGAAGAACGACCTCAACGACGTCGTGACCGCGCTGGAGCTTTCCAAAGAGACGATGGGCAAGATCAAGCAGAATATGTTCTTCGCCCTGTTCTATAACGTGATGGGAATTCCGATCGCGGCGCGCGTGTTCTTCGGATTAGGCTTAGTACTTAAGCCCGAGCTTGCCGGATTGGCGATGGCGATGAGTTCCATCTCGGTCGTAGGGAATTCCCTTCTCCTCCGATTCTTCAAGCCGAACAAGAGGAATTATCTGTCTTTGGCAGCGCCGATAATCATGGTCATCTTGTTCACCTTCGGCTTCATCGAGTTCGCCAAATTCAGCTCCGCCGGAATGGAGGATGAAAAGGACGTGAAGATTGAAAACGTGAGGATGGAAACCGAAAAGTAAATAAGCAGTCCGCAGTTCCCCGAGCAAGGGGAACTGCGGATCGGATTACCGCTATGGAAAAAAACAAAAAAGATTACGGTTACATAACCGTGCCGTCGCTGATCGTGGCGGTCCTGTGGCTGCTTATCTGGAGCTATAACAAAGGGATGTTTCTAAATTAATCAGTTCATTATGGATCTATTCATATTAGCCTCGTTGATTACGGCGTTTGTCGCGGGCATCGCGGCGCTTTTCGCGCCTTGTTGCATCTCCGTGCTGTTGCCGTCGTATCTGGGGTCCGTGTTCAGGGAAAAATATAAGGTGGTTATGATGACCTCCGTATATTTCTTCGGAGTATTGACGGTGTTCCTGCCGATCGGGTTGGGATTTTCCGCTTTGGCGCAGTTCTTCAAGGATTACCATAACACTATCTTCATCTTCGGGGGATTGTTCTTGGTCGCGCTCGGCGCGATGCTTCTTTCGGGCAGAAGGTTCTCGTTGCCTTTCCAGGTGCATCCCCAGCTCAAGAAACACAACGCCGGTTCCGTGTATGTCCTGGGTATATTTTCCGGGATAGCCACGACCTGCTGCGCGCCGGTCCTGGCCGGAGTGCTTGCGCTTTCGGTGCTTCCCGGTTCGATTCTGTGGGGAGGTATCTATACGCTGATGTATGTTATGGGAATGGTTGCTCCGCTTTTCGCCATATCCTTGTTCCTGGACAGGACGAACATGACCAAGAAATTCATGGGGGCACGGAAAACGCTGTCATATTCGGTCTTCGGGAAAAAGATTTCCTTGACCTGGGCGGAAATGTTTTCCGGGGCTATATTCTTGGTTATGGGGGCGATCACGGTCTATTACGCCTTCCAGGGAAACACCGCGGTGCATTCCGATTACCAGATCACGATCAATATCTATTTCGCCAAACTATTGAAGGCGGTCACCGGTTTTTTGGAATCGAACTCATGGATGATACGGGCCGCTTTGGTCGGGGCGGCCGTTTGGCTGGCAGTTAAAATCCTTAAGAGGACAAAAAAAGATGAATCAAAAATCTAAGCCATTGGGAAAAATAATCATTGCGGCTGTGGCCGTTTTCATCATCATGGGATTCGCGAGGGAGAGGTTCTTGGACAAAGGAGAGAATGCCGGAGCCGTGAAAGACGAAAAGAAGTTGGAATCGATGATGGGGGAAAGCGCTCCTGATTTCAGATTAACCGACATTGAGGGAAATGAGTATACGAAAGATGGTCTTAAGGGCAAGAAAGCCGTGCTGTTCTTCAACGAAGGGCTGGCTTGTTATCCTGCCTGTTGGGATGAAATGGTGGCGCTTTCCAAGGACGGCAGGTTAAGTGGTGACGATACGGCGGTGTTGTCCGTCGTGGTGGACAAAAAGGAGAGTTGGAAAAGCGCCATCGGGAAGATGCCCGATCTCGGCGAAATAAAAGAAGCTTTCGACGAGAACGGTGAGGCCTCGAAAGCCTTCGGCATGCTCGATTTGAAATCTTCCATGCACGCCGGGGTGCCGGGACACACCTATGTGATCTTGGACAAGGAGGGAACGATCAGGTTCGTGCTTGACGACCCCAAGATGGGGAACAATGTCGCGAAGATATTAGTGGAACTTGGAAAAATTCCCTAGAAATAAATAGCCTTAAATAATGCAGGACTTACGCATTCGCTCTTGTTCGAACGAGCCTCTATGCGCAAAGCGCAAATACTCATTCTCACTGCGATCAAACGCGTAAGTCCTACAACAAATTAAAATCAATATGGAACAAAACAAGGAGGAAGTTTCGAAGGGGGGAGGGTTGAAAAACAAAGGTAATATCTTCGCGTTGGCTTTCTTGCTCCTGCTGGCTGGGAGTTACGCGTATTCCTTCCAGAAGGACGCATTGCGGGAAAATGAAGATGCTATCAAGGAGCAGACGAAAAAATTCGTCCAGGACAACCTGGTCCAGCCCGGGACGGAACTGGAAATCGAGGAGTTCGTAAAAGAGAACGGATTGTATAAATTGACATTGTCGGTCGCCGGGCAAAAAATCGAAACATACGTCACCGAGGATGGGAAGAAATTTTTTCCACAAGTGATCGATTTGGACAAGGATGCCCAGGCGCAAACGGCTTCCGATTCTCCGAAAGTTGTCGCTGAAGCGGCGGTGAAGAAGGATGTTCCGGAAGTGGATCTGTTCGTGATGAGCTATTGCCCGTACGGCGTCCAGGCGGAAAAGGGAATCTTGCCGGTGGTCGAGAAATTGGGCTCAAAGATAAAGTTCAACTTGAGGTTCGTGGATTACATCCTTCATGGGAAACAGGAATTCGATGAGAATCTGAACCAATCCTGCATCCAAAAGGAAGAGCCGGCAAAATTCAACGACTATCTGGCATGTTTCGCCAAGGACGGGGACGCGGCGAAATGCGCAGCTTCCGCCGGAATAAATAAAGCAAAAATAGCGTCTTGCGTTTCACAATATGACGAGAAGTTCGATGAAAAAATCCAAACCCCTCCATTCGGAGTAGATAAGGAATTGAACGACAAGTACGGCGTGCAGGGATCCCCGACTTTGGTGATCAATGGATCGGTGCTTGATTCCGGCCGAGACAGCGCGAGTTATCTGAAGGCAATCTGCTCCGGATTTTCCAATCAGCCGGAGGAGTGCGCCGCGGCTTTGTCATCCGAAACTCCGGCTCCAGGATTCGGCGACGGAAAAACCGCGAACGCGAACGCTGCATCTTGCGGTCAATAATAAAACATGATGACTTTTATGCGAATCGTGATAATCCTCGTGGTCATATTGGTTTTGATGCAAGCGGTGGGATGGTGGGCTTATGAAGCTTCGCAAAAAAGCGGGACAAGTCCACTTGGCGAAGCGGATATTGAAGTGGTTAAGGATAAGCAAGGGAACACGCAGGCTTCGTCGGATGATTTCGAAGCGGCAGATTTGGGCGAGGTCACCTATCCGATCATCCAATTGGAAACGGTGGGTGGCGTAGTGGAGCGCACCATCCACATGGGAGTTCGCCAATGGGCTTGGGACCCTTTTGTATTGGAAGCGAATCTGGGGGAGAAAGTCCGTTTGGTTATCCATAACGCGGACGTGTTGCATTCGATCGAAATTCCCGAACTCGGGGTGAGCGAGGCCATTCCCGAGGAGGGAGCTGTCGTCGAATTCATGGCCGACAGGCGCGGGGAGTTCGAGTATTCATGCGGAGCTGCTCACTGCGGTAAGGATCATGACAAAATGCGAGGAAAGATAACTATCGAATAACTCGGCATCGATCGTTCCGGTCCTTGGCGGTTTTTTGGTGCGGTAAATATAGGCGCGCAGCAAGCTTGAAATTATTCCCAGGCAGGATTATGATAAGGATAACGTTTGCCTGTTCCTTAATCTTGTCGCGGGGAGGTCGCCATGGAGAGGAGAATCGTTTCAGATTTTGAAGAAGAAAACACTCTTATTCCGAAGTCGCTGAAAATCATGGCCTGTGTTTTTCTGGGATTTGTGCTCCTGGCTCTTCTGGGTGTTGCCTGGATTCTGGGCCCTTTGATCTGGTCATTTGCGCGATGAACTATTCCGAAGGTTTCTTCGGCAAAGGAAGCCGTCTTGATTTCAAGGCGGTTTTTTCTTGTAAAAGGAGGTTGGGATGCGCAGTCTTTACTTTCCATAATTTTTCTGATACCATATGTACTTAGCAATAGCATAAAAACAAGAAAGCATTAAAACATAAAAACAGGAAAGTATTAAAGTACCAATTTGTTTTTAATGTTCTAGTGCTTTAATGATTCAGAATATGCCCGAAAAAAAATCCTCCCCAAAGCAGCTGAGAAACGAGATAGTCATCAAGGGAGCCCGCGTCAACAATCTCAAGAACATAGATCTCAATATTCCGCGCGATAAATTCGTCGTGATCACAGGTCTTTCCGGATCGGGAAAATCCTCCGTGGCCTTCGATACCATCTATGCCGAAGGGAACAGGCGGTATATGGAAGGCCTTTCCTCCTATGCGCAGAACCTGCTCGAACCCTCCACTAAGCCGGATGTGGATAAGATAGAAAATCTCTCCCCGCCTATCTCGATCGATCAAAAGAGCATCAGTAGGAGTCCGCGTTCGACCGTGGGAACTTTGACAGAAATCTATGATTACTTGAGGGTTCTTTACGCCAAGATAGGAAAAATGCATTGTCCGGAGTGTGAGGCTCCTATGCAAAGAAAGACGAATAGGGAAATTCTGGACGAGATTTTGGAATTTCCCCATCACACCCAGATCGCTGTTTTGGCTCGTCCCAAAGGACAGGGCGAAAACTCCAAAGAAAGCCTGCGCAACATCTCCCAATTGGGTTATGCCCGCGTCAGATATAACGGCAAAATGATCTCCCTTAGTGAGGCGGAAATGGACGAGGAAATCGGCGCCGTTAAAAGTATTGAAATCGTGGTTGACCGCTTGGTCTTGGATAAGAAAAACCCCGATGTGGAAAGGATTTTGGATTCCATTGAGACAGCCATGAAGCTCGGGGGAGGATCGATGACGATGCTTGTCGACAATAAGGAAGAGCGGAATTATAACCGGGATTTTTTCTGTGGGAATTGCGGAATCAAGATCAGGGAGATTTCCCCCCGCCATTTTTCGTTCAATAGTCCTGAGGGGGCGTGCTTGACCTGCTCGGGCTTGGGATATGTGCTCAAGGTCAATCCTGAATTGGTCGTGCCGAATAAGAACCTTTCCATTTTGGAGGGGGCTATTTTGCCATGGAGCAAGGCCGGCGGAAAAATCAACGGTCAAAGCAATAACCTGGACAAACTGAGGGTTGCCGCTAAGAAGCACAAGTTTTCCTTGAGCGAGCCCGTGAAGAAATTTTCAGTCAAGCAGTTTAATGTATTGATGTACGGCTCCGAGGAATTCGAAGGCGTTATCCCGGGGCTTGAGAGTAAGTATCAGGAAACCAAATCCGATTACGTCAGGGCGGAAATTGAAAGGTACATGACTACTGATCCATGCGGTGATTGCGGCGGCAAAAGGCTTAAGAGAGAATTTTTAGCCGTGAAGATCGAGGAAAAATCAATCGATGACTTGGTGAATATGGGCGCGACGGAACTTAAGGATTTTTTTGCGGGGATGGAAAACTGGTCCTTGGACGAGCAGAAAAAAAGCATCGCCAGGCCGGTCGCCCGCGAGGTGAAGCAGAGATTGGAAGCGCTGGAGAACGTCGGCTTGGAATATCTGAGCCTCGCAAGGAGCGCGCAGACAATTTCCGGAGGGGAGGCTCAGCGGATCCGCTTGGCGTCCCAGCTTAATTCGCAGCTTATGGGAATCGTGTATGTCTTGGACGAACCTTCGGTGGGACTTCATAGTCGCGATACGGAAAAGCTGGTGGAGACTCTCAAAAAACTTCAGAACCTGGGGAATTCCTTGGTCGTAGTCGAACATGACGAGAGTATCATCAAAGCTTCCGACTGGGTCGTGGACATGGGACCGGGAGCGGGAGAAGAAGGAGGAATCGTCGTCTTTGACGGGCCATATGAAAAACTCCTGAAATCCAAAAGCCTGACCGCCCAATACATTTTGGGAAAAAAGAAGATCGCCGACAAGAAAAAATACAGGAAGGGAAACGGCAAGGAAATTAAAGTCATCGGGATGACGGAGCACAACCTCCGAAATATCGACGTGACCATTCCCCTTGGAAAATTCATGGTGATCTGCGGGGTTTCCGGATCCGGAAAATCGACTTTCGTCAGTGACATCCTGGCGAAAGCACTTTCGCGTCATTTTTATAAATCCAAAGATCTTCCGGGCGCGCACAAGAAAATCACCGGCTTGGATAACGTGGACAAGGTGATCAGTATCGATCAAAGTCCGATCGGTAGGACCCCGCGCTCCAATGCGGCGACATATACCGGGGTATTCACGCACATCCGCGAGCTTTTTGCGCAGACGGAAGAAGCCAAGAACAGGGGATATTCAGCCAGCAGATTCAGTTTCAATATGAAAGGCGGGCGCTGCGAAGTTTGTCAGGGAGACGGAATGAAGAAAATCGAGATGCATCTTTTGCCGGATATGTACGTGAAGTGTGAGGCTTGCGGCGGGACGAGATATAACAGGAAGACGTTAGAGATCGAATATAAGGGGTTCAACGTATCGCAGGTGTTGGATATGGATGTGCGCTTCGCGCTCCGGTTTTTCGCCAAACATCCTTTGATCGCGGAAAAACTCAAGACGATGGAGGACGTGGGATTGGGATATCTGAAATTGGGGCAGAGCGCGACCAACCTTTCGGGAGGTGAGGCGCAAAGGATCAAGTTGGCAACGGAACTCGCTAGGAAATCAACCGGAAAGACTTTGTATATTTTGGACGAGCCTACGGTCGGGCTTCATTTTGACGATATCCGCCAGCTTTTGGAAGTCCTCAATGCCTTGGTAGAAAAAGGGAACTCGGTCTTGGTCGTCGAGCATAATCTGGATGTGATCAAAAGCGCGGATTGGGTGATCGAACTTGGTCCGGATGGAGGAACCAAAGGAGGAGAGCTTATTTTCGAAGGAACGCCGGATAAGCTTAAGAAAAATAAAAGGAGTTGGACGGCGAAATATTTGTAACCCTTGGGATTACAAATATTTCGAAATCAAAATGTAAAAATCAAAAATTAAAATTAAGGTATTCGCTACGCTCATGACCTACTTGGAAATGCGTCGCGAAGCGACTCTATAATTTTTCATTTTGATTTTTTAATTTTAAATTAAATTGGAATTTATGAATGGTATTTTATATATCGTCGCCACTCCCATCGGGAACCTCGAGGACATCACCTTGCGGGCTTTGCGCGTGTTGAAAGAGGTTGATTTGATTTTGTGCGAAGACACCAGGGTGACCAGGAGATTGCTTTCCAAATATGAGATCGCGACCCCGGTGAAATCCTATCATCAGCATACCTCCCAGGAAAAAGGCCGGCAGATAATCGACGAGATCCTTTCCGGAAAAAATCTGGCCCTGGTGACGGACGCCGGAACGCCTGGGGTTTCCGATCCGGGAAACATCCTGGTGGAGATGGCGGTGGAAAACGCGATCCAAGTCGTTCCGGTTCCCGGAGCTTCCGCGCTTGCGGCGCTTGTCAGCGTCGCTGGGATCGATATGCAAAAATTTACATTCCTGGGATTTCCTCCGCACAAGAAAGGGAGGGAGACTTTTTTCAAAGAGGTGGCAGCGTCCAAATACCCGGTTATGTATTACGAATCCCCGCACAGGGTCCTTAAGAATCTGGAGCTTTTACAGTCTTTGGGTGCGGACAAGAGAATAATCCTCGGGCGCGAGCTGACCAAAGTATTTGAAGAAACCGTCCGCGGGGATGTTTCGGAAGTCATTGAATACTACAAGAGTAATTCCGGGAAGGTGAAGGGCGAATTTGTGATAATAGCTCACTAGGTAATAGGGGTTAGGTCTTAGGTTACAGAAATCAGGCGACTGGCTCCATAAGGAGCCAGTTTTTTGTTGCCCTAATTTCCCCTAAAACCTATAACCCAGAACCTAGTACCTAATGTGGTTATCCACAACTTGTTAATCTTTTTTTAATTCTGTGGTATAATTTGGTCAAGCTAAATACTTCAAGGGAAATAAAAATGGAGAATAAAAAAACATTGTATTTTATAGTTGGAACGGTTCTTCTGGTTTCTTTATTTGTCGCTGGATGGTATTTGAAAAAAGGAACTGATAGGAAAAATGAAGATATGGATGTTCGTCAGGAAGGGTCAGTCCCTGCCGCGGAGGACAAGAGCGTCGAGGAGCAGATCAAGGAAATCGAAGAAATTCTCAAGCAACAAAGTAGCGAAGAAAAAGCGCCTGCTGATGCGCGACCAATGGAGGAGCAGATAAAAGAAGTCGAGGAGATTCTCAAGCAGAACCAGCCTACGACTCCGGTAGTCCAGGATGGGAAATCCGTCGAAGAGCAGATAAAAGAAGTCGAGGCTATGCTAAAGGAAAATAAATAAAAAATAATTTTAAACTCTTAATAAAATAAAAATGAAGAAAAAAGTCTTATTCTCCCTGGCGATCTTCTTCCTTGCTTTCAGCGCGGTTAGTGTAGTGAGGACGAATGCTGCAAGTTTTGCTGGATGGCTCTTTGGAGGAGGAACCGAATCCGATGGTGTTGCCCCTTGGGACGGAACCAACACTAATGTGGGTTGGATAAGTATGAGCAGCACGAATACCGGGGTCGGTTCATATGGCGTTACCGTTCCGGACACCGACGGACCGGTTACTGGCTACGCATGGGCTGGTGGAGACGAGTCTTCATCTACTTCTGGAACGAGCCTGGGTTACATCGACTTTAATCCGCAAGACGGTCATTGCACGACGGGCGTTCCGGTTGCCGGGCAATATAAGGCCGCGTCCTGCGTTGACCCGGATGGCGGAAACGGAGGAGTATCCCGTTCAGGTGGATATCTTCAAGGTTGGGCCAGAATTGTGGAGATAGCCAGCGCCAGCGCTATTGGAAATTCCGGAGGGTGGAGCGGATGGATAAAATTGAAGGGAAACACTTTCGGAGTTGAAATCAGCAAGATGGACGGAAATAGGAATACGCCTACGTTCGCGTATTCGGACGAATTGGGATGGATCAATTTTGGGGAGGCTGAAGTGCCGACACCTCCAGCTCTAGCCCTATCCATAGCGCCCATCACTTTGCTTGAGGGAGAATCCTTGCCGAAAAATACGAATATTTCTTGGACGGTCTCTGACGGGAATTTCGATTCTTGTACGGCCTCGGGAGGTTGGAGCGGGGCAAAGTCCAGTGCAGAAGGTCCCTATACGGAAAGTGTTTCAGTCACAGCCCAGGATCAGAAGTTTACCCTGACTTGCTCCAAGGCCGGATTTGCCGACGTGGTCAAGGATGTTTTCGCAGTAAGCGGGTGCAATAATATGGGTTGCGGAAACGGGGAGTGTGTCATGACAGGATTCGAGCTTACGGAAAGCTATAGTTGTGATAGTTGTACGGCTACGCTGTGTGCCACGCGTTCGACCGGAGAATGGAGAGAAGTGGCGCCGTAAAATAATTATCAATTATCAGTAATCGGAAAATCCTATGATGATCAAAAAGGAGGAAATCGTGAAAACAATAATAATCGCTTGGTTCATTATCGCGACGCTCTATGTCGGCTATGATCTTTGGAGCGACTATAAGGTGAAGGGAATTGATGCGGCGTACAAAGCTGGCGTGTCGAACACGGTCAATCAGCTTATCGAGCAGACGGAAAAAAGCCAATGTCAACCTTTTGAGGTTTTCAGCGGCGAAAAGAAAGTCCAGCTCCTGGACGCGCAGTGCTTACAACAGTCGGCAGTGGAGCCTGCGCAGGAAAATAAACAGTAATTTCAAATAAATGAAAAAAACCGCCCTTATTTTAACTATCATTATCATTCTGCTGCTCACGGGTTTTCTTTTGTACAGGCAGTTTATGGTAAACAACGAACCGGAACCGCAAGTCCAGATTAAAAATGAAGCTAATGGTGGTAGTCAAGTTACAGTGGAGGAAATATTGGAGATTCAAAAGAAGGCTGTGGAAGAAACGCAACAAAACGAAAGTGTCGATTCTTCAGAAAATGTTCCTTCAATAGAGG
>Ga0076097_125_pt1 | contig 17732 bp, 17 predicted proteins | sample RifGroC1_FD_68126 | JGI IMG/M metagenome (GOLD analysis project Ga0076097, IMG submission 68126) | Parcubacteria bacterium GW2011_GWC1_45_14
CTCCGTCCTCATGAAACGACAGGGGTGATTTTCACGCACGAAGCGATCAAGGCCGTCATCAAGGAATCGAACAGATATAACTGGTCTTCGCCTCTTCCGGAAAGGGCGATCGATTTGGCGATGGACGTGATGATGCTTTGGAATAAGAAACCGGACGCCTTTTTGGTCAACGAACAGACCGTTTCCGAATTCCTTTCGCTCAAAACAGGAACTCCGCACGGGGAAATCCAATCAGGCGAAAGAAAGAAGCTTCTTAATCTGGAAAAAATCCTTCATCAGCAAGTCATCGGACAGGAGGAAGCGATCAAGCAGGTGGCGGAGGCCCTCAGGCGGGCGAGGAGCGGGATTTCGAATATGGAAAAGCCCGTCGGAAGCTTTTTGTTTCTGGGCCCGACCGGAGTCGGAAAAACCGAAACCGCCAAGGCCTTGGCCAAGACATATTTCGGCGACGAAGGGAGAATGATCAGGTTCGACATGAGCGAATTCCAAACGCCTTCTTCGATCGACCGGCTTTTGGGATCTTCGCAACTCAATCAGCAGGGAAGATTGGTGACGGAGGTAAAGGACAATCCGTATTCCCTGATCCTTCTGGATGAAATCGAAAAAGCCTATCCGGAAATCTTGGACATCTTCTTGCAGATTTTAGATGAAGGATTTGTTACTGATGCGTTCGGCGAAAAGGTCAATTTCAGAAACACGATGATCATCGCGACTTCCAACGCCGGGGCGGCCCTCATCAAGGAAGAGGTGGAAATGGGAGCGGACGCGGACAAAATAAAACAGGACGTGATCGACTACGCGATTTCAAATAACGTCTTCCGAGTGGAATTCCTCAACCGTTTCGACGGCGTCATTTTCTTCAGGCCGCTGAGCGGCAACGAGCTCACCAACGTCGTCAAATTGATGCTCAAAAAACTGGCCAAAAGGCTCCATGATGAAAAGAACATCGACGTGGATTTTTCCGACGACCTCAGCGCGAAGATCATCGAGAAGGGATATAACCCGATCTTCGGAGCCCGTTCGCTTAACCGCTACATCGAAGACACTGTCGAGGACATCCTCGCCAAAAAAATCATCGCCGGGGAAGTCAGAAAAGGGGAGAAAGTGCGGATAGGACTTTGAATCCTGCCCATCGCCAGACATGTCCAATACTTAATTTCAATAAGATGAAAAAAGAATATATCTTCTTTTTTGCGGCAGGGACGATGCTCCTGTTTTTTGCCGCGCCCGCGATGGCGAAAAACTTGGACAGCAGCGGCAAGGATTGTGAAAAAATCGGGATTTGGAGCGGCGGCACGAAAACATGTTCTTTGACCGCCGACGTCCACGAGCGGATCCAGATCGACAGTGGGATAACTTTGGAGGGCAACGGGCATAGCGTGATCGGCTACGGAACAGGATATGGGATATATATTTTCAATGAAACGGACGTGGTCGTGAGGAATATCAAGGTGGAGAATTTCGAATCAGGCATAGGAGTCGTCCAGTCGACCGCCGTCGTCACGGACAGCATTTTTACGAATAACAAAACCGGAATATATTTGGCGCACTCCGTCGGAAGCCATGTGTCAAAAAATGCCATAACTTCTAACGGATCACAGGGAATCAAGTTATATTATTCGGACAACAATACCATATCTGAAAATACGATAGAAAACAATGGATCCGGTATTTACCAGACTTACCAAGGAAGCCATAATTTATTCGAAAAAAATAATATTTCCGGCAGTTCGTATGGAGGTATCGTTTTGCATGATGATGGAAGTTCTTACAATAAGCTTATAGGAAATTCCATAAATTCCAATGCGACCTTCGGAATAAATCTGCATGGAAGCAACTACGTTCTTTCGGGGAATATTATGGAGGGAAACGGTGAAAATTTCAACCTGAATCTTTTGGGAGGATTAGGAACGAACGAAATCGACGCCACTAACATGGTCGAAGGTAAAAAAGTTTTTTATATAAAAAACGCAGTCGATGAGGTTTACGGTGATACGGACGATATCGGTCAGTTTTTATGCATAAATTGCAAAAATGTGACGTTGAGGAACGCGGAACTTTCAGGTAATAATTCCAAAGTGTTTTTTTATGGCACTACCGGTTCTTTGATCGAAAACGTCAAGTCACCAGACAAGAGTTTGGTGGCTTACTTTTATAATTCCCCAGCGAATACGATCAAGAACAATGATTTTTCAAAAATATACCTTTATGGCACCAGCAAGAAGAATTCGGTATATGGTAATAATTTTTGGGATCAGGATGCGCCGACAGGACAAAGCTCCGGATCCACCGGCAATGTTTTCCATTTGCCGCTTCCGACAGGCGGCAATTATTGGAAAATGAACGAATCTGCTTGCGATGATGCTGACAATGACGGTTTTTGCGACAGTTCGTTCTATCACTACCCGACCAGGGACCTCTATCCTCTAGCAAGAGAAATCACATTCGGAGAAACGGTCTGCCAGGAAAATTGTTTTTCCAGCGTGATGTTTTTGCCGGGGATAAAAGCGAGTCGTTTGTATAAGGATGGTATCGTGGGAACCGAAGATAAATTGTGGCCGCCTAATTATTTCGGCAATGATTTGGAGGAGCTTTATCTCGATGAAAATGGAAAAAGTATAGAAAGAGTATACACAAGGGACGCCGTAGATGAAGTGGGAATACCGATAGTCGGTGGAGATATTTATAAGACTTTTTTGGAAAAATTATCTGATTTGAAGAAGGATGAAGTTATCAACGATTATGATGTATTCGCATACGATTGGCGACAAAATGTTGAAGATATTGCGAAAAATGGAACTCCATATTCCAATGAAATCAAATCGGCAATTGAAGTATTGGAAAAGCTCGCAGAGACCTCTAAGAGCGAAAAAGTAACGATTATCGCCCACTCCAACGGGGGGCTCTTGGCGAAAGCTATCATGCTGGAGCTTGAAAACCGCGGGTTGAATGATAAGGTGGACAAGATCGTTTTCGCGGGAACTCCCCAAATGGGAACACCGCTTGCAGTCCTCTCAATGCTCTATGGTTATGATGAATCAGCGCTTTTAGGAACGCTTATTTCCCGAGAAGATTCCCGCGTTTTGGCGGAAAATATGCCTGGAGCTTATGGACTTTTGCCTTCCGAAAAATATTTCGAACGCATGAATGATCCGTTTATAACTTTTTCTTCCTTAAAAACCAGATATAAGGACTTTGTGGATGCGTATGGGGAGAAAATCGGCGACTTCGATGAATTTGAATATTTTCTTCTAGGGAAAGGGGATGGAAGGGAAAAGCCGGATAGCGGGGAAGTGGAAAAGGAAAATATCCTAAACGAGGATCTTATGGGTCAGGCAATCGAAATGCATAAGAGATTGGACAACTGGATTCCTCCGCAGGACGTGCAGGTCGTTCAGATCGCGGGATGGGGACTGGATACTGTCAGCGGAATTGAATACACGGAAAAAGAAAAAGTTTCCTGCGTGATGAGATATAGCAACTTGGTTTGTTTGCCAAATGGAGAATATGAACCGATTTATGAACCCAAATTCACGGTGGATGGCGACAAGGTGGTTGTTGCCCCAAGCGCGCTTATGCTTGCTGAATCGCCCAACGTGAAGAGGTATTGGGTGGATTTGTATAGAAGTAATAAGATTTTCACTAATGGAAGGGAACACAAGGATATTCTTGAATTTGAACCAGTAGAAAATTTTATCAATAGGATAATAATCAATTCATATCTTGTAGATAGTTTGCCGAATTATATATCAGTCACTAGACCAATTGATTATAAAGATTATCCATCTCGTGTCCGAATGTCTCTATATTCTCCCTTGGACATCCATCTTTATGACGAAGCTGGAAACCACACCGGACCGAAGTTGATGGAGGTGGAAGGAGCGGAAGAGATAGTTTTTGAAGAAGGGATTCCGAACAGCTATTATTATCAATTTGGTGAGCGGAAATACGTCGGATTTTCCGAGGGTGAAAATATCCGTGTGGAATTGGAAGGATATGATATGGGCGCGTATACGCTCAAATTGGAGGAAATCGAAATGACCGATTCCGGTGAACAAACGATCAATAAGGCGGAATTTGAGAACCTTCCGACTACGGATGAAACTTTGGTTTCGTTCGAAATCCCTGAGAGCGGGCTGGCGGATATGACGAAGCTCGAAGCGGATATGGACAATGACGGGAGGATCGATTACGAAGTCGACAAAGTTCTTGGCGGAAAAGCGGTGTTGCTGATGTCGGTTAAGGAGATCGACAAATCCCTGGATGGGTATCTTGAAAACGGATCGATCCTTGATGAAAAAACTTGGAAATTTCTGAAAGTGAAAATGGACGAAATTATCCATATCAAGCAGATGATAGACAAGATGGAAGAAAAGGAAAAAAATAAGCCGAGGGATAACGAAATAAGGCTGTTTAATAAGAAAATCGACGACCTGATCGGTTTCATTTGGGAAAAATTCGACAAATCTATCGGGGATTCGGCCAAGGGGACTTTGATTGATAGTCTTAATTATATTAAAATCAAATAAATAATTGATAAAAAAATATGAAAAAAACGTATTGGTGGAGATTAATAGTAATTGCCTTATCTGGCGGGATATTTTTAGGAGGATGGATATATGATAATTATTTGTGTTTTGCAAATAACGACAACTGTCTATTAGATAATTTAAGACTATCCCTTATTGAGCCACTAGTTCTTTCATCTATATTCTTTTTTATTGTTTCCTTCTTTCTCTTCTTCATTCGCGATAATGTTTTTTTGAAGTGGCTTCGTTTCGCCGCCGGGTGGATTCTGCTTTCGGCTATCTTTATTGTTTTGGCGCCTGAGTATTCAAGCGGAGTCGTCGGCAATCCTACCAAAGAAACCGTTTCGATTTGGATGGGAGCTCTCTTCGTTATCCTGAGTCTCACTCTTATTATCTATGAAACCCTCAAGCTCCGTAAAAAATAAAAACCTCCAAAAATATCAAAAATATCAAATCGGCACTTTACTACTATTCTACCAATAATAGTAGTAAGCGTTCGGTTGGCGTAGTATGCCTTTGCATAGCAAGAATCTTTCCAAAAAGGAAATAGACAAGATGTTTTATAAATTGTGTTGCGCCGTTTCGGAAATGAAAACGGCCAAGGAAGCTGCGGAATTTTTGCGCGATATCATATCCTATCCTGAAGCTGAAATGATCGCCAAGAGATTCAAGATAGCGGAGATGCTGGATGAGGGGCGTAAATATGATTTTATAAAAGATAAATTGAAAGTAAGTTATGGGACAATCTCCAGGGTCCAAGAGTGGCTCAGTGTTTCAGGAGAAGGATATCGGAACGCTCTGAAAAAGACCAGTAATGAAAAGATGGACTGGGAGAGTGATTCAAATATAAAAGAGTATGGACTTGCTTCCATAAAAAAACGCTTCCCTCTTTATTATTGGCCCGAGATAGTCCTGGAAAATGTAGTCGCAAACATGAACAGCAGGCAGAAACAGAAAATAAAAGGCGTTTTGAATGAAATGGGCAAGATGAAAGAAAAAAGCGATCTTTACAGGAGACTTAAGGGATATGGATTCTAAACATGCACTTTACTACTATTCTACCAATAATAGTAGTAAATGACTGATTAATGGGTAGCAGGGGAAGGGGGTTGTTGATTGATGGGGGATGCGGGTATATAATGGCAGGGTATTGATTTATCTCTTTTTTGACGGACAGATGAAGATATTAGTAATAGCTCCGACCCCGTTTTTCGCAGATAGAGGGACGCATATCCGCATTTTGGAAGAAGCGTTGGCGTTGGAGAAATTGGGACACGAAATAACGGTCGCGACGTATCACATCGGAAGGGATGTGGATTTGGAGGTGGAGACGAAGATGGACGTGAGGAGGATCAGGCGGTTGCTTTTCTGGTACAGGAAATTGGAAGCCGGCCCGGACTGGCAAAAGATCGTTTTGGATTTGCTTCTTATTAAAAAAACTTTGTTTTTGGCCAGGACGCAAAAGCCCGACGTCATCCATGCGCATCTGCACGAAGGGGTGCTCATTGGCTGGGTCGTGCAGAAAATCCTTTTTTGGCGGAAGATGAAGTTGGTTTGCGATTTTCACGGAAGCTTGACGAAGGAAATGGTGTCCCACAGCTATTTGGGCGGAGGTTTGCTTAAGAAGTTTTTCGAGCTGATTGAGAGGATGATCGACAGGCTCGGCGACTTGGCACTGGCGAGCTCTTGGGAAAATTCCCAGGAAATAAAAGAAATCAGGGGCGAGGAAGTGGCCACTGTTTTGGACGGAGTCAATTTGGAATATTACAAAAATCTTCCCTCGAAAGAAGAGAGCAAAAAGGAACTGGAACTTCCTTCGGACAAAATCATAGTTTCCTATACCGGAGCGTTGGTTCCAAACAAAGGAACGGATTATTTGTTCAAGGCCATTTCTTTGGTGCTTGAGAAAAACAAAGACGCTTTTTTCGTGGTGGCCGGTTTTCCGGTTGAGGGAATCGAGAAATATGTGAAGGAAAACGGCCTTGTTGAGAGCGTGAGGATAATCCATCCGTTGAATTATTTCGAACTGCCGAAAGTCCTCAATGCCAGCGACATCGCAATCGATCCAAAAGATTCTTCCACTAAGCAGGCTAGCGGAAAGATTTTGCAATATATGGCGTCCGGCTTGCCGATCGTCTGCTTTGATCGCCAGAATAACAGGGAATATCTCGCCGAGAGTGGTCAATATGCGAAAGAGATCTCCGCGGAAAGTTTGGCGGAGGCTATCGTCGATCTTTTGGAGGACAAAGAAAAAATCAAAACAAAAGGCGAAATCAGCCGAAGCCGAAGCGAATTGTTTAGTTGGGAAAAATCTGCTAGAATGATTGAGGTTATTTATGCGAAAAATAAAAAAACTTTTCAATAAAAAATTAGCTATAATAGTTTTCGTTCTTGTGTTGATTGGAGTCGGTGGCTCCAAATTTTTTTCATATGCCAAGGAAAACAAAAGGTTGATAGCTATCAGTTCTCTTTCCTTTTTGGATAATATTTCCACTTTCCTGCCCATTGAGAAAGATACGAAAAAGGAAATTGAGGCTTTGAATAAGTTGGTGGGAAAATTCACAGCCAAAGATGAGAGGGAACATACATTCATGGTCTTTCTTCAGAACAACATGGAGCTTCGTCCGGGCGGGGGATTTTTGGGCCAATATGCGATAATCAAGATCAAAAACGGAGAAGTGGTTTCGAGCTTCGTGGAAGACGCCAATCTTTTGGACCAACGGATCGGCGCCGATGTCCGAGCCCCATATCCTTTTCCGCAGTTCATGCAGATCAAAAAATGGAAATTTCGGGACTCCAACTTCTCTCCTGATTTTGCGACCAACGTGGAGAAAGCCAAATATTTTTATGGTCTGAGCGGCAGAAGCAGTGAGGGGTTCGACGGCGTGATCGCGATCAATGCCTCCGTGCTTGATGACGTTTTGGCTCTGACGGGGCCGATCAGGGTTCCTGGATATAATATCGAATTCAACAAAGACAACGCGGTCTTAAAATTGGAGGAAGTCGTGGAAAAAGCATATCTTTTGGATCCAAGCTTGGACACCCAGAACCGCAAGGCGATCATGAAGGCGATGACTCCGATTTTGATCGACAAGATTTTCAGCGCCGGAAACATCACGAAGTTGGCGGATTTCGCCCATCAGCAGATTGGCAAAAAGAATATCATGCTGAACTTTACTGACCCGGAGCTTCAGAAAATCGTGGAGAGCGTTCATTGGGACGGGGCGGTCGCCAAGGACTGGGACGGGGACTTCCTGATGGCGGTGGATGCAAACATGGGAGCGCTCAAGTCCGACTATTATGTTAAAAGAAGTATGGAATATGACGTCGATCTGACGCGGCAAAAACCCTTGGTGACGCTCAAGATCCTCTATCAGCACACAGCCAAGTATGGCGATTGGAGGACGAGTGATTACCATTCCTACCTTCGCGTCTATGTTCCTGAAGGGGCAAACCTTTTGGATCGAAAGATGGTAGGATACCCGAATATCCAAAATGAATTCGGCAAAACATATTTCGGTTTCAAGGTGGACGTCCTCATAAACGGCCAAACAGAAGCACTAATCACCTACGAACTTCCCGAAAGATTTTCGAGTGAGGATTATAAATTGCTCATCCAGAAACAGTCCGGCGTCGGCGACGTGCCGGTGAAAGTCCGGATAAAGACCGCGGATGAGGAATTTTATCATGAAGACGCGCTCAAGAAGGACCTTCGGCTGGAGTTTCAATAGCGCTTGGAATTACGCGTTCGACTGGTATTCTGAAAAATATATATTAATCCTTTCATTTTAAAAAAAGTGAAAAAAATCAATAAAAACCAAATTTACATAATTTTGAGTCTTTTGTTTCTTGCGACGATTATTTTTTTCGGAAGATATTTCCAAGACCTCACGGGGGAAAACGGAGGAGTGGGTTTTCAGATGGAAAACGAAGTCGATAGGTTGGATGTGGAAATAACGGAGAGCGAGGTGATGGGCGATGCCTTGGAAAGTGAAATCGAGGAATATATCGAAGACGATATCAGTGAGTTGGTTGTCGTCGACGAGGAAGAAGCGGTCACAGATAATCAAGACGACGCCGAGGCGGCGAATGGCGATGACGGGCAGATTCTGGCGACGCTGCCTCTTCCAAAGAGGGATCGCGGGGCGGATGAGTTACGAATAGGCTTCATGACGGATTTGCACGCGAAATCCAACTCCGGCTCCTCCAGGGAAGAGCGGGTCATCAAACCTCTTTTCGTGGAAAGGATAAACCATTTCATCGAAAGGATGAATAACGAATTCGTTCCGGATTTCCTTTTGCTTAATGGGGATGTGATTGAGGGGACCGGAAGGGACGCCGTGGTCGGAAGCGGGGAGCTTTCCTCCTTGAAGAAGCTTTTCGACAGGACGCTTCTGCCGAAATATTGGGTGGTGGGAAACCATGAACTTCGGGCCGTCGACAAAGCGCAATGGAAAGACTCATTGGGAATCGACTATCTGGACAAGTCTTTCGATATCGGCAATTACAGGGTCATCGTCTTGGACAGCAACTTCGATGAGAATGATGATGACATAAAACCGGGAGAATATTTCACCAGGGGAAAAGTTTCAAAAAGGCAGATAAAGTGGCTTGAGGAAGCATTCAAGACCGACAAAAAGAAAATCGTTTTTATGCACCATCCTCCTTTGTGGAATATCGATTCTCGTTCGAATTCGGGATTTCCTTTGAACGCGCTGGAGATAAGGAAGGTTTTCCGGGAGAACGGCGTGATGGCGGTTTTCTCTGGGCACATCGAAGACTTCTTCTATGACAGGATCGACGGCGTGAGATATTTCGTTCTGCCTGGAGTGGTGAAAAACGAAAAATATCAGGGGACTTACGCCGAAATCAATATAGGGGGCGACCGGATCGAACTGGACGTCAGCTATCTCAAAAACGACAAATATAGGAGATTGAATCTAAAAGAAATCTTGGACTAAATTCGATCTGATTAAAAATATCGGATTTTCAAATACTGCATACTAACTTTTCTTGGCGCCAAGAAAAGTTACAAAAGAAGCGCCGCACGTGCTCGCGCTGGCCGGATTCCGGCGCTTACTCGCTAAAATTTACACTCCACTGCGCTGCGTTTCAAAATTTCTTAACGCTCGTGCGCTTGAATCCGGAAACGCGCTTCGCAATGTGCGGGCAGTAAATACGGAATGCTTTATGCTGGGTTGAAAATTAGGAATTGATTTAAAATTTCAAATTAAAAATTAGGCCTACGGCCGCTCTTTTGGGGCGGTTTTTTTGTGTCCCTTGACATGGGATATTTTTGCGAGTACATTGTAATATTCCTCAACAAGATATTTCTATAATCAATAAAAAGGACAAAACTATGAAAACGAGAAAAATCATGGCTCACGCCAGCGCGGATGCTTGGTGGGGAACGGGGTTTAAGGATCATGACTGGGTCGCGGAGCACGGGGGTACGATCATCTATTATAAAATCAAAGGAGAGGAAAATTCCAAGGATTATAAACTCAGGTTGTATCGAGGGGATAAATTGATTGAGACTGAGAAAAACGGCAGTGGGGTTTTTGACGACGCTATAAACGGCACATACACCGTAGTGGTCTTCGAGGGGACCAAGAAGAAAGCCTCTACTACGGTAGTGGCCCATCCCGGTGAAACCATCAAGTTGAAATTCAATTTGGACAATGGCAAAGCCGAAAAGACTTCCGAATTCGTCCCGCGGGGCGAGCTTAAGCTGACAAGCGATTCTGCGAAATACGTAAGCCAGGCGGATCTTTATAGTGGATATGCAAAAGTCGCACAGCCAAAGCCGGTAATTAAGTCTGTTCCGGTTACCGTCGTTCCCGAATCCGCAGTTGATCCAGTCATTGAACCTGTCGTTGAGCAAGTGCCGGTTGAAGAGACGGTCCTGGGCGTCGCGATAAGCGCGGAGGTTGAGCCCGCAGTGGAAGCCGTTAATGAAGAAGATGTGGCGCAAGAGAAGCGATCCTTTGTGGGAGATATCATAAGTGCGTTGCTTGGAAAAATAGGTCTATAAAAACCGATCCGTCTTTTTCAAGAAAGTCCCTCGCTTGAGGGACTTTTTGCGTATTTCGGTTGCATTTTCAAGGAAACGGGGGTAAAATAAAATATATGAGATACCTTACTTTCGCGATTTTGATCGCAATTAATTTGGTTTTTTCAATTCAGCTTGCCGTCGCGGAAAGCTACTCTTTCTATGTCGATAAAAGCGCCGAGGATGATGGAAACGGAAGCAAAGAGAAGCCTTTCTCTGATCTTAAGGATGCGATCGAAAAGGCCGGTGGTGGGGATAAGATCCATGTGAAAGCCGGAAAATACGAAGGGAGATTCACGATTCCCAAAAAAGTCGGGATATATGGGGAGGACAGGGATAAAGTGGTCATCGAAGGACCCATAAAAGCTGAGGATGGCGTAGTTTTGGAAAACCTGAGTATTTCCGGTGGGAACACCGCCCTTTTGGCGATCAAGGATGCGACGGTGACGGTTTCCAAAAGCATAGTCCGGGATGCGGCCAGGATCGGAATCGATATCCCGCCGGGGAACGGAAAGGTGACCGTCAAGAATGCCAAGTTATACAACAACGGCAAGGGTATTTATATCCAACAAGGAAACAGGTTCGAGCTGACAGGAAGCTCTGTTTATAAAAACAGGGAAGAGGGGATCGATCTTCGCGACGATAACGATGGTTTCATCCAGGGAAACGAGATTTATGAAAACGGAGAATCCGGAATCGAGATAATCCTGGGGAACACCGACATGGTTATTTCGGGAAATTCCATCCGTGACAACGAGGCCAGCGGGATAGCGACGCAATATTACGAAGCTTTCAACGGCGAGGGGAAACTGGTCTTCAAGAACAACAAAGTTGAGGACAACGGCAAATTCGGATTGAGATGCGATATGCCCAAGGCCGGAAATCCTCCGCCTGGATATTTTGATAGGTCTTTGGAGTTAGATGACAATGTTTTCAATGGGAACAAGGCGGGAAAATTCAGCGAGATGTGCAGGATTTCCTTGAGCGAAAAAGAATTGGAAGAAATCAACAGGCAGAAAGAGGAGAAATTGTCCCAACTGCAAAAACAGCAAGAGGAGCTGGCTAAGCAAAAGGAACTGGAAGAAAAACAGAAGCAGTTGGAAGAATCCATCAGGAAAATCAATGAGGAGCGGGACATGATCGAAGTGGATTTCAATGAATTGGAATCCGCGATCAGCCGCAAGATAGAAGACCTCGATAATGACAAAGGGTTCGCATATTTCTTTTTCGGTCCCAAGAAAGAGAGATTGGAGGAAATAGGAAGGGATATGGATTCAAGCAGGGAAAAGATCGGTCTGTTGAGGACATTGGCCGATCAGGCCCCTACGGATGAGATCAAAGGAGACATTGAGAGCAAGATAATATCCCTAGAGCTTTCGATCGGAAACAGCGAGAGTTTGCTTGAAAACTGGAAATCGGAATTGAGTTTTTGGAAAAGGGTGAAAAATATCTTTAGTTCATGATTTATTAAACTCCGCAAAGAATTTGTCATCCCCGACTTGATCGGGGATCCAGGAGCCTATGCAAGAAAAAACGTATTATGTTTATATCGTGACAAGTAAGAGAAACGGCACGTTATATATAGGAGTTACAAATGATTTGATAAAAAGAATTTGGCAGCACAAGAATAAGTCAGTTGAAGGATTTACTAAGAAATATAATGTAAGCAATCTTGTTTATTACGAAACGACAAATGACGTCCAAGTGGCCTTGCAAAGAGAAAAACAACTGAAGAAATGGAATAGGAAATGGAAATTGGAATTGATTGAGAAATTTAATCCGGAATGGAAGGATTTGGCGGAAGAATATTATAGAAATAATTAAATGCACTGGATTCCCGTTTCCACGGGAATGACAACAATGACAGTATGAAGTTGTTTTTTATTAAAATCGGGAAAGCTTGGAACGTCCTTCGGAGGGACGGTTTTGCTAATGGCGGAAGAAGGATTGTTTCGGCATTTTTCTCGCTTTTCAGATTTGTCGGAAAAGGCGATATTCTTTTCGTGACCGGCGGAGTCGGAGACAGCGCTCTGTACCGAGCGCATCATACGGCGGAAGAATTGGAGCTCCAGGGTTTTAAATGCTCGATCACGGTCCAGGACAACCCGATGCTTTCGGGATATGCAGGCAAATTCAAAGTCTTCATTTTTCATCGAGTCCTTTTTACTCCAAATGTCGCCAAGCTTCTTGAAAACATCAAAAACCAGGACAAAGAAATCATCTTTGAAGCGGACGACTTGGTTTATGATCCGAAGTATTTGAGGGATATGGATTATTTTCAAAAATTGAATTCTCTTGAGAAAAAACTTTATGAAAACGGAGTAGGAGGGGAAATTTTGTCGGATCCCTATGTAAAAACTTGCACCACCACCACGACATATTTGGCAAATAAGCTTTCCGAACTTGGAAAAAAAGTATTCATTGTTTCAAACAAGCTTTCAAAAAAAGACGTTCAAATAGCTGAAAAAGTTATCAGTTATAAGTTATCAGTAAAAAATAAAAAGTTACCGGTTAACAGTTATCCGTTATCAAATCCAGGTAACCGATTACCGATAACTGATAACAAAAATATCCGAATAGGATATTTCAGTGGAACCATCAGTCACAATAAGGATTTCGCGACGATAACCGATGCGCTTTCGGAGGTCATGGAGAAACATCAAGATGTCGAACTTTTCTTAGTCGGACCGTTGGAAACGGAAAATAAGCTCAATAAGTTACATCAATGTCGCTCCTTTGGAACGGGACAATCCATTTTGCGAGTCCAAATCGGAACTGAAGTTCTTCGAAGCCGGGATAGTCGGAGTGCCCACGGTCGCCGTCGCCAACAGGACCTTTTCCGAAGCGATCTCGGACGGCGTTGACGGTTTCGTGGCCAAAGACACGGATGAATGGGTCTCGAAACTGGAAAAACTGATTCTGGATGAAAAGTTGAGGGAGGAGATGGGAAAGAAAGCGAGGGAAAAAGCGCTTAAGCTTTACACTACGGAAAACGCGAAGAACGAAGGGTATTATGAATATTTGCGTTCAAGGATATACTAATCCACGAATAAATGCCAATCCGCTAATTGCGAATAAGATGAAGCAAGAGTTGATTTACAAGGAATTATCGTATGATGTCAATGGAATATTATTCGATGTTCAAAATGAATTAGGTAGATATTGTAATGAAAAACAGTACGGGGATTTATTGGAGAAAAAATTGAAAGAAAGAAAAATGAGATATGAAAGGGAGAAATTTCTTCCAGAATCATTTGAAGGAGAAAAGTTAAATAGGAACAGGATTGATTTTTTGATTGAAGATATAATGATAATTGAACTGAAAGTAAAAAGGGTTATAGAAAGACAGGATTTTTATCAGACAAAAAGATATCTGGTCGCGTTTAATAAAAGACTCGGTTTGATTGTTAATTTTAGGGAGAAATACCTAAAACCCAAGCGTATTATAAATTCGCAATTCGTGGATTAGTGTTTATTAGCATAATTAGCATAGTATCGATATGAAAATTTTAATCACCGGCGGCGCGGGGTTCATCGGATGCCACACAGCCAAGGAGCTTATAGATAGAGGTGACGAGGTCGTTATCGTGGATAATTTCAATGATTATTATGATCCGAAGCTCAAGAGGGACAGGGTTGAAAATGTCTTGGGAGATCGGAAATTTAAATTGCACGAGGCTGATATCCGTGATAAGGAAAAAATGGAGGAGATTTTCGCGACCGAGAAAATAGACAAGGTCGTCCATTTGGCGGCGATGGCGGGGGTGAGGTATTCCCTCCAAAATCCAAGCCTCTATTATGAAGTCAATGTGTTGGGAACGCAGAATATGCTGGATCTGGCCGTGAAGCACAAAATCCAGAATTTTCTTTATGCCTCGTCATCTTCGGTTTATGGAAACAATACGAAATTGCCGTTTTCCGAGCAGGATAGCGTGGATAACCCGATATCACCCTACGCCGCCTCCAAGAAGGCCACGGAGCTCCAGGCGCACGTCTATAGCCATATCTACGGTCTTCCTACGACTGGACTGCGCTTCTTTACGGTCTATGGACCCTGGGGGCGCCCTGATATGGCCCTTTTCCTATTCACGGACGCCATCGTCAATAACAGGCCGATAGACGTGTTCAACGAGGGGAATATGACGCGCAACTTCACCTATGTGGACGACATCGTTTCTGGGATTTTGACCGTCTTGGACGCGAACCTCCTTTATGACGTGGTGAATATCGGAGGAGACAAAGAAGAAAAGCTTCTCCGCTTTATCGAGGTAATCGAGGAAAATATCGGAAAAGTAGCCGAGAAAAACCTCAAGCCGATGCAACCCGGGGATGTTCCCGCGACGGTGGCGGACATTTCCAAGCTTCGCAAGATGGGCTGGGAACCGACGACGAGGATCGAGAAGGGAATTGAGAATTTCGTGAAGTGGTATAAAGAATATTATAAAATATGAAATTCAAGGAAAGCGCTTTGGCGCACAAATATTTAGACGGACTCCGTGGTCTTGAAATCGGCGGGTCGGCTCATAATCCGTTCGGACTCGACACGAAAAACGTCGACTATACCGATTCGGCGGAAAATATTTTCAAAAAGGAAGAAGTCGAGAAGTGCGAGGATGCTTTAGTTGTTGATATCGTCGCTCCCGGAGACAATCTTCCGGTTGAAGATGGAAGCCAGGATTTCGTCATCAATTCGCATGTCATTGAACATTTCCCTGATCCCATAAAAGCCTTAAGGGAATGGTATCGGGTCGTGAAAGAAGGCGGGTATGTTTTTTTGATCGTTCCACACAAGGAACGGACTTTCGATCGGGATCAGAAAAGGACGACAGTCGAGGATCTCTTGGAAAGGCACAAGACGGGGATTTTTCCGCAGCCGCACACCAAATCGCGGCATTATTCATTTTGGACGACCGGGGATTTCTTGGAACTGATAATCAGTCTCGATTTGGATTGGAAGGTAATTGAATTCCAGGACATTGATGACAAGATCGGTAACGGATTCACTGTCTTGATAAAAAAAGAAGAGGCGTCTTCGGAAGAGCTGGATAATATCAGACAAGAGATACGGAAATTGAAAGAAAAAGCGGATCAGGAGGAGAAGAGAAAATTCAAAAGGATTTCGCAAATTTTGAGAAACGTCCGCAACGAATTTAAAAGAAATGGAATCGAGGGTATAATGGAAAGAGTAAAGACTTTAAATAAATGGGAATAATACCAAATTAACACAATCCGTTCTATAATAATTGTCATGCTGAACCCGTTTCAGCATCTAGATTCCGGATCAAGTCCGGAATGACAAACTGGTAGTGATTTAGTTAATTCAGTATAATCTTATGCAGATGATTTTGGGATTTTTTGAATATTCGATTTGGGGAAGCGTCTTTTTTTTCGGAACGACCGGGATAGGTCTGCTGCTTTTTGATTTTCTGAAATTAAAATACAGAAATATATGGTATAAACTTTCGATTTCATACTTCCTTTCGCTTTGTTTGTTCATCTTTCTTTCCGTCGCTCCCTTGTTTTTTGTTCCGGATAAGCTCTTGTTCCTGAGAGTCTTTACAGTGGCATACTCGTTACTTTCTTTGGTGGTTATCCTTTTAAATCTTAGAAAAAAAGATTTCAAGCTGTTTTTCAAGAAAAATTGGAAGGTTTTTGCGGCCTTGCTTTTGTCCCTCGTTTCCTTTTTCCTGGTTATATTCCAGACTTCGGTCTTGGATGAGTGGCTGCATCGCCCGGTAGTGAAATATTTCACCACCAATGGAACGTTTCCGCTGGTCAATCCATATAATCCGAGTCAGAATTTCATTTTCGAATACCATTACGGAATGCATATTTTCGCATCCGAAATCCAGCTTATCAGCAATATCGGGGTCTCGGAGGCAGTTCTTTTTTCCTTGTCGACGCTTTCACGACGGAGTATTTCAATAAGATAAAATGGCTTGACCAGCAATGGGTGATGAATTCTCCGTTCGCGTTCATCTTGTCCGGAGTGACTTGGGTGAACATATCATTGGGAATCGCTTTCGTTTTCATCGCAAGGGATCTTTTTTTGAGGAAATTGAGGAAAACAAACATTTCTTTCTTCCTGGTTTTCATCGCAATTTTCACGGGGTATTTCATGATTACGGAACTTTTTGCCCTGCTAACCTTGCTTAGTATCGGAGGTATTTTCGCTTATCACGTGTTCACAAGGAAAATAAGCCTGAAAGAGATATCTTTGGTCGTGGGTATGCTCACCGGAGGTGTCATGGGCAAGATGATCGGAAACGTTTCCAACTCCGCATATTCACGCGTCCAAAGCCTTGTGCAAAAGCCTGAATCGGAAAATGTTTCGGAAATGAAGCTGGAGGCGAAACCGGTCGCTCCCGCAAAGAAAAAATTGCTTGATTTGAAGCCGATTCGGGATTGGGGATATCCGTCCGAGAAGGGGATATTGAGAATCTGGGAACACCCGGTTTTCTATCTGAGGAATTTCCTTTTGGAAATTGCGATTGTAGGTTTATTTGCCTATTTATATGCAAAGAAGAAAATCACCTTCAAAGATCAGCCTGTCATAATCCCCCTGTTGGTTGTCACCTTCGCGATCCCATTTTTCTATGCGAGTTCAATGATGGATCTGAACCTGTATAAGCTCACGAATTTCGGGATTGTGCTCCTGCATCTTTTCGGGTTCTATTTGCTGACTAAAGTTGAAAACAGGAAAATCCTATACTCATTCCTGACACTGTTCACCCTCGGAGCTCTTCCGGGGATATTTTTGGGGACGAATGTGCAATGGGATTTGTTTTCAAGCAAAGGAAAATCGATGCGATGCTCCCAGAATCCGTCTTGCTATAAACCGGAAACCGTGGAGATGTTTGAGGAATTTGAAAAAGAGAATCCAGGGATTAAAAAAGTGCTAACGTCAACATCTATAGGTGATGCTCAAAAGGTCGTTGATTTGTCTAATTCTGAAATGATCAGGATAGGGAAGGTGGAAGAATTTGATGATGTTCTCGAGAAAGGCGTTGTTGAATATGTGTATGCTACAAAAAAGTTAAGGGAAGTTGTGGGTGATGAAAAATTAAGGAACGATGTCAGATTAAAAGCCTTGCTTATTGATGGCAATGATGAGATATTGAAGCTAATCAAATGATAAAGACTATTCAGAA
>Ga0076097_130_pt1 | contig 17493 bp, 22 predicted proteins | sample RifGroC1_FD_68126 | JGI IMG/M metagenome (GOLD analysis project Ga0076097, IMG submission 68126) | Parcubacteria bacterium GW2011_GWC1_45_14
CTATCCTGTGGTTGCGGCTCAAAAGTGTCATAATAATAATCGGAAATCCCGATATTTCTCAGGACGTTATCCAGATAACCCTTGGCTTCAAAAAATTCGACCGCCCTGCCCTTCTCGCCTTTCATGTCAAAAACCATCATTCCGGAAAGCATGTTTTTCTCTTGCGGAAGAATGTCGCCGTTTCTCCAATACACGCGCCCCATCTCGAATATAGAAAATTCCCTGAAGTTTTTGAGGTTTTCCCGCACGTTTTTCAAGAGTCCCGGAAAAAGGCTGACTCGCATCAGGTTCTGGTCTGCATTGAGCGAGTTTTCCAATTCGACGTGCCTTATGGCCGAGAATTCAGAAACTCCCGCATCCTTTTGTCCGTAGAAAGAATAGTTATAAACTTCCGAAAAACCTTCCGCCACCAGGATGTTTTTCAATTTCCTTTCGAAAAGCCTTTCCTCGTTGATTTTCGGAGATCGCACTGGAGCCAAAGGCGGGACAGCCTCGATCTTCTCATAGCCATATATCCTTCCGATTTCTTCAATGAGATCCTCCTGCGTCTCAAGATCCAGCCTGAATGTAGGGATTTCGACTGACACGGTTTTTCCGCTCCCTTTTACCCTGTTAAATTGCTTCGCACCGGCTATGCCGGATTTAACAGGGTTAACTTTCATTCCAAGCAGCGAAAGGATTTCCTTGCTTCTCTTGGCAGAAATGTCCTCTCCTAAAAGCTTGCCCACGTAATCCAAATCCAATTTCACTGACCATGGCTTCGCTTTTTTCGGATATTGGTCGCAAATCCCCTCCAATTCTCCTTCGGAAATATGCTCAAGGATCTCAATGACTCTGACCATGGATTTTTCCGCCAAAGAGGGATCAATCTTCTTTTCGAATCTGATCGCGGCATCCGTCGGAAGCGCGAGATTCATCCTTGTCCTCCTGATGGAGGGCGCATCGAAATTGGCCGCTTCGATGATTATTGAAGTAGTTCCTTCTGTCACACCGCTGTCAAGCCCGCCCATCACTCCGGCCAGCGCGATAGCTTTTTCCTTGTCCGCGATAACGATATCCGCTTTCGTAAGTTTTTTCACTGAGCCGTCCAGGATTTTTATCTCCTCTCCTTCCTCGGCAAGCCTTACGATTATTTCCTTTCCAACTTTTTCAGAGTCGAAAGCATGCAGCGGCTGCCCGAGCTCCAACATCACGAAATTGGTCGCGTCCACGACATTATTTATCGCCCTGATTCCGGATTTCTCCAACCTGTTTCGGAGCCACTGCGGCGAATCCCCGACTTTCACGTTTTCCAAAACCGCTCCGATATATCTCGGACAGACGACTTTGTCTTCAACCGAAACCTTGAGTTTCTTGGTTTTCTTTTTAGGAAGGATGAGCCCGTCATAATCATAATCGATCTTTCTTTTTTCCACAGCCGCGATTTCCCTGGCCATACCGACATGCGAAAGCGCGTCATGCGCCCTGTTGGCCAACACGTCGACTTCGATGGAAGCGTCGTCCAATTCCAAAGCTTCAGCGAAAGGAACGCCTACTTTCAAATCATCTCCCAAGATAAAAATTCCGCTATGGTCACTTCCCATTCCAAGTTCATCCAAAGCGCAAAGCATGCCGAAAGATTTCGCTCCGCGGATTTCGGCTTCCTTGATTTCCAAACCGTTCGGCCCGCCTGCCGGCGAGGCAGGGAGCTTGGCTCCGACCAAAGCGACCGGGACCTTGTCCCCGACTTTGATGTTGCGCGCCCCACAAACTATTTCCAAAACTTCCTTACCGACGCTGACCTTGGTCAATTGCAATTTGTCCGCGTTAGGATGAGCTGAAATTTCCAAAATTTGCCCCACGACGACCTTATCGAAATCGGTTCCATTTTTCTCGATACCCTCGATTTCAAACGCATGGAAAGTCAAAAGGTCCGCTATTTCCTCGGCGTTCTTTTTCGTTCCCGACAGCTCCTTGAGCCATTTGTAGCTATATTTCATATTTTTAGAATTGCTTTATGAATCTTAAGTCTCCGCTATGGAAATTCCTGATGTCGTCTATCTTGTGACGGATAATCAAGAGCCTTTCCAAACCGAATCCCCAAGCGAATCCCTGGTATTTTCCGCGGGGATATCCGGAGGCCACGAAGACTTCCTGGTTAACCATACCGGCTCCGCCGACTTCCAACCAACCCGTTCCCTTACAGACAGGGCAACCCTTCTGTCCGCAAACGGTACAAGTTATATCGAATTCGAACCCAGGCTCCACGAAAGGAAAAAAGCTCGGCCTTACCCGCACGTCTATTTCTTTCTTGAAAAAACTCGAGAAAAATTGCTGGGCTAGAAATTTGAAATGTCCGACATTGATGTCGTCTCCCACTACCAGGGCTTCAAACTGATAGAAAGTGTGTTCATGCCGGGCGTCCGTCGCTTCATTTCTAAAACATTTTCCAGGAGAGATGATACGGAAAGGAGGCTTATTTTTTTCCATAAACCTCACTTGCACCGGCGAGGTGTGCGTCCGGAGCAGCGTCCTTTCTTTCTGTCCTTCCTCACCTTTCACCCAAAAAGTATCCCATTTGTCCCTAGCCGGATGATCCTTGGGCATATTCAAAGCGTCGAAATTATAATATTCGGTCTCAACTTCCGGACCGTCGGCGATTTCGAATCCCATCGCGGTGAAAATATCCTCGATTTCATTTCTCACGATCGAAAGCGGATGCAAATGTCCTTTTTTCATTTTCCGACCCGGAATCGTCACGTCGATCTTTTCTTTCTCGGGATCGAAACTTTTCACGACCAAAAGCCTTTCGGTTTCCTCAATAAGTCCGGATATCTCCCCTTTGACCGAATTGGCCAACTGTCCGATGGTTTTCCTTTCCTCGCCGGAAAGATCTTTGAGTCCCTTAAGGATGGAATTGAACTCGCTTTTCCTACCGAGATATTTGATTTTCAACTCGAAAAGTTCCTCGGAAGTCTTCGCGTTGGCGATTTCTTCGAAAGCGCTTCTTTTGATTTCCTTGATTTTATTTTCCATAATATGGTTTCGTGTCATTCCGGACTTGATCCGGAATCCATTAGCTTTTATATCAACCCCTTCAATATTTGGTGAAGCTGAATAGATCCTGAAATAAATTCAGGATGACAAATAATATAAATACTGATCAATATGCTTATTCTAGAGCCAAAAAGACGAAAAGTCAAAAGGCGCCCAATCGGACGCCTTTTTCGTTAGGTGGAATGTTTTTAGCAGCCATACTTATCCGAATCGTCTTCATCCTTCCCGTCCCATGAAAGCAAAGTCGCCACAGCAAGAATCCCGACCGCGACCGCAAGACCAGCGTATCCGAACAATTTTTTCATTTTTTTCACCACCTTTCTTTTTGAGATAAAAGAACTACGACATCAGAAATTTTATGGAGATTGGCGACGCGATTTAGCCACAACGCTTAAGAATATCTGAAGTTCATTGTAGCGGAGCGGAAATGAATTTGGGTGAATAAATTTTAGCCAAAACCAAATCCCTCCTCATGAAACAGCGTCGTCCATTTCAACTACCTTAAAATTCAAATCATTTTTTTCCAGTGCAATAATCGAACCATTGCCAATTTTTTTAAGCTCACCTAATTTTAATATCTCACGAAATATACAACGGATTGGTCCACCATGCGTAATAATGGCAATGTATTTATAATTACTATTAACTATCTCAAAGAAACAGCCAACGATCCTATTCTTGAAATGCGAATACGTTTCAGAACCTTCTATGACATTATCCTGATTAATAAGCAGTTCTCCAAGCCTTCGATATTCTTCCTCCGGCTGATTCTTTCCAAGCTCAGTATATGCTCCATAAATATCCTGCTCGCTTAAATCTTCTTTGATTATCGCTTGGCATTTCAATTCCTTTCTGACAATGTCGGCTGTTTCTCTTCCTCTAATCTTTGGGCTGGAAAAAATGATTTGAATTGACTTTGATAAAAGCTTGCCGGCTATTTTTTTCGCATCAGCGATGCCATTTTCAGTAAGATGGTCGTCATAATCGCCAGCGTATTGTTTTTTGACATCCGACGTGCTTTCTCCATGCCTGATTAAATATATTATCATAAAGAGGATTTGGTTTTGGTTAAAATTTTTGAGCCAGATATTCTTTGTTATCGGATGTAAAATTTTATTGGCCTCCGGCTATAACTTAAACTCTTTGATTCTAGCTTCGTTAAAGTCACAATAGCCTGACTCATTGTCGATAGTGGCACCCCATTTTTTATACATTTCTATAGCGGACGTGTTCCAGTTTGAAACTTGCCAACTCACTCTCTTACAATGCTCTTTTTTTGCAATTTCAAAGATTTTTTTCAGTAAGTTTGTTCCTATTTTCTTTCCTCTGTAAGCTTCTTTTACATATAAATCATCCAGGTATAATGATTTTCCCGACCATGTGTAATAAGCAAAGAAAAATACTGCCATTCCAACTATTTCTTTAGTATCACTTTCGGCGACATAGCACTGAAAAAAATCTTTCTCATTTTTCATTTGCTCAACAGAATTTGTAACTTTCTCTGGATGTTTCTCAAAAACAGAAAGCTCTTTTATTAAAGAAAAAATTGCAAAAAAATCTTTTTCATCAGCTTTTCTAATAATGACCTTCGTAGATTTAATGCGAGCCAATAAAATTTTATATCCGATAATGGGCGAGCGAAGCGACGCGATTTCGTCATAACGTATCGGCACATGCGAAGTTTTTGTGTAGCGATAGCGGAACAAAAATTTGGGAGAAAGAATTTTTCTTACCTTGAATTATAAATGTGAAAAATTCCTGAACCGGATATGCCGTGTTCTGCGATGTAAAAAATAAAATTAATTATTTATTAGCGTAAATCGAGGGGTTTCTTTGCCGTCTATCACAACATTTTCAAGAAACATTTGTTTGGGACGAACCCATATAGATCCCTTGCCAAAATCTCTACATTCATATAGTGCCTTGTAAACTACTATATCTTCTAAAGTTTCACTATGATGCGCAATAGCAATAACTTCTACAATACCGCCCTTAAAATGTTTATACTTTCCTAATTTCATAGAATAAATAATTAATTTTATTTTTTATTTCGCCTAATGGGCGGCGGTATATCTGAAGTTTATGACAAAAACGCAGTTTTTGGAAGAAATTTCGGATATGCCGAGTTATGCGATGTCGCGAGCGGCCCATTATATATCAATAGAAGAAAAGGGCAAAAATTTGGGATGAGAAAAATTTGCTTTCCTTGTTAATATACATTTGTGCAAATTTTTTGAACCTCATATTCGGTGTTGTCGGATGTATCTAAAAACAAATATCTCCTTATTTGAGCCCTATTTTTTTCAAGCCCTTTTGAAATTTTATCGAACTATGGACAAAATCATTTAAGTGTGCTTACATGTAATGTCCAGCGGAGACTGGCAATACACTACAAACGGAGGTTGACCATGAGAAGAAGTTCTAAGGTTTTGGTAATATTGCTGATCGTCGCTGGTGTGGCAGGCCTTGTCCTGCAGCACTTTTACGGAGGAGATCTTCTGACGAAGCCGCCTTTTGGCATCGCCGGTGTCTTGCTTCTGCAGATGGGTATGGGTCTTGGGATTACCCTGAGCGATGGCAGCAAAATTCCAAGGGTAATAGTGCCAACATGCCTAATCTGCGTTTGTGTTTTATTCATCTGAAGACCAGCCTCGAAGCGTTTGAGCGGACTCAGCAGCCTGCGACATCTAATGTCGCAGGCTTTTTTATTGCATTTCAAAAGGGCTTGAAAAAATTATTAGAGAATTTGTTTTTAGATATTTCCGATAATGAGCGAGCGAAGCGACGCGATTTCGTCATAACGTTAAGAATATCTGAAGTTCATTGTAGCGTAGCGGAAATGAATTTGGGTCGAGAAAATTTTTCTTTCATCTGAAAATATAAAAGTGAAAAATTTTGGAGCCAGATATCCTTTGTTAGGCGATGTTAAGTTTTTGATTCTTCGCAATGAAAAAAATAATCACATTTATTATCTGGGTTCAGTTTTATAAGGTAGACACCTTTAAACAATTTTTCAATATAATTCTTATCGGTATATTCTAAACTCCATTTAACAGCATATTTATCTTCATCTTTGGAAAACACCTCCCATAATACCTCAATATTTTTTTGATTCTTAATACTTTCCCATTCCGACTTCAATTCATCAAGGCTGGATAATTTATCAAAGGGTGTTTCCCAATACTCAACGTCATCTGTAAATAAATTTAAAACGTTATCAATATCATGTGTTTTCCAAGCAGTCGCAAACTGAACAAGCCAGTCATTTATTTTTTTCATAATAATAAAGTCAAAAACTTAATTTCGCCTAATGGGCGGCGGTATATCTGAAGTTTATGACAAAAACGCAGTTTTTGGAAGAAATTTCGGATATGCCGAGTTATGCGATGTCGCGAGCGGGAGCGAAGCGACGCGATTTCGTCATAACTCGTTTATATGCGAAATGTTCTCACATATTACTACCAAATTCGCACCTTATGCGAAACTGAAAATATCATAGGGTTTATCATTTGAACCTGATTTTCGCGAATCCGAATTTTCCTATCTTGAAAACCTTTCCATCGAAATCTTTTCCGAGTATCATCTGTGGGTCAAGAAGTTTTTCTTCATCAACGGAAACCCCGCCCTGTTCGATTTTCCTGCGCGCTTCGCTCATACTGCTGGCGTTTCCGGAAAACACCAGAAATTCGGCTAATTTTATTTCGGATTTCTCAATTTCAAATTCGGCGACTTCCTTCGGAGTTTCTTTTTTGGAAATAGTCCTTATGAAATATTCCCTGGCCTCCTTAGCATTTTCTTCGCCATGGTAAATCCTTGTGATTTCTTCAGCCAACTCAAGTTTCGCGTCTCGCGGATTCAATTCTCCTTTTTCCATCCCTTTTTCAATTTCCGAAACTTTCTCCATGGAAACCCTGGTGCAATGGACGAAATATTTCACAATAAGCTCATCCCCCATACTCATAACCTTTCCAAGCATCGTGTTCGGCTCGTCCAAAAGATTTATCGTATTGCCCCAAGAAGAACTCATCTTTCTTCCATCCGTTCCTTCAATCAGATTCAGCATCATGACATCCTGAGGCTGTTGCCCGTATTCCCTCTGCAGTTCGCGTCCGGCCAAAAGATTGAATCGCTGGTCGGTTCCGCCCAATTCCAAATCGGCCTTCAACACCACGCTATCATAACCCTGCATAAGCGGATACAGAACCTCACGAAGCGAAACTCTCGTCCCCTCATCCAACCTCTTCTTTATATTTTCCCTATGAATAAATTCCGCCACGGAAAAAGCGTTCGCCTGTCTCGTAATTTCCTTATACGTAAGTTTCCCGAGCCATTCTGAATTCCTATGCAATTCTACCTTGTCCATATCCAAAAGTTTCCCTGCCTGTTTCGCATACGTCTTAAGATTCTCTTCGACAACGTCCTCGACCAGCATGGGTCTCTCACTCTCCTTGTCCGAAGTGTCACCAATTACTCCTGTAAAATCTCCGATTATCAGAACAATTTGATGCCCCATCTCCTGAAGGTCTTTCATCTTAAGAAGCGTCACAGCCCTTCCTAAATGAAGGTTCGGGCTGGTAGGATCTATCCCAAGCTTGATCCTTAATCGCTCACCCGAAAGAAGCCTTTTTTTAAGGTTATCTTTATCGATCACTTCAGAAACTCCGCGCGTTAAAAATTCCTCGATTTTCTGTTCCATATTTTTATCCATACCCGGTAGTAGAAATTTGAATGAGCTGTGCTCAAAAAATTCCCATGATTATATGCTTTTTTAATCCATTTTCAATAAAAATTTATTTCTTGCCATGCCCAACTGATCTATTTTCAAATTTTCACTACCGGGCATATTTTTCCTTAATATATGGCTATTTTAACAGCAAAATAACGTCCCCGCAATACTGAAATGCCAAATATGAACATGTCTTGACTTTTTGACAGAAAAGGAGTATAATATAAGATACTGGATATGACTGCAACACTTGCCCTTTAAAAACTTTAATCATACAAGGAGGTCGCCGTGAGCGAAAAAACGTACACCGAACAGGAAGTGCAAGAGTTTATACGGAAAAAGGATGAACAACTGGCGCGACAAGACAAACAAATAAAGCGGTTGAAAAAATGTTGCCTGATAGATGAACTTACCGGGCTACACAGATACGGATTTCTGAGGGAAGCTCTCAAGCGCCAATATTCCTCCGCTAAGCGGAACGGCATGACCATGGTCATATTATTTATGGACCTGGACCATTTCAAAAAAATCAATATAGCCATAGGGCACGTCCGCGGCAACGAATTGATACGAAAGGCAGCCAAGGCCCTCAAAAAAAGCTTCCGGGAAACGGACGACTTAATCCGGTTCGGGGGCGACGAATTTGTCGCCATTCTCCTAGTGCATGATGAGGGGGAAAAGGGATCGGAAGAATTGGCGAAAATAATCGCCAGGGCCCGGGATAACATTGCCCGGGTAAAAATCCCGCCAAACCAAGAATTCTACAGACTGGGAATAACGATTGCCGGGTCGTTTTGCAAAACCCAGCATTCAAGCCCGTCAAAAACCCTTCAAGAGGCTAACCGCTGTCTCCTTGAAGCCAAAGAAAGAAGACCGAAAAAGGTTTAAAAAACCGGCGGGTAGCAACAGCTTCCCCGCCGGTTTTTCATATTCGAAAATATTTTCCTACAAAAGTCCTAGTCGCTTCTTCGCCTCGAACACCTGATGCTTGTTCATCTGTCCCGATTTCTCCATTCCTTCCAACATCTCCAGGATCTGCTTTTTGTTCTTCTGGATGTTCTTGGGTTCGAGCATCTTGGCCATCAACTTGTTCCTCTCCTCCGGGCTCATTTTCATCACCTTCTTCATAGCCATTTTCTGAAGCATCCCCATATTCTCCGCGCCGGGGATGTTTTTCATCGCCTCTTCCTCGGCTTTTTTCTCCTCATCGGTCTTTTTTGATTTCTTGAAAATATTCAACATGATTTTAAAAGATACAAGATACAATCACCAAACAAATCACAAATTCAAAATATCAATTTCCAAACATTTCCACATTTGATTATTGGCGATTGAATATTATTTGTTTCTTGTCTCTTGTTACTTGGTTATTTGCTAAATTATTATACTTTCTCCATCATCCTCCTATAACTCGTCACCAAGAGGGCCGAGGCCACGTAGACCGAAGAATACGTCCCGAAGCTTATACCGATAAGCAGGGCCGTTGCGAAATATTTCAACGATTCCCCGCCGAAAAAGATTATGGCGACAAGCACGACGATGACGGTGAGCGAAGAGTTTATGGACCTGGCCAAGGTTTCGTTGATGGACTTATTGACCGTGATCTCGAAGTCCTCTTTTCTCGCTGACCTCACCAAGTTTTCCCTGGTCCTGTCATAAACGACGATGGTGTCATTTACCGAATAACCCAAAATCGTGAGCAGGGCTGCCACGAAAGGGATGCCTACTTCGACTTCAAAAAATCTCCCTAAAATGGAAAATATTCCCAGGGTGATTATGATGTCATGCGCCAGGGCAATGATCGCCCCTAGGCCGTATTGCCAAGACGGTATCGCATGGGCCACGCCGCGGAAAGCCCAGGCGATATACGAAGCTATTCCCACAACCGCCAACAGAAGAGCCCAGAAAGCGCTTTCTTTTATCTGACTGGAAATGGAAGCTCCGATGAAATCCACCCGGATAGGCTCGACTTGCTCATCAAGTCCCTTGAGTTTTTCCAGGGCGGAATCATTGAGCTGCTCGTTCGATTCCCCGTAGCGCAAGATGTAGGAATTGTTTTCCGTGGCCTGCACCTGAAGACCGCTGAGTCCCGCTCCGGAAAGCGTATCCTGGATCTGCTGTCTTTGGATTTCCTTGCCTTCGGAAAACCTGACTTCCATCAAAGTTCCTCCCTTGAAATCTATTCCGAGCTTGAGTCCCCAAACAGAAAGAAAAACGATGCTCAAAACCACTGCGGCCGCGGAGAAGCTATAGGCGTATTTTCTTTTTCCGATTATGTCGAACATATTGCTTAATTTTCTTCGCTTAAGTTTTTATTTTTTCCTATCCAAACCAAAAGCCAAGGTCTTTTTTCAGCCCATTCTCCCACTGAGAATCGCAGAATGCTTCTGACCAGCACGATCGCTGTAAACATGGACATCAGAACACCGATAACCAATATCAAAGCGAATCCCTTCACAAAGCTCGTTCCGAACCATATCAGGATGACGGAAGTGAGGATCGTCGAAAGGTTTCCGTCACGGATGCTCGGCCAGGCCCTCCTGAATGCCTCCTCCAAAGCCCTCGGGATGCTCTTGCCGTCCCTGATTTCCTCTTTGAACCGTTCAAACACCAAAACGTTGGCATCCACCGCCATTCCCATAGTCAAGATAAACCCGGCGATTCCGGAAAGCGAAAGGGTGATGGGCCAAGGCGTCAATGTTCCCGAAAGTTTGAAAATGGAAACCATCATGGCGACATAAATCAAAAGACTGATGGAAGCGATTATTCCCAGGAACCTATAATAAACCGCCATGAAAACCATGATCGCCAACATGCCGACCACTCCGGCTTTGAGACTTTTATTCAAGGATTCGGCTCCCAAAGAAGCCTCGATGCTCTGCTGGGAAATAAGTTCCAATGGAACCGGCAAGGCTCCCTCGTTAAGCCGCCTGACCTGCTCCGTAGCCTCTTCCGGGGTGAAGTTTCCAGTTATCACGGCTTCCCCGTTCGTTATTTCGGTCTGTACGGTCGGAGCGCTTTGAAGCTCCCCGTCCAAAAAGATCGCCAACGGCTTTCCGATATTCCTTTTCGTTATCTCCGCGAAAAGCCTGGTTCCTTCCTCATCGAATTTTATGGAGACCTGCGGCTCGCTGATTCCCTGGTTGGCAAAAACGACCTGCGCGTTCTCCAAGTTCTTCCCGGTAAGTCCCGTTTCCTGGTAGGCCAACTGCGGGATCATATCAATCGTCCTTTTCTGAAAAAGGATATGTCTTGAGCGAACCTCTCTTTCCTCTCCTTCGCCCCTCTCTTCTTACCCTCCCCTACAACTCTAAAGTAGAAATTGACCGCTATTTCATCCAATCTGGCGGAGGCGCCACCAATACCGCCGTTTCTTTTTCTCGTCTTGGCCTAAAAACTGCCTGCCTTGCCCGTCTAGGCCGCGACTATTTTGGCAATCTCATCACCAAAGAGCTCTCTCAAAATAAAGTCGTCACCACCTACCTTTCCCGTCCCCAAAAAGAAGCCTCCGATTTCTCTGTTATTCTTCTCTCCCCTAAAGCTGGTCGCAGCATCCTCGTCAACCGCGGCCCCACCCGCCTGGAAGATAAAGATATCCCCTGGTCTCTAATTTCCCGCGCTTCCTGGCTCTACCTCACCTCTCTTGAAGGCAATCTCTCTCTCTTAAAACGACTCATCAATACTGCCCACAAAAAAGGGGTAAAAATCGCCTTAAACCCTGGTAGCCGCGAGCTAAAATCTCCCCAAAAACTCCTTCCTCTTCTTCCTCAAGTCGAAGTCCTCCTTTTAAACCGCTTGGAAGCCGAAACCCTCACCAACTCCTATCTTGGATCTGATCTTTTTGAAAATCGTATTCTTTCCCTACAAACCCCCCTTATCGCCGTCACCAATAGTAAAAGGGGTGCCTATATCTACCATCATTTAGAAAAAATCTTCTCCCCGACCGCCAATGTCCGTCCCCTGGATGAAACTGGCGCTGGTGACAGTTTTGGCTCCACCTTTGTTGCCGCTCTAATCAAAGAAAAATCAACTACCGAAGCTCTCTCCTGGGCCATGAAAAATTCCGCCTCTGTCGTCTCTCATCTTGGCGCTAAAACCGGCCTTCTTACTCTAAAAAAAATAAGTCAAAAAACTTAACTCACAAAGAGATATTTTATCAACTTGTCCAAACCTCTTTCACAGGTTACTATCTATTATCATGAAAATCGCTGTCATTTACTCCTCCATTACCGGCAATACCAAAAAAATTGCCAAGGCTATTGCCCAAGAAATAGGAGCCGATCTTTTCCCTGTTAAATCCCCCCCCAAGCTTCAAGACTATGACCTTATTTTTTTAGGCTCCGGCACCTACGGGAACCGCCCTCACCAAAGCTTAATCAGCTTCATCAAAAAAACCAATCTTTCTGCTAAAAAAGTAGCTGGCTTCATGACTTATGCCAGCAATCGCAAGGGTCTCGACTTTCTAGAAGCCCTTCTCTTAGATAAAAAAGCAAAAATTATTGGCCTCTGGGGCACCACCTCCCGCATCATTTTTATTCTAAAACGCAGCCATCCGGACAAAAGTGAATTAAGCTCTGCCCTCATTTTTGCCAAAAACATTGTCCAAAAAATCAAAAAAAGTTAAAATCTTTTATGATCAAAAAAACAATTTTCTTTGACACCCGCACCCCTTGCTCCACTTGAAGAAAACATCAATCTCCGTCCCTATCTTAAAAGTGCTGAAACTCTTGTCATCACCGAAAACCTAAACAGCGACACCTACCTGGCCGGCGGTACTGTTCAATTTGACGCAGAAATAAACGCTGACCTTCACTTAGCCGGCGGCACTGTCATTGTTAATGGCCCCATTCACGGTCGCCTCATTGTAGCCGGCGGCACTGTCACCATTAATTCCACCATTGATGCTGGCGTCATTGTTTTGGGCGGCACCGTCCACTTCACCAAAGAAAGTATTCTTAAGAGCTACCTCCTGACTGCCGGCGGCACCGTCAATCTTGAGGGTCCCGTAGAAGGAGAAATAAAAGCCGGCGGCGGATCAATTACTCTAAATAACACTATTACCGGACCTGTCACCTTAGCTGGCGATAATCAAACCGTAGGTCCTGAAACCATCCTATATAGCCATCTCACTGTTTTTGGACCCGAAGACTCACTGAAAATCGACGACCAAGCTATTCTTTCCCAAGGTTTTGAATTTAAACAATCTCCCAAACCCTCCTGGGATAAAAATCTTACCAAAAACTTCCAAAGCAAAATTGAACTCAGCGCCCATATCAGCTCTTCTGTTTTCACCCTTTTAAGCTCACTTCTAGTCGGCTGGCTCCTTCTTAAAATCTTCGACCAAAAACTAATCGACAAACTTCTTAAAAACCAGGAAAAAAACTGGCTCCGCCTTACTCTTGCTGGTCTCATCTGGCTAATCATTACCCTTCCCCTTACTCTTTTTCTTCTTCTCACCGTTCTTGGTATTCCTCTTATTGGCCTTTGGTGGCTGCTCACTCTCTTGGCCGCTTTCCTCTCCCGCTTCTGGGTTGCTCTTCTTCTGGGTCGCACCCTCTTTCTTCCCAAAGAAAAAATCTGGGAAATTAAATCTCTTGCCCTTGGCCTTCTTGCCATCGAAGCCCTCGGTCTCATTCCTTTCCTGGGCTCCTTAACCAAACTTATCACCCTCGCTCTCGGTCTTGGTCTTCAATACCGCTACCTTAAAACTCTAAAAACCAGCCAATCTCTGTGATCTTCGTCAATTTCAAAAACTATCCCCAGACCCAAGGAGAAAAAGGCTTAAAACTTGCCCGGATCTGTCAAGAAGTTTCCCAAAAAACCAAAATTCCGATTACCCCCCTTGTCTCCCCCCTCCTTGCTCTGGAAATTTTAAAAAAACTTGGCCCTCCCGTTTTTCTTCAACACGCAGACAATCCCACCCCCTCAACTAAAACCGGCTATATCACCTTAACTCAAATTAAAAACTTAAAAATCACCGGTACTCTTTTAAACCACTCCGAACATCGCCTCTCTCCGGGAGAAACTAAAAACACTGCCACCGCCGCCCAAAAATTAGGTCTTAAAACCATTGTTTGCCTAAGCTCCCTGGGCCAAGCACAAAAATGGGGCCGACACTTAAAAACTGACTATCTTGTCTACGAACCCCTCGAATTCATTGGCTCCTCTACCGACTCTGTCTCTACCCGTCGCCCGGAGATAATCAAAAAAATAGCTGATCTTGTCTCCCCTCTCCCTCTTCTTGTCGGGGCCGGTATCCGCACCCCAGAAGATATAAAAATAGCTCTCTCTCTTGGCGCCGCCGGCTTTCTTATCTCCTCTGCTGTTGTTCTTGCCAAAAATCCCCGTCAAAAACTTACCACTCTTGCCAAAAGTCTGGCCTAGCCCTCACCCACCAACCACAAACCTCTCCCCAACCTCCGTTCGCCCACTCATCTGACTGCAGGCTTTCTTTTCTTAACATCCCCACCCCATATCCTAAACACCCGGCAAAATCAAACTAAAAAAGGAAAAACACCAAAAAAACAAAAATGTGGGCGCATCAGGAGTCGAACCTGAGACCTCAGTCTTATCAGGACTGCGCTCTAACCATCTGAGCTATGCGCCCGCACCTCTTGATTTTACCACCCTCAGCCTCCCCCGGAAACCCCAAACTGATGCTATACTTTAAAAAGCAAAAGATAAAAATTTAAAAAGGAGAAAATACCCATGACTGCTTACCACGACAATATTGAAAAGCTAACCTTAACCAATACCAACTTTCGCCAAGTCCTCTATACCGGCACCCACACCCAGCTTGTTCTCATGTCCCTCAAGCCAGGCGAAGAAATTGGCATGGAAGTTCATGCCCAAGTTGACCAATTCTTCCGTTTTGAATCCGGTACCGGCAAAGCCATTGTCGACGGCCAAGAATTTGACCTAAGCGACGGCACCGCTCTTATTATTCCCGCTGGCGCCACCCACAATATTTTAAATACCGGCTCCCAGGATTTAAAACTCTATACTCTTTACAGTCCCCCCAATCACCCCGACGCTACCATCCACTCCACCAAAGCCGAAGCTGATGCCGCCGAAGCCGACCATCACCACTAATGGCCCAAAACCAAATTCTTGACCAAGCTGATTCCGCCCCTGATCTTTCCTCTCAAGAAAAGACTATTCTCGCCCGCTTTTCCCGGCTTTGGGGCTTTCAACCTCAAAAGCTCATCTGGAAAAGCACCTACCACGACCAAAAAAAGCTTCCTGCCTTCTCCTATCTTGGTCTCTATCAAGGTCAAAAGACTGTTCTCAAAATCCAAGGCCCGGCCATGAATATTGACGAAGACATTCTGATAAACCGCTTTAACCAGTACAACCAAAGCCAAATCTTTCGCCTCCCTCCCCTCTTAAAAACCCAAAAACGCAGCCCTCAATACCCCTACGACGCCTATCTCTCCCGCTATATTATCGGCACCCCTCTCATCCACTCCGGCCACCCCAATTCTCCCAGCACCTTAAACAAATTTTTCGACCTCTACCAAGACTATCGAAAAAACTGCTGCTCTTCTCCTTTTGTTCCCTTACCACCAGAAACCTCAGCCCAATACATTCTCAAAAAACACTCCCAATTATATAAACGTCTAGAAACCACTATCAAAAAACATCCCCTCCACCAAAAGTCTGACCTGGCTCTTTCCCACGCCTTGGAAGCCCAAGTTAAAAAACACCTCTCCACTACCCCCCTTGTCTTCTGCCATGCCCACTTGGCTGCCAGCGATCTTCTTCAAAAAGGACCCCATGTCTATCTTTTTTCCAACATCTATTGGGGCTGGCGCCACCCCTATGCCGATGCCGTTTTTGCCTTTCACTGGTCTCTTTTAAACATGCAGTGGCTTGATGATTTAACTCCCTCAAAAGTTCAAAAAGAAATCGACCGTTGGCACCAAATCACCATTCAAAAGCTTGGGAACAGCCCCCATCTTTCTCTGGCCTTCCTGGAAAGAAGTATCGCCGCTCTTCTCTTTGATCTGCTTTTCTTAAATCCCCTCCGTCCCCAGGGAAAAATGATTCTCCATGCTCTTCGCCTTCAAGCCTCCGACCTTATGAAAAATCTCTAAAATCTTTTTCCTTCCCCTCACCTTGCCGGCCGACTATGAATCTCCGCAAATTTACCGATTTTTCTCCGCACCAATTTTCCCCTCTCTTCTCTTTTTATTCTTTGCACTTTTCCAAAAGATACTCCAATATCTCGCCAGCAATATCTTTTCCTGTTCTTCTCTCCATCACCTCAAACTCCGGCGCCTGATTTACTTCCACTATTCGGGCTTGACCATCTCTTTGGTCAATTACCAAGTCAATTCCTGCAATTTCCACTCCCAAAGCCAAGGCCGCCTCTCTTGCCAAGTTTTCCACCTCTGGGGGTAGTTTTTCCAGCACCTCACTTTTCCCAACTGAGCTACTCAAAGTCACCCTCTCCGTCTCTTTCTCTAATCTTTTAAAAGCTCCCACTACCTTTCCTCCCACCAAAAATATCCGATAATCCCCATCATTGGGCATATATTCCTGAATAAGATATCCCCCCTCTTTTCCCTTCAAAACCAACTCTAGCTCTTCCATTTTTCGCACCAAATAAGTCCCGATCCCATGTCTCCCGGAAACCGATTTCACTACGACCGGTAATTTCCATCCCTTAAGCTCCTCAATCAAATTTCTTCTTGAAGAAAGACCGGCTGTCTTGGGATATGCCACTCCTTCCTTTTTCAAAACCCAGGCCTCCATCAACTTTTTTTTCCTCATTGCCCCCCCCAAACCACTTAAATACCCATCCACCACCGGAATTTCCCTCTCTCGGGCATAATCCAACAACAAGGGCAACCACTCATTTTTGTCTCCCACCGCCCGAAAATAAAAAAGTCCACATTCTCCCAAATCCTTTCCTCCATACTCTATCCTTGTTTGCCCCTTGTCCATCACTGCCTTCAAGTCACCGTAATAAACAAAGTCTACCTCCACCTCCATTTTCTTAGCCGTCTCAGCCAATCTTCTCAACCCCTCCGTCCAAGCTGTATAAAAAATCCCTATTCTTTTCATGGTTTTAATCTTACCTCTCATTCCCTTAAAAGTCTGTAACTGTCCTTCATTCTGGTCGTTATTGGCTCCGGCTTCACCAAAAATCCACCCAAATCCTGTCGGCCTATCAAAAGCGCCGTGTTCAAGTCTTTTCGATCGGCCACATTCGCAATTGATCGGATTCTTCTCCCTTTAAGCCAAAGCGTCACTGCAATCACCGGCCGCCCCTTCTGCCGCCCCATTGCGTTTCTATAATGACGCTCAAAAAGCACGTTACCCGGCTCCAACAGCCCCAAGTCTCGCGCCACTTTTTGATCAATCGAGGTTCGCAATGCTCCCGTGTCAATTTTGGCCCAAAACTCATGTCTCTTCTTATCTTTCCCTCGTACCTTTACTTTTTCTAAAACTTCCACCATCTTTGTCCCTTCATCCGACTTCACCCGGTCAACAAAACTTTCTCCAAAAAGATTAGTCGCCACTTTTATCCCGTGCTCCGCGTTTCTCACCGACAAATCATCTACACGCCGTAACCTTTTTTTAAGTCCTGCCTTATTACAAAGCTGAATCGACAAACCAGGCCTCGCGTTAAGCTCCAAAATCTGCGGCCCTTTCTCCCGGTCCAGCACTACGTCTACTCCCACAAACCCCAAAAAAGGCACCACTTCCTGTGCCTTTACTGCTAC
>Ga0076097_113_pt1 | contig 16227 bp, 18 predicted proteins | sample RifGroC1_FD_68126 | JGI IMG/M metagenome (GOLD analysis project Ga0076097, IMG submission 68126) | Parcubacteria bacterium GW2011_GWC1_45_14
ATTTCACTGATTTCGGGTTTTTTCTAAAAAGCTAAATTGAAATACTCCCTAAAACCTATCACCTAACCCCTAGAACCCGAACCCTATGATGATGGCCAGTAAAAAACAAAAAGACTTCAAACAGAAATATTTCGAACCTAAAAACGAACAGCCCCAGCGAAGCGACGGCATGCGCGTCCCTCCGCATAACCTCGAGGCGGAACAATCCGTTTTGGGCTCACTGATGTTGGACAAGGACGCGATCATCAAAATTGCTGACCTTCTGAAAGTCGGCGATTTCTATAAAGACGCCCACAACCACATATATGAAATGATTCTCCAGCTCTATGAGGACCGCGAACCATTGGACGTGCTTTCCATTTCCAACAGGCTCGAAGAAAAAAACCTTTTGGAACAAATCGGCGGTTCCAGCTATCTGGCTTCCATTGTCAGCACCGTCCCCTCTTCCTCGCACGTGGTGCACTACGCCAAAGTCGTGCAGAAAAAAGCCCTGCTCCGAAGGCTGATCAGCGCCGCCACGGAAGTTTTGGAATTAGGATTCCAGGAAGGCGAAGACATCGAGAAGATCTTGGACCAAGCGGAACAGAAGATTTTCCAAGTTTCGCAGAAATATATCAAACAGGATTTCGTGCCTATCCGCTCCATTTTGGAAGCGGCTTTCAACCGTATCGACGAACTGCACAAAAACGGAGATAAGTTCCGGGGAATCCCGACCGGCTTTTATGATTTGGACGGCGTCTTGGCCGGACTTCAGAAATCAGACCTCGTCATTTTGGCCGCCCGACCTTCCGTCGGAAAACCTTCGTTCGCCCTGGATATCGCCCGCCACGCCGCCGTTCGCGAGAAGGTGGCAGTCGGAATGTTCTCCCTGGAAATGTCATCCGACCAGCTCGTAGACAGGATGCTGGCCGCCGAAGCGAAAGTCGACCTTTGGAGACTCAGGACAGGAAGACTCAAGAGCGAAGGCGAAGACAACGATTTCCAAAGGATCGGCGAAGCGATGGGAATAATGAGTGAGGCGCCGATTTTCATCGACGACACCGCTTCAGCCAACATCATGGAAATGCGAACGATGGCCCGAAGGCTCCAGTCCGAGCACGGAGTCGGACTCATCATCATCGACTACCTCCAGCTGATGGAAGGACGTGGAGGAGACAACCGCGTGCAGGAAATTTCCGAAATATCCCGAGCCCTCAAACAATTGGCCCGCGAGCTCAATATCCCGGTCATCGCGCTTTCCCAGCTGTCCCGCGCCGTGGAATCCCGCTCGCCTCAGATCCCGAAACTTTCCGACCTTAGGGAGTCCGGTTCGATCGAGCAGGACGCCGACGTCGTTTTGTTCCTCTACCGCGAAGACCGAGAAAAACCGGATACTCCGAACAAGGGAGTCGTGAAAGTCATCATCGCCAAGCACCGTAACGGACCTGTCGGCGAAGTCAACTGCTTCTTCGACCAGGCCTCGGCCAGCTTCCGTAATTTGGAAAAGATCCACACGGAAATACAGTAAATCAAAATGCAAAAATCGAAAATCAAAATTATTGAATTCGCTACGCTCATATATATCAAGATTGTCGCAAAGCGACTCCGAAATTTTAAATTTTGACTTTTAAATTTTAAATTATCATCGTGTATCCCAAATCCTTCCAAAAACTGATCAAGAACTTTTCTTCCCTGCCCTCCATCGGACCTAAGCACGCCGAGCGGTTGGTGCTTTTCCTGTTCAAGAAAAGCCAGGAGGACATCAAAGATTTTTCCGAAAACCTTCTGGATATCAAGAACCTGCAGTTTTGCAAAAGGTGCCATAATATCTCCGAAGGAGACATCTGCCAGATCTGCGCCAACGCCAAGCGCGACCAAAAGACGGTCTGCGTCGTGGAAGACCCATTGGACGTGATCTCCATCGAGAGGACGCACGCCTACCACGGCGTATATCACGTGCTAGGAGGAGTCATCACGGCCACGGAAAAAGACGATTCCCTCAAGATTCCGGACCTCTTCGAACGCATCAAAAAAGAAGGCATTGCGGAAATAATCCTGGCCACCAACCCGACTACCGAAGGAGATATGACTTCGCTTTACCTCAAAAGGAAACTCCACCCGTTGGGAGTGAAAATCACCAGACTCGGACGCGGTCTTTCGACCGGGGCCGATTTGGAATACGCGGACGAACTGACTCTCTCGGAAGCTTTGACAAACAGGAAAGAATTATTATAATAAGATATCGTTTCTGAAAGTTCTTTACACCGCATAAGCGGATTTTTTTACCCCCCCCAACCAAAGGAGAGGCAAGATGAACCAAGCTGCGAAAAAGCAGGATCCCGTCATCATATCCATGGGAAAAGAGGAAATTTCCATGGCTATTCCGCACACAGGCAAGGCCCTCTGCGTCGATCTGGCGACCTACCATCCGGACCTTCCGAATCAGATTTCGACTTCGGTAAATCTCAGTCAGGTCCACCATTATTTCGACGGGCATTTCCCGAACAAAGCCATATTGCCGGCGCATTGGCAAATCGAAATGATCGCCCTCAGTGCGGCGATTCTCATGAAGCTCCGCTTCCCTGAATTCGAAGGCTTCCCTGTCGCCACATCATTTGGTGATAGCCAGAAGTTTTCAAAACCGATATTCCCGCCCCAACAGATTGAAATCCTGACCTCCCTTACCCAGCAAAAGAAGATCCGCGGAAGCATCTTCGCCTATTTCGATTCCAAAATATATCTGGAAAACGGAACCCTGGCGACAAGAGTGACGAATCTTTCCGGGTCATTGATGCCGGAAAGATAGAAACGAAACAGAGCCATAAAGCCCGGCGGGAGGAATACTCCCCTGCCGGGCTCTCCTTTTACCCCTTGACAAAAGGGATAAAAAGGAGTATAATTGAAAATCAGTACCTTACATGAATGAATCTGGCAATAAAGCCATTTTCTAAAGAAAGGAGTTTCATATGGGTTGGGGAGTTTTCAGAAATGACACGATTGTCCGCTTTCCAAATTGGCTTATCCGCGGCATAGCCATGCAAAATAAGCGCGTGGCCAGAAAAATCCGCAAAGAAGCCATGCAGCAAGCATCTCGCCGGTTTTATTCCGGCAATTGAATTGGTCTTATCCGCCCATCCGGGCAACTTTCCCAAGGAGGAAGAAAATGATTCACAGTTCAGTTTGTACCACTGCAGCACTAAGCGCATCTTGCGCAGGAGGAAACCCCCTGGACGTGGCGAGAAAAATGTTCGCCGCGCTCAAGGAAACACTGCTGGAGGGAATGGAGGGTCCGTTCCCGATCCAGGAGAAACAGCTCCGGACCCAGACCCTCTCATCGATCAACAGGATTCGGATGGAAGTCAGAGTCTTTGAAGGTGAGATGGCCCAGGTCATCGTTGAACTGAAAAATGCCACCAATGACGTGATCAAGGAAATTATTGAGACCGTCATACTGGCAAAATAACAGCTATCCCCGTGGGCCCGCTCGAGAATCTTCTCAGCGGGCCTAAAATTTTATCCGAAAAATCGCACATCAAAAAACCCCGATTCTCATCGGGGTTTTCTTATATTCAAAGTTTTCAAGTCCCTATCACCTAAAACCTAATCCCTATAACCTAGTATTAAGCTATCTTGTTGATCTCAACCTCGGTGAAAAGCTGTTTGTGCCCGAATTTCACTTTGTATCTCTTCTTGGCCTTGTGCTTGATACCCCAAACCTTGTCGTGTCTTCCCTGCTTCACGATTGTCGCTTCGACTTTCGCTCCCTCTACCAACGGGGTTCCGACCTTCGCGTCCTTCTCATCACCGACGAAAAGCACCTCTGAAAAGGTTATTTTTGAGCCGTCTTCTCCTTCGATTTTCTCGACTTTGATCTTATCGCCTTCAGCAACCTTATATTGCTTCCCGCCTGTTTTGATAATCGCCAACATAGTATCTTCAAATAATGAGTTATTTCATACTCAGCTAGTATATACCATTTTTAGTACGGGTGTCAACCCTGTTGAATCGCCGTCTACGGCGCCGTTAAAAACGGATTCAACAGGGTCAATTATGAAGCCCCGCTTTTCGTTTGAAAAAATTATGTAATTTTTTCAATATTTTGTCAATGTAGACCTCGCCCTGACGGATCAGGCATATTCCTGACGCCTGGACTTCCGTGCGCCCCATAAGCATTCCGACCGCCTATTGCGTCCCTGAAATTATCGAAATCCGCAAATTTGAAATATTCAAAAACAAACCTTGTAATAGTATGCGTCGTGAATTTTTCTTGGACTCGTTTCTTTCCAGATAGATGGATCGGATATTTTTGAAAGGTTTTTTTGTTTGAAAATTTTTTTCAATATAACTAAAAGATAAGAAAGCTCCGATGAAAAAAGCACCAAACCGTCCCGGAAAAGTTTCCATGTTTCCAATTATAAATAAATCTGCCAGAAAACCGACTGATGCCGGCTATTTCTCCCCAAAATAGCCAGCAACAGTTGGTTTTTTGATTATCAAGCGAAGCGAGGGAAATGAAAGCAGGCGTTCATTTCCGAGCAAGCGCAGATAACAAATTGGTTTGGTACCCCGCGGCAAGCCGCGGAACCCGAAGGGTCCAGGGTTTACCCTGGGGTAAACACCAATTTATTTGAGCGCTCAAATCAAATCTAATTTGAAATCTGCGCCAAAGAAAACTAAAAAGGTCGAGGCCGGCAAGCCGCCTTATCGCTTGCGAAAATAATCAACCTAATAAACCTAATTATAAAAAAACATATGAAAAACATCCTCAAGAGTTTTTCCATCATCGTCGCGATCGCCGCGGTGGCCGGTGGAATAACCTATGCGATATTCAGTGACACTGACACGATTACAGGTAACACGGTCGGAACCGCGACTGTCGAACTCGACGCCAAAGGCGAAGCGGCTTCAGGCATCGTTTCCAAACCGATCGTGGCAACCAATCTCGTACCTGGGGAATACACGGATGATTTCCGTGGAGCACTCCATAACCAAAGCACTGTTGACGTAAAACTTTACATGTATCTAGACAATGTAGTCGGAGATGCTTGCGACAAAATCAACCTGACCATGACGACCGGTCATGCGGGTGGTGATGAATATGCCCGAACGATCCTTAACAACGTTGCGCTTTCAAGCATAGACACTCCGGCAGAACGCGTTGAGATCACTGGCGTTCCCCCATTTGAAACCGCGGGTCCAAACATCACCCAAGTCGTGCGTGAAAGAGCACAACTCGATCCTTCTGCGGACAACACTTATCAAAACAAGACCTGCACCTGGGACGAAGTCTTCGTTGCTGAATCCATCGCACCCTAGTTTTCCTTTGATGATAACTGTTCAGCAGACTGCCCGTATCTTGCGGGCAGTCAAACGGAAAAGTTATTTTAATGATCCACTCACATGCTAAAAAAAATACTGAAGATCTCAATCACCACACTCTTATTCACCTTCATCGCCATCGGGATCTTGGTCGTCTTCTCCGCCCTGCCGATTACGGGAAATCTGAAAGTATTCACAGTCCAATCCGGCTCAATGGAACCGGCCATCAAAACCGGGAGTCTGATTTTCATAAAGCCGTCTCCCAGCTACGGCATCGGCGACATTGTCACGAAAAAAGTCTCCGGTTCGAAAACCACAGTCACCCATAGGATAACCGAGGAAATGACTAAAGACGGTAAAACATATTTCAGAACCAAGGGCGACGCCAACGAGGGAGTTGATATGGAACTGACTCCCTTGTCTGACGTGATCGGGAAAACTATTTTGACTGTCCCCTACCTCGGATATCCGGTAAGTTTCGCAAGGACGACACAAGGGACAATCCTGCTGGTGATCATACCCGCGACCATAATCATCTACGAGGAAATTTCCAAAATCAGGTATGAAATCCAAAAAAAAGCTAGGTATAAAAAATCCTTGAAGGAAAGGGCCGGAATTAATCATGATATTTTTATTCAAAGGAAGGAAAATGTCGACGGCGTCATAAGATACGACAGAAAAAATAATTTATTCTCATAAGTCCGAAGATTATGCATGCCCAGGATCTTAAACCCGAAAGAAAAATCCGAAAATCCCTGACAAGGATAATTTTCACCATATCCTTTGTCTTTATTTTTTGCGGATATATGGGAACGCCCGGGACGAATTCTTTTTTTTCAAATGAAGATACGCTCTCCGGTAACTCGGTCTCGACGGGGGTCTGGATCCCTGAAATTTCGATGCAAGCAGAACCTGAGGATCCGGACGGCGAGAACGGTTGCTATGAAACCGCACCCTGCGTGACGCTCAGCTCGACTTTGAATGCGGATATTTTCTATTCGCTCGGCGACGGATATTCGCGATATGAAGGAAATTGCGTGGAAATACCGCATGGAGAATGGGATTTCTCCGCATACTCGGTCGACACGATCAATGAAAATTGGAAAAGCGACACCGTTTCCGAGCATTTTAAGGTTTGCACCGAAGCCGAAGTTGGGGACGTGGTCATCAATGAGGTGATGTGGATGGGATCGACGGAGTCGTCTTCCGACGAATGGATAGAACTGCGCAATATGACTGATCGCGAAATCGACATCGGGCAATGGAAAATCGAAAACGCCCGGTCTTCCAGCAACGACCTAATGATTCCGGCCAGCAAAAAAATCCAAGCCCACGGCTTTTTCCTGATTTCGAATTATCCGAAAACCAGCGCCAATTCAGCCCTGGATGTAGACGTCGACGAAGTGAACGCCAGCCTTTCCTTGGCAAATTCTGACAACGGAAATTTGGTCTTGAAAAATCGTGACGGAAAAACCATAGACAAGGCCAAGGGCGACGAATGGCCCGCCGGAATCAATGAAGATGGCATCAATCGCTCCATGGAAAGAAATGACGACCCGGGCGACGGCTTGTCGTCTTCCAGCTGGCACACCTGCTTGGACGACGACTGTAACGACACGGATTATTGGGACGACGAGGGAGACGACTATGGAACGCCTGGCCATCCCAATCTTTCTTCCTCCGACGAGGATGAAGATGAAAATTCCGAAACTCCGCAGCCGGAAAAATTTTCCACAATCCCGACTGGGGAAGAAAAATTGATCGAAGAGGAAAATAATTCTGATCCTGCTTCCACAGAAGAAGTTGTTGTTCCTCCCCTGCCTTGCGAGGACGAATTGAAAAAAGAGGAAACGGAAAACGATAATAGCGAATCGGACGCGGAAAAAGAGGCGGGTGATACCGATGAAGCCACAGTAAGTGAACCAGATAAAGCCATTGGAACGAATCCTGAGCCGACTGAAACCAACGAGGAAAAACCGGCAGAAGATGACAATGATGAAGCGGATGAGAGTGAAGATAAAGAAAGTGGAGGCAACGAAGAAGAAATCGCGGAAGTCATTTCGGATCCTTGATGGCGCCTCGAGATTCAGACGACAAAAAACCACCTCTCAAGGTGGTTTTTTTAATTCTAATTTCGAAAGATTGATTATTCCAAGACGGCCTTAATTCTCCTGACACCGGCGCTGGAAGCCTCCTCTTTTTTTATTTTGAAATTGCCAAGTTCTCCGGTGTTTTCCGCATGAGGTCCCCCGCAAATTTCCGAGCTGGCAACCCTGCCTTTGTCGTCAAAAACGGAATAAACCTTAACCCAGTCCCCGTACTTAGCCCCGAAGACTCCCATGGCATTCCTTTTGCGAGCCTCGTCCAAGGTCACTTCCTCAAAGGAAACTTTTAGCCTGGCTTCTATTGCCCCATTTACCAACTCTTCCACTTGGGCGATCTGCTTAGCTGTCATTTTCTCGCCGTGCGAGAAATCGAAGCGCAGACGCTCCGGGGTTATATTGGAACCCTTTTGGTATACATGGTCACCCAAGACCTGCCTCAAAGCCGCCAGAAGCAAATGGGTGGCAGTGTGAAGCCTCTTTGTCTGGTCCCCGCTGTCCTGGAGTCCTCCCTTGAACGCCCCGGCTGAAGCGGTCCTGGACTTCTCCTGGTGCTTTTTCAGCTCCTCGGCAAAATCCACCTCGTTTATCACAAACCCTTTTTCTTTGGCGATTTCCTTGGTCAGTTCCAAAGGAAAACCATATGTCTGGTAGAGATCGAAAACGTCCTTGCCGGAAATGTTCATCGCCGAAGCGGTCAGACTTTTCTCCAATTCATTCAGGCCCTTCTCCAAGGTCCTGCGGAATTTCTCCTCTTCTTTTTCCAACTCGTCGAAAATGCCCTGCTTGTTATATTCCAATTCCGTGTAGAATTCCTTGTGAAGATCGATCACGATCTGGGAAATCTCCTTGGCGAAATTTTTCTCGATTCCCAAGAGCCTTCCATACCTGACCGCCCTTCGGATAAGCCTTCGAAGGACATATCCCCTGCCCGTATTGGATGGAAGGACTCCGTCGGAGATGATGAAGGTCGAAGCCTTGATATGGTCCGCGATGATGCGAAATTCCCTTTTATTCTCTTCGTATTTTTTTGTCGAAAGCTCCTCAATCTTTTCAAATATCGATGAAAAAAGTTCCGTTTCGAAAACCGTGCGCTGTCCGCCCAGGACCGCTAAAGTCCTTTCGACTCCCATCCCGGTGTCCACGTTCGGTTTGGCCAATTTCTCATATTTGCCTTCGGCGGTTTTGTTGAATTCCATAAAAACATCGTTCCAAATTTCAATCAGCCTGAAAGAGTCCACCAATTCCCCGAATTTCCCTTCCACTCTGCCCTCCTCGGGTCTCGTATCATAGAACATCTCAGTGTCTCCGCCACAAGGACCGGTCTCGCCGGCTATCCAGAAATTATCATCTTTCCCAAGCGGGATTATCCGCACATCCCCCCTGATGACTTCGTCCTCGCCGGCAACCTCCACGCCCATCCCGATTTTCTTGAAAGTTTCTTTCCAAACCGAAATCGCCTCCTCATCGCGAGGAATCCCGTCCCCGTCTGCCGACGAAGCAGGTTCGCCCTTAAAAACCGTCACGTACAATCTTTTCGGATCAAGTCCGAGTCCGTTTTCCTTGTCTGTTAAAAACTCGAAACTCCAAGAAATCGCTTCCTTTTTGAAATAGTCACCGAAACTCCAGTTTCCCATCATCTCGAAAAAAGTCAGATGTCGATTATCGCCCACGTCATCGATATCTCCGGTTCGGATGCATTTCTGCACGTTCACGACCCTTTTGCCTTCAGGATGCTCCTGCCCCAAAAGATACGGCACCAACGGGTGCATTCCCGCGGTCGTGAAGAGAACCGAAGAATCTGTTTCATTGGGAACAAGCGACGCCGAAGGGATTATGGCGTGATTCTTGCTTTCGAAAAATTTGAGATATTTTAATCTGAGTTCTTGAGCTGTCATACGAACTAGGTTATGGGGATTAAATTACGAATTATAAAAAATGCGGATTTATTTGGCTCGCTTTATGATATCCTCCAATTTCTTCCAATCATTCCTATCAAGAGCCAAAAAGAATTTTTCTTCGCGACTAAGCGCTTCCACGATTTGCTGCGGGGTCATCGATTTGGCGTTTTGCTGAATCTTATTGACTCGTCCAAGCACGAAATCATTGAGTTTTATATTTTTTTCCCTGGCCAAATCCTCCACGATTTTTTTCAAATTCAAATTTGACATATCTTTAACCGCTTACTTATTTATCCGGTGCGAAACGCTACCTTATGGCTTTGGCAATCAATCCGCCAAGCTCCTGGATATCCTTAGTGGAAAGCCGCTCGACTATATTATCCTCCTTGCGAAGTTCACCGATCACATCCGCCACATCAAAATCCGTTCTGTTCACATTGACTTCCCGCTCCAACGCCCTGAGTCTTTGCAAAGCGAAAGGCGAAAGCTTTATTTTTTTATCCTTCAAAAAATTATCCACCGTCGCTGTCAATTTGATTGCCATTATATTCATCCGTTAACGATTATTACATCCCGGCTATTTCCTTCTTCAGTTTCTTGATGTCCTTTGCCAGATTCACCTGGGAGAGGTTGAGTTTTTCCAACTCGACCTTGTTTTTCTCCAACTCCATCCGCAAAAGATCCATTTTTCTCTTCGCCTGCCTCATTTCCATGTCCAGCTGGGTCCTCTTCTGCTCGTTTTTCTTATACTCCCCGTCTTTTATCAGGGCGTCCATCTGGAGCCTGTGCATTCTCGCGGTAACCTGCGGGTCGACATTCTGGTTTCGCATAATGGTTTTGTTTTTTAATTTCTTATCATCCCGCCTCCCATGACCTCCCCTTCGTCCGAATAAAAAACCGCCGACTGCCCAGGAGTGACCGCCTTTTGGGGTTCTTTAAATTCTACCATATAAACCTTTTTTTTACCCCGTGAAATAATTTCGCCTTGCGAAATTCCCGCTTTGCGGGATTTCACTGGGTGAATTATACCACGCACCAGACTGTGGCGGTATCGGATTTTCACGTTGGTTTCGAGCGGCAACTGCGGCTCATCCGCAAGCCAATTCACGTTTTCCACCTCCATTTCCGTTCGGAAAATAGCCCCGTCCTTTTCATCATTGGTGACAACCAATTCATTCTTTTCGAAATTCCTGCCTACGACATAATAAGGCCCGGTTCCGCCGATATTAATCCCTCTTCTTTGCCCGATAGTATAAAGCTGAAGACCTTCGTGCTTGCCGATCTTCTTTCCTGAAGTATCGACAATATCCCCGCCTTCGAGCTGCATATTCCTCTTGATAAATTCCGTGGGATATTTTTCCGGAGTGAAACAAAGCCCCTGCGAATCATCCTTATCAAAAACGGGAATCTCCATCTCCTTGGCCATTTTGCGGATCTGAGGTTTCTTATATTTCCCGACCGGAAAGATTATCCTGCCAAGATGTTCTTGTCTGAGATTATAGAGAAAATAGGTCTGATCCTTTTCCTCGTCAGTTGAGGTGTACAGGTGATATTTCCCGTCGATCATCTTCACGTCCGCATAATGCCCGGTCGCTACCAAATCAGCATCCATTTCCAACATCTTCTTGAAAAGAAAATTGAATTTGATCTTTTCATTGCAAGTGACGCACGGATTCGGAGTCCTGCCGGCCTTGGTTTCAGAAAGGAAATAATCTACCACGTCGCGCTTGAAATCATTGGCAGCATTCACCGTGTAAAGCGGAATGCCGAGTTTGTGGGCGACCTTTCTGGCGTCCTCCTGCGATTCCAAGGAACAGCACTTGTTTTCGCGCAGCGCGTCGCTTCCGGGCTCCTTCCAAAAGTGCATGAAAACCCCCACGACGTCATAGCCCTGCTTTTTCAATATGGCGGCCGCCACGGAAGAATCCACTCCCGAAGACATGGCCACAATGACCCTTTTTTTTGCCATGTTTATACTTGAGTGAAACGAGAAGTCATAAACATGAGCATCCCGCATCAATTCTTTCAGTCTTATTATAAACTTGCGCTTTCTCCGAGCCGAAGGCGCTTCCGAGAATTACACCCGCAAATATCCCTTTGCCATATCCGGAATTTGGTGCGGGACGACTCATTCATATCAACTATCATCTTACCACCGTTTCTCGGATTTGTACACAAAAAACCTGCTCGGAAAAAGCAGGTTTTTTTGAGGTTTTATTGCTGTTTATCTCCGCTTTCCTTGGCCTTTTCAATGGCCTGGCGGAGATCGCCGAGGTTCACCTGGGGCCTTTCCTGCTTGGATTTGAATTTCTTAGGAGCGATATGTTGCATTTGGGAAAGAGACAACGGTTTCTCGCTCGAAGCATAGGATTTCGTGCTCACAACCCTTTCCGCTTTCGGTTTGAATTTCTCCCTCACGATCGGCCGTCTCTCGAAATTCTGCCTAGGTATGACCGGGACCCCTTCAGCCTTCTTCGCTTCCTCGCGCTCCTTGGTCTTGGCTACCGCCCGCTGGTAATCCTTGAGGCATTCTTTGCAGAAAGTAGGCCTCTTGCCGTCCGGCTTGAAAGGTATCCTAATATCCACCTCGCAGGAAGCACACTTGGCGTCATAGAGGACTTTTTCCTCCTGGACGCTGTCCATCTGCTCTCGGACGATCGGTGCCGGTCTCGGGACGTGTATGGTCGAAGGACCTGCGCTCGGAGCGGTCGGAGCGACTTCCTCCTCTATCATACTCGCATGGTCATAGGCTTTTTTCTCCGGAAGAACCATGCCGCTCCAAAGGGCGATCTTTTCCTCCACTTCGTCCTTGGGCATTGTGTATCGTTCGCGGGACGAGGCGATGACCTTCTCAACATTGTTTTCTGTGTCCCCCAAAAATACCGGCGGAAGCACAATGGCCGAAAAAGCGTCCCCGGCGATGCCGTCTATCATGAGCTTCAAATAGATATTGTATTTGGGAAGATTGACTATGTCATTTTGCATAAAAACAGGCTCGAATTCCTTTTCCAGAAATTCAGCGTCCGTCGCTCCCACGCGGAAAGAGATTATCGTTCCGGCGTTTCCGAAAATAGCGTCCCTCACCTCCTCGTCGATCTGCGTGACATATTGGTTCGCCAAAACAAGGTTCAGATGGTATTTCCTGGCTTCCGAAAGGATGTTGGCAAAAGAAAGCGTCGCGAAATTCTGGAACTCGTCGACGTAAAGGTAAAAATCCTTTCTGTCGTCTTCCGACATATCGACGCGTCCCATGGCGGCTAACTGGATTTTGGTGATCATCATCGCTCCCAACAGGGCGCTGGCATCCTCCCCGATCCTTCCCTTAGAAAGATTGAGGATTAGGATCTTCCTTTCGTCCATGGCTTTGCGTACGTCGAAAGTGGACGTAGTCTGGCCGACGATATTCCTGATCAGTGAAGTCGAAAGGAACTGACCGACCTTGTTCTGGATCGGAGAAACAACTTCCTGAAGCACTCTTTCATTCCACTTCGTGAACTCTTCCATCCAGAACATCTTCACTACCGGATCGCTCACCTTGTCGACGACTTTCAGCCTGTACTTCTTATCCACCAAAATCCTGGTCACTCCCAAAAGGGTGCTTCCGGGATATTCCAAGAGTGCCAAAATTGCGTTGCGGAGTATATATTCCAAACGAGGTCCCCAGGAATCCGCCCAGATCTTTTTGAACACTCCGATTAGTCCCGAAGCGACCAGATGCCTATATTCCGGATCGACTTTTTCCATCACATTGAAGGCGATCGGGAAACTCTGGTCCGCCGGGTTGACGTATATGACATCATTGATGCGATCTGCCGGAATCGACTTGATCAACTTTTCCGCCGTGTCGCCGTGCGGATCGATAAAACATACCCCATGGCCGTTGCGGATGTCCTGCACTGCCATATTCTCCAAAAGGTTGGTCTTTCCCATACCCGTCTTTCCGATGACATACATATGCCTTCGGCGGTCGTCCGTCTTTATACCGAAAACCCTCTCCTGGTTGCGGAAATTGGTTTTCGCGAAAAATGTGATTTCGTTTTTATTCATGATAACTAACGTTGTAGTTAATTTATTTAAAGCTTCTTTCCTTTATCATCCTTTATTCTATCGGCAGATTTCCCGGAGCCCCTCCGCGTTTAGAATCAACCCTGGCTAGAGTAGGCGCCACTACCGACATGTCAGGAAGGTGATATATCGTCGCCAGTTCCTCCGTGCTCATAGTGAACTTCACCCCGTCCAAACTGCGCCCCCTATATCTATGCAGTATCTTCCTTTGCCTATATCTGAGCCTGGATTTTTTCCATACGAAATTGGCGAAAGTCTTGGAAGCGCTTTCCGGCTTAAAACCGTTCATGTTCTCATCGTTGAATTGCTTGATCCCCCCAAAGAAAGCAGAAACATTGGATTTATCGAAATTCTCCCTCCGGCCGACCAAAATAAACCTCATCTTGGTCAAAAACTGAAGCTTACCAAGGTTTTCCTCCACGGCTTTGAGCACATCCCTTTCCCCAGGAGACAAGCGGAATTCCAAAGGCTGTTCCTCCTTTTTTTCTTTTTTGGAAAATTCAACCGGATCAAAAAGAGCGGACCAAAGGTTGGCAAAAACGTCATGAATATCGCTCCAAAGGTTTTCCAGAACCCCTTCCGTCTTCACTTCTTTTCCCTTGAGTTTTTCCACCAGCTTCCTGCCTTTTTTGGCGGCCCAAGACGGAGAATGCGGAGATATTATCGTCTGAAGCCAAATTCTTTGTCCCGGAGGAAGTTTGCCCATAGTCTCTATGAGTCCGGAAAGAGGATCGATCATTTTTCCCGTCACGCTCTCCTCAAAATTTTTGTATGTCCTGATCGGAAAGGCGTCGTCTTTCGTGAATTCCAAGTCAGAACCCCAAAGATCCCATTTTTCATTGGGTGTGAGCTTTGGAACGTCATCGACATAATCCGGAACCTCCATGATCACGCAATCCGGATATTGGGCATAAAGATGAGCTTCCACAAGGTTGCGGAAATTTCGCGGAGTCCTGATGTAAAAATGGACTTCCCCTCCGTCGCTCACCAATTCCAAAGAAAACTTGGAGGGCACTTGCCCATCCAAAAATTCCTCCAGGACATTGAAGCTTTTTTCCACTCCTTGCATACCGAAATACAAAGCTTCCATCGGCTTGGGGCTTTTCTCGATATCCTTAGGTGGGATTATTTCCAAAAGGACGTAGTCGATCGCACCCGCAAACGCCCCGTTGATGTGGTCCATCCAAAAGATCTTGAAGACCATATAAAACGGGACAGGCAAAATCCAATACCAAGTATTGGAAAAGACCTGTCCCGCTGATTTTAATGAGACCAAAGTCTCACGAAAGGCTTGAGCTATTATCTCCATTTTATTTTTGTTTTTTAAAATCTAAGAGAATTGTTAGCGTTTCCGATCTATTTGCTCGTATATTTCCCTTCTTTGGTTTTCTTGAAATAATTGTTCAGATTTATGATGACGGTGGATTTTTTCACCTGCCTGACTTTCAACACTTCCTTGATTATTTCCTCCCTTGTCATGGCGGCCGGATATTTCTTCAAGATATCCTCCAAAACGTCCTTTACCGTGCCTTTTTCATAACCCCACTCGGCCAGAGCGTATATGCCCCTTCCCACGAGCACGAATTTCTTGTCTTTGATCAATTCATTGTGCACCGTCTGAGGGTGCGTTTTTTTCTTATTCAGTCCGCTCTTGTCTATCTCTTCGGCGATGTCTTTGAAATGCATCGGCTTGCCGTCTTCTTTGAGTATCAAATAAGCCTTATCCCTGGTTCCCTTCGGGTTCACTTCCTTCCATTTGGCCAATCCCCATTTGCCGAAAGTATTTTTCTTTATCTCCTTCGACACTTCCAAATAATCCAGCAATTTCTTTTTCTCGATCTTTTCCTGAGCATGGCTGACTGAAAATTCATCAAAAAGAGCTTTCTCGCTTACGGGAGATTTTTTCTTCTTAAGGATCTCAATGACTTCATCCTTGATCCTCATCCACTCTTCTTGATCGAAATCCGGCAACATGAAAGCTTTTTTGGAGACTCCCTTTATTTCAAATTCCTGGGCATCATCAAGACAATCGAGAAAGAATCTCGCAGCTCCTTTTTGCTTGCTATCAGCTCCGCCAAGCTTCTCCAAAAGCTTTTCTATTTCCATTATACCACTATTTGACTCCAGGGTAAACTCGATTTTGGAATGGACTTGCGACAAAACAGGCGCTTGCGACTTCGCTTTCACCTTTTTGCAAACCTCCCTGATCACCTGCCTGACTCTTTCCCTGGTGATACCGAATTTTCCTCCGATTTCCTCAAGCGTAGCCACGCCTGCTCCTCCGATACCATACCTGCCCCACACGATTTCACGTGACCTTTGAGGAAGATTGGAGGTTATATTCTCGAGAATTTCAACGAAAGATACCTCTTTGTTGTTTTTGGCGCTATTGGAGATATTGCTCATCTTTTTATAATAAAATTTAACCTTATTAAAGCTTCATAATATATTACCACATATCCTTTTTTTGTCAATAGTACTCGGTAATACGAAAATCGGAGGCCTATCTTCTAAGCCTCCGATCCGAAATCTTCAATTTTTTCAGGTTTTTATTGCCTTATTTGCATCCCGTGTTCCGCTTCAAGACCTTTGGTAATCCTTCCCATAGTTTCCTCTATTTCAGCGCCGTTCAAGGTCCTGTCGTCCGCTCCAAGCATCACATGGAAAGCATAACTCGTCGAGCCATCAGTAAAATCAAACATATCAAAAAGGTCGGCATCCAGAACTATGTCTCCTCCCAGGTCCTGGATGGCCTGCAACAGGTCGTCCACGCGCATGGAATTTTGCGAAACCAATGAAATATCCCTGGTGACAGTCGGGTACTTTCGAAGTGGCTTATATTCCATTTCCGCATCGGAAAC
>Ga0076097_114_pt1 | contig 15410 bp, 16 predicted proteins | sample RifGroC1_FD_68126 | JGI IMG/M metagenome (GOLD analysis project Ga0076097, IMG submission 68126) | Parcubacteria bacterium GW2011_GWC1_45_14
TTGACGTTGCCCCCGGGCTGCATGACCGCTATCGTGTTTTCCACGATTCCAGTTTCCGTGCGGTATGGCGCCCTGATCACACGAAGAACCCTCTGCGGAGAAAGTCCGTAATATTGCATCTTAAACTTGGAATGCTCCGTCCATTCATATTTTCCGTCGTTTTTCGGTCCTTTGTTATTCATACTGTTGGGTTTTAGGTGATAGGTTCCAGGTTTTGGGTTTTGGAAAATTTTATGCCAAATGAGTTTCCTTGCTGTCTCCCTTAACATCTTTCCATATTTTCTTAAAAACTTCCCTCATATTATGGGCAAGGACGGCGTCGTGTATTTCCACGAGATAATACGGCTTTTGTCTTGTTATGATCATGACCATATAATCCCCAATTATCCAAAAAGAAGACGTGAAATCCAGATCTTTCGCCCAAAACCGAATGTTCCGCTTTTCATCAAATTGCTTTTTCAATTTCTTTTCCACTTCGGATTCATTGCTGAGCAAATTCACTTGAAGCTGGTATTTTTTCCAAGCCCAGTCTATGAATTTCCGATATTGCTGAGCAAACGAATGATCCTGAAACCCCCAACCGGTCGCGTCATGCTCCCTGGCGCTGTCATTCCATTTGGGCATTTGCTGATACATAAAATCCTCCAAGTCGCTTTCTTCGATAAAGCGTATCTTTGGGATTGCGTACGATTTGCTTTGCGGTATTTTTTCCAATTCCTCGGCAAGTTTGCTTGCGATTTTTTTCTTTTCTTTTAATTGCTCCTGCTGGCGATAGAACATTTCCTCAACCTGCTCGGACGAAGCAGGCGAAAAATACAAGATCTTTGCGGAGATATCTTCCACGACCAATCCTTTTTCCTTGAGTTGGCCGAGAACCGCATACACCGTTGAGCGATTGATACTTGTGGCTTTGGCAAGCCTCGCCGGGGTGGTTTTGCCCTGCCCGAACAAGGCTGAATATATTTCAATCTCCTTGTCCGAAAGCTCCAATTTTCGAAGTAATTCTTGAATCATGGCTGTTTGTCATCCTTATTAGTATTGTCATTCCGGACTTGATCCGGAATCCAGGCTCTGGTTCCCCATTTTCATGGGGGCGACAACTTTATTATATATCTTTGCGTGTCGTTTGTCAATATTTTGTCAACACATTTTTTATCTTAATATAAAGCAATATTTGGCGATATTCTTAGTATTTTTCACTATATTATTGACTATTTGATAAATCTTTTGTATAATCCCCTGTCACGGTTCATTAACAACCTACAAGGAGGATAACCATGAAAAATGTAACGCCTATGGCGGAGATTATTTTTGACGAAGTCAATAGCCGGACTGAAAAAGAAGCAAGGAAAAAACTCGAACTTTTACCAGAAACTCAGGTGCAGAAAACTCATGGATTCAAGGTTGTTATCTTGAACCCGCAAAAGATAAAGGTTAAGTCCTGGATTGCCGCGAAAACCCGTTTTTTGGCGGACATAAGGAAAGAATTGGAAGTGAAACCGCTTGCAATCGCGCATCTTCATTTATGGAGTGAACTTTCCAAAAAAATGGGCTTGTTCCGCTTGACCGTAAACAAGGAGGGCGGGGTAAATGCGGACAAGGGCGCACTGGAAGAAATAACCAATACTGCATCTTCAAAACTTAAGACGAGAATACTTCAAGCGGGGATGTATGCTTTTGGGGGGTTAATATTAGGCTTATTAATGGGCGCCTTCATTGGTATTCCTTTGTCTGAGATATCAGATGCAAACGATATTATCGCAGAATTCCTTATGATTATCGCAACATCCAGTTGCATCGGTGGCATGACTGGCATTGCCTTATCGATATGGACTTATCTTAAAGCCAAGAACAAACTCCGCCAACAACATGCTGATCTTCATATCCTTTTTCCCAACATGCGCAGCCTCCCTGCAAGAACTGGCACCAACATCGCCATAGACTTCGTCGATCCCCCGGAAAATATCCAGTCTTTGCTTCTGAAACTGCAGAAAGCGCATTGCTTCGATGAACTGCAAGTTGTCGCCCATCCGGATGCGTTCAGCGTCGATCCATCAAAACAAGTGATGGCGTGGGCCGACCCGATCATTACGATCGTTCGTGGCGACTGCGTTGCGGTTCTTGCCCAATATGGAGACTTCCCGCAAGAGATACGATTGGAAGAAATTATTTCATCGCTAGATTTTTTGCCTATCGAGTAGCTTCCAACTGATGGATTCAAATCAAAAGCCGCCGGACAGCGATCCGGCGGCTTTAATCCTATTTCAAGGAGATCGGTTATGAAAACGAATTGCCCGCATTGCAATGGAGAAATCGTCATTCAAACGCGCTGTTGTAACGGAGACGAAGCGATATCCGGAATCCATACCCTGGCTGAGCATGAAGCGAATCAAGAGGAGCGAAAAAAGGAAAATGCCAGAAAAATGCAATATGACAGGGATTTAGAGAATTATACGCTTCAAAAAACCGGCAGGGTATTTGAGATAATCTCACAACTTGATAAAAAAACGGAATCAATACTCGAATTGTTTCAAAGCGTATTATGCATCTGGATCGTTGGGTTTGCGATTATCCTATTCACAAGATATGAGTCTTTTGCCATCAAGCACTCCCTCTTGATATTATCGCCAGTGATTTTTTGCGGTATCATATCTATCTGCTTATTTATTTCAAATATAATATTCTTCATATGGAAAAATATATTGAAACGATCCTTCCACATCCAGTATCCCGAATATGAAGAATTCAGATGATTTTGAGTATGCGACAACAAAAGCCGTCGGACAGCGATCCGACGGCTTTTTTTCTTCCCCTCCGATCACTCCTCCATACATAAAAGTATTGCAAAAAAGTGCATATGCACTAAATTGACATACTTATATTATTCGGATCATAGCTTGAATTTGTGTTTCAATTCCTTCTCGTGCAAAAGGGTTTCCACCGTCAGAACCTCGATAAATTTCTCCACGCGGTAGATTTCCGCCAAGAAAAGAATCTCATCTTCACATTCATACGGATAAATCCAGGCGCTTTTCTGAAGCTGATGGAATCCCAATTCCTTTACCTTTTCCCGCAGGGCATTTCTGGCATTGTTGTAAACCTTAGGACGGGTCGGAATATCGAACATCAGGACTCTCCATTTCCCATCCCACTGCTCTGGTTCCCTGATTTTGAGTTCCTCGAAACAAAAATCTTTCACTCTCTTAACTCCCTTGTTCGTAAGCTGCACTCTCGTTTTGCCGTCTTTTTCCCGGATGACTTCTATAAGCTTTCTGTGTTTCAAAGTATTGAGCGCGGTCTGCACCTGCCTTTTGGAATATTTCTTATATCTCTTGGTTCCTTCCATCGCGGAAAACATCGCCGGCGCAAGCGCTCCCACGAAAACCACCCCTCCCATCGCGAGGAAAGCCAAGGCGAATTTGGCCGCCGTGGCCTTTTTGCTATCGGAATACAAGAAACCCTCGATTATTTCCTTGAATGTTTTTGATTTTTTTTCTTTGTCCATCTCTTTAGAGTATATGACCTCCCCATATGCCTAGTTTACCATTTTTTTATATTGATTACAATTTAGTGCATATGCACTAAATTGACATATTTAACAATAGGGGGGGGTGGTGGGAAACAAAAAATAAACGATCCCACGAGCGGACAAGTAGGGTTTATTTTGATTTTATACCACGAAGTGCAGCCACCCTTTCCTCGATCGGAGGATGGGTCATAAAAAGTTTCATCATTTTCTTTCCTTTGAAAGGATTCGCGATATAAAGATGCGCAGTGGCGCGGTTGGCGGCTTCGAGCGGTTCAGTGTCGCCTGAGATCTTTTCCAAAGCGCGGGCCAGTCCTTCCGGATATCTCGTCAAAAGCGCTCCAGAGGCGTCCGCCAGAAATTCCCTCTTCCTGGAAATCGCCAATTGCATCAGCATCGCCGCGATCGGTGCCAGGATCGAAAGGGCGATTGCCGCGACCATCAAAATGACACCGAGTTGTCCTTTGTCACTATCCCTATTTTTACCGCCGAAAAAAGCCCAGTGACGGAACCAATCCGCCAGAAGGGTGATGAAGCCTACCAACACGACCACGACCGTCGAAAGCAAGATGTCACGGTTGCCGATATGCGAAAGTTCATGCGCGATCACGCCCTCGAGTTCGATTTTTTCAAGCCTGTTTATTATTCCGGTCGTGAGGCATATCACCCCGTGCTCCGGGTCGCGCCCCGTCGCAAAAGCGTTCATCGCACTGTCTTCGATGATATAAATTTTCGGCACCGGAAGACCCGCCGTGATGCAAAGGTTTTCAACCATGTGATAAAGGTCCCTGCCCTGCTCGTGCGTCACCTCCTTGGCCCCGCTCATCGAAAGCACGATCTTGTCGCTCCACCAATACGATCCGACGCTCATGAGCGTCGAAAAAGCCACTGCCCCATAAAGAATTGCACTATTTCCCATTACCTGCGAAAAAACATATCCTATCCCGATCACGAAAACCAAAAAACCCGTGATGTAAACCCAGGTCAGTCTCGTGTTTCTGTCAGCTTGGTTGTATATAGTCATTGATGTAATGCTAATCTGCGAATAAATGCTAATCCGCAAATTGCGAATAATGCAATTGGTGATTTTATAATATCTTGAGCTCGGAAACGATCTTATTCAGGTCGTTTTCAGCTTCCCTGTTATTCTGATTGTAGTATACGACCCTGAGGCAATAATTATTTCCCTCCCTTTCCCAATATATCTTACTATAAGCCAGTCCCGATTCCTCCTTCCTTTTTCCGGTCCTTACCAAATCCTTTCCACTCACTTCCTCCTTTCTCAGGGTATCGGCTTTCAGGCCGGATTCATTGGCGGCAAATTCCACCAAGGAAAGACCATTCGGATTCTCCAATTTGTCCAACTGTATGATAGCCGCCAGGGATTCGTTCGCACTACGCTGGCTGTTATATCTTTTTATTTCAAACAAGTGGTTGCTACTATCTCCCATTATCCAATCTTCCGGATGCGCTATCTCGAAGCCGTTTTCCAAATCCCGATGCAACATCCAGTTTTTTATGCCTTTCTCGGGATCGTTAAAAACGTTGCCCTGGATAGTTCTGGCAGCCAACTTGATGTTTTGCGTGACATGGACGTTAGCCACGTCATTTATCCTGGTAAGATCGACAAAGAGATAGATCGCATACATCCCAGCTACGGCGGAAAAAAGTATGATTATGATAATCGATACGAGCGGCAGGGAGTCGCGAAAAGCGACCGACTTGCTCCGAAGATAGAGCTCGACCTTTTCCCTTTTTTCCTCCTTCTCCCTTTTTTCCAGCTCTTTAAGTTCATGGAAGAACGTTTGCCTCATTTCTTGCTTGCCCTATGAAATCCGCAAAGCGGTGCGGCCTAACCGCAATTTCATTGGGGACATTTTTATTTTTTAGAATTCCACTTTCACGTTTTCTTTTTCAACTTCATCAGCTTCAAAAAACTCCCTCTTGGCAAAGTTAAGCTTGCTTGCGATCAGGTTATTTGGGAACACTTCGATCTTCGTGTTGAAATCGCGCACGTTCCCGTTATAAAACCTTCTAGAAGCTTGGATCTTGTTCTCGGTGTCGGAAAGCTCCTTTTGGAGTTCAAGGAAATTCTGATTGGCCTTGAGGTCCGGGTAGTTCTCAGCCACCGCAAAAACGGATTTCAGGGCTCCTGTGAGCATGTTCTCGGCCTGCTCATGTTCCGCTACGCTTCCGGCATTGATTGCTTTGGCGCGCGCCTCAGTCACTTTTTCCAAAAGTTCTTTCTCGTGCGTAGCATAACCCTTGACCGTGCTTATCAAATTAGGGATCAAATCGTATCTCCTTTTAAGTTGCACGTCGATATCGCTCCAAGCCTCGTCGACCCTGTTTCTGAGCCTGATAAGGCCGTTGTACACACCGATAAGCCAAACGATGACCAGTGCTAGCGCGATGATTAAAATCAGTCCTGTGCTCATTTTTTTGCACATATCCGACCCTGCCGGGACGATATGCAGGTTAATTCTTAATTTACAGCTTAATTATAATACAAACGTGGGTTTACTCCAAAACATAGGAACTATTTTTTCCAACGCCAGGATATGCTAGAATAAAACTAGCTTTAATCTTAACTTTAAAAAATATGTCGCTTTTGGAACCGTATTACATCCTAATCGTTCCCATGGTTGTCGGAGGGATCACCCAGATTACGAAATACGCCTTCTACACCTTGCGCCACGGCTGGGACATCCGCTACATCATGACTCACGGCCACATGCCGTCCGCCCACACCGCCTTCATCATTTCATTGGCAGCCTCGGTCGGATATTACTCCGGTATCACCTCGGGAGCCTTCACTGTCGCGGTCGCATTGGCCATCATAGTCATCGACGACGCAGCCAGACTCAGGGTATACATGGGAGACCAAGGCAGATACCTCAACATGCTGGTGCGCCAGCTGGACATCGAGGAGAAATTCCCCCGCCTCAAAGAAAGAATGGGTCACAGGATCAGCGAAGTGATTGTCGGAGCCGCCTATGGACTACTTCTCACTTACCTGCTCATATATCTTTTGAAATAAAAGACAAACAAAAAACCGCTGCCTTGGCAGCGGTTTTTTGTTTTATATTCAAGACATCTTTCCAAGTTCTTCCAAGATAACCTGTTTGTCGTTCCAAGTGATCCTCTCGTTTCCGATCGCCATAACCTCTTCCGCTCCTTTACCGGTAACCACGACGATGTCGCCCGCTTTGGCCAGTTCCAGCGCCTTGCGGATGGCTTCGCGCCTATCCATGATCTTCCAACAATTTTCTCCTTCGATCTTCGGCGCGATTTTTTTCAATTTCGCCAGTTTTTCAACGTCTTCCGCGTCCAAGGAAGAAGCATAGTCATATTCAGCTCCCCTGACCACTCCAGCGAAAACTTCGTCAATTATCCTTTGTGGGTCTTCAAAGTAAGGGTCCTCGTTCGTGATTATCACAAAGTCAGCATGCTCGGAAACGATTTTCCCCATAAGCGGCCTCTTGCCGCGATCGCGCTCCCCACATGAACCCAAAACGGCGACGACTTTCGAGTCTTCCCCTTTCCGCATATTTTCAATTATGAAATATAATTTTTCCAAAGAATCTGGCGTTACCGCATAATCAATCACGACATCTATTCCTTTGTCGTTCGCCACGCGGTCCATCCTGCCGGAAACTCCCTTGATTTCCTCCAGGGCACTGGCTGAAGTTTCCAGGCTTATTCCTTCCGAAAGAGCCACTCCGGCAGCCGCCAAAGCGTTCTCGATGTTATATTTTCCTGGCATATGCAACAAGAAGCTTGTCTCCCCCACCCTATACCTCGTCTCATGGCTGCCAAGTTCGATTTCCTCCGCGACCAGCTTCCGGCAGCCGAGATCAGCCGCGCCAGATCCGGCAGGATGAGTGGAGTAACATATTTTTTCAGCCTCGAAATTCAAAAATTCCTGCGGGTTTTCCATGTCCAAATTTACGATCAGGACCCCTTTGTTTTTCGCGGTTATCTTAAAAAGCTTGGATTTGGCTTTTCTATATTTTTCCATCGTCCTGTGGTAATCCAAGTGTTCGCGCGTGACATTCGTAATCACAGCCGTACGATATTTCACCCCCCAAACCCGAAACTGATGCAAAGAGTGCGAGGAAGTCTCCAAAACCAGATATTCGCATCCGGCTTGGACCGCTTTGGCGATAAATTTCTGGGTCGCGAACGGCGAAAGCGTGGTATATTTGGTTTTATTGATCCACTCCTTTTCTCCGAGCTTGAAATTGATCGTCGAAGCCATGGCGACTTTTTTTCCGGATTTTTCCAAAATTCTCACGATCATCTGCACGGTCGTCGTCTTGCCGTTCGTTCCCGTAACCCCGATAACTTTCAGTTTTTTAGATGGAAAACCGTAAATCAAATTGGCCAAGATAGCTTGGAAAAGATGGTAGATGTTTTTTATCCATTGTGGCACTAAAGATTTCAAGTAATGCATAATGATTTCTAATTACTCCAATTAACCTAATTTCTAAACAATCCTCAAATTAAAAAATATTTTAGGTCAATTAGAACAATTAGGTCTATTTATTTCCTTATTTTTCTCAAAAACTCTTTTGCCTTCTGCAATCCTCTATAAAGATTATACTTCCAGCAGTTGACGACTATATCATAGCTCCCTGGAAAGACAAGGGGTTCGGTTCTAGGAGAAAACCCGGTCTTGAATCTTGTAATTCCCTGCCAGGAACCGGCTTCTCCAGTTTTGATCCCTCCGAAATCATAGTATTTGCATCCTTTTTCTTTCGCATCCGACATCTGCTTCCATTGCAAAAGATACGGAGCCATCACGTCGCGGTTTTCATTGGAAGATGCCCCGTGGAGGTATATCGCCGTATCCTCGAAAAACACGACCAGATTGGCAGCGATGATCTTTCCTTGATACTCCGCCACGTAAATCCTGAAAATGTCCTCCGGGAAAATTTCCGCCATCTTGCGGTAATGTTCGTCCGGATGCGTGACGATCCCATCCCTTTCCGCTGTCTCCCTGTTGAGTTTTAAAAATTCTTCGAGATATCTTTCCCTGTCGATAACAGATTGCGGGCAGCTTATGACCACACCTTTTTTCTCCGCCAGCCTTATGTTGTAACGGGTTTTTGATTTCATTTCCGAAAGCAGTTCCTGCTCTGATTTGGAGATATCGACAACGAAGATTTCTTTCGGCTGCATGTCATGCGGGGCTTTTTTAAGGGGAACCTTTTTTTCCTTGGACATTTTCAAAATGGCCTCCTTGATCAGATTCAAATCCTTGTCGCTCCTGGGATCGAAACGCACCCAACCGGCCCCGTTATCCTTGGCCAACCAAACAAGATAGGCCAGCGCTTTTTTCGTGTCGTCCACCCTGGTCAAATTGACCTCCTTGCGTCCCCTGATAACCGGACCCCTTGGTATGTAGAAATATTTTCCCACCACGGGAAGCATATGTTCGATGATATTGGCCCAAAATTTAAAAACCACGTCCTTGTCCTTGGCTTTGGAAATTTCCTCAAAATGATGGGTCTTTTTTCCTTCACTCTCCTGAAAAGCGCGCCACTGCTCGGATTGCAAAAAAGCCTCTTTATAAAAGGTTTCCAAAAAATCGCTTAATTTAGTCGTTTTTTCCATAACCCTATCTTACCAGAATTTTCCCAATAAAAAAACCGGGTACCAATGCCCGGTTATAGTGCATCTTTGGTCACTGCTTAATCCTTAATACAACGAACGGAAATTCCGGTGGCACGGTAATTCGTAGATGTAGGATTGGCAAGCGCGCCACTCAATACCAAGCAATGTGCCGGATCGCCGCTTACTGCACTCGTAGCATAATAGCCATTAGTTCCTACGGCAGCAGTGACATCATCGTAACGACGTAGCCCGGCCGTGGTAAGCTTCAAGGATGAAGCAAATGCGGAATCCCTATTTGTTATATTTTCCGCTGACGGATCAATGAGCTCTTGCCAATCCGAAACATCTGGAATACGAAATCCCGGGGGACAAGGGTTATTTGGTGCTGAAACTCCATCCCAAAGATTATTAACAAGGAGAGTGCGCCAATTGAAAGGAGTGATTCCATGCTTAATGAACTTTCCATTATTAGCTATTCCGCCTGTATCAGCAGGATCATCTACGTCGTTGGTGGAGCTTCGATTGGTATCAGAAGGAGTGTTTATTGAGAGCTGATGGCCATCGGCTTTGCGCCCCCATTGAAAATACCATCCATATCCATCAGGATCAGCATATCCGGTCAATGTGCTTGGTTCAACCGTTACCCCGAGATTTCTGTCCAACCAGCAACTATCATCGGCGGCCCTTACTAGTCCATATTCCAAACCATCATGAGTTACGGTGCCGGAACAATCATCAGGCCCCTCGACACTAACCGCCACCGCCCTCACCGTTCCGCCGAATTCGCCTACTGACTTTATGTAGTCCAAATTCTTAATGGTCGATTCGGCAGCGGAGCAATCAGTAATCAGGATATCCCCCGCCTTATAGAAGCTCACTGTCGTTTTGACTCCCGCCGCTGATGTTTCCGTGTAAGTCGTTTCAGGAGGGATACAGAGTCCTGCCTCGGAGAGGGTCGCCGTTTCACTTCCGTTGACTATGTATGCATTTATGACATCGAGGACTTTCTCCACTCCAGTATCGGCGGCCTGGAAAGCCGTAACCGATTTGGTCGTGTCATTGCTGGTCTTCTGATCGATTACGGAAGCGGAAAAAGATCCTGCCGCGATCACGATCATGATCGAAAGCATGATGAGAGCATAGACGAGCGCAGAACCCTTTTGTTTTTTTGTTTGCATATATTTTATAAGAAGAAATCTTCCTTGATTATACCACGAAAAAATCCGCCTGCTAAGGCGGATCAAGATGCAAATCTCAAGAACTTCAACGGCAAGACCTTGCTTATTTTTTCTTGCCCATACTCCTGAGCGCTAATTTAACGCGTTCGCCGACATCGGAAATATCTTTCGAAAAGGCTTTCAGCGCGTCGCGCGATTCGGAAACCGAATAGCCCATCGCCACCAAGGCTTCCAGAGCGTCGGAGTCCGAAGTGACCTCGTGCTTTTCATGCACCGGAAGATCCCCGATTTTGTTTTTAAGCTCCAAAATTACCCGACCGGCGGTTTTCTTGCCCACTCCCGAAACTTTAGTCAGGATCGACGCATCCTCGTTAGCTACTGCGGTCCTGATGGTCTTGGGATCCGCTATTGTAAGAATCCCCAATCCCGCTTTAGGACCGATGCCGGAAACGGAAATGAGGAGTTCGAACATCTCCAACTCATCCAGAGAAAGAAATCCGTATAGAGCCAAGATATCCTCCCTGACATGGGTGTGGATGTAAAATTCAACCTCTTCCATGCCCGCTATTTTTCCCATCGCATATGAGGTGACGAATACCTTATACCCGATTCCCCCGACCTCTACCACGACGTAAGATTCCTTGATGAAATCTATTTTTCCTTTCAGTTTCGCAATCATTGTGGAATCCCGAAATCCCAAAGTATTCCTACTTTACGGACTTAACGTATTTTATTTACCCTGTTAAATCGCACTAGAGCGTGACTGACTTGCTGTCCTGAGTCTCGTTCCCATTTTTGTCCCGAAGGATCACCTTCACGTCCACGCTCTCCCCTACCTTGTCAGCAGGTATAGAATAGTTGGCCTTGCTTCCGCTTGAGGATATGGCGTTTCCATCCACTGAAAACCTGATGCTTTCAGTTCCATATGGCGCATCAGCATTTGCCGAAACCGAAAGCTCCGTGTCCGATTTGGATATGGAAAGGGAGACCTTGGGCAAATTTTCACTGAAATCGTCCTGACTGCATTTATCCTTCGGAGCTTCCCCGAAAACGACATCCTTCTCCTTTTTGTTATTTTCACTATACCACTCCTCCACGCCTTTTTCCCAATTCTTGTATTGGGCGTCATCCTTGGGGTTTTTCGGATATTCTCCCAGAGGATCTTTCAAATTGACATAGTAGAGTATGTTATGCACATTCGCAAAATCTATTTTCTCCACGTCGTCCGACGGACAGTATTCGTTCGCCAAGCAATATTTCTCGTCGCTGTCCGGGATTTCGCAAACTTTCACATCCTTTTCCACAGCCAATTCTCCATTTAAAACAGGTTTTTCAATCTTTTCTTTTTCATATTTAGGAAATTCTTCTTTGGCATAATTTTTGAGGACCTGGTCAAGATAGCTCCTCCAAATCGGAGCAGCGATAATGGAGCCATCAGCTCCCGGCTTCATTGCGGTGTTGTCATTGTTCCCCGCCCAAACGCCCACGGCGATTCCCGGCGTATATCCCATCACCCAACCGTCGCGGAATTCGTTCGTTGTTCCGGTCTTGGCTGCTACCTGGCGGTCATCGAAACGAAGTAGATTGTTCGAACCGAAAACCGGAGCTCTGTATTCATTAGTTGAAAGCACATGACTCAGCATGGCGACATATTTTTCCTCCACGATCCTTTCACCCTGGGAGTCTTTATATTCCTCCAAAACCTCCCCTTTGCTGTCCTCAATCCTTAGAATTGAGGATTTTTCCTTGCGCACTCCATTGTTAGCGATCGTCGCGAACGCGCTCACGTGATCCAAGAGTTTGACCTCTCCTCCTCCCAAAACCAATGATAAACCATATCTGTCAGGCTGGTTGAGTCCGGTGATACCAAGCCTTTTGGCCATCATAATCGAGTCCTTCACGCCCGCAAGATACAAGGTTTTTACGGCAGGGATATTCAGAGATTGAGGCAAGGCCTCTTTCATTTTGATAGGTCCCCTGAAATTCCCATCATAGTTTTGCGGTTTATAATCCTGATCGCCGGTGCCGAAATTGGTCTCAACGTCAAACAGCGTCGTTTCCGGAGAATAACCTTTCGTGAAAGCTGTCAGATATACATATGGCTTCACGGACGATCCAGGCTGGCGGTCGCGAATCGCGACGTTCACCTGACCGTCAATGGATTTATCGAAATAATCCTTGCTTCCCACCATCGTCAGAATCTGTCCGGTTTTGGGATCGATAGCGACCAGCGCCGCATTGGAAGCGTTCCAAGCTTTCATATTCTTTTCCGCTCCTTCGAAAACGGCTTTTTCCGCAATCTGTTGCTTGTCCCAATCGAGGGTCGTGTAAACCTTCAAGCCGCCTTTTTCCAAAACATCCTGGCCATATTTCCCTTCCAGATATTCCTTCACATACATCACGAAATGGGGAGCCTTGATATTCTCCCTCTTGGCAGTAACTTTGGCCAGAACGTCCACTCCTTTGGCGGCCTCGGCCTGCTCCTTCGTTATATAGCCTAGATTGGCCATCTTATCCAAAGCGAATTCCTGTCTGGCCTTGAGGATTTCAGTCCTTGAACCATATGGAGAATATCTCGATGGCGCCTGTGGAAGAGAAGCCAACAGGGCCGACTCGTCCAAAGTAAGCTCTTTGGCGGGTTTGTTGAAAAAAGTCTGCGCCGCCGACTCTATACCATAAGCATTAGATCCATATGGGATTTCATTAAGATACATCTCCAAGATCTCATCCTTGGAAAATTTCTGTTCGATTTCAATCGAAAGAATCGCTTCTTTTATCTTCCTAGTCAGGGCCTTTTCCGAGGTCAAAAGGGAATTTTTGACGAACTGTTGGGTGATCGTGGACCCTCCCTGCGCCCTTTCCCCGCTTATCACATCCTTAAGCACTGCCCTTATGATGGAAGTTACTTTTATTCCGTGATGTTTATAGAAATCCTGGTCCTCCAGGGAAATGGTCGCGAATTTGGCGGTATCAGGAATGTCTTTGAGAGCCACCAAAGTCCTCTTCTCCTCTCCATGGATTTCATAGAGCAGGTTTTGTCCGGTGCGGTCGTATATCTTAGTAGACTCAGCCACCACACGCTTGTTCACCTTGCCTGGACTCGGAAGATCCTTGGCAAAATAGATGAAAACGCCGGCTACAGCCAAAAATCCGATTCCAGCCAAAACCCCGAATATTTTTCCGATCTTTTTCCAATCAAGGGATTCGTCAGTTCTCTTAAAGCTTCTTGGTATCAAATTGATTTTCATTTTTTATTGATAAAATATTATCCTCATTGGGATTATAGCTAATTTTGGCCAGATAATCCAAAGGACCTTGAGAGATTCAAGGCAGGTATATTATACACGAATGTTTTTATTTTTCAAGCGTTTAAGACTATCCGGACTATGTCAGCAACAATGGGTTATGAATTTTCTTTCAAAATCTCCATCTGGTGCTTCTTTTCCCCGTTGCTATATTCGCCTACGATGGAATGTTTTCCGAAACCGCTTTTCTCATAGAAAATTCTCAGATCGTTCGAATCGCGATAATGGATGATGGCTTTCTTAAAAAGTCCGCTCTCAAAGGCCTGCGCCAAAAACATCCGTATCAAGCCGCCTCCGTGTCCTCCTCCCCTGAGACTGGGATCTACATACAGAGCGCAAAGCGTCATCGAGTCCTCATCGTCGCGATGGATTTTCCCCAGGGCGAATCCCAGGATTTCTTTTTTATTTTTTGCCAAAAAGCACACCCCTTTGTTTTTTTTCCGAAAAAAAGAATCCAGATAATCCGCGCTCCACTGGGATTTCGGGAAACTGGAATTATAAAAACTCAGGAGCTTTTCTTTCGTTTCCCTTCTGGGTTTTTTTATACGTGTTGTCTTGATACGCATTTCCATGCGATTCGAAGTTTTTCCCTTATTTTTTTCCTAAAATTTCCTCGTAAAGTTCCAGGTATTTTTTCGCCATGACCAAGCTGTCGAAATTTTCTTCGGCATACTTCCTGCATTCTTTCCTGTCGAACCTGTCCGTGTTTTTTGCGGCTTCCACAAGCTTTTCCAAATCATCGGAAAGGAATGCGACTTTTTCATTTCTCAAGATTTCCGGCAAAGGATCCGTAGTCGTTCCGATGACAGGAGTTCCGCAAGCAAGCGCTTCTGCGGCCACCATTCCGAAAACCTCCGGTCTTTTAATCGGAAAAAGAAGCGCTTCGGCTCCTCTGAGATAATCGTATATCTCACTATGGGAAACCTCGCCCTTATATATAATATTCTCCTCATCGAGAAAAGGGCTTATTTTTTCATCAAAAAATACTTGTCTTTCTTCCGAATTCCCCTTTCTTCCGAAAATAAGAAGTTTCTTTTGGGCTTTTTTAGCTATTTCAATCGCTGTGTCCACGCCTTTTTGATCAGCAAGCCTTCCCACAAACATCAAGTAACCGCCTTTATCCAAAGAATGCTCTATTTTCCCTGTCGGAACCCCGTTATGAATAACTTCTGAAACCTCCATTCCCCTTTTCTGGCTTTCGGACAAAGCGACCGTATAAGCCCCGGTTTCCTTTATCTGCTCCAGCGCTTCTTTCGAAAACCTGTTATGAAAAGAAATGACGCATGGCTTATCAAGATTCTCCGCTACCGCATATGCATATTTATGGGAATGGAGATGTATGATGTCGAAATCCTGTTGATGTTTCAAAATTTTCACCTGGGCCGATATCCTATAATTTCTGATTATGCCCGATTCCATATCGCTCATTCCATCCATATTCCAAAGGCTTTTCTTCAAGGAGCGGATGTGCTTGGCTTTCGTTTTCCAATCGGCCGGAGCGAACAAGGTGACATCGACTCCCAATTCCAAAAGGGCGTCGGTCAGATTCTGGGTGACGACTTCCGGTCCGCCGATATCCCCGAAAGACGGGGCTATCATGGCCACCTTGATTCTTTTTTTGAAAATATTCATCCTCTATTTTTTATTATGCGAGTGAAGCCAAATCATTGAAATTCTGTTCCCAAAGCTGTTCGTCTCCGAATTCTTTGAGGAGGTCCACTCCGGGAGTGGTGTTCATTTCGATCAAAAGAGGCTCACCCTCTTTCGTGAACATGAAATCCA
>Ga0076097_121_pt1 | contig 12639 bp, 14 predicted proteins | sample RifGroC1_FD_68126 | JGI IMG/M metagenome (GOLD analysis project Ga0076097, IMG submission 68126) | Parcubacteria bacterium GW2011_GWC1_45_14
GGGAATTTTGGGATTGGTTGTATATGCCATATGTTTGAAACGTTAATTTGGTGACTGTTTAGTATACCAAAACGTTTCCAAGCTATTGGGCTATTACGTAGACCTTGACACCCTGTCTTTTTACGGTTATTATAAAATGTCGTTCTTACAACCAGTAATAACAGGCACGATTCCATAAGAGACCCAAAAAAGGCAAAACAGCCGACAGGAGGAAACCATGGCCAAGGCAAAAGTGCTCGACCCGCTCGACCTGCTCGAACAGTTCCGCAAGTTTTTTTTCGTCAACTTCGACGGCTTCAGTGAAACAAAGGGATACAAGGCGCAGGTAGCGTTCTTGCGTACCTTCCCGGAAAAGAACCTCGCGATCAGGATCGCTGTCCCGCTCGCCAGCTGGCATGGCGGCCCCATGAAGGTCGTCAAGGGAAGAAGGATCCGTTTTTCAGTCCTCTTCGAGGGCAAAGAATGCCTCATCCTTAAGGACTCGGTCGCCAAGGAAAAATGGCAGGACGTCACCAAGGGAAAAATCGAAGCGCTCCTCGACCTGATGGATGACATCAAGCCGTGCGGAAGGTGCGGGGTGTATCATTACCCCAAACAGAAAATGGACGAGCAGGTCAATCCGAAAGGCACGCATTTCGTCCAGCTTATTTGTCCCGAATGCAGCCGCACCGAAACGACATCGTATCGCTTCAACCGGCTCAAGTCGAGACTCAACAGCTATCTCGACAGAAGCAGGATCATGAAATAGCGGCACCAAAACGACGCCACAGTCAACCCCCGGAGGATCAATTCCGGGGGTTTTTCTTTGCAAAAAAAGCGGCCCTTTCGGACCGCTTTTAAAAATATATTCGAAAAATTTCCTTAAGCCAATGCCTCTAACTCCCCCTTAAGCGACTCCATCGCCTGCACTCCCACAAACTCCTTCACGACTTTTCCGCCTTTGAAAATCTTGAGGGCTGGGATGGACATGATGGCGAACTTTTGCGCGGTCTCACCATTTTCATCAACATTGAGTTTTCCGACTTTGGCCTTGTCTCCCATGGCCTTGGCCAATTCCTCAACAATCGGTCCCATCATTTGGCACGGTCCGCACCATGGCGCCCAGAAATCAACCAGCACCGGCTTATCGCTGTTAAGGACTTCCTTTTCGAAATTATCGTCCGTGAATTCGATTTCCATACTCATATTTTTTTAGAAATTATTTATTATATGTGCGTCGCGATAAGATATATTCCTATCCCAGTCATTATAACCCCGGCGAGAAGATGGAGCAACTTAAGATTTTGCTGTCTCCAATTTTCCAATTTCCCAGCCTTTACTCCGAAGTATGACACCGCCAAAGTGATGGCTATCATCGGTGCGACGAAAATAAGATTGTAGTAAACCAACAATGTGAACGTCTTGGCGAATTCCACTTTTTCAGCCAGAAGCCCGAGCACCACGACATACGGTCCGCTCGTGCAAGGCAAAAGGAAAAGACTGACCAAGAATCCGGCAAAGAATCCGGCAGTCAAAGCTCCGAAAGGACTGGTAACGTGTTTCAAAATCGTCTGCATCTTCGGCCTCCAAGAAAAAGGCACTTCCATAATAAAGAACTTTCCGTACCAGAAAAAATCCTTGAGATTCGCCAATCCGATAATGACTGCCAGCATTCCCACGACAAGTGAAATTATTTGCGGGAGATTGAAAGCCGTAATCGCACTATAAACCCCCAGTCCCATCAGGATATACGAAACGAAAATCGCCAAGGAGAAAAGTAATCCTGAATAAAGGGCCTTCTTTTTCCCTTGGGCATTGAGCACGGTCGCTATCAAAAGGATCAGCACCGCGAAAGCACAAGGATTAATAGCGTCCACCAGAGCCGCCCCGGTCAAAACCGAAAGACTTATGCCGTATTTTTCTTTGAAACTCACCTTGGGTTCAGCCGGCTTATCTATTCTTCCTTTTCCGAATTTAGCCACAAACTCCGAAGCGGTTCCCTGCGAAGCTTCCATTTTTCTCTCAAAATCCTTGATGATAGGCGTATCCCCCAGAAAAATCTCCTCATCAATGATCAATGCGGGGATTCCCACGTTCTGGACGCCCTTGTCGCGGAGAATCTTGGAAAGCAAAGTTTTATTCTGCAGTTCATCAAAACTGTATTTCTTGATGTCATATTTGTCGTAAAATCCCTTGTCCGTGAAGAATTTATCAACATTACGGCAATGCTGGCAACTATCGGAATAAAAATAGACGGCTTCCTTCTTCGTTTCTTGGATAACGACGCCTTCTTGGACAGCATCTTCTTGGGCAAATGAAACGAAAGGCGAGAGCGCGAACAATATCGAAAGTACGAACAATATCTTTTTCATAATTTTATTTTTTGAATTATTTTTCCGCATGATTCATAATACATCAATTTTCCTCGTCGGTCTAGGCTCCCTTTCTCCTGCCTCTTTCCTCGTATTCCTCAATGGCCTCCTCTAATTGTTCCGGTCCGAAATCCGGGAAATACTCGTCGGCGAAATATAATTCCGCATTGGCGATATCCCACATCATAAATCCCACGCTTAAGTGCGGCTCCCCTCCTGTCCTGATTAGGTAGTCCACAGCCGGAAGATCCTTGGTCATCAGATGAGCCTTGATGGTACTTCCCGTTATTTCCTCATAGGGAATGCCGCTGTGCACAATTTCCTTGACCGTTTCAATCATCTCGTCGTCCCCACTGTAAGCCAGAAAGAAATTCAACGTGTATTTGGAATGTTCTTTGGTCTTCTCCATCCCGTCTTCCAAAATATCGACCAGCGATGAGGGGAGCTGTTCCTTCCACCTTCCGATGATGTTTATTTTGGCTTGATGTTTAAAAACATCTTCGTTCACGATGAGCCTTTTGAAATATTCCTCATAAACCCTGAGGAGCTCCTTCTTTTCCGCCAGCGGGCGCTTGGCCAGATTCTCCCGGGAAGATCCCCAAAAAGACATGTTCCTGATTCCCAACTCGAAACCTTTGCGCACCAGAGCTTCGATGTTTTTGGCTCCCTCCTCGTGGCCCACCCAAGGATCCAATCCCTTTTCCTTGGCCCAGCGGCGATTGCCATCTGGGATTATGGCGATATGTATAGGTAATTTTTCCATTGCGAATTTAAATTAATATTTCTTCACTTCCTTGATAAATTCTTTCAGCAATTTTTCCTCTTCAACTTTGCGAAGGACCTGACCGTTTTTCATGATGAGCCCCACGCCAACTCCGCCCACGATCGCCAAGTCAGCTTCGCGCGCTTCCCCTGGGCCGTTCACCACGCATCCCATCACGGCCACATGGATATCCTTGTCTACCCCGACCAATTCTTTTTCAACTTTCTCCGCCAACCGGATCAGGTTTATCTGCGTCCTGCCGCAAGTCGGGCAGCTCGTCACGGTGATTCCTCTTTTCCTCAATCCCAATGATTTCAAAATTTCCCAGGCCACCCTGATTTCTTCAATGGGATCGGCCGTCAGCGAAACCCTCATGGTGTCGCCGATTCCCTGATAAAGAAGCACCCCAAGCCCGATCGAACTCATCACCGTTCCACGAAAGATCGTTCCCGCTTCGGTAATTCCGATATGGAGAGGATAATCGACTTTTTCCGAAAGCATCCGGTACGCTTCCACCGTCCTTTCCACGTCCGAAGCCTTCATGGAGACCAAAATATTTTTAAATCCGTATTTTTCCAAAATTCCGATGTGCCTCATCGCGGATTCCACCATCGCCGCCGCTGTCACTTTGCCTTTATATTTTTCCAAAATATCTTTTTCCAGCGAACCGGCATTGACTCCGATGCGGATCGGGATTTTCCTCTTTTTCGCTTCCAACACCACCATCTTTATCTTCTCCTCGCTTCCGATGTTGCCAGGATTAATCCGGAGCTTGTCGATTCCTTGTCTCATGGCCTCCATCGCGAAATCCGCCGAAAAATGGATGTCAGCAACCAATGGGATCCTCACCTGCTTCTTGATTTTCCCGATCGCCTTAGCCGCGTCCATGTCGAGTACGGCCAAACGCACCATCTCGCAACCAGCTTTTTGAAGAGCCTTAATCTGGGCTACCGTCGCCTTCACGTCGCGCGTGTCCGTGTTGCACATCGACTGCACGACCACGGGTACGTTGCCTCCGATGAAAATATCTCCGACTTTTATTTTCCTAGTTTTTTTCCTTTTTATCATGGAATGGGTTATAGGTACTGGGTTATAGGCGACTAGATCATGGAAGATTAATTTTAACTTCCCCCTAAAACCTAGAAACTACAAACTAAAACCTGATTTAAATTTCCCTGTTTATGATGTAATTCGCGGCGCCGATAAGAAACTGTCTGGCCTCCTCGTCGATCGGAGCTTTTTCAATTTCACTTTTTCCTTGCTCGGCATATTTTTCGGCTTTCTGTTTGGCATATTTGAGCGCTCCGCTATCCATCACGATTTCCTGGAACTCGTTTATTTCCTCACTATTGATATCTTTCCTGCCTAGGAGATATTGGAGCCTTTCCTGTTGAAAAATACTTCCATCGGAAAAAACCTTAGCCGTCAGGATCGTCTTTTTTCCCTCCATGATATCCGAAGCTGTTGATTTTCCCAATTTCTCCTCACTTCCAAAAACCCCTAGGATATCATCTTGAATTTGAAAAGCGATTCCGATCGGAACTCCGTAACTACTGAACGATTTCAAAACCTTCTTATCCGCTCCTGCCAGAAGCGCTCCGAGATGGAGCGGCCCTTCGAATGTATACTTGGCAGTCTTGTTACGGTACATCTGGGAAATCTCGTCCTCATTGGCTTCGAGTTTATATTCGATTACCAAATCCTGCGATTGTCCGACCACCGTCAACGAAACTATGTCCTGGAGATAGCTCATCGCCTTCAAAGTGTTCTGAGGATCGAGTTTCGCTTCAAGGATCGCTTGGTTCGCCCAAGCATAGACGCAATCCCCCAAAATCGTCGCCATGGAATAACCGAACCTGCGGATGTCCCCGCGTTCGAACATTTTCCTTCCCTTCCTCTCGCCCCAAAGATTGACCGTCTCCAGGCCGTGCCTTCTTTCCGAGCGGTCGATAATGTCGTCATGGATCAGCAAGAAGATGTGCACCAACTCTATCCCCACGCAAGCCTTCATGATTTTCTCCTCATCTTCTCCTCCCGCGGCCTTGTATCCCCAATACATCAGCGCCGGCCTTATCCTTTTCCCTCCGGCCAAAACCAGATCTTTGACATATTTCATTCCTTCGGCTACCCATTCGTCGTCCTTGGATATTTCCAGAATCTTCCCGTCCAAAAAAACCTCGATTTCCTTGTCGATCTTTTCCTTGAAATTTCCCAGGGAGCTCTTGAAATCCATATTTTTGAAAATATTAAAAAATCCCCTATTTGACTGAATTGTATCATCTGAAGCGAAAAAGACAAGAAAAAACCGCGATTCCCATTTGGGAACCGCGGTATTTATAAAACGGAAACTTTTTCAGCCAGTCTGGTTCAGGCGGCCTGGGCGGTAGTAATGATCCGCCAGCTTTCGTCGCTTTCCTTCGGCTTCATGGGAGTCGAACCAAGCTTGCAAAGCGGGCAGGTATCCGGACCGGGAGCCCAGTCATTGATACGATGTACGACGGCGGCGTTAATATGACAACTTACACCACGCGCTTCGATACACTTGAGACCGCCGCGATTGAGAATGACCTCCTCTTCCGGAATGATTATAGTGGTCGGCTCGGCGTCCAGGACCACACCCCCTGCTTCGATAAATCTGGTACCACGAGTGCAAAGATCCTCAACGAACAAGAGTCTTTTATACTCACCGAGCTTGGTCACCAGTCTGAGTTTGCCATCCTCCTTTACCATCTCGGCGAGTGGAATATCGAGAAGATTTCCAAAATCCTCACCGAGCTTTTTGGCGCCATTGGGTATGCCGATGACGTAGTCCGGTTTCGGAATGCCCCTCTCCAGAAATCTCCAGGCCATCTGTTTGGCCAGAATCATCCGCAAATTGGGATGCCGCAGAACGATCTCTGCAAAGAAGAATCCGTCGCTGCAATTCCCAGAATTGAGCTTGGCATGGAAACCCACGCGCGCCAGCCCGACGGCCTCATAGTCATAGGACCAGAATCCGTCCAAAGCATAGAAGATATGGAGTATCTCCTGCGGGGTAAAAATTCTCGTGACTTCCCTTGGATCAAGAGCCAGCAACTGATTCGCGTTCAATGTCCTGATATCATGGTACATGATTTACGCCTCCCTGTACTGGTTGATGGTTTCACAGCGGGCTGGCTTGGCCGGCGGGAATGCTCGACTTGCGCTGAGCGAGATAGATTTCCTCCGCGATCGCCTGAGCGGCCTTGACCCGATCGGGCGCTGCTGTAATCGGCCGGCCGATGACGAGATAGTCCGCACCGGCTTTGATGGCACCACTGGTGGTCGCCACCCTTTTCTGGTCATCAAGCGAAGCGTCCGCGGGGCGAACCCCCGGAGTGACGATCAGGAAATCCGGACCGCAAGCTTCGCGTATGAACACGGCTTCCTGCGGAGAGGCGACGACGCCATCCATGCCGGATTTCTTCGCCAGTTCGGCGAGCTTGATGACCATCTCCTTGACTGGCAAGAAAATTCCGACTTCCCCCAACGTTTCTTCGGTCGAAGAGGTCAAGATGGTCACCGCGATCAGCTTCGGCCGAAGCTCTTCAGGAAACTCCTTCCTGAGCGCCGCCGCCGTAACTTCCATCATCTCCCGACCGCCCAGAGCGTGAAGGTTGATGATCTTCACCCCCTTGTGGCAAGCGGCTGAAAGTGTCGCCTGGGCGACGGTATTGGGAATGTCGTGGTACTTGAGATCGAGAAACACTTCGAATCCGTATTCCTGCGCCATCCGGATAGCGGCCGGACCGCACCGGGTGAAAAGTTGTTTGCCGATCTTGACCAACCCTATGGCGCCCTTGAGGGGCGCGATAAGCAAATCAAGCTCCTCGAGCGAAGACACGTCCGCCGCCAAAATAATCTTCTCCTTGGGATCCTGCATTAATTCCTCCGTTTCCAAAAGGTTAACTGCAAAACTTCTTCGCCTCTTGCCTCTTTATCCATTCCTCCTTTCAGTCGTTTCGGAATCCGATGGACTCCGTATTTGGCTATTCCTTTAAAGAACACAAAAACTGCCTAATTATAAGGCCAAACCGCCGAATAAGTCAATAAAAGGCGCCGGCACACGCGATGACATGCCGGCGCAAACTTTGTTGTCAGCAAGAGGATCTGAAATCCCCATCGCATCCCTTCAGCGACCACCTGATCGGATTGGCCTTGAACGAGCTCTTGGAAATGAAGCCCTTGCCCTCCTCGACCAATTGGGTGATGATCCCGATGATAAACAGAGGACCTTCGCCCTCGCCCATTTTCTCCGGACCCATAACCACGGCATATTTGTCGGGCTCACAAGTCGTGCCGTATATCTCCTTTTTTCCGAAATGGATGATCGTGTCGCCCTTGGCATTGCAAATCGCCTTGATAAGACTGGCAAAATCCACTGCATTGATCGTTTGTTCATCAATCTTCATTTCGCACCCCTTCTTTGAATTCGATTATCCCAACCATTGGGAAATCCAAAAACTGCCTAATTATAGCCACAAATAAGCCCCAGGGTCAACCCTGATCCAAAAATTTCCCTACCGCGGAAGACCCTTGATTATTTTTTCATTCCTGATATAATCGGTATTGTTGTTGGGCGAGCTCCGTTACTCGGAATTTGCATTTGCATTTTCCTAACAAGCTATGACCTAAAACCTATAACCTGTTTTATGGCGCTATCGTCTAGTGGTTAGGACATCAGGTTCTCATCCTGGAAACCGGGGTTCGATTCCCCGTAGCGCTACAAACAAAGGAAATCTCAGCTTTTGCTGGGATTTTTTTGTTTGTCTAGGGATACGAGGGAATCGAACCCGACAGCAGTGAGCTATGAATTTTTCAGCAGAAAAATTCAGCGACGAACGCCGGAAAATTCGAGCGAGCGAGGATTTTCCGCTGTCGAGGACAAGGAGTAAATGAGCGACGGCGAATTTGCGACGCGATAAATTCCCCGTAGCGCTACAAAATAATTAAAAGGCCCCTGACCTGAAAAGGGGTTTTTTGACAAAATTAAAGACCTTGACGGCGTTCCCGGTGGGAACATAGCTTTTTTCAATAGCGTAGCATCAAGGTCTGCTGCGTTGAGCATATATCCATGGATAAAATGAACCATACTTCGTCTTATATTTATAATACAACCGGGGAAAAGTATTCTTACCCCAAACCGGATTCCGAAAATAAATTGACTAATAAATAAAGTTTCCACACGGAAACGCCTTCGGCTCGGAAAAAGAAAGGATTAAGATCGGCAAAAGAATCGGTCCGGGGTTTGTTTCTTGTGGCAAAATCGAAGATTTTGACGAGAAACAAAAAGAAAAACCCCGGCTGGAGTTTTTCCATTTGAATTGCATCGGAGTCCGATACGTCGGGGTTTCAACAATCCTCCATCTCCTTCGAGTGAGCTACGACTCGCGCAGTAACTTCACGCCCGAAAGCCTTAAGGGATTTTAACAGTTCTTCAATATCCTCGCCTCCTCTGACCTGTTCCACTTCAATTATCCTGTTTTGTATGAGTTCGCCGGGAATTACCATGGCCGCCTCCCACAGTTAGAGGAATGTCGATAATCGGAAAGAACTACTTTGAAAACAAAACGAAGATAACCCCCTCAAAGGAACTGTCTTCGTTTTACAAGGCCCCTCAGCCTTGAACTGCCCACAAAACTTATGTTTTTCGAGCTCCCCCTATTTACCCTGTTAAATAATTTGCCTTGGGCAAATTATTGCAAAGCAACATTTAACTGGGTGAAATTGTATTTTTTGTTATTTTTATTATAGCACTTTCACATTGTAAAAACAAAAAATTATCCACAGCGTAAAGAAAATTTTTATGAAAATTTTCCACGCTGCGCGGTATCGCGAAATCCCTAAACTCCCCAATCTAGGGTTTGGCAAAACCGATCTTTTTCCAATCCTTGCTTTGCCTGCAAAGAAGCTTCTGTGCCCTCAGCGGTTCAGCCATAATTTCCTCAACGATTTTTTCCATCCTCATACCCTGTGAACCCTTGACCAGTACCAAATCCCCTTCGTGCATAATTTCCTGCACTTTCCTGCCGGCACTTTCCGGATCGTCGAAAACAAAAACCTTCTTTTCCGGAAATCCGAAGTTGGAAACTTCCTTAGCTGCTTTTTTCATCCTCTTTCCGACTACTACGAATATGTCCGCGTCGATCTCCGCCACTTTTTTACACACCTGCCTATGTCCGTTTTCCGCCTCCTCCCCGAGTTCCAACATATCACCCAAAACCGCGATTTTGCGCTTAGCTCCAAGTTTATCCAAAACCTCCAATGCCGCCAAAGTCGAAACCGGCGAAGCGTTATAAGTATCGTCTATGAGATGGGTGTTTTTGATACCCGGGAGCAAATTCATCCTTCCTTGCGGAGAACGGAATTCTTCCAGGGCAATCGCCGCATCCAAAATGTTTATCTTAAAAGTAGTTCCCAAGGCGATGGCGGACAGGGCGGAGTAGATCTGATGGGGCGCCAATATATGCCTCAGGCGTACCGGTATATTACTTCCTTCATGGTCCAATTTGAAGCTGATTCCGTCAGGCTTCTGATTGTCGTCATAATTATAAACGATCACATCGGCCCGAAACATGGCGGCTTCGGAAAACCCATAGGTGAGCACATTGGCCCTGGTCCTTTTTTCCATCTCCATAACATTCGGATCATCGGCATTAAGGATAGCGAAACTATTGCTTGGCAAGTTTTCAACCAGAACTCCTTTTTCTCTGGCGATTTTCTCCAAGCTTCCGAAAAATTCGATATGGCTCGAGGACACGTTCGTAACCACTCCGATCGAGGGTCTCACGAAAGATGCCAGATATTTCATATCTCCGGGACGATCAATCCCCAGTTCCAAGATGATCACCTGGGGATATTTCACATGGAAAATTATGACATAAAGCCACTTCAAAAATACCCCCGCCCAAAGAAACAGCGACCTTCCTCCGGTCTCCGCGCCAATAATCGTCAACGGAATGCCGATTTCATTATTATAATTCTTTTCGCTTTTTCTGACCTTGAATTTCTTCGACAAAACAAGATGAATCGCTTCTTTGGCGGACGTTTTGCCGACTGACCCAGTTATGCCGATAACTATCGGGTTATGTCTTTTGAGGACCACTGTGGCCATGAGTCTTAAGACCGATTCCAGAATTTTCAGTTTTCTTGATTTCATACCCTGATTCATATTGGCTTATATATCGAATTTACTTGTTTTTATTACTACAATCACGGAGCATTTTACAGGTGCTCAATCTTTCTTCTTTTTCTTCTTATCTTCATCTTTCTTGCTTTCAGCCCCCAAAACTGTTTCCTTTTCATCAACAGGAGTCTGCTGCACGGTATTTTGATATAAACTCTTGTACATGGGGCTTATGGTCGGATCCTCCGTCGGCTTCACCTTTCCGTATTCAAGAAGAAATTTCATGACTTTTCCAAACGCCGGAGCGGCCGTGGATTCTGCCCATTGCACGTCTTTCGGATTGGATATCTTTACCAAAACCACGAACCGCGGGTCATTCAAAGGAGCATACCCGATAAACGAACCTATGGTCAACCCCTCTTCATAACCCCTGGATCCAGCCTTGGCGACCTGCGCCGTTCCTGTTTTTCCCCCGACAAGATAACCCGGCACGTCGGCTTTTTTTCCGTGGCCATTGATGACGACCGACCTCAGCATCTCCCCGACCGCCTTGGAGGTGCTCTCGGAAATGACCCTTCTGACTTCTACCGGCTCGATATTTTCTTCGCGTCCGTCCGAATACACCATCCTATCGACGATTTGCGGCTGCATAAGTCTTCCGCCGTTAGCTATCGCAGAAAAAGCGCTTATGAGCTGGATCGGAGTCACGGAAATACCCTGCCCAAAAGAGGCCGTGAAGAAATTGATGTCTCGATTCGTTTTCTCTATATTGGAAATGTTCCCGGCAGACTCCGCGGGCAAAGCGACCCCAGTCTTTTCTCCGAAACCGAAATTCTTCACATATTCCAAAAACTTTCCATTGCCCACTAATTTTTCCACATAAATCACTCCGGTATTTATGGATTCCTCGAGGACCCGGGTCATTGTCTGTTTGCCATAAACCTTCTCTTCCGAATTCTTCAGCCTATAGCCAGCCTCAGAAACGAAACCCGTATCGACATATTCAGTATTGGGGGAAATTTTCCCATCATCTATGCCGATCGCCATCGTTATCGGCTTAAAAACAGATCCTGATTCATAAGGCGTGTGCACAGAGGAATTATTGAAAAGTGAGATGTCCTCCGTTTTCGTATAATCATTAGGATTGAAATTTGGAAAATTAGCCATTGCCAAGATTTTTCCGGTCTCAGGCTCCATTACTAAAATATTGCCGTTATCCGCTCCGTGCTTTTCCACCGTTTCCTTAAGAATTTTCTCCACCTCATATTGGACAGTGTGGTCTATAGTCAGAACAAGATTCGCCCCGTTTTTAGCAGGGTCAAGATCGCGATCGGAAACGGAAATCCATCTTCCCCCAGAATCCCTTTCCTGACTTATTCTCCCCGCCTCCCCCTTGAGATTTTTCTCCCAGAAAGACTCCACGCCATACACCCCCCTGGTACTCTCTCCGTTCGAGCCCACGAAACCGACGACCTGTGAAGCCAGCTCGTCTCCAGGGTAATACCTGTAAACCTCGGGAGAAAAATGGATGCCCTTAAGATTCAATTCTTTCACGCGTGCAACCTCGTCATCTGAAAGTTTTTTCTTTATTATCTCGAAAGGGTCTTCTTCATCTGAAAATTTTTCCCTAAGCATATTCTCATCCAGACCCAGAGTCGAAGCGATTTTTTTCGCGCTTTCTTCCCTCTCAATCATCTCTTTGGGAACGGCATAAAGCATCTGGAACTGTTTATTTACAGCCAAGGGATAACTCTCCTTTTCTTCTTTGAGGAAAATTTCACCCCTGTTCGCTTCGATCTCGGCGATAACCTTGTGCTGGTTGTCAGCCAGGGCCCGATATGTCTCGTTCCCGGCAACCTGCAATGAAAACAACCTGCCGACGATCAGAAGCGCGCCAAAAAAAACGGAGAATACCAATACGTATATCCTCCAGTATTTTCCGGATATTTCACCTTGAACCTTGTTATTGTGGACTTTTCTGATCCCTCTCATATATGAGCGCCCCCACGCTTTTTTCGGTTTATCTTATTTTCTCCTTAGCCGCAGAATGGAGTGCCAACGGATTCGACTCATCCAAGAAAGTGACCTCGGCCGCCTCCGACATGTTTAAGTCCTTGCTGAATTGCTCTATTTTATAGAGAGATTTAAGCTCAGCTTCTTTGATCTTCAAAGACTCGTTTTCTTTTTTCATCTGAGAGATCTCCTTTTCAATCTTCCTTATCTGCAATCCTTTAACCGCGCTCTGATTGATCGAATATATATATAAAAGTGCCGCGAATACGGCAAAAACAACCACAACCACGACCGGATTGACGAACCCGGAAGCATTCATTGAGTGTTGTATTTCTGTTTTTCTTTTTGTCTGGGGTTTCCACTGGCAT
>Ga0076097_128_pt1 | contig 12320 bp, 10 predicted proteins | sample RifGroC1_FD_68126 | JGI IMG/M metagenome (GOLD analysis project Ga0076097, IMG submission 68126) | Parcubacteria bacterium GW2011_GWC1_45_14
GAAAGTGCTGCACGAGCTCACGGGCACTCAGGATTTCATTTTGTCTTTCAATACCAAATTCAACAAGATCATCGACATCAAGACAGAAAGACTCGAGGAGGAGCTCCGGGTTTACATTACGCCGGAAAAAGGATCCATCGATCCTCGGGATTTTTCTTTCATACCGTCCAGGTTCAAATATGACGCGCTTATCGTTTTGGGAAGTCCAGATCGTGAGTCGCTCGGGAAAGTTTTCGAGGATAGTCCGGACATTTTTTATGAAGTTCCGGTCATCAATATCGACCATCACAGTTCCAATGACAGATTCGGGCAGATGAACATTTTGGATATCGCCGCTTCTTCCACCTCGGAAATTCTAATGGATCTTTTCGAGAAGATGAGTTCTGATGGGATTGATGAAAAAGTGGCCGAGTGTCTTTTGGCTGGAATCATCGATGCGACGAACAGTTTCCAAAACAAGAGCACGACTCCGAAGGCGCTTCGGATGTCGGCAACATTGATGGGCAAGGGCGCCGATCAGCAAAAAATCATCCGCTATCTGTATAAAACCCAGCCGTTGGCGATCCTCAAGCTTTGGGGAAGGGTTATGGCCAGGCTCCGTTGGGTTGAGGAATCAGGCTTGGTTTGGGCGCCGGTCCTTCTGGAGGATTTCGTGCAAAGCAGAAGCAATCCGAGCGATATCGCGCTGATTCTGGACAAGGTCGCGGAGAATTACTCCAATGGAAAAATCTTTATGGTGGTGTACAACGAAACCCCGGAGAAACTGAAAGCCGTCCTTAATCCAGGAAATAATTTCATAGGAAATCGCAGGTGATCCATAAAAGGGAAGCGGACCAGAAGGTCTGTTTTCTTTTTGCTAATAAGCTGTAAATAAGATAAAATGGAACTATAAAAGCAAAAAATAAAACAAAATGGTCAAGGTCAGTAAAAACAAAAAAAATAGCCAGGATCAGGGAGAGGATTCAGACAAGCTGCTCCAGCACCTTCGCGATGAGTCGGAGGAGCAACAGGCCGCCTATCTCGCTGAGGCCAGCGAACTGCCTTATATCGATTTGAATATTTTTCCCGTCAGATGACGCTTTTTCAGAGAGTGGGAAAAGAAGTTCGCATCGGAGTGGTAGACCCGGAAAACCAGGAAACAGCTTCTTTTATTGAAAAATTGAAAGAGGACAACAACTGGAGCATCCATCTTTACGTGATATCTTTTTCTTCGCTCAAGAAAATATGGAGCAGATACGCCGAGGCTCCTTTTCTGGAAAGCTTGGAGAGAATGCAGATTTCCCTTACCGGGGAAGATCTGGAGAAGTTTGAGAAGGATTTTGGCGGGCTATTGGGCCTGAAGAAAAGGATCAGGGAGATCCCGACGACGCAAATAGTTTCCACTATCATGGCGGGCGCGATAAAAATGAAAGCTTCCGATGTCCATTGTGAACCGCAGGAGGACCAGGTAAGGCTCCGCTTCAGGATCGATGGAGTTCTGCAGGAAATAGGCGATCTGCCGACGGACATATACAAATTCATCCTTTCCCGCATCAAAATGATGGGAAAAATGAAGATAAATGTCCGCGATGTCGCCCAGGACGGACACTTTTCTGTGGATATGGAAAACGGAGGGTTCAATATCCGTGTCAATATCATTCCTGGAAACCATGGGGAATCGATCGTTATGCGTCTTTTGAATCAGGCTGACGTGATGCTTTCCATCGAGCAGTTGGGGCTTCGCGGCTTGGCTTATGAGCAGGTGCAAAAGCAAATAGAACAGCCGCATGGAATGATCCTCACGACCGGTCCGACTGGAAGCGGAAAAACGACCACTCTCTATGCGATAGTCAATAAACTTAACACTTCCGAAACCAAAATAATAACCATCGAGGATCCGATCGAATATGAAGTAAAGGGTATTTCGCAAACGCAAATAGCCAAGGAAAGAAATTATACTTTCTCGGAAGGGCTTCGCGCCATCGTGCGTCAAGACCCGGATGTTATCCTGGTGGGTGAAATTAGAGATGAAGAAACGTCGGACATCGCGGTCAATGCGGCGCTGACGGGACATTTGGTGCTTTCCACTTTGCACACCAACAATGCCCCGGCTTCCATTCCGAGGTTCATTGAGCTCGGAGTGAAGCCGAATCTGATCGCGCCTTCGATAAACGCTTTTATCGCGCAAAGGCTCGTGCGAAAACTCTGCGATTGCAAAGAGGCGTATAAGCCAGCCAAGGAAACCATAGCATCAATCAAAAAGATCCTCTCGATCATTTCACCGAAGGCTAAAATAGAGATCCCGAAGAACGTTGAAAGCTTGTATCGTCCGGTTGGCTGCGCCAAGTGTCATAACTTGGGGTACAAGGGCAGGATCGGTATTTTCGAAGTGTTGACGATCAATGAGAATATCGAGAAGTTGATCTTGGAGATGGCCGGGGAAAGGGAAATCTCCCAGGCCGCCATGCAAGATGGAATGATAACGATGGCACAGGACGGAATTCTCAAGGCCGTCGAAGGGGAGACCTCCATGGAAGAAGTTTGGAGGGCGACCGGGCAGAGCGAGTTTTTGGAAGAGATTTATGAAAAATTGATGGAGCAGTCGCTCTCGCGTTCGGTTGAAATTTCCGAGGAGGATATGCAGACCGTTTCCGAAAGCGTCGCTTCGATCGAGAAACTGGCAGAGCTTCTCAGGGGAGCAAATCAAAAGAGCGTCGCCAAATATGTCTTTGCAAGCAGTCTGCTTTTAGGGGTAGGGGATATACATATAGAACCGGAAGAGAACGACGTGAAGATAAGATATAGGATAGACGGGATATTGCAGACGATCGCGACCATTCCGCTCAATGAATATCCGAGCTTTTTAGGGGAGATCAAATTCCTCAGCGGCTTCAAGGCGGACGTTCGGGAGGGAGTCAAAGATAGCAGGTTTGCGATAACCCTGGAAAAACCTTTCGGAAAATTGACGGAAACAAAGGTGGATGTGCGCGTCTCAATAATTTTGGGCGGATACGGGGAGACCGTCGTAATGAGGCTCCTCAGTAAATCCGCCGTGGCCTTGGATTTGGAAAAGCTGGGCATCAGGAAGCAAAATCTCCAAAGGATATTGGACGCTTCTAAAAAGCCTAACGGGATATTCCTCAATACCGGTCCGACTGGAAGCGGTAAGACGACCACTCTCTACAGTATCTTGGGCATATTGAACAAGCCGGAGGTGAAGATAATTACGGTCGAGGACCCGATAGAATACCAAATGGAGGGCGTATTGCAGACCCAGGTGAACGATAAGGAGGGATACGGGTTTTCCACGGCGCTGCGCTCGCTCCTGCGCCAGAATCCGGACATCATGATGATCGGGGAAATCCGCGACGAGGAGACGGCCAATATCGCTGTCCAGGCGGCACTGACCGGTCACTCCATCCTTTCGACCCTTCACACGAACGACAGTGCGGCTTCGATCCACAGGCTTCTTAATATGGGGGTCGGGGGCGACGACTTGGCGACCGCGATGAACGCCTTGATGGCGCAAAGGCTTGTGCGAAAGCTTTGCGAGTGCAAGGAAAAAACCGTTCCGACGCCGGAAGAAAAAGAAAAAATAGAAAAAGTTATCAAAACTATTTCGGAAAAGTCAGGAGTTTCGATTCCAGCGGTTGAAAGTATGTATAAGCCTAAGGGATGTGAGAAGTGCAACCAAATCGGATATAAAGGACGGACGACTATCAGTGAGGACGGAATGCTCAAGGTTTTGGAAGGGGAGACGACGCTCGAAGAGGTCGAGAGGATGGTTGGGGAGTAGTTACAGACGATAGGTTATAGGGGTTAGGTCTTAGGAAATATGAAATAAAAATCCCCTCCACGGAAAGATGTGAGGGGTTTTTTCTTGGGATATACAAAAAAGCCCCAAAGGGCTTTTCTTAGCGCTCACTAATCTGTAGACAAATCCCGGGAATTAGATCCCCGGGGAAGCGTCAGTGTCGAGGAATACCGCAGCCGAAACCACAATACCCATGTCTGGACAAGAAAGACGCCAGATTTGAGGACAAAAGATAGAAGCCCCCAAATTGTCTACAGGTCAGTGAGAACCTGTTTTCTATGTTGTCAATTTCCGCGGTTTTACCTCACGAAATACCAGCTTAGCACAGCTTTATTTTTTTGTCAAGTCGTGCTACCATTGGTTTGCTGATGACCTAACCGGCCCCTTTTCGGGGTCCAATAGTTACTACGCCCAAACGCCCAAAGTGTTTCATTTATAAAAACCGTTATGATTACGAGTTCACAGGAAAACCAAGAGGATATCGTCCTTGATAATACGCTCAGGCCCCAGAGATTTGAGGAATATGTGGGCCAGGAGAAGGTCAAAAAGAACCTACGTATCTTCATTGAGGCTGCCAAGAAAAGAGGCGATGTGATCGAACATGTTCTCCTCTATGGACCGGCCGGACTTGGAAAAACGACGTTGGCCAACATCATCGCCAAAGAAACCGGGGTTAATATCCGGGTGACTTCAGGGCCGGCGATCGAAAGAGTGGGGGATCTGGGCTCAATCCTCACTAATCTTCAGGATGGGGACATTCTTTTTATCGATGAAATCCATAGGCTTAATAAAATAGTGGAAGAAGTGCTCTACCCGGCGATGGAGGATTATAAGTTGGATGTGATCATCGGAAAGGGTCCTTCGGCCCGCACTTTGCAATTGGATCTGCCTAAGTTCACTTTGATCGGAGCGACGACGAGGCTCGGAGCGCTTTCCAATCCGCTCCGTAACAGGTTCGGGGCGATACACCGCCTCGAATTCTACACGGAAGACGAAATGGAAAAGATCATCGGCAGGAGCGGCAAGATTTTGGAGATAGAAATGGATGAAGAAGGTTGCAAAGAGATTGCCAGATGTTCCCGTCAGACGCCCAGGGTCGCTAACCGGATCCTCAAGCGGGTGAGGGATTACACGCAGGTCCACGGAAACGGAAAAATAGACAGAGCGGTTGCCAGGGAGGCCTTGGAGATGTTGGATGTTGACCATTTCGGACTTGAGCCGACGGACAGGAACATTTTGGAAACCATCATTCAGAAATTCAAAGGGGGTCCGGTCGGAATCCAGACGATCGCGGCCGCCACTTCGGAAGAAATCGAAACGATAGAGGACGTCTATGAGCCGTATTTGATCCAATTAGGATTTTTGGCCAGGACTCCGAGAGGAAGAGTGGTCACGGAAAACGGATACAAACACTTGGGACATGACTTCCCGATGGAAAAACAGAAAAGTCTGGTATAATATGAATACGATACTAACCTGCGAATAAATGCCAATCCGCGAATTGCGAATAGGTATTAAATGAAAACATGGTACTTGTATTTCAAATTCTCTATGCCGCGGTAATGCTGGTGTTTTTGCTGCTCAGCGCCTTCATCGTTTTCCATATCCTCAAATATTCCTACGATAAAAGGGCGGCATTTTTGATGATAGTGATATTTCTTGCATTTACGGGACTGTTGTTTTTCTCCAACATCATATTATTCGCCAATCTTCCGTTGGAGGAAATGCTTTCATATATTCTCTAAAATATTTTTTTTCATGGACGCTTTCAAAGATTTCAAATTCCAGGGCATGAGCCCTGACGAAAAGATCATCAAGGTCCTGCACAGGAACTGGTTCGATATCGCGAGCCAATATTTCTTAGTGCTGCTGGCCGTGGGAGTTTTTTTCTTGGGCATTTATATCTATCCTTTGATATTCCCGCAGTTCGAGGGAACGGAATATAACGTCCTGTTCCTGTTCATTCAGAACACGTTCCTTTTGGCGGTTTGGATATATTGTTTCTTGATCTGGGTGGATTATTATCTGGATATCTGGGTCATCACCAGTGAAAAGATAATCAACATCGAGCAGAAGGGATTGTTCCTGCGAAGGGTCAGTTCCGCCAAATATGAGAAAATCCAAGACGTGACGGTGGAGGTGAAGGGATTCTTGCAGACAATCATCAATTTCGGGGACGTGCGAGTCCAGACGGCCGGAGAATTGGAAAACATAGCTTTCAGAAGAATCAGCAATCCATACGAAGTGAAAAATCTGATCGCGAAAATACAAAAAGAGAAAGAGGCGAAAGGACTGGACGCTTTGGGTGACATGATCAGGGAGAACGCTGGAAACTGAGCCGCCTAGCATTATCCAGGGGGTTTAAATACGGGTGGACGTCAAAACAAAAACAAAAATTTTCAAAAAGGCACTGCTGGTGTTCATTGTGGCGGTGTCTTTTTTATTTGGGAATAGTTCATTTGCAGAAGAATGCAGGAGAGGAGTTGTGATAAATGAGATATACGGCGGAGGAGGAAATTCCGGCTCTTCTTATAAGAATGATTTCGTGGAACTTTATAATTATTCCGATGCGAGTGTCGATTTGAGCGGTTGGGAGATAAAATACGCCCCGCTTTCTTCTGAAAATTTCCTAAAAACGAATTTATCCGGAACGTTGCCGGCAAGGACATACTATTTGATACAAGAAGGGTCTGGAAGCGGAGAAGCTCAAATTTTACCGACGTCTGACGCTGTCGGGTCCATTGCCATGTCGGCATCCGCAGGGAAAATAGCACTTGTGGACCGTGGCGGAATCGAAGTGGATTTTGTGGGATATAACGGAATAGGAAACTCTCTTAGTATGTCCAGGAAAAATAATTGCGATACTAATGACAGTTCAGATTTTGAAGTCAGCGCACCCAATCCTCAAAACAGCGGTTTTAATGAAAACCCTGCTGATCCGGTCGTTCCACCGACAGACGAAGACGATAATAATGAAGACTTCATTGAGTGCCAAGCTGATATATTTTTCAATGAGATATATCCCTTCGAAGGAGAGTTCGTGGAATTAATAAATAAAGGAGAAAAAGAATGTTCTTTGGAGGGGTGGGTTATAAAGGACGAGGTTAACAATGGAGTGGTAATTGAAGATATTTTTATAAGGCCGGGAGATTTTATATTTATCGAAAAAGACTTTTCTTTAAATGCCACGACTCCAGACAAGGCATATTTGCTTAGGCCCGACAATACGGAAGCCCATGCGGTACCATATGACAAACCTATAAATAAAAATTCATACAGCTTTAACGGGAGCGGTTGGCTTTGGACTTCGATCTTAACTCCTGGAAAGGAAAACGAGTTTGATCCCGAGGAGGATGAAGGTGGCATGAATGATGCGGTTGCATATGACCATAATTCCGTATACCTCAACGAAGTTTTCCCCAACCCCTCAATCAACTCGGGGCGGGACGAATACATCGAGATATATAACCGTTCGGACGAAGATGTCGATCTGTCCGGCTGGATATTGAAGGACGCGGCCAAAGCTTCCAAATACGTCTTTCCTGAAAAATCGGTCGTGAAGGCTGGGAAATATTTGGCGGTTTATAAAAGGGAATATAAATTCGCCCTCAATAACAGTGGGAAAGAAACGGTGCAACTGATCGGTTCGGACGGAGTAGTAGTTTCCCAAATGGAATACACCGGGAGCAAAAAAGACGTGTCATACAATTTCGACGGAGAAAAATGGAGGAAGAGCAGATATCTGACTCCCGGGAAAGAGAACGTCTTCGACGACATCGAAGGCTTCGAAGTGAAGGTCGATAAAAAGGTTTACAAGGGAACGTATGCGGATTTCGAAGTGGTTTCCGGGGAGGACGATCTGAAGATAACTTGGGATTTCGGCGACGGAAAGAAAAGTTACAAAGCTAAAACCAAGCACAAATACGAAGATACGGGGAGATATTACGGAAGCGTGATCCTTTTCAACGGAAGCGAGGAAATCAAGAACGGGTTCGAGGTGGAGGTGAAGAAATTTCCGGATCCCAAAGTCAGGATAGTCCAAGTCAATCCCAACCCGACAGGGAAAGACGCGGATTTTGAGAGCATCACGATCAAAAACAAATCCAAGAAGGAAATCAATCTCAATGGCTGGAGTATAGCGTCGGGCAGTTCTTCCAAAAAATTTTCCAACCATCCGATCACGGAGGACTTGATCGTGAAAGCCGGAAAGATTTTGGAAATTACCAGGGAATCTTCCAAATTTTCATTGGGGAACAAAAAAGCGAAGATAGAGCTCCGCTATCCGGATGGGAAAGTGGCGCACGACGTGAAGTATAAAGAGGAGAAGGACGTGAAAGAGGGGATGGTTTATGAAAAAAAGAAGGACGGCGGGTGGGAGTGGGTAAAAAATTCCGGTAATCAGTCGACAGTCATCGGTAACCAAGAAAACCCGGATAGTGATCCGTCAATCGAGATAGGTGAAACGGAAGAAGTAGAAGAAATAGAAGAAGATAGTTTGGTAGTCGGTGAGGATTTCGAAGTGGGTCAGGACGGGGAAATCGTCAGCGGTTTCGGCTTCGGCGAGGAAGAGGACGCGCTGGAGGTCATCTTGATGCTCGTCGACGAATTGGAGCGGGACCTCGATGAGATTTATGCGCAAGGGGATGCGCAAGACGTTAAAAACGTTGAAGTCATCGAATATAAGAAAAATGCCCAAGAAGATATCGGAAAAGTTTCCGAAATTAAAACCGAAAACATTTTCGCCCTAGTCAGTGAAAGGAATTTGGAAATAAGGTTGCCGGCAAGGGATACTGATTCCCCGAAAGTCTTGGGAGCGCGGACGCTCCAGGTGGACGGGGGCGAATACAAATTCACCAGGCCTTTGTCCAAAGAACCCCATTACGCGGTCGTTTTCATGAAAAATATTTCTTCAAGCGCTAATGTTGGAATTAATCTTTTGCTGAATCATTTTTCAAAATAAAACCCCCGACGGCATAGTCTGTCAGGGGTTTGGGTATTTTTACTTCACGAAAGTTCCCATAGAGGGGAGAAAGTCGGGTTCAACTTTCTGAATCCACCAACCATTTAATGAATTCGGATGGAGAGGGGGGAAAGTTAAGTTCAACTTCCTCCCCGATTTTTTAGAATTCCGGAACTTTATGTAATACATCGTTTTCTATTACAGTAAAAAGCTTATCAGCAAAATTCTTGTCAGTTATGCTTCCTGGAGAGAGGCCAATTTTCCAGGCACCCTCTATTGTCCCATCATGATCCCATCCTACATAGTCCACCTCGAATTTAGTGGCGTACTTATCTCCCTTTTCGTTTGCAAGAGTCAAAAAGAAACTTTTGCCCTCAAGGTGGTAGGGGAGAAAGGGAATTTTTATTATTTTTCTAAACTCCGGTACTTGTAATTTATTTGCATCTGCCAAAATTCGAATGTAAGCCAGTACGTTATAAATTTGCATAGCAATCTCCTTTTCGTTTTGAGTCCGTCGACTATTTTTTTGTGAAAGAACTTCTCTTTTCTGAATCCACCAACAATTTGATGAACTCGGATAGGGAGGGGAGAAAGCCAGGTTCAACTTCCTCCCCGAAGCACATCGCATCAATAAAGCATTTTACCTCAACTTTCTTTCCAGTTTTTCACCGACAATGGCCAGCGTTCTTGAGTATAGCCACAAGAACATTTTCTATGCTCTTTGCCAATGTCCAGACTTTTGAAATCTGCAATCCATGGCGTCCATTTGTAACTTTTACAACGAGGGCACTCATTTTTCGCTGTGAATAATCCATGGATTGCAATTGCCAGCCCAATGATGATTACAATAAGTATTCCTATGATAATATTGGCGATCATGAATACACTCCTTTCGGTTGAGGGTTGGTTGTAAAGAACTAGGTAATGAATATCACTTGTTACTTTTTCATCGTAACAGCGTAGTATACAGCAAAAAAAGAAAAATGTCAATAATAGACGTCAAATATTTCTGTTTGGCTTAAGAGGCAAAAGTAATAAATTGCCTAAATTAAGCAAAATATTGACAAAATATGCCATTATGATATACTATATATGTTGACGAAAAATATCGACATATTTAAGTTATAAAGTTCATAAAGTGGCAAGTTTATCAAGTTTTAATAAGGAAATATGGAGATTAGACAGGTTTTGGAACAATTCGGGCTCAATGGCAGGAAGGCGGACGTATATCTGGCCGCTTTGGAGTTGGGAAGCGCTTCCGTCATCGATATTTCCAAGAAGGCCTCCGTCAAAAGGACGACTTGCTATGACATTTTGCAGGACTTGATGAGAGATGGACTCATTTCTGAAACTGTCAGAGGCAAAAAGCGTCTTTTTGTCGGCGAAGAGCCTGAAAAGATACAAAGACAACTCAAACACAAGGAAAGGCTGTTTTCGGAAATTTTGCCCCAATTGCAATCGATCCACAACGTCCGGGGTTCCAAGCCCAAGATAAGGTTCTATGAAGGCAAGGAGGGATTGAAAGAGGTATATGAAGACACATTGAAACACGGCGGGGAAATCATCGGTGTCGGTTCTTATGACATCGTCAATGTTTTGGGGAAAGAATGGATGGACGATTATCTGCGAAGACGCGTCAAGGCCGGGATATATGCCAGGGGAATGGCTCCTGGCAACGAATCGATGATGAGAGATTTTATTTCCAAAGATCAGGAGCAAAGACGCTCAACTAAGGTCATCGACCCGAAAAAATATCCATTCTCAATCGAGATTAATGTGTATGGACACAATAGGGTCGCGCTGATGTCCGCCAAAGAGGAGGTCGGGCTCATCATCGAAGGCGCAGAAATCCACAACACCATGAAACTCATTTTTCAACTCATCTGGGACCTGCTTCCGGAAATCAAAGTGAAATGAATTTCCCTTGAAATGCCTGTTCCACGGTGCTAGTATAGGCTTGCAAGGCAAGCAGTTGAAAGTCTATCAAGTTTCAAGTTTATCAAGAAGCTCTCAGATTGGATTTTAACTAAAACCTAAAACCTAACACCTAGAACCTAAACATATGAGCGGACACAATAAATGGTCGGGGATAAAACATAGGAAAGGGGCGCAGGACGCCAAGCGGGCGAATGTCTTTACTAAATTCGGCCGGCTGATTTCGATCGCGGCGCGCGAAGGAGGCGGAAACCCGGAATCCAACGTGAAATTGAAATTCGTCATCGACCAGGCCAGGAAGGTGAATATGCCCAAGGACAACATCGAAAGGGCTATCAAGAAGGGAACGGGGGAACTCAAAGACGGAGCCCAAATCGAAGAGGCGCTCTACGAAGCGTATGGACCGGGAAATATCGCGATGCTGATCAAGTGCGCGACTGACAACAAAAACAGGACGGTCGGCGAGATCAAAGCGGTGCTTAACAAGCTCGGCGGAAAGATGGTTCCGGAAGGGAGCGTGAGTTTTTCTTTCAGGCAAGTGGGAAACGTCGACGTAGTCGTGGGCGGCAGGGATCCATATGAAGTGGAACTGGAAGCGATCGAAGCCGGAGCGGAGGATACGATATATTCCGACGATATGCTCACGGTTTATACTAAGTCGGAGGATCTTTGGACGGTCAAAGCTGAGTTGGAAAAGAAAAACCTTGAAATAGACGGAGCGTCGTTGGTTTTCATGCCGATGCAGAAGATCGAGATCGACGAGAACACCAAATTGGATTATGAGAACATGCTGGAAAAACTGGACGATTTGGACGACGTGCAGGAAATTTACGATAACCTGTAGGGTGTAATTTCAAATTAAGAATTTTGAATTTCGAATGAAATCCTAATTTCCCAATGATTTAAAAAATTCAAAATTCAAAATTAAAAATTTATTCAAAATTCAAAATTCAAAATTCAAAATTCTCCCGAACCCCTCCGGGTTTTGGGAATAGATCCTGGGACAGCCATCGTGGGCTGGGCTGTTTTGGAGGAAAAGGATGGAAAAGTAGGGTCGGTGGCCTATGGGCATATTTCAACTCATAAGGATAACCCGACGGCGCACCGTCTTTTGGAGGTGGCTGTGGATCTGGAGGAGATAATCAAGAAATATAAACCGCATGAGGCTGCGGTTGAAGATCTTTTCTTTTTTAAGAACGCCACGACGGTCATCAAGGTAAGCCAGGCCAGGGGCGCTATCCTCTTGACTTTAGAGAAATTAAGTGTTATAATTAACGAATATACGCCCCTTCAGGTGAAGCAGGCGATTACCGGATATGGAAGGGCTGAAAAGAGCCAAATGCAGCTCATGGTGAAGAATATCTTGAAACTCAAGGAGATCCCTAAGCCGGATGATACTGCCGACGCCATCGCTATCGCTCTTTGCCACTTGAATAGCCGAAAAATAAGGCAACTGCGCGGCTAATGTGCTGTCGGGTCAACGCGTTTTTTGAACTCGTGAACCCGTTAACACGCTAACCGATTAATAGACATTACTATGGAGAATATCAGCCCAATTCTGAGCTATTTCATCGAACAAGGCCTTCCTTTGGATACGGTCATTATGCTTTTCATGCTGCCGATCATCGTGAC
>Ga0076097_122_pt1 | contig 12052 bp, 9 predicted proteins | sample RifGroC1_FD_68126 | JGI IMG/M metagenome (GOLD analysis project Ga0076097, IMG submission 68126) | Parcubacteria bacterium GW2011_GWC1_45_14
CCTTTTCTTCCACGCAAAGGAACTTCAGGGAACTGAATACAACGACCTTCGCGAAGGAGACGCAGTTGAGTTCGAAGTAAGCGAAAGCCCAAAAGGACCAAACGCAATCAACGTTTCCAAGATATAATCTTCGGAAATTTGCAAAAGACCCTCTTCGGAGGGTCTTTTTTGTTGCACTGGACAAATGGTTAAAAATATGCTATAATGGAACATATGAGGCTTTAGAGAGCCTTGAAAAGACGGGCTTGCCCCCGCCTGCCGGCGAGGCAAGGTCGTCGAAAGTTTACTGAAGACGGGTGATGCCCGCCTTTTATTTTTTATAAAAAAATATGTTCAAAAGAATAATTGATTATTTCGACAAGCTGGAAGATCGAATAAGACGGAAATTGAGCCGTAAGCCGCTTTTGTACGCATTCATAGGAGGCGTGGGAGCGGTTCTTTTTTGGAGGGGAGTCTGGCATACTACGGATTTTATCATGAGTGAAATTTTTAGGGCGTCCTCCGGCAATTCTTCGCTTAATCTGGAAGGTATGCCGTGGTGGGACGGGGCCTCCTCTCTGGTTATCGGCTCGGTAATGCTGCTTATGACCGGCGCCTTCGTCTCGAGCTTTATCGGAAATGAGATCATTATCACCGGACTTAAGGGAGAAAAAAAGATCGCCGAAAAGACTGAAATGGAAGTCATCAAGGAAATCGAAGAAACCGGAAAATTGAAACAGCAGGTGCGTGAAATTTCCTCGAGACTCTCAACTATCGTGGATTTGTTTTCTGCGAAAAAACCCTAGGAAAAATCATGGGCATATGGATAAGCTGACTAGCCCCACTCCGGTGGGGTTTTTACTTGGGACAAACGACCCAGTGCAGCAGTATTAATAGACATGAATATTAAATGGGGATATATCGGAATGAAAAAAATTTTATTTTTTATCATTTTCTTTTTTTGCGTAGCTGCGCTCGTTTTTTTGTCGGTGCGGAAATATGAAGAAAGAAAAAAAGATGTCGCGTTTCGAAATGAAATCAATAGCTATCTTTATAACAGGGGTGAGGGAGAGTTTGGGTGGGGGAGAAGGCTGATGAGGACAACGGGCATATCGCCAATTCAATGAGCGCTTGGGATTCGAAATGGGAGGAGCATTTCGGAGGGGTCGACGATCCAGAGGAAAGAGAGGGTCTTTTGCCGGACGCTTTTACTCCTGATGAGAACCCTTTTTATTTCGCCCTGCCCTATAACGACTTTACGGATGAAGGGAAAAGGAAGACGGAAGTCTTTTCTTTGGCTGGCTGGACAGATGGCGCGGAATTTTCCGACGGCGAGTCCTTGCTTAAAAACCGCTGGATACGTATAGAAAAAAACGGAAGATCCGCCTTTGCCCAATGGGAGGACATAGGTCCTTTCGAAGAGGACGACGCCGATTACGTGTTCGGCGGAGATCCTCCAAAAAACACCGAAGGGAAAAGAGCCGGACTGGATGTTTCTCCGGCAGTCAGGGATTACCTGGGTATCGGCGGAGTGGAAACCGTTGATTGGCAGTTCGTGGAAGAGGAGGACGTTCCGGATGGTCCTTGGAAGAAAATCATTACCAAGTCACAGGTTTATCGCAACTGATTTTTAAGCGTAGGATTTTAGGGCCATGCAAAAGATGGACAAAGGGCTTAAAATATGCTATAATGGACTTAGGAAATGAGAGCTCGGCCCCTTCGGGGCTGAAACAAGGCATAATGAAACGGGTGAAGCCCGTTTTTTGTGTTTTAGAAGGCGGATTATGAAAAATAAAAATAAAAAAACAATAATAGGATTAATCTGGATATCGACCATCGGCTTGTTTTTGGCGATCCCATCTTTCGGAAAAGCCCAGGCTTCCGACATAAGCGCGAGCGAAGTCATCAAGCTTGTGAATAAGTCCAGGTTCGCCGAAGGACTCAACCCCCTTTCGGAAAATTCGGTTCTCAATAAAGCCGCCAAAAACAAGGCGGATGACATGCTTAAAGATGATTATTTCGCCCACACTTCTCCGGAGGGAAAAGATCCATGGTATTGGTTCGGAAAAGCGGGCTATGACTATAAATATGCCGGGGAGAATTTAGCGATAAATTATTCGAGCGCCAAGGAACAGCACACAGCCTGGATGAAGAGTGCCTCGCATAAAAAAAATATTCTAAACGGAAATTATACCCAAACCGGAGTGGCGGTCATGAAAGGGAAAATTGACGGCGATGAAGTGATTATTGCTGTCCAGCTTTTCGCAACGCCGGCAGTTGCCGCTCCTTTACAAAAGGAAGATCCGGTTGAGGCTATGGAGCAAATCCCGGTTCAAGCGGAAAAAGTAGCGGAAGTATTGCCGGCGGAAACATCCCTTCCCAAAGAAGCTGTTTCTGATTTTCAAATACCTCTAGCGGACAACAAGATTGAAAATACGAAAGTTATTCCAGAAACGCTTCCCTATGGACAGAACTTTTTGCGGACAGGAATTTTTGTAGCGCCGTTGCTGTTGATAGTCGCGGTTCTTGGGATATTCTTCGGGAAACATCAGGTAAAAGAGCAGGAGAAGATTCCGGTTTCAATCGTTACCGCTTCCGTGGAATCGGAGGAAGCGAAAAATCCTATGTTATTGAAAGAAGAGATATTGGAAAAAATAGAGCAGCATTTGAAATCGTTCGATATCATCAAGCGCATCAGAGGCAGACCGGGATAGGAAAAAAGTCCTTATGATTTCAGACAGGCGTCCCTGGGCGCTTTTTTGTTTTTCCTAGGTTTTTTGACAAAAATGGGATACCGGTCTAGGATAAAAAAAGGAAGCCTCGGCTGATATGAAATAAAGGGGGCTTTCAGGGGTATGTATTAGGAACAATAAGATAGTTTGGGAAGACTGTGAACCGCATCCTGAGATGATTGGAAAAGAAAGAAATGATGGTTGCCAGTGCGATGCGGGGAGTCCAATGGCAAAACCGGCCTGAGCTGATAAGCGCGAAAGCGTTTGTTAGTTGGGGCCGGTTTTTGTTTTTTATCGATAAAACTTAATAAAATGCGGGTGAAATATTTTTTGGCGTGGAGGGACAATGGCGCATCGGTGAAGAACCGGCTTACATTAGCTGCTTTTAAGCAGGAAATATAAGCCGGTTTTTTAATTTTTCTTAGTAATAAATAACAAAATCATATGAGATTTAGCAAAAGCTTCGCCCTGTGGGCAAAAAAGATTTTCAACGTATGGATAATTTTCGTGATGCTGCTTCAGCCCGTCGGGGCGCCGGGAGCTTTGCTGGTTATAGCGGCGGACGCCGATCCGGCAGTTTCCGAATCTTCGAAGGAGGAGGAAGCGGAAGAGCCTGAAGAGAAACCGGCGGACGAAGAGCCTGAAGAGGAATCTGCGGAAGGGGAGGAATCCGTAATTGAAGAAGAGGCTGAAGAAGAGGCTGAAGAAGAGGCTAAAGAAGAGACACCCGATGAAGAAGCCGTGCCGGATCAAGAACCTGTAGTCGAAGAGCCGGTTGTTGAAGAAAAGGATGGTGCAGAAAGCGTTATGGAAGAACCTGCGGAGGTGACAAATCCTATCGTAGATTTGGAAGAGGGAGTGGGTGAAACGGTCGAACAGATCGAGGAGGTTGCGGAAGAAACGGCCGAGACGGCGAAGGATGCCATTGAAAATGTCCAGGTTATAGAAAGTACAAGTGATGCGCAAGTTACTAAAGATGAGGAAAGTGTTGAGGCCGGGGATTCCATATGGAATATAAGTGAGGATGGAAAAAAAGCCGAAATGAAGGGGGTTGTGGAATTGGATAGGGAATACAAATTTCCGAGTAACGAGAAGGTGGTCGTTAAATTCACCAAACTTCCGGAAAATATCGGAAAGCTGTCGATTGCGGAAGCGGAGCTTTCAGATGAGCAAGTGGTGGCACTTGGGGCGTTTTCAAAAACGGCCTATGATATAACTTCGGATATGGAGAACGGTTCATTCGAATATGAACTGAGTTTGCCGCTGCCCGATAATATCGATAGTGATAATGTGGATGTGAGATTTGCGGATGACATTGAAGGACTGGTGAGGGGAGAAGACGTAGAGGAAGATAAGCTTGAGGTGCGTGGCAATAAAGTGGAAGTGAGATTGGACCATTTTACCGTTTTTGCAGCTACTTCAAATAACAAAAAGGACAAGGAGGAAATCTCAACAGACAAGAATAGTTACAAGCCAGGAGAAAATGCGAAGATAAGCGGAGAAAATTTTACTGAAAATGGGAATATCGTGTTGAATATAACAGACCCCGATGGATTTTGGATCAATGTCCATGTCGCATCGGATGAGGACGGGAATTTCGAATATGATTATGTCGTCACCGGAATCAAGGGGGGGTATTTGGTGGAGGCCTTGATGGGCGATGTGGTTTTGGCTTCGACGACATTCAAGGACCCTGGAAATCCTTCGGCTGACTTGGATCAATATGCAAACCTAGGCGATGATTGGGTAAATGGAAATTTAGGAACCAATAACTCTGCCTATTATGAGGGAGACTCGGTTCCTTATAGGTTGAAATTCGACAATCTCTCCTTGTCGACCCATACGGTCACCATAAAATGGGACACCACGAAGAGCGATAAGCACGCGCTCGATTACATAACCAGTTTCGACCAAACAGCGTCCCCTGATCCTTGTGAGGGGATAGTCGGATGCGGTTCATTCACGACTTTCCCGATACCGGCCGATCCGCAAGTAACAGGTGCGGGAGTGACCCCTATTGCTGGAAGCTTCACCCTTTTCGGCGGAACGATCACGGGCGTAAGCGCCTATTCGTATCCAGACGGGGCGGGTTTTATCGGGGATAAATCAGTAAGCATAATGATAACTTTCACGGCTGACCAGGTGAATCCGGTTTTAGCATGGGGTGGCCATATTTCTGACCGCTTTGATTGGGGTGCTGATAATTCAGCCGTCGCGATTCCCGGATCTCCATATCACACCCGCCTGATTGATCTTGACGGTAGCGGAGGCAACCAGGATCGCTCTCTTTCAGCGGCAGCGGTTATTTTCCCGGCTTCCATAACTATAATCAAAGAAGCCTCTCCTGGAGGTCCCGTCTCGTTTCAATTCACGGCTTCGCCATCTCCCTTGGAAGGTTTTTCTTTGGTCAATGACGGAACCTCTGCTAATACGAAGGTATTTGGCAACATTACGATTTTCACTACTTTTCAGGTCGATGAAAACGCTCTTTCTGGGTGGTCCCTTGAGGGGATCGTGTGCGATGTCACAAGTCCGAATGGGGGAGAGCAGAATGTAAGCTTGCCCGGGGTTGAAATTGATCTTGAGGAAGGTGAGAATGTGACCTGCACGTTCACGAACACTCTTCAAAAAGGAACACTCATAGTTCAAAAGGTCGTCATCAACGACGACGGAGGAACGCTTGAAGCCGATGATTTCTCGTTTTCGATAAACGGAGAAGCGCCAGTGTCGTTCGAAGCAGACGGAGACAATGAGTTGATTATGGATGTCGGAACATTCAATATAACGGAGCCAGCCGTTTCCGGGTATTCCACGACATATGACAATTGCTCCGACGTCGAGGTCGCCCCCGGGGAAACGGAGACCTGCACGATAACAAACAATGACCGATCATCGACACTGATCGTTAAAAAGGTGGTGGTGAACGACAATGGTGGAACGCTTGAGGCTGAAGACTTTACTTTTTCGGTAAATAGCGGAACAGTCATGGCATTCGAAGCGGACGGGCAAAACGATTTGACCGTAAACGCCGGAACATACGACGTGGTCGAGTCTGCCGTCGCCGGTTATTCGACGACTTACGATAATTGTTCAGGCGTCGTGATTTCTAACGGCGAGACGGCTACTTGCACGATAACCAATGATGACGATGCTCCGTCGCTGACTTTGATAAAATACGTCACCAATGATAACGGAGGAGTCCTTGGGGGAAGTTCCTGGACTCTGACAGCGACAGGACCGACCGGTTTCAGCGGAGCGGGTCCGAGCGTCAGCAACGGACCATCCTTTGATGCTGGCACATATACCCTTACGGAAACGGGGCCGTTAGGATATACGCCATCCAATAACTGGATTTGTAACGGTGGAAACCAGACCGGAAGCAATGTAGTCGCGATAGGTCTGGGGGAGAGCGTTACTTGTTCGATAACCAACGATGACGATGCGCCTAGGCTTATACTTGATAAGATAGTCGCCAATAACAATGGAGGAAGTGCTTCCGAGTCGGAGTGGACGCTTACCGCCAACGGCGGATCGGCAGGAATCCTTTCTGGACCAGGAACCGATGGAAGCGCTGATGTTATCAGTGGAACTGGTTTTAAAGCAGGAACATATGAACTTTCTGAATCGGCCGGTCCTTCCGGATATACCGCTTCCGATTGGTCTTGCGTGAAGAACGGAGGAAATGCGGTTTTAGGTTCATATATAACGCTCGCGTTGGGCGATGTCGCTACTTGCACTATAACCAACGATGATCAGCAGGCATATATTACCGTAGTAAAAACCGTAACGAACGATAATGGAGGAAACGCTCTCCCTGACGATTTTAATCTGACCTTGGAAGGAAATCCGGTAATCTCCGGCGTAGCCGTTCCGGTCAACCCAGGAATGTATACGGCAGGAGAAACTTCGCTTCCTGGTTATACTTTCACGGGATTCAGTGGAAACTGCGATAGCAACGGAGACGTAACCGTGGCCCTCGGGGAATCCAAGACTTGTACGCTGACCAATAATGATGTCGCCCCGAAGCTTACTTTGGTTAAGGCAGTTATCAATGATAACGGAGGAAACGCCCAGTCTGATGATTTCAATCTGACAGTCGATGGAATCGGAGTTCTTTCGGGAGCTCAGAACGAATACAATGCGAACGACCCTTTGGACATAAACGAAACGGTGCTGCCTGGATATAGCTTCGCTTCAATTACCGGAAACGTTAAATGTCCTGCGGTTTTGGGAGGAACGGTCACTTTGGATGAGGGCGATGATATTGCATGCACGATCACGAATGATGATGCCGGTGCCAGCGTGACCTTGATAAAAAATGTTATCAATGATGACGGCGGAAATGCGGGAGTCAATGAGTTCGGACTGACGGCAGGAGGAGTCGGAGTAAATTCAGGAGACACGCTGGGTGTCGCTTCGAACTTGCCTATATCCCTGAATGAAGCAGGATTGGCAGGATACGGTTTCGTTGAAATTACAGGGGATGACAAATGCCCCGATGCTTTGGGCGAAACGGTCACTTTGGATGAGGGAGAAAACGTGACCTGCACCATAACCAACGACGACCGGCAGGCGTACGTTACCGTAGTTAAAAATATCATTAACGACGACGGCGGAAACGCTCTTCCGGATGATTTCGAACTTACCTTGGAAGGAAACCCGGTAACCTCAGGCGTCGCCGTTCCGGTCGATCCAGGAACATATACCGCAGGCGAGACGCTACTTAACGGTTATTCATTCGAAGGATTTAGCGGAGACTGTGACGGCGATGGAGACGTAGCTGTGGCTCTTGGGGAATCCAAGACATGTACGCTGACCAATAATGATGTCGCCCCGGCTTTGACCTTGGTGAAAACAGTCGTGAATGACAACGGAGGAACGAAAGCGGCAATTGATTTCCCGTTATTCATCAATGGAAATCCGGTAGTCAGCGGAGCAGCCAATGCGCTATCTGCCAATGTTCCTTATACCGCTACGGAAACTACCGATCCTGGATATGCGGCTTCGGCCTGGGGTGGAGACTGCGCTACGGACGGAACCGTCACGCTCTCTCCTGGAGACGACAAGACATGCACGATCACGAATGATGATAATTATGGAACCGTGACCGTGACCAAATTCAGCGATGAGGATCAGGACGGCCTCAAGGGTCAAAATGAGCCGGTTCTTCCCGGCTGGGAAATCGACCTTTCCGGGGTTAAAAAAACAACCGATCAAAACGGGCAGGTTGTCTATGACCTGCTTGTTCCTGGAAGCTATGTCTTGGGAGAAACGGAGCAGACCGGATGGGTATTGACCGATATATATTGCACTAACGATTCCAGGGAAAACGGAGAGCTCGACCAGCCAAGCGACAACCAGCATCCGGTTTTCGTGGGACAAGAAGAGCAGGTAACTTGCTTTGTTGGAAACCATTTCATTGAGCCATCTCTTACGATAACCAAATCCAACAACAAATTCCCGGTTCCGCAAACGCCGGGAAGTGAGGTGGAATACACCATAACCGTGAAGGCTAATGATAACGATGTGTTGGGAGTGAAGGTGACGGATCTTCCTCCGGCCGGATTCGAATTCATTCCGGGAACGGAAGAGGCCAGTAGCGGATTCTTGGAGCACGTATATGCATCTCCCGGAGTCTGGAATCTTGGCGATATGGCAGCGGGAGAAACGATCGAATTGAAATACAAGACTGTTATAAACGGATCACAAGATGAAGGATTGTATAACGATTTGGCATTCGCCGCAGGAAAATCAGAAATCAATAGCGACGTATTGGCTGATTCAGCAGCAGGATCCAATCCTGATGACGACGGCATAGTGGATGCCAACTTCGTCGGGACGAAAGTTGCGGTCGTTATTCCTGATCAGGAAAGCGTGACTCTCAGAAATGAAATTATAACGGAAACCGACACCAAAACTAAGACAAAGAGGAAGACGAAATATGTTTTTGGGGCGTCCCTTCCCGACACGGGAGCGAATGGTCTTGGAACGTTGTTGGGAATCGCGTTGATAACTGCCGGAGCGGCTTTGCTGATATTCAAGAAAAGGAAAATGAGAAAGGGAAATGGAATCGCTATCCTTGTCGCAAGTATCGCTTTAGGAGGATTGCTGGTAGGAGGAGGATCGGCAAGCGCTGCAGAACTTTCAGTGAAAATGGAAGACCCCAAGTCGAACGTGAATTCATCCGACTTTAAGATTGGCTTCGTAGCGCTGGATATTCTCGGAAGGCCGGTAACTGTCAAATGCTTCGAAGAGGGCTCAGTTGTCCCATATCAGATCCACAATTTGATCAATGGGGGATCATCGGGGAACTGTGTGGTAAATTCGAGCGTGATGCCTTCCGATGGGGCATATAATTTCTATGTGACGGCTGAGGCTGGCAGCGACGACATCGAGAGCGCTCCGCATGAAACCGTTATCCTGGATTCAGTCGGACCAGACACACCGCTTGATTATGGTCGGGCAGGCGGAAGTTGCTCCGTCAGCTTCAAGACAGCTGACGATGGGCAGACAGTGGAAGTGGAGCTTTATCGCTCGACATCCTCGAATTTTGTAGCCAATTCTTCAACTTTTGCAAATGACTTGGCGACGGGTCCGAACACTGCGGGATTATTGGGTGACCCCAGTGCGGATTGTGGAGCTGGATATTATTACGCCGTCCGCGCCGTGGACTCGTCCGGAAACGGATCGGCTTTCGTCGGTGATGAAAATGTCACGGTGAATACCGAAACTGAGACTAGGACAAGGACTAGGACAAGGACGGTCACGATTTATCCTGATTCTTCAGGTGGCGCAGGCGGCGCAATCCCTGCGACCGGAGCCGGAGGGTTGTTTGGCGCAAGCGAAGGAGCTGTGGCCGGTGAGGAGACGGAAAATATAGACGGCGAAGGAGAGGGAAGCGGCCAAGGAGTTTTGGGAGAGGAAACTTCAAAAGATGGAGAAGATGCGAGTGCAAGGTCATTTTGGAAAACCAACTGGGAATGGCTGCTGCTGATAATTTCAGGTTTAATGTTAATAGGGTATGGAATATCAAGAAGGAAAAAGAATGATATCGAGGCTTAAGGATAGGATTCTGCAGCCCGAGACTATAGGAATTTTCTTGGTTTTGGTCGGATTTGCGATGCTGGTTTCCATATATTCACCTTTGCTCAAAGAGGAGTTCAGATACCGTTTTTTCTCCGCCGATATAAAAAAAGTCATTTCGGTTACGGACAGGGAGAGGATGGAGGGGATCGTTCCAGCGGATGAGCAGGAAATCATCTATCCGGTCGATGAAGAATTCGGAATCGTGATCCCTAGGATCTCAGCGAATGCTAATGTCATTGCCGATGTGGATCCGAATGACCCGGCAATCTATCAAAGAGCGCTCACGAGAGGGGTTGCTCACGCGGACGGAACCTCCTATCCTGGAGAGGAAGGAAACGTTTTCATCTTCGCCCACTCCGGCGTAGACTTTCCCGAGGCCTTGCGTTATAACGCGGTATTCTATCTTTTGGGAAAATTGGAAGAAAGGGACAACATAACCATCTTTTATGAAGGAAAGAGGTTTGAATATGCTGTCAGTGAAAAGAAAATAGTAAACGCCGACGAGGTCGGATACCTGAAAGGGGATCCACAAGAAAAAACCTTGACGCTTATGACCTGTTGGCCGGCCGGGACTACGCTAAAGAGACTGGTAGTGATCGCTGAGCAGATTTAAACAAGAGATCGTCCTATGGTAGAAGGAAAAATTCAAAAGAGGATATTCATTGCCGCCGTTTTTCTGATATGCGCTTTTTTTCTGGCGGATTTGTTGTTGCTGTTACCGCTCGCATTGGAGAGGGGTGGGGCTGCAAATTTTGAAATGTGGGAAAGCGCACTCCCTGAATATGAAGAACCCAGCCTTAGGATATCGGACATATCAGGACCCATGATCGATGGCGAAGCGGCTTTCGATTCCAAGAAGGAGGAAGTCCGTTGCACGGTTCCAATCGAAGGTTCGGCATGTAGGGATATGCCCTCGCAAATCTGGGTATTGATGTTGGTCGCCTATATTTTCCTTTTGGTCTTCAATCTTTCCTATGGATCAAGTAAAGACAGAAAGGTACGTTGGGTTTGGGAATCGCTTTATACTGCGTTTTTCCTTGTTCTCTGGTTGCGATATGACCGATGCGGCGGGAGTATCTGGTTTCCGCTTTATCTGCTTAAATTCGGAATTTTGATATATTTAGCCTATCTTTATTGTCGAACAAAGCGAGAGAAATGAAAACGAGTTTTCATGTCCCTGTCTACCGGCAGGCAGGCGAGCAAGTGATGACAGCGAATTGGTCAATACCCCGCGGAACCCGAAGGATCCAGGGTTTGCGCTGGAGGTAAATACCAATTTATTTTTTCTGGAGAAAAGAAAAATCGATGTGACCGGCAAGTTATTTTGGAACAATTTTTAAAAGCGCGGCTTTGCAAAGCCGCGCTTTTAATTTATTTTGGAGGATTTTTCAGATATTTTCCGTATTTTTCCACAGGATAGTAACAGTGGGGGTTCGGCGTTTCGTCAGGATCAAGGCAGCATTCCATATCCATATGGACGCCTTTGCCCTTCTTGCTTTTCCGAGGCTTATCATGGTCCTTCGGGCAGACCAATCTTCCGGCCGCGTCTTTTTTGTACATATGCGGGAAAGGGGCGGTGATTTTTTTCACGGGGGCGGGAATTTTTTTCACCGTGGCGGCGGTTTTGTTGTTCCCGATATTCGCCGTCGGAGAAACTTCTCCCTGTACGGTTCCGCTTTTTGATAACCCGTTTTCTTCGGGAGAAATCGCGACTGTCGCAGTTTCGGTTTTTTCATAGATTACTTCTTGGGGGATCATGCAAATAGCGGGAGCTTCTTCGGTTTTGAAAATGTCGGCCGTAAATATTTTTTCCAAAATATTTTTTGCCGGTGCGTTTATGTTTTCTGCCGGCCCGGAGCCCTGGGCGCAGGAAGTCTGATATCCGGATGCTATTAAGACCAATACTGACAAAAGAAAAGATGCGCGGATAATTCCCGGTAACGCATATTTTTTTGTCGTGTCTCGAAAGCTGCGCATATGTTTTTCGACTCGATGTTTATTGAAGTTTATTTAATCGTAAGTTACTACATCGCGACCGGGGGATATTATTTCGTTTTTATTATCAAGCGAAGAGAGCGAAATGACCGAAACTTAACATGTAATAATACAGCTGTTTTTTCAATATTTCCTCGGATTATCTTCCATTTTTATGCAAGAACGGAAAAGCAGGTGTGTAATATAAAAGAGGATAGATGAAAATTTTTATATTTAAGAGATTTCAAACTTATGATCGAGAAAATAAGCAGAAGCGAGCA
>Ga0076097_132_pt1 | contig 5769 bp, 6 predicted proteins | sample RifGroC1_FD_68126 | JGI IMG/M metagenome (GOLD analysis project Ga0076097, IMG submission 68126) | Parcubacteria bacterium GW2011_GWC1_45_14
ATCAGGACGGAGTTGGCGGAAATATTGAAAATCGCGGAGATCGACAGCACCAACATGAGCTTTTTCTGAAGATTGCCGGCAATAAGGATGTTGTTGAAAAAGTTTCCGAAAAATATGAAAGCCAGGGCGAAAATAAGAATACGAAGAACGCCGGCCGATTCCGCAAAATCGGATCCTGCTATAAGCCCGATTACTTGATCCGAGAGGAAAAGGGTTCCAATGACCAAAGGAACGATAAGAAGGACGAAAACTTTGAATGTTTCATTGGATACGTATTCGAATCTTTTCCTGTCGGTAAAGATATTGCGGGCCATGAGAGGGAGGACCAACCCGATTATCATTGCCGGAAAAAAAGTGAAATTCTCGATGACCTTGTAAGCCGCATTGTAAATACCGACTTGGGAGCTGTCTTTCAAAATGGAAAGAAGGATCGTGTCCAGCTTGAAATATAGGAACGTTACGATCACAGAAATCCCCATAGGCAGGGATTCTTCAAGGAATTTTCTCCAATATTTGAAGTCGAAACGGAGCTTTATGGATACGTATTTTCGGACCAGCACCAGGACAAAAACCAAGTTGAATATCATGTAAAAAAGGAGGGAGAAGAGGATGGCTATGAATCCGAGGTCTTTTTGCACTGCTATCACTATGGTTCCCACCTGGATGATTTTTCCCAAAAATTCGACGACAGCGACCTTGTCCATGGCGATGTTTTTTTGGAAGACCCCATTTAGGACAGAGTAAGTGGAGGAAAAGACGAAGGCAAAAGCAGCCAGAACTATACCCAGTTTCACTTCGAAAGAATAGGGGAGAAAATATGCGATCAAGGGAGACAAAAGAAGAACCCCTAATGAGGCGCAGATTCTCAGAGCCAAAACGTTTCCTATGATTTTTTCCTCATCGGCCCCTTCCCTGGAAATGTTGCGGGTCGTTATGGAATAAAGACCGAGGTCCGCGATTGCCATAGTTTTTTATTTGTGTGGTCAATTATTGAAACGTGAAAACCTTATTTTTTAGACAGGGCTAAAAAAATAAGTCGTTTGATTCGATACAAATGCCGAGTCGATTCGTTACTCGGCCCTGCTAGATGGAATCAGCCGGCTTGACGACTATCTTCCTGCCCTCTCCCTCCCCGATGCTTTCAGTCGTTATCCTTTCATCCTTGGATAGCTCCAGATGGACGATTCTTCTTTCGTAATTGGACATAGGCTTCATGACCACGGCCCTTTTCTCGGCGACAGCTTGTTGGGCGGCCTCTTTCGCGAGCTCCACGATGGATTCATTTTTCTGTTTTCTGTAAGAATTGACGTCTATGATGAACTTGGTTTTTTCAGCAGTCCTTTTTCTGACCAAAAGGCGCGCGATATGCTGAACGGCCTGAAGGTTCACTCCGTATTGGCCGATAAGGAAATTGGAATCGTCCTTGGTTAATATATTGCAAATGATACCATCCTGCTCCTCCTCTGAAGAATCGTCTATTTCTACCGTGGAATCAAAGCCCATTTTTGAAAGAAGTTCTTCTAGGGTATTTTTGATGACCTTGTTTTGTTCGTTCATAATGGTTTATTTATGCGAAATATTAATTAGTCTGAGTGGTCCCGTTTTCTTTTTTCTGGATATAAATCTGTTGCGCAAGCATGAAAAGTGTGGAAGTCAGCCAATACAGTGAAAGGCCTGCGGCAAATTTTATACCGATGACCAAGGTCAAAATCGGTCCAAGGAAAAGCATTTGCTTGCTCATCATCTGGGCGATGTCCGGTTGTTGGTCCTCCTCTTAGTTCGGAAGGATTGACCGTGAGACCGGCGTCTGAGATGTTTATCAAAATCCTATAGATGGCTATAAGGAAAATAAGCTGGATGATAAGAGGGAGGCATCCCGAGAAAGGATTGGTTTTATGCTCCTTATAGAGCTCCATGAGCTCTTTGGCTTGCTGCTCCTTGTTGCCCTTGGTTTTTTTCTGAACCTCTTTTATTTTCGGCTGGAGTTCCTGGAGTTTTTTTTGTGACTCAATCTGTTTTTTGTATATTGGAACCAACAGGAAGCGCAAAAGAAGCGTGATTGCTATAATGGCTATTCCGAAATCGGCGCCGGGGATGACGTTATATAAAAAGATCAGGGTGTTATAAAGGGGTTGATATATGAAGGTGTGGAAAAGTGCTCCCATTTTTATTTTTTTAGTAAGTTATTCCTTTCAAAAATTGTGTGCAACGCCCCTGAGACAGCTTGCGGGTTCACTTGTTGCCCCGGCAAAGGCTTTCGGATGCTTATCACCAAATCGAATCCGGGAACCGCTTTTTCCAAAAAAGGCGCAACCGCAGCCCTGAGCATTCTTTTCGCGTTGTTTCTGTCCACAGCTCGCTTGGAGTAGTTTTTTCCTACCACGAAACCGAACCTGCTGATTTCTCGTCCGTTCCCGGCAATCTTTAATGTTACCGGGCCGGAAGAAAAAAATTTACCCCTAAGGTATACGTCCTGGAAATCATCCTTATCTTTTAGGCGTCTTTCTTTGGGGAGCATCGCAAGTATCCGTTAGGGTTATTAGACTGAAAGCTTCTTTCGTCCCTTCTGTCTTCTTTTTTTGATCACAGCGCTTCCTGTGGAAGTGCTCATTCTCTTGAGAAAACCGTGTCTCTTCTGTCTCTTTCCTTTTTTCGGCTGATATGTCCTTTTCATATGTATTTGAAAAACTTAGTTAATTACGATTTCAGCTAAATAAAGTTTACCAGCAAGGCGGAAAAAGTCAATGTTTTTATAGGAGAAAAAGCCAAAAACGGGGATGCAGCTCCCCAGATGGTTGTCGGTTTCGATCAGGAAGTGGAAAGCTGGAGTGGGAGAAGTAAACCTGGATTTGTGCACAGGTTGTCAACACCCTTATCAACTGACGCTCCTGGTGTGGATAACTTGACCGTGATATAATTTTCTGTGCATAATAAAGAGTAGAATACTATGAAAAACGAAGAGCTTTGGCAAGCAGCCCTCGGAGAAATAGAACTTTCTATTTCGAAGGCGAATTTTATAACCTGGTTCAAGAACACATCCATCATCTCCAATGAGGACGGACGTGTTGTTATCGGTGTTCCGAACGGTTTTGCCAAGGAGTGGCTTGAAAATAAATATAATACTTACATATACAGGGCTTTGCGCAATTTTCAGGATAATATTAAGGAAATAAGCTGTGTCATATATAGCCCCGAGCAGAACGCCCAGACTGAAAAAAGCGCATCTGAACCAACTTCGAGTCCTGTCCAACAGGCAAGGAGGGAGAATATGGGACATGAAACGGTCGCGAACCCCGCTTCCTTAAATGAAAACGTCCAGCAGAGTTTCAATTACGGGCAGGAATCCAATATAAATCCGCGTTATACTTTTGAAAACTTCATTGTCGGCGAAAACAACGAGTTGGCCAGGGCTGCTTGCTATGCCGTTTCGCAAAACCTTGGCAGGATTTATAACCCACTGTTTATTTATGGGGGAGTGGGGCTTGGAAAGACGCATCTTTTGCAGTCGATCGGCAATGAAATACTTAAAAAAGACCGAAATAAAAGGATAAAGTATATAACTTCGGAGCGCTTTGCCAATGAACTCATAGACTCCATCAGGAATCAAACAATCAATGATTTCAAGGCCAGTTATCAGAAAATAGACCTCCTGATTATAGATGATATCCAGTTTTTGGCTGGCAAGGAGAAGACACAGAATGAATTTTTCCATATCTTCAACGCCCTTTATCAGATAAACAAGCAAATAGTCCTAAGCAGTGACAGGCCGCCTAAAGCCATCGCAACCCTCGAGGAGAGGTTGCGCTCACGTTTTGAAGGTGGGATGATTGCCGATGTCAGCAAGCCCGATTTGGAAACCAGAACCGCCATTCTCAAAGCTAAATTGGCTGAAAAAAGCTTTTATTTGGAGGAGGATGCCATAAAATTCATAGCTGAACATGTAAAAAGCAATATCAGGGAGTTGGAGGGGTCGCTTAATCGCATTATTGCGGCGTGCGAATTCAACAAGAAAGCGCCAACCTTGGAACTGGTACAACAAGCCCTCTCCGAGCTTATTTCTAGCGGAAAAAAGAAAGGCATACAGCATAACCATATCATAGAGGCGGTATCCCAGCTTTTTGGAATAGATAAAAAAGACCTTATAAACAAGGGAAGAAAGAAGGAAATTTCCAGGGCCAGGCAAATAGCTATGTATCTGATGCGCAAGGAGCTCAACGCTTCATACCCTGGAATAGGGGATTTGTTCGGAGGAAGGGATCACACGACAGCTTTGCATGCTTATGAGAAGATAAGCAGAGAACTGGAAACTGATGAGAAGCTGAAGGAAGACATAGCCATTCTCAAGGAAAAGATATATATAATATAGGTGGATAATGTGTGGACAAGTTGGTTAGTTGTACGCATATGGCTTCAATAAGCCATTTATCATGTTAACAACTTTTACTCCTAAATCTGAAAGTGAGCCTTAGTGGCTATTGATAGAAAGAAAAAGCCAGGTGTCCCGATTAAATATTTTTGGCACAAACATATGAAAGTGATCTGTACGCAAGAAAATTTCAAAAAGGCTATTTATAGCACGGAAAGGGTAGTTGGAAAGCAGATAACCCTGCCTATTTTGGAAAATATCCTCTTGGAAACTGAGGGCGGCATGTTGAAGATATCAGCTACTAACCTGGAAATAGGGGTTTTTCTGAAAGTCGGCGCCAAAGTCGAAAAGGAAGGGAAAATAACAGTTCCAGCTAAGCTACTTAGCAGTTTCGTGAATAATTTGCCCGGAGACAGTACGGTTTCTTTAGTGGTGGAGAACCAAGCACTCAAGGTTTCCAGCGGAAGCGTGGAGGCTACGGTGAAAGGGCTTTTGGCCCAGGATTTTCCGATTATTCCGGAGATGGAGGGATCATTCCTATTCTCCCTGCCAGCCCAGGAAGTCAAGGAAGCCATCTCAAGGCTCATATCTTGCGCCTCATTGGACACTTCAAGACCGGAGCTCTCCGGAATAAACATGTTGCTTTTCGACAACGACATCCATATGGCCGCGACCGACAGTTTTAGATTGGCGGAATCCATAGTTCCAATGAAAAAGGAGAACAGTGAGGAATATAAATTGTTTGTGGAGAAGAATAATTCATTGATTATTCCCGCTAACACGTTGTCTGAAGTTTTGCGCGTCATAAATCCTGACACGAAGGAAATCAAGGTTTCCATCGAGGAGAGCCAGATATTTTTCCAGGTTGATAATGTGAGGATCGTATCCAGATTGATTAATGGGAAATATCCGGAATATAAACAGATCATACCTAAACAATTCGCAACTAAGACCATTCTTTTAAAAGAAGAGCTTCTTAGAGCCGTTAAGATCGCGGGTATTTTTGCGAAAAACAAAGCCGGCGAAGTGAAATTCGAAATAGACCCTGCGGTCTCAGAAGCAAGGGTGTATTCCAAGGCGGAAGAGGTCGGGGAAAATAAGACGGTTTTGCAATCGGAAATAACCGGACCAAAACAGGAAATCATTTTCAATCCGCGCTATATCGTCGACGGGGTGCAGACCATTTCAACCAATAAGGTCGCCCTGCTGATGAATGACAGCTCTTCTCCGGCGGTTCTGCGCATGGTTGAGGGAAAAAACAATGAGGAGGTAAAAAACTACACCTATATAATCATGCCGATAAAGAGCTAGAGTCGCGTTATGAAAAAAATAGGTTATTTTTTGCAGAAGAAGGAATTGGTTAAAAAAGCCCCCCTTGATGATAAAAGCGTTTTTTATATTTT